>SL_4KL_010_BRINEDRAFT_10000441_pt1 | contig 21175 bp, 17 predicted proteins | sample SodLak_010_BRINE_2_FD_10664 | JGI IMG/M metagenome (IMG submission 10664) | reverse complement strand
CTTCATCTGTAAAATCTATAGATGATACAGAAGTACAAACAGAATTAGCGTCACAAGTTCCTGAAGGTGGTATAGAAGATGATACTACTTATCAAGATGAATCAAGAGAATTCGAAGTGTATGAAGGAGGTATGTTATTATTTGATGGCTCATCGAAAGATTGTCCAAATTGTTATGATTCTGATATACCTACACATGATACAAGTATTGCAGATGTTACAGATTGGGATGGGAGAAACGAAATAACAGAAAGTGAACTTAAAAATCATAGAATGTCTCAAGTCAATACGCGTATAACAGAAATGTTATGGCAAATTAATGGTGAAGAACCAAACCAAGGTGATGAAAACTTATGTACAGAAGTAGACCCATCAGATGTAGATGAACATTGTTATATGGAATCTTTCATTGGTGATGATGATTATGAGGTTATAGCTCATAGATTTAATGAACCCGGTGAAGATACAATAAGTCTACAAGTATGGGATGATAATGAATTAACAGAAGGTGCAGCTAATACAAATATTACAGAACACAAGGTAAATGTTATAGATGATACAGAAAAGCCAACAACAACAATGACATATGAAACATTTAATGACTTATCATATGCTGAAGATGACAATCTTAATCACGCTGAACCTGTATGGCATAGAAATGAAGAAGTTATTGAATATGCAACATTAGATAACATGGAAAATCAATTCAAAAATGTATATGAAGGCATAAGAACTTGTTTTGATGTTACAGCATCAGATAATCAAATAGGTATATCACAGGATGCGTGGTACAATCTTGATGATTCAACACTTATAACAGATGGTAATGAGTATTATAGCAATTCACATGGTGGAAGCACAGATGCTGGAGAAGTTGTTGTTGATGAAACAAGAGATGGAGATAGAAGATGTGTTGTTTTTGAAGAAACCGATAGTTCTGGAAATAATCAAAGAAATCAAACATTTGAATATGAAGCATGGGATTTCGCTGATAAATCTGATTCATCGAACGTAGAAATAACCGTTGAAAATGATGATTCAAATCCATTTATTACGGTATTTGGACATTCTTACGAGCCGGACTTCTCATGGAATGGAGATGGTTATGTATGGGCAGCAAATAGTGATACTGGATATAGTGGAGGTACCGTTATATTTGACGGCACGGCTCAAGATTCTGGTATTGGTTTAGCATGTATGGACTTAAGAGCAAATCCAGCAGATAATTATTGTAATAGTATAGCAGATAATGCCTTTGGAGAATTTGAAGATGATTATAATGCTGAACAATTAGGTTATTATAGTGATACTACAGAAACAGAAACATTAATAGTTACAGATTGGCATAGTGGGTCAGATTCAGAGACAACAGATGTTGAAGTTCGCGTTGATACAGATAATCCATCATACGAATGTGATACAAATTGTNNNGATGAAGACATTGATATAGACTCAGATACAGATGGTTCTCCTAGTGGAAGTGATGAAGATAATTATAATGATGACTTTAGTAATACAGCAAGTGCTGAAGAATGTGTTACATTTGAACATAATGGAACAGATGGAGGTGTCGGATTATATGATTATAGTGCATCAGGAGACACAAGTGATATGAGTACGAATTGGGGAACAGACGAAGCAGAATTTTGTATTTCAGCAGATGCTGACCCTGATGCAGATTCAGCAGAAGCCGAAGCATCTGAACCTCCTTGTGATGCTGATGATGATGTAGATTATGATACAGAATATGATAGAGATTCCGAAGACAATTCCGTAACAATAACGGTAACAGATTATCATGAAAATTCATCAACAGAAACAATAAGTGCTTATGCAGAAGCCGATGAATTTGATACAGATAGAGATACAGAAAGTTCTGACTCATGTGATGATGATGATGAATAATTAAAACAGGGCAATTATTATTATTGTGGTGAACATTTATTAGTTTATGAATGATAATATAATTAAAAATATTGAAACATATACATATTCTGAGGAGGTAAACGGTTCTCCGATGGAAGTATTATTAATTGGTGTGGATGCTTCCGAAATAGGAACTGATAATTCGTTTGAACCAAGTGGATTTTATAGAGAACATATAACAACATGGTTAAAAGAAAAATATTATTTCTTAGAAGGAACGGTTTATGCACAAATTCCGAGACAATTTAAATATTACCCTGACATTGTTTTAAATAAATTTAATATTAATAAGTCTTACGCATCAACAATAACACATAATAATAATGGTGTCATTTATATTTATTATCCAATATCCGAATCAGAAGCAATTTGCGTGTCATGGGATACGCGTTTAGACCACTGGTCGATGAGTAAAGTATCTCAGCCTTCAAACAATAATAAAATTATATCTGATAAAGGATATGATATTGGTAATTCTGTTATATGGGAATCCCGTTAAGTATTTTAATATTAACAACACTTTTAGTATTGTATAAAGTATATAATTACAATGACATATAACAGAATTAGTAATAAAATTTTAATTATACTTATTACTTTTACAATATTATTAACTCTATTCATTTCACCAATATCTGCATCAGATATTGGACCCACACATGAATTACAAGGAGATGACGATGATGGTTTAAATGTAAATATAGAACCAGCGGAAAAAGATGAAGAAAAATTAACCAGTGATGCATCAATAACATTTAATGTATCGATTGATGCTAAGAATTCTAAAGATACGTATCCGTATATGTATCCAATAGATATTGATATTATTGAAGATGATAGTCCTATTGAAACACAAACTATATTTTTAAGTCCAACACAATCTGAAAATTATATTCCTACATATGAAGATGACAGACCAAAATATGAATTAAGTGAAGACTTTCAAATTTACTTATCATTTGATGACCAACAAGAAGAAGATTTAAGTGAAGAGGGTAATTTAACGCGAAGATTATCATTTGAATTTGATAGTAGACATACAGATGATACAGAATCAATTACAGAAAATTATGATGTAGATGGAAGTACACCACAAGGGAGAAGTTCTGCTGATTTAACAATATCCACAACATCTGGTTTTGATGAACCTTCTGAAACAACGCATGTTGATAGATATAGAATTCATGAAAGTGAAACAAACAAAGGCTTCTTAGAAGATTTTGCAATACCATATAGTTCTGACTTTACAGGCGAAGTACAAAATTTTGAAAATATGAGAGAACCGCATGATGGAGCGACATATATAAGTTCAACAGATGATGGATTTAATATGTTAACACAAACTAGAAGTATTCCAAGAGAAGAACCTCAAACATTAACAATATCATATAATATATTTGGTGGAGATGAAGATATAACTGTTAATCCAGTACAACCAGATTTAGATAATATAGACCCAGAAACTGAATATGTTTTACCAAATGACCCTGATGATTCAGATTATTGTCGTACTGTATCTGAATCTGATGCTGTATGTATGTTTGCATTAAGTTCGGAAGAAGTTTCAGAACTTAATAATTTAGGTGAGCTATATTTAGAATATGAGTCTACAGATGAAGATATGTCAGCAGAGATATTTTGTCAAGGAGTTATTACAGGTTATNTTTCAACAGATAGTGATACTTGTGGTACAGATGGAATTATGGATTCTGAATTAATCGGTATTGATGCATTTGAAGGAAAACAATTAACAGATGGTGATTTATATGATTATACATCTCCATATGTTTTATTAAATTTTAACAGACAAGTAGATGGCCAAACGGAAAGAGCAGATGTAAATATGAGAGCATTTTCTAATACTAATTTAGAAGATGGTGATTCTGCTAATGTTGAAGTTGTCGTAGCAAATGAAAATGATATTAATGATGGTGTTGTCGAAAATACAGTATATAATGAAGAAGTTGAATTAACAGATACAACAGAACAAATTGTAGATTTAGATAAAGTTATATATCAAACAGATATCATAGAAACATACAAGTTATTATTATGTCAACCCGGTACAGTTGGAGATGAAGATTGTAATACAGTTAATAATATTGATAAATCTCCATTGTACTTTGGTTCTGAAGGCCCCGGTGAACCACCAGAACTCAATTTAAGAAGTCCAATATCTATTGAGTTAGAAGAAGCTGATAGTGATGAAATTATTAGTGAACGTAGACAGACACAAACGACAGATGATTCGTTAGATGATGGTTCAGATTGGTATCAATTAGAAGATGAAACGATTGAAGATTTCACAGGTGAAATTGAACAATCTGTAATTGTAGAAGGTACAAGTAGTTCAGATGCTTCAGAGTATGAAAGTACAGCAGAATCTAAACTTTCAGATATAAGTCCAGAAGGTACTTGGGATACAAATAATTATGAATCATTTGTATCTGTTGATGAGCGAAATATAAGATATGTTCCTGAAGGTGAAGATTTTGATATGGGTGGATGGGAAAGAAATAGTGCTACACCCGAAAGAACGGCACAAATTGGTGTTGAACAACAATCATTTGATATAATAACTGGTGCAGAATTCCAATCTGTAACAGATTCAGAAAGAGGATGGTATCTAGATAGAAGTGGTGAAAGTGAACGTGTTGAAAATAATCAACAAGAAACATTAATACGCCATACAGACCCAGACGATTGTTATAATTGTTTAAGAGCAGAACATCATGACCCTGATAGTGAAGAAACAACAGAAGCAGAAGCAAGGTTAGAAAGTTCATCTCAAGATATAATTAAAAGTCCAGATGGACAAAACAATTGGGAAAAAATAAGTGAAGAACCAATAATTGTAACAATGAATGAAGAAGATGTAAATTTCCAAGAAAGAGATGCTGATTTAGATGAAGGTCAATCTATAATATATGAGGTTGATGATTCTGAATATACAGTTTGGAGAGAGGGTCAGTATGAAGAAAGAGAGTTATATGAGTGGAGAAGAACATCAACAAATGATGAATTGCCATTTGAAGCACCAATAAGAGAAGAAATAACAGAATGGCAATTAGAAAGATTTAATATTGAATATGTATATTCTGGTGAAATTCAATCCGAATCTGATTTATATACATATCAAAAAGATATTGAAGAAGAAATAATCACTTGGGAGCCGGAAAGTGAATGGTTTGACTTTAGTAATTCAGAACCAAATGAAGAATCTTTAAGCAAATTACGAGTTTCATTTACAGGAACATCTGAAACACATTATATCGATTGGGTAAATAGTATTCATACGCAAACACCTGATGAAATTGGTGATAATTTAGATAATATTTGTGATGATAATCCTGAAGTATCAGAAGTATCTGGTGGAACTGGAGGCGTTGGACTCATTGAAACATGTACTGTTAATGGTGAAGAAGTTACAACAAGAATTGGTAAAGAATATAATCAAGAAGGAACATATAATCCAGAAATAACATTATTTGATGAAGCACTTAACTCAGATTCTGATACAATGACTGTATATGTGAATGAAGATGCAGGGACTCCAGAATTTGAAGTTGATGCAATAAATGAACGCTTGGATTATAATGTTGGACAAATAGCTATAGAAGGAACAATATTTTCAGAAACATCTAGCTTAAACGATGTTTATCAATTAGAAGTTTCACCAGCAGATTCATTTGAAGGTACAGATGGATGTCCAACAAATTATGTTGAAGAAAGAAATTATGATATTCAAATGCAAACAACGACAACAGATTTATTCCGTCAATCTGATGATTGTGTTCATAGAGCATTTGATGACGAAGATGAAATTCCAAGTGAATTCACACGATATAGTATAACAACAGAAGACGAAGTTGTTAAAGATGATATACCTCAAGGTGCAATTCAAAATTGTGTTGATTCATCATTATCTAATGCAGATGGAGATAATGAATGTGAAATTGATTCTTCATATCAAAACAGTGACCAAGAAACAATAACATACAAATCTGGAAATACATACCAATCTATTGATGGTGATGTGTTTACGCGTGATTACTGTCCAGAAGGATATGAATTAGAAGATGTAGATGTAGAAGATGAAAATATTGCTCAACAATATGATTGTGTTCTCTCAACAGACGTAGAATTTAGTTTATCATCAAGACAAATTAGTGTAGATTATAATAGTATACAAGACGGTGTAATCGAACAATGTTCAGATATTGTTACAGAAAGTGAAACTGGAGAACATGATGGATATATGAATGTTGCAGATAATGGTGATGAACATTGTGAATTAGTAGACCCTGAAAATGACCCCGGACCAACAGATTTCACGATATATGATTCTGAAAATGATGAATATATAGCTCCACCGGCAGGGGCTGTAAGAGGTCAACAACTGTCAGGAAATGATGGATTAGAAGAAGTAGATGATGAAAGTATTGGAAATTGTGAATCATTTGAAAGAACACTTAATGACAATTTACAATGTGAATATGATTCTGGTATAACTACAACAACAATTCAATATGCATCAATAACAGAAGGTAGTTGGAATTACGTACCACAAAATGTTGATGAATTAGATGTTAGTTTAGATGGTACACAAAATGTTGTATGGGAAAGTGATTTTGTAAAAGCAGGTGATGTTGGTGAATTTGTTGGAGAAAATGAAGATGTAGAAGAAGATTTCACTGTAACAATGAATCCAAGACAAATACCATTTGATGAAAATCAAATTGGTGAAGAACAAGAATTTGAATTTACACTTCAATCTGAAGATGGTGATACAGTTCAAACAGAAACTGTTGATATAACACTTTGTAGTGCTGAAAATATTGAAGAACAATTCCCAAGAGAATCACAAGGTTCATTAGAATGTGATGGATTCGACACATTACTGTCAGGAACAGATGATTTCGATTCAGATAGAACAACATTAGAAGATGCAATAGAAGCATTTGAAGAAGATAGTTCAGATGATACGCATACAATAACATCTGTCAAAAATGATATATGTCCATATAACTTAGAATATCCATACGGTCAAGAAGATATTGAAGGATATGAAGTTCAATTTAATGATGGAATGAGTATTTCAGAAATCCGTGAAGAATTAGAAAACGAAATTAGACATAGATATGCTCCAAATAATCCTTGTGAAGATGAAGGGTTTGAATTTGAAACTCCGGCTGCAAATCAAAATGAATTTACATTTAATACAGAATCATTTAGACAACCATTAGATGTAAATAATGTAAGAAGAATTGGATTAACAGACTTAGAACAAATACAAGGAGATGGCGTATCTCAATCTGAATGGTCAAATGAGAATATAGGTCATTCATTACGCCTTGGGAGTCCAATAATACCTATTAATCAAGATGAAACAGATGATGCACCATTAAGTATAGATAGAAATACTCATTTAGTTTCTGCATATACGTTTGACCATGAAGGTGGAACAAGTGGGGGATATGATATGTTTGATAATGTTGTAAGTGGTTCTATAAATTCAAAAGTTACAGATGTATACTCTGAAGAATTGAAAAACGCTGATAGAGGAATATCTAATATCAATTTTGATGATATGGAAGAATTTGAAGATGAATTATCGACAATATCATATCGTGGAAATGATATTCACCACTCTAGATTAGCATTTGGAACAGCATGTACAGATGAAGATGAAATTATATCTCATGAATTTATCTATAATTCAGGACATGGAGCAGATTGTGACTCAGAAATAATGACAAGAAGTGAAGCTATGGATGAATTTGAAAATTCCGAATTTTCAAATAGAGACCAAGTGTATAATAATATAGAAGACCAATCTGCTATATTACCAACAAATCCTCGTGAAGATGAAGATATAGATAATCAAACTAAAGCCGATACAGATAATTATGCACAAGGATTATTTGGTGGTAATGCATTAGAATTAGATGAAACATCGTGGTTAATGGTTACGCCACCATGTATAAATGAAGATTACGTTGGTTTAGAATTAACAGAAGAAGAAGGTTTTGGAGAATTTGATAATGAAGGTCTTGCCTATGATTGTTCATACCAAGGTGGATATGCAGCATCTTATCTTGATGATGGATTCCCTGAACAAAGATTAGCTTCAAACTTACAAGAATCTAATTATACGATTTCATTCTGGGTTAAAGAAGAAAATGAAGCACAACCAACTCACCCAACAGATACATTATTCTCTATTTCTGCTTCAAGTTCACGTAATGAAGATACGATTTGGAATAGAATTGCTACAAGTGATAATCCGGGTGTATTACATCCACAATCTAATGAAGAACCATATGCACATTCAACAGCAGAATTACAAAGTATAGAATATCCGATATTAGAGTCTACATCTCAAAAATTATACTCAGACACATTATATATTACGCAAGACCGTGAAAGTTCATTAAGTGCTGTGTATCCAAAAGAAGAATTTGTTGGAGAAGCTGATTATACGGGTGATTTCGGCTCAGACCCAAGTGATATAGGTTCAGATGACTATTACAGATATCAAGCAGATGAATATAATCCGGGTGAATGGAATCATGTTGTTGTTACAAGTTCACTTGAATTAGATGAAGATGAACCAAGAAGCTTCAAAGTTTATGTAAATGGTAGATTAGAAGCTGTAGAAAACAGAGTGCATGAATATAGAGAACCTGTAGAACAATATCATAATTATCAACCTCCGCCAGAACAATTTGAGATAGATTCAGGATATGTATATTCTGATAGTGTAATTAGTATAGGGGCAAGATATCTTGATGCTGGATTTAACCAGAATGGAATATATGCACCAGAAATAGAATCTAGTAATGGAACAATGTATCTTGATGATTTAAGGATATATAATGAATCTGTTACAGGTATGCAAACACCTATAGAAGCTGATTTCGATGATACAGGAGATGTAGATAATCAAATAGGACGTTCATCACCTACGGGCCTTGAAACAGATGATTTTGAAATAGAGGATTCGATGTTTACGGGGGCACCATCTTATTTAAATGATGCAACATTAATTGGTAGTACATATAATGCTGCTATAGATAAGAGAGGATTCATAACATCAGATGTTCAAGGTCATGACGCATATCAAAAAGACATTGAAGATATTAATCCATTTTCATCATTAAATGTAGAAGTAGATTATGATGGTGAAGGTGATTTCGATGTATTTGTCATTCCATGTACAGAAAGTGATTCTGATTGTTATACGGATGCAGCAGCACATGTTAATAGTGATGATTTAGATGATAATAATGTCGGTCAAACATACTTTAATGTTGGAGAAGTTATTGATGATATTGATGCTGTTAATGGAATGCAATTACATGTTGAATTATCTAGTGATGATTTAACAGAAACACCTGTTATTCATGAAATTAATGTACGTGCTGACGAATTACCATATCAAACCTGCCAAGAATTAGCATTAAATCATGAATCATTTATTGGTAATGACTTTGTTGGTTCATTTGGAGAAGTTACAGACAATACATTAAAGCAATATGAAGCGAATTGTGATATGACTATTGATGGTGGTGGATGGACGCAATTCTACTGGGCTGAAGAAGACGGAACATATAATGAAGAACAAATTAAAGAAGAAAAACACTTAGAAGATTGTGACCCTGATGATGATACATGCTTTACATCTACAGACTTTGAAGTAACGGAATATTTAGATGAAAGTTTATTCCCAGAACATATGAATATAGATGATATTGAAGAAGATACGAACCCACAGATATTAATAAAATCAATTAATGATGAACAAACAGATAATTGGGTTGCATTTGAGCTTGTAGATGTTGAAACTGGTGAACATAATGAATATTCAGAATTTACAGAAAGATACTTTAATAGCACAGAAATCGAAGGTAATCAAGGTAGAGAAGCAACAATCGATGATAACTGTATATATGCATTTACATCATCTCAAGATATGGATTCAAATGAATGTTTAGATACAATATCTAATATTAATGATAATATACGAATGTTATCTTCACCAGAAGGTGACCAAGAGCCATTTGATTATATACATGTTGAAAGAAGTGAAGGTACGGTCGATTCAATAACATGTTTAGACGATGATGATGCAGACAGATGTGAAGTATATTATAGACTTGGTTCCTCTGGAGACTATCCAGATGATGTATTAGATGAAATAGATGATGAATAAGACTTTCGTTATACTTTTCCCCTATTAAAACATAAGTATATATTAATGATTTTATCTATTTTAACAATATTTGGATGGATGATATTTATTTCATTTTTAATTAGTTTGATAAATTCAAAGTATAAAATATTATTTGAAAATATTGGATTATTTATTACGTTTATAGCATCTTTGTTATTTTCATATTATGCTTTTTTCTACCAACAAAGTATTATACAAGGATTTATAGCTGTAATTACAAGCGGGATTATTGTTCTATTAAGTTATATGCTTATAACAAATACATTACAAATAAGACAAACAAAAATATTTATTACAATATCTTCAGGAATATTATTATTAGCATATACAATAACAATAATACAATCTGTTTTAATATATAATGTTGCAAATGAAACGCAATTTTTACTAAATATAATTGGATATAATACTGTATTAGAATCGGGTTCAGAAGGAATATATATTGTATTTGATAATGAATTAAGAACAGAAATTGTCATGGCATGTACAGGAATAGGAAGTATAGCATTGTTCACTGGATTTATATCTGCAATTGATACTATAGATGTAAAAACAAAATTATTATATATTACATTATCCTCTGTAGCTATATACTTATTAAATTTAATACGTAATTTATTTATTGCTGGAGCATATGGTGGCCAATGGTTTCATATTCAACCAGAATTAATAGAATATATATTTGGACAAGGGGACGATTGGGTTTCATTTTATATCGCAGATAGAATAATTGCACAATTTACATCCGTGATTATAATGATAATTTTTGCATTATTGATAATAAATCTTATAGATAATAATACAAAACTAATTGAAGAATGGATTTCTATTATTGATTATATTGATGCTAAATTATAATTCTGTTGCTTTTTTAACAGTATATGAACCATTATCATCTAGTTCAATTATATAATCATTTCCACGGTATAACTCTGTAAGATTTATTTTATATTTTCCACTTCTAACTACTTGTATTCCTTCGTATTGATTATTAAGCTGTTCCTGAATCTTAGATATATTATCAACTGTTTTTGTATGTGCCTGTAACCCTTCAACAATATTTGCAGAAGGTAAATTATTTGAATCTACAAATTCTGTCCGAGCAGCTTTTTGCGATTCATCTTCTTTTTTATTATTTACATTATCTTTTTTATTATTTTCTTTCTTTTCTTTTTCTACAACATATTCCCATGATTGTGTTCCACAATCTGGACAGCCAGATAATAAATCTTCAGATTCATCAGGGATTACGTATTCACAGTTTGTACATTTATGAGGCATGGTTTTAAGGGTTTAATATCGCACTAATTTGATTTTCATCTTTATGTAATGTTTCCATTCTATTCGCTGGTCCAATGACCGTCAAGTTCTTTGATGGCGTCTTAGATTCATTTCTATTTAAGACACGACCAAGTAATCCTCTATCTTCTTTTGTTGTATCATCAGGGTATGATTCAATATCTACACCTGTAAAATCTTCTTGGTCTATTTCTGCCATTGTCTTTTCAATAAGCATTGCATGGTCATCTGGTGATAAACCAGATTCTAATACGACAATACATCCACTTTTAACTTTATCAATTATATGTCGTATCTTCTCTGTCCTACCCATTCCTGCAAGTTGTGACTCTCGCATTAAATCAATACGAATACCATTTTTGTTATTATTTTTATCATTCATTGTTAATCACCAAACTTACTTGCAATTTGTTTATAAATATCATCCATATTATCTCCTTCTTTTGCTGATAACGGTAAAGTTGTATGTTGTGGAAATGCGTCTGCAATTCTTTGCGAATCTGCTTCTTCTAAATCAATTTTATTTGCTAATACAACAGCAGGCATATTATGACTTTCAATTATACCAAGTAACATTGTATTAACTTGCATAAATGGGTCTTTTGTAGCATCCATCATATAAATAACGCCATCTATATCTTCTCTTAACCACTGCATAGCTTCTGCTATACCTTCCGTAGCTTCTCTAGACCGTCTTTTTGCAACGTCTTCATCCATTCCTCTTTCTTGAAAATCTTTATCATCTACTTCTGTTGATACGCCGGGCGTATCAACAATATCGATTGTAACTTCTTTACCATCATGTTTAATTGTAACATTCTCTCTTTTTTTCGCACGTCTTGTTTCATGAGGAACAGGACCTTCTGTACCTAATGTTTCACCAGTCCAATCTTTACAAATTCTATTAGCTAATGTACTTTTACCAGAATTTGGTGGGCCATAGATACCAATTCGTTTTGGTTCACTATCTCCAAAACCACCAAACAATGATGAAAATTTATCACGAACATTTTGAATTAATTTCATTCTTGTATATTTATATATGTAAAGTAAAATATAAAAGTACAGGTTGTTTGGACTTACATAAATCTTATAATATTTGAAATTAACAATTAACTAACATATGTCAGACGATGATAAATTTGAACCAAAAGAAGAAATGAATGATAAATCAGAAATAATAACAGAAAAAGAAGGTTCTAACAGAACAATAATATATAGCTTTCTTATGCTAATAACGGGAATTGGATTTATGATTGGAGCCATATTAGCAGGTGGATTAGTTAGTGGTGTATTATGTCTATTTGAAACAATGACGGTATTCACAAATGAACTTGGAGCATTAGATGGAGACCAAGATATCTTTGATATGGCATCAGACCAATACATGATGTGCATGACCAATTCAATAACATCACCAATAACAATATTATCTGGGCTTGTAGGTGGATTTTTCACCGGGTATCCATCATATAACTTAGCTAAAAGAGTTTCAAATGGAGATTACTTAAAAACAATTATTTAAACACGTTTAATATCAAAACTTTTATCTTCTGCAACTTCTTGTAATATTTCTTTTATTTGTTCTTCTGTTATTTTATTTTGTAATCTATTCTGTTGAGCTAATTGAAGTAAATACTTTTCAACTTTCTGAGCTTTTTCTTCATCAACTAATTTAACATTTTCAAGTCTTTTACGAGCATCAGATGTTAAAATTTTACGCATAATATGTTTTAATTTAGCTTCTTGTTCTTCTTTTTTTCTTTGAATATCTTCTTGAGACGGTTGATTATTTTGTTGTTGGCTTTGTTGTTTTTTTAGCTTTTCTAATTTTCTTTTTCTTATTTCATCAATATCACTCATATATCTATATAAACACTTAAGACTTAAAATATTTATTGTTAATTTCACCGAAACTAATATAACCATTTGATGTTTAAGTTTAAATATGACTAAAGATTACGTATATCCAAATGAATATGTTTTTAAATCTACAGAAACAAATGAAAGAATAACTATTGATTTATCTCATCATGCATATTCACCAAATAAAAACGATTTTGAAAATAAATTACATGAACAATTACAAATAATAATGAATACACAAACTCCGGTAGAACAATATAACCGTGAAGAAGTTAATAGAGCAATAAATTCTGCATTAAAAAAATTAATAAAAATGAATAAATCTCGTGATAAAAAGCTGTATGATTGGCTTGGTGGAAATATAGAAGAGGTTAAATTAATTACAAATGTTACTGTTAAACAAAAAAGTAAATAGTAATAATAATTTACTCACTAAAATCTAATCTTTGTATAATATCTATTGTAACAATAATATCATGAACAGACTCTATCCAATTATATGGTATTATTACACCGTTTTTGGAATTATTTGCAATCTTTTCTATTTCAGAATTTACATTTTTAAGAGCAATTCCCGTTGAACATTCTTGTGAAAAATCAAGACGTATATCATCAACTTCTCCAATATATACGCCGTTTATAGAATAAACATCTAATCCAATTATATCTGTAACTGTATCTGGACGTGCTTTTTTAGTAGTTGTTATACTTGTTGACATTTATATATAATATATAACTTAAACTATGTATTAAAACTATCGCATATTTAACTCCAAAAATCATTAAGTTTCGATGAAATATTATCTTTATCAACAACTTCTAATTCTTCTTGTTCATCTTCACTAAGATAGCTTTGTACACTATCCCACCCTGATTTATCGGTATATCTTTTATCAATTAATATTCTTGTGCCAATATCATAATCTGTTCTAATAACACGACCAATTGCTTGTCTAGATTTCCATACGGCAGGAATTGTAAATGCAAGATTAAATCCCGTTCCTTCAAAAACAGCATCATATGCTGCTCTAACAGCTTTCATATAATCTGAAGATGTATTTGTTATTGGAACACCACAAATAATAACATTATTTAATCTTTCACCAATATAATCTACACCTTCAATTAATGTTCCTCCAGCAGCCGTAATAAGAACAGAGTTTTCACTTTTAAAGAAATCATTTTTTAATTTTGACGTAATATCATTAGATGAACTTTCATCAATAAATACATTATCTACAGGACATTCATAAGAATCTTTTAGTAATGAACCAATCCATTGAGCTTCCTTATAATTAGGCATAACAACAAGTGAATTTCCTTCTGTATTTGATAATATATCAAACACAATATCATTGTATTCTTTACGTGTATCTGTATCTAAATTAGCTTTTCCAAAATTATTAAATGGATTTCCTCTATTAGAGTAATTGAACTTTGAAGCTTCAACACCTAATGTTATTCTATTCTTTTCAGGAAATGATAAACCAAACTGACAATTATATACATTTCTACCTTCCTCCTCCAAAATATCAATACCTACCGTTTTATTATATATATCAATAGGTTCTAATGTTGCACTCATTAATGTTGTTCCATGAAATGTATCAAGAATATCCGCAATTTCATCTCGTGGTATACAATTATGCAATGTTAATTTAGCTTTATAATCATTCTGCCATTGTTCAATAGGCTCTAACATGAGTTTGTATCTCTCTTCAATCTCAATTGAACGATAATATCTTTTATGTCCTTTATTATGCCATTTTGTTAATAGTTTACCAACAGAATTTGCTCTCGTTTTCTTTGTAACAGACGAATCTGTAAATTTATTTCTAGCCGTATGTACAACTTTACCAATTTTAGAAGCATCTTTCATGATGTTGTTTGAATGCATTCCTAACTCTGTCCACGTAGTTAAATCATCATAATCTGGTGTAGATGGGTCACGAAGCTGAATTGATGTATCTTCTGAAAGAGAATTAACCTCCGTTACTTTTTTATTAATAAATTTTTGAACATCTTCAAGATAAGAAACATATGTATCAAGCTTATCAGGATATACTCTTGTTGAATCTAAAACTTTTTTAATATCTTCTCTTGCATCAAGTGTATCACCATATCTATTAATAATTGTACCATTTTCTTTAACAATAGTATCTAATTCATCTGCTAGTCTTTGATGCTTCTCATTTAATAATGAACTTGATTCATCCTGAGCAGCTTCATTTACAACTCTTTTTGCATCTGAATTTGATAGCTGTGAAATTTTATAAATAAGACTAATCTCACGAATTTCTACTTGTGCTTTAATAATAGATTCGAGAGAAGAATTTGTAGATAAAAACTTTCTAACTCTTGCACACAAATTATGTGCTTCATCAAAAATCGTAATAGTTTCATCATTAATTAATGGATACGTTACTCTTTCAACAGTTTTGGGGTCAAAAATATGATTATAATTTCCAATCACAACATCAACAAATTCAAGTGACAACCGCATAATCGAATGAGGACAAAATCCTTCTTTAGCACAAATTTCTCTCAAATCAGGTGCCGTCAATAATCCATATTTATTTGTATTAAATGGAATCATCTCTCTAATATCTTTATTTTCTTTATCATAAAACTCTTTTTCAGCACGATACTTAGCATAGTACGGGTCATATTCAATTTCTCTTAATTCTGGAACTGTCTTTGAATACGCATATTTATCTGACGAACTAGATTGTCTTTCAGCTTCAGCATATAAATCTTCAAAACTATATTCATAATCTTCTTCTAAAATACGTGTACCTTCACGAAGCTTATCAATTGAAGAATAATCATCATACTCAATAACACCTTGTTCAACATAAGGATGAAGGTCAGAGACACTAACAAGAGTTAATGCTGTAACTTTTTCAACTTCATCGGGCGTCATATTATTAATTTGTTTAATTTCATCTTGAAATGCAGCCATTTGTTGTTTTACACTTGTCACAATAAAAACTCGACGAGGAATTGTATCATCATCAAAAACATATGATATAGACGGTACCAAAGCCGTTAAAGTTTTACCTGTACCACAAGCACCCTCCATAGATACAATACCTCTATTTTTCATTGCTCTATTTACAATTTTCATACCTTCTTTTTGCACATCACGCGGTTTATCATACGGAAAAAATCGCGCATACGTATTCATTAAAGTACTCATTAAAACATGATAAGGAAAACAACAATATAAGCGTTTGGATTTTTATTTATTTTTTAATGCATCTCTTGCAGCCTCATATTCTCTGTATCCTTTAGCACCTAATTCATCTTTATCAATACTATCTAATTCTTCTTTAATATGATTTAATACACCTTCATCCCCATTTTCAGAATATTCGCGTAATAAATCAATAATAACTTCACCATGAGATGGTCTTGGATAACACCAACCACCCAACACATTTCCTCGTAATTCATGTGTTAACTCCTTAAATTTCGGCTCATTCAAATACCGTCTAAAGAAATATAATTTATAATGTTCTACAGCACCAGAATAACCTTTTTTAGAATGGTCAAACGGATTCATGAATGGAGAATCATCTAAATCATATAATTCATTAGCTGAACCAATATAATAATCAACGTCACTTAATTCAAAATTTTCTAAATTAACTAATATTGTTTCAGCATCTTCATATGGATACACTTTATCTTTAGGCATATAATATAATTATTTTTGATACGTCATAAGTTTTATTAACATTCATAGATACAATACATATTATGAGCCATGAATATAATGGTCACTTCATCTGCTTTTTTGAATTAAAATGTGATGCATATCCACGTTGAACGTTTCTAAGGTGTCTTTCTTTATGAGACATAATAAATACTTAGAAAAACGGTTAAACATTTTTTGGTTAGACATATAGTTTTATAATTAATTAAACAATTAATTTAAATATGACTACAACGAAACAAGTTGATTTAACAAGATATAAAAATGATATAACTAATTGTTTAGATGTAGAAAAGTATATTAAATCCGAATTTAAAGAATTAACACCAAAAAATAATTTTTATTATAAAAAAAGTTATGCTACAATAACAAATGTATCTATTATATTTAATTCAAAATTAAAAATAACGATAAGTTATAACGGACAAAAATACATAACAAAAGTATCACTTAATAAAGAAAATATTGAATATCTTTGTGGTCTTACAAATATTAAAGAATTTAAAATAGATGAAATTATAGGTTCAAAAATTAAATTTACAAATCAAATAAATGATTCTTTAATAATTTGTAAAAAATATTCTTTTCATAATACAGAGAGATTATTAAGAACATTATTTTATATTCCTGCAAGTAATTTAATAATATTTATGAGTCCAACAGTTGAATTTACAATTATAAACGCAGTAATAGGAACAATTATATTTTTATTCTTTATGGAATATCTCCCATATAAAAATATATCTTATGGAAAAAATATAATATTTAAATTTGAAAAACTATCAAACAATTAATATAAAAAATTATAAAAATACAATAAATATATAACCAATACAAAAATAAAATATAATATGAATTTAAATAATTATAATCATTGTGTAAGATTATATTCTATTACAAATAAACAATTACACTCATATAATGAAACATTAAAAAATTTTGAAAATGTCGTTGATTCATCACCATATATCGAAACATGGAGCGAATATCAACGATTAAACAAATTGAATCCAAAAATATTGTATAAATTAGAATTTCATCCTTCATTAAATATAACTAATCAAATATATGCATCCGTATCTGACCATTTATATCAATCAAATTTACAAACAACAATTGTACAACAATCAATAAAAGGAATCATTATAAAAATACCAAAATTGGAAAAAGAAGTTTTAGATAAATGGTATTACGAATCATATAACGAAAAAAGAGATACTAAATAGTTTCAGCAAGAATAAATACTTTCGTTCCTTCTCCTAAAGTATCATGAACCGGTTCTACATCTTGAATATTATAATTATTTATCTTAAGGTTTTCAATCGTTTTCTCTTTTCCTGCCATCGACCAATGCATTTCTTCACCTGTATCAAGCCATGAAGAATTTGAATTAATCCATTCATCTGAACCATCAACGAGAATTAATGGACTTTCAGGAGTCAAAACTCTATGAAATTCTTGAAGAACTTGCGTATGAAATTTAATGGGTATATGAATATATGAATAAAATGCAGCTACCCCATTAAATGAATTATCTTTAAATGGAAGTTTTACCATATCTCCTTGGATAAGTGGCATTTCACGTATATCTCCATTATATGTTTTAAGTTGATTTAAAGAAATATCAAATCCTACTGTAGTAATATTATCGATTTTTAATGGCACGCCACCACAACCTGCATCCAAAATAAGCGTATTTTCTGAGATTTGATTTTTAAATTTTTCTAAAATTTTATAATTAAAATTATTATCATTTTCTTGTATTTTATTATAATATTGATTTGCTATATTATCATAAGCTTTTTGAATATCTAAACGTTTATCCATAATAAAACATATATTTTTATATATTTAAAATTTTTGAAATTAAAATCTTTTTTAATATATAAATAATATACAAATTAATAAGGTTTTAACTACTATTAAATATTATAGCCAAAAATTAAATTATATAAATTAGATATATGAAAAAATTACTTGTAAAAAATATTGAAACAAATATACTGGTTAATGAATTCAGGCAATTTATAAAAACAAAATTATATAACAGTATATAGTAGTACGATAATTTTATTTATTTTAAATCGTGTAATAAAGTGATTTATGAGTTTATTACAGTATAAAAACTAAATAAAATTACCATATTATCAACAACTGTTAGAAAAGATATCAAAAAGATTATAGAAATTAAATGGAATTTACATGTTTTATAATTTATTTAATATGACAAAAAATTTATGTATTATACTTTGATAATACTGTAATGACAAAAATAATTAATCCAGATGAAACATTAAATATTTATTATAGAACAGATTCCGAAAATATTACAGATATTATAAATGTATCAAAACAAGAAGACGATGATTTTGATGAAACAGATTTAGATAACATTCAAAATGTGCAAATGATTCAATGGTCACCTAATAAAAAGAACCATTTAGATGATACGCTTGAATTTAATATAAATGGATTAAAACAAAAAATACATGTACGCAATATACCCAAAAATGGAATATCTCGATGGGCAGGATTGAATGTGAAGGTGATAATATAGTTGACATATGGAACGATTATAATGGTCAACTTACAAATGTAGAATGGTCATCAGATACCCCGAACAAATTGCCAAATTACTCTCTTAATTTTGATAATAATGGAAAAATTATTATTGGAAATATTGATGAATATAATATGGGTTCTGGAGATTTTACTATCTGCATATGGGTAAAATCGACAGAATCTTTATCTTCTGATAGTTTTTGTACAATGATTTTAACTCATGGAGCAACTAGAAATAATGAAGGAGATTTTGCTTTTTATCTTGATGATACAGACGGATGGAGATTTATAACAAATGAAACTAATTTAACATCTGATAATAATGTAAGTACGAATAAATGGACTTTTCTTGCTATTATTCGAAAAAGTGGAGTATGGTATAGAGGGTTTGAAGATTCCCCTGTATCATCAATGAATACGGGTTCAGGAAGTGAAAATATTATGCAAAGTGATGAAGAATTTTGTATTGGTACAGATATTGATGAGGGTAGTGGAAATGATTGGAATGGTAAAATATATGACCCAACAATATATTCTTCTGCGTTATCTGAATCTCAATTAAGTGATATTCGAACTGGAAATGATTAACTTAAAATAAATAGTAATAAAATATAAAAGTATAATACAATTTACGTGAAATATATAAAACTTATTCAAAAAAATTATATAACCAATTTTTTTATACGAATCGCAATTATTATATGGATTCAGTCTAAGGTATGTATAGTACATGTCTGGAAATAATACTATTGATGGCAATCTCAAATCTATCATTCAAGAATTCTTAGAAGAGCACTATGAACAAGAAATACAAGAACTAGCCGATAAAGAAGAAAAAGACTTCGAAATCGACTACCAAAAACTTAAACAATTCAACCAAGACCTCGCAAAAAACCTCGCAACAAACCCAGAATTCTGGCTCAAAAACGCTGAAAAAGCAATCGAAGACTACGACGACAACCTAGAAATCGAATTCCCAAGAATCAAAATCGAAAACTACGACGAATACACCTCCACCATCCGAGAACTACGAGACAAACACATCGGTAAAATGGTCACCGTATCCGGTATCGTCTCCAAAACCACAGGCATCCTACCCAAAGCAGACGTAGTAGCATTCGAATGTAAACAATGTGGTACTATCACCAGAATAAAACAACCACTAGACTCCAAACTCGAATACCCCACCATCTGTAGCGCAGAAGAATGTAACAACCGAAAAGAACACTCCTTCGGTCTAAACATTGCACAATCNGATAAAATTAACTTCAAAAAAATTGAAATTCAAGAACCACCAGAAGACACCAAAGGTGGACAAACTCCAGAAAGCGAAACATTCACCGCAAAAGGTGAAATCGCTACCAACGTAATGGCTGGAGATAATGTTACCGCCACAGGCATCTACAGAGGGGCAGCACAAGGCGAAACCAGTATTCTCCGCACATACATCCATGGAAACAACATTATCGCTGAAGACAAAGATGAAGAAGAAATAGACATTACCGACGAAGAAGAAGAAAAAATTCTAGAACTATCTAACGACCCTGATATTTACAATAAACTGTTAGA
>SL_4KL_010_BRINEDRAFT_10000440_pt1 | contig 21208 bp, 36 predicted proteins | sample SodLak_010_BRINE_2_FD_10664 | JGI IMG/M metagenome (IMG submission 10664) | reverse complement strand
TTCACTTGCACTGGTAAGTACTGATGTTCAGTTCACATATGCAGTCCGATTTTTGTACATGTGTCTAATGGGTGGGGCGGCTTTCCTATTTTTTGCTATGTACACTGATAGGTAAACGTATTTTTTCGTTTACGTAATAGTTTCGTGTTGGTACTATCAGATTGTTTTGAGTAGTGGCTGTTTCTGATGTGTTGTTTTGGTGTACATTCATAGTATTATTGTGATGTGAACAATTGTTATGTATAATGATCTTTGTGTGCTATTAGCCCGAAGGGATACCATTAAGCTTATTACAATCCAAGATAAACGTTGAAGTACAAGAGATTTCAACGATGTCAGATACTATGTATGCGGATGAGGTTGGTTCGGTTGAAGACTGTGGTATTGAGACGAAACCAAAGTTTGATAGCCTTCGTGGTGAGTATGATTGGTATTCGTACTTGGCTACTATGTGTGAGGCGTTTGATATTGAGGCGTGTGTTCAATCGCACTCACGCGGTGATTTCACCACAAAAAAGAATGTTGGCTTTTATGTCAACGCTGGTAGTGAAGGAAATGGTGATGAGACAGTGTTGAGTGCTATGGCTTCACTGTGTACGCTTACACTAATTGAAGCCCCTGAAGCGGAGCCATACGACTTCATTATTGAATAGGATAGTTTCTGTTTACACTATTTCTTTTTGTTGGTGGTTGTAGTGTATTCGGTTATTATTTTTGGCCGGTGAAATATGTCCGTTGAAAGGTGGGTAGTTTCTATTTCATGTTGCTATTTAGATGTAGAAGTACTTGCCTGACTGTTTATTTGGATGGGTATTAAACTTTTCTATAGCACAACGTCCTATTACATACCATTAATTATAAGTATGTAGGGCGTTCTATCTATACATGATGACGGGAACTAATACAGTATCCGCACTTGATGACTTTCGACCACCGACTGAACGTATTGTAGGGTCGTATGAAGTTGAGAGTGATGATGGTATTGAGCATGTGACACTTGATGAACCAGTACCTGAATCTGAGATTCCAAATGATGTTGTTGTGTCTTCCCATATTATGTCAATGGAACAGTTGAATGAGGGGACTGGTTTTGTTATTGTTCATAAGCGTATTGTTAGTGCTGATACTGATGAGAGTATTCTTCAAAATAAGATTAATACTGATGAGTCTGGTATTGTCAAATGTATCGCTCCTACATTTGATGTGACTCAAGATGAGTGGTGGAAAGATATTGAGGCGTTTGACACATGGCAAGAAGCTGAGGCATATATTGCCAACAACTTTGAACAGCCGGATGATGAACATGAATTTATCATCCCTATTTTAAAGGATGATTTAGTATATGATGTTGAGGCGTTTCTTGTTAGATCACAGAATGAAGAAAAACCACGCAATTCATTCAGGTTCCATAAAAATACTCCAAATGATGATGAGTTTATGGCAGACGCTTCACCAATTAACCGTTAAATAGTAGGTTTACTGTTCGATTTTTAAATTTTAATTAAATCTTTCTATAGCACTTAGCCTAATCCAATGCAATAGATTTATGTATATGGGGGTATTCTAACCATATGCAATGGGAACTCACAAATCGGTTATGGATTTCGTCCGTGGACTAAATAATTCAGCAAGTGAATTGATGGAAACACTATACACGCATTATTTCACCAAAAAAATCACTACAACCGATTCACCACTGATTGCGTATGCGTTGTTAATTCCAGCAATTATTGGATTCAGTGGTTTTCTTCTTATGGGATTTATCCCATTTGAACTAAGTTTGATGGTAGCTGTAGCTGTGTTTGGGGCCTTTACAGTTCTACATTTCACACTATGGGTTGTTGGTGGATTGTATGCACACGGGATTGTTGATTCTATTCGTTATGTTGGGTTCTTTATTGGCGTTCTTGTAACTGTTGCAATAAGCCTCATTGTGTTCTTGTATGGTGGTATTATTGTTGGTGGTATTACCATGACACTTCTTTCAACTGTTATGCCACATTATTTAATGCCACTGATGATTGTTGGATTCATAGTATTTTCTGTCGGATGGTATGCGAAAGGATTGGAATATATTGATGGTGTGTGAATAGTTTGGCGTGAATAGTTACCGCTATATTTTGCCGGATGTTTGTTTGATCACAAATGTTGAATTTCACTACTATATTATTTGCACATTCAATAATTAGTTGATTTGTTTTGTACATCCTTCAAGTTATTCATACACCCTTTAAGTCCCAAAGCATACCATAAGGTATAAGTGGTAACACTGCAATGGTACTATTGTGATGATGGAACACAACGTCACTACGTCAGTACGGAACGCATACACGGACATGAACCTACCATTTGTTGTTGCAATTGTTGCCGCATTTAGTGGCATTATTATCGGCGTTCTTGGAGTGTTGGTGGCTTCAACAGTTGTCGGTATTACACTTGGAACGGGCCTTGGGCTGTTCATCGGACTTGACGGGTTCGCTATTATGAACACTATCGTACTGTGTTCGCTTGTCAGTCAATACCTTGGTGTGAATATGTACTTCAACACTCTTTGAAAAAGCGATTTGAGGGCGTTGAGACTGTCAGTGTGGCCTTTTTGAATAGTAAATGTGCGATTGTACGTTATTGGTGAAAGAACTTCATTATAAGATCATATCATTGTTGGTAGAGAGACTATCATCTATTTAATTATAAGTAGTTGGATTAGTAAGTTAGATGTATGTCTGTCACTACTAAATCAGTAAGTCAATCTGAAGCTGCTACGAACATTCAAAATGCTACTGATAAGGAGATTTGGGAAGCCATTGGAAAAGATATTCAGACTATCGCACGCAATACGNTGTATGATTTTGTAGCAATTGAAATTAACGTTAATGCCACAAAATCAACCGATTTGAAAAAACAAGTTCATACTGGTTTTTCTGTTCCGTCAGATAGTCGTGAATATTTGGATAACAGATTCTGTGACCAATTCAAAAATCACATTATTATTCGGAGTAGTAACAATGGGACAACTGTTCATATTGAGCAGATTCGTGATGAAATAGTTGAAACATTGAGCAACTGAATTGTTTATAATAATGAAAGAGTATGAGTTGTTTGGGCGACTTGTCCGTTGTAAAAAGAAACAAATCAATGGTAATTGGTACTATTTGTTAGTATGGGATAAACCAACAAGTAATGGGGATTCGTATAATGTGTTAGTGTTTGCTGATAGAGATGGGAGTGAAATGGATTATACACATCCTTCGCTTCTTTATAATGAGTTTGATATTCGTACAGCATTTAAACAGAAAAAGAAACGATTTGAAAATCGTAATGCTGATCTTCCGTCAGTCATTTCAAAAACTATCAACAAAGCGGTGTGTAAAGTAGAGAAAAAGCAAGAAGATAAGGATGAGTTTGAGCGAATGGTAGATTCTGCATTTGAAGCGAATAAAGAAGTCCATGAGGGGATTGATTATGAGTTGGATGAGTTGGATGAATTGTAATTCTATACACAATCTTGTATAGATTAAAATTAAAACCCTATGTTATTTTTTGACTTATGCACAATCTTGTATAGAATTTCTATTTTTGTAATTCTAATGGTAGTGTTTAAATAGCAATCCATAGCATAAGTTTTATATACTTAGGGGTGTTCTATTGGAGTGTACCATGACTGGGAACACACGCGGCTCAACTGTAGCACCAACTTCCAACCAGACGGCCAAACGAACCCGCAAGATGGGAACTATTCGTGATAGTTTCAGCCGAGTGGCCACAGTGCGACGTGACACCCTTCAGAAAGTGATTCGAGAAGGATGGCACTCAATGACCATTCAGACAAAAGATTCGGCATATGATGACCACATTCGGTCGGCAAAGCGAAACAAAGAGTGTCCGAAAGAAGTACCCGAAGACAGAGTCATTGATTTCCTTGACAGTGACAGTACCAAAGCCGAAGTACTGCTTGACGAAACTGGCATTGAAGGGGGACAAGTTGTTCGTGTCAAAACAGACAATATTCGTGCCAACTTCAAACGGTTCCGTGTTGAACTAGACCCTGATGAAATTCAGTTCGTGTGAACTAACACACACGGTTGAATAGTATAACAACCACACACTTTTATTCAGACGCATACCTGTTATTTATCTAACCACCTACTTTTATTCATAAATATAAACAAAAAATAATACTGTCATTTATTATACCACACTATTACAAAGTGTTAACTGGTGGAAAAAGAAAGGTTGCATAATGAATCGAAAATTAGTACTGTGTGGCTCAATACTAAGTGCAGTTATACTAACACGACTTTTTCAAAATAAACCACCCAAAGTGAGTAATGTGAAAGATCATACCATTGTTATTAATTCAAATAGTATGAGTATTACTATTGATGACATAGCTATAATTGAGCCAACTAATTCATTACTGTCATTGATTTCAAACAATGATATTGTGCGGGTTGTAATGAAGGATAGAACGCATGGTGATATTATGGTTCAAATGAGTGACAATGATATATGTGACGTTAAAAATAAGCTCTAAAATTCGCACTTCAAACACCTTCAGTGGCTTTATACCCTAACCAAAACAATAAGATATAAGTATAAGCCATGCATTGTACTCAATGTACCATGACGACATTTGACGCCAACGTTGGTGATGGTTTCAACTTCGACCGATACGGAACGCGAAAATACATCGGCAAAGAGCAAGGGAAACATGTCTTCGACCCTGTTCTTGGGGAACCAACAACGGAAGACATTCGACTCACAGACAATGAAGTGCTGAATGAGATTAACCGTGGTCGGATGGAACCAAATGGGCGTACATATCCGGTTTCACAAACGACTGAATATGAAGCCGATTACCGAAGTGAATACGAAACTGTTCACTGAAAACAAAACAACCAGTTTGATCTAAGTTGATAATAACTTAAATCAAATTGGTACAAGTGACTTCATTTTATAATCAACTTTATCATATTCATATTTTACTCACAATGAGTACTTACATGTGTGAAAATATCACAATCATAGTTTATTGAATTATACTTTTCAATTATTTCTATAATGAATAAGTGCCGAAAAATAAGTCAGTTTCAATAAAAATGTGTGCGTGAAAAGAGCTTACATTTAAAACACAATTCTATTTTTAAAGTAGTTCATAATGAGCATAAGTCGCATATTAAACCAGATTAATTATCATACTTATCTAAACCACATACCATTAATTATAAATAGTAGTGGGTACATTGTTTTGATATGAATGGGAACGATAACGGAAACATTCGACGTGTTGAAAAGGGAGATACAACGCTGAATGTGTACCACAGTACAAATGATCGAATTAAAACCACAGTTGCGCGTGTTAAAGATTTAGAGCGGAACGTGCTATACAACGGTTATGATGAACAAACAGCTATTGAGGTGTTTAATGAGTGCCTTGAGCGGTTTGATATTGATGAAGTTGAATCATTAGATGAGATTCAATGGAATAATTGAAAGGCGCGTAACACGCTTTACAGACGACTCACAATGAGTTGATTGAATACAGTATAGTTCTCACTATTTAGGAATTAAACAGCGTGAATTAGAAATTGTAGTTAGGATGGGCAGTAGAATTTACTAAAGATTTTAGTCCCATCTGAATCAACAAATTTTCCACCAACACGAATGCTGTCTTCAATTCCTTCAGGTGAAATGGTTTCAATATCTCCGTCGCCTGTTTCAAATTTAAGTAAGATTTCATCTTCAGTCTCAATAATATCACCAGTAAATGAATAGACATTTTTTGTCCCATTTGACTGTAGTGTATCACCGACTTCAATTTGGTGATCGAAAATAGAAATAGTTGTATCATTAGTTACTGATTCATTGTTTTCAACCGTTTGTGTTTCACTCATAGTATATGATATAAACTACACGTATTTATATATTGTTATTTGATTTGTTCTTTTTTGTGATTTTCTCGCGACAAACAAGGATTAAGTTAGGTTCTCTTGGACTCATTAATAGCAAAAAACTCTAATTGATACCATAAAGTATAAGTGTTGAGGGGACATTGGTTAAGGTGTACTATGACAGTTCAAATTCGGGGACACACTGATCGAAAAGTTGTTTCAAACATGAGTATGGCTATTGTTGAACTTGTTTCAGATGTGTTTGATATGGAACACAACAGTTTCATTTCAACACGTAGTAAAGATACTGTTGAAATTGAGGTGTATTACCCAAACGCACCTGATATGGAAGACATTCGGTGGGTTATGGACGAATATGATGTAAAAGAAATTGGCGGGCATTTCAATGAAGTTGTTTCGGATGGTGAAGTTGTTGATGAGAATGACTCCGAATGGTTCATTATTTTTGAGTCAAATAAGGTTCCAACAGAGGGTATTCTTGACGACATTTGGGCCATTACGGGTGTAAGTGCCACCGGACTCCCAATTTCCAAAGAGGGGATTAAACAGGTTGATGTTGGTATGAGTGTCACCGGCCCTGAAATGAAAGAAATTGAAGCTAATTTCAACGTTGTTGATACAAATGTGCGCGTTTTCAATGGGAGTGCGAAGTACATTTTGGATATTGAAAAACCAAAGTGAAATATTTGGACTTCAATAGATTTGTATAGTCTTATTTGATACCATAAGTTATTTATCCCCATAGCACATCTGTTGAGGTAAGTCATGATGGGGAACTCACTCATTGAAGTTGTTGAACAGTTCGACGGAAAGGTTGACGAAAAACCAGACTTTGACGACGTTAACGCCGAGTATTCATGGTTCTGTGACGTATGTGACGTGTTAAAAAACGTCGCTGATATTGATGGACGTATACTTGAGCGGTCGCAAGTTGTTCCGCGTACCGAAGTTCAAACAAAAGTTGAAACCCGAAGTCGATACGTTGCAACGGAAAGTGGTGTTTCAACTGAAACAGTTACCAAAGACGTGAAAGAAGAAGTTGTTGTTGGTGAAAAGAAAATTACCACTGGATTTTACCTAAACATTGGTAACAACGATACTCCAAAAACCCTTATTTGTGCAATTGCACAACAAACCGGACTTGAAGTATCAAAAGCACCAGCCTTCAAAGAATTTAACTACATTCTTGAATAAGCCATAGATTCAATACCTTTTCACAAACACATAGTATAGTTACTATTCAAACAGTCAGATGTATCACAACATATGAGTATAATCATTCTATAGCGGAAGCTTTATGGTACTAAGTAATGTATGTAGTGTATGGAACGTCACCAATTCGATGAACGTAGTGATTATTGGAACCAAGACGGAAGAAAAAATGACATTTACCGAAGTGACTCATATGAAACTGAGTTTCATGTTCCGTTCACTGAAAAAGAAAAAGAGATCGGATTTGCGGGTGGGGTTGTAAAAACAATCACATTTGACAAGGGTGGTAAATTCAGAAACCCACTACCTAGAACGCTTGAAAATATTGAACAAGAAGAATACTATAAAATTGATTCAATTTCCCATAAAGATATGTCGAAACGCAATGAAAGACTTGTGTTCCAAGCCGTTGGTGCAAAAAAACATGAACCAGAAATTACGGTTTCACCACGAAATGTTGCATTTGAAGAACCAAAAGGTGAAACTGATATGGTTCTTGTTGTGAAAGCTACTGTGCAAGATATATTAATGAATATGTTTGATGAACAGCAAATGAAATGGAACATTGTCAACATTGAGTCAATGGAACGTGTTCCTGCTGAACAAGTAGATGAAATAAAGGAACCATACCCAACTGAAGGAAAATACCCTGAATACCTGTCCCATATTGACACAGATATTTAGTAAAAACATTTTCACATAATTTAGTCTTAATAAATACCATCAAATATTTATATCTATAGACCCATGTGTATAGTATGGCCGTTGAAATTCATCGGAACATGGATTACGAAGTTGTAGAAAACATTTCACACCACATTACTGAAAAGATCGGTGAAATGGTACATTCATTTGCGACTGAAGTTTCAATTGATAGGTCGCCAAATTCTATCGAAATTGAAGCGTATTATCCAAACGCACCAACAGGTGACGCATTGAAAACAATTAGTGAGAACCATAATATTGTTGAGACTGGTGTTCGATACAATGATGAAAATGAACCACAATGGTATATTTCGATTGTTGTTTCAACAATAGGTGACAATATTGAATCACAATTTGACGAAATTCATGAAACAATTTCTATCATTACGAATGATGATGTTTGGTCAGAATCTTTTGATGATTCAATGAGGGTGAACGTTGGAATTGGAATTAGTGGTAGCGAACTTGATGAGATTCAACGTCTATATGACATTAAAACCACACAGATTTCTGAAGAAAAAGATGGGTGTTATATGTTGGTCATTTCAACAGACCAGTAAAACACACTCTTATTTCACTCATTCAGTTCCCTGAATACTGTTCACTCACACGTACTATTTCGCGGCTCATTGTGCGCGGTAGCATTAGCACCATCATTTCACCCAATAAACCTACCATACCTTTTTATACCCACTCCCGTTTTAGTTATAATATATAACACTTACCACAGTAAACACTCAAAAAGACCCATCTAAAGGCAGAAAGTCCTAACGAAAACCATAAACTATAAGTATCCCCCTACCATTGGTGTAGGTATGCACTCGGAACACGGCGAAACGATTGAAGCACTTGGAAAGCCCGTTACAATTGAAATTGAAGACACCGAAAACTGCACATGTGACATTTGTGGCAGTGGTGAACGTGACGAATACTTCACCGCCACATACTTCATGGATGCTGACCGCATTAATGAAGAAACGACACATGAAGAAACCGAATGTGGCCTATGTCGAAAAGGACAAGAAAAACGAAACAAAGAACGTGACAAAGGCCGATTCAACGTCCGACTCGACTAAATAATACAACCTTTTGACTACATTATTCACGTAGTCTTTTTCTAAGAAAATCCCCACTATTTCTTGGGGATTAATTCACTCCATTATTGACATATGTAATCAACCAATCAAACAAACATTATCAGAAAAACGATTTCAAAGAATTTATATTCATACTTCACAAATAGTAATACATGCCATTAGTTCAATTTGAGCAAGGAGACGTAGTTTCACATGATGAGCATGGTGATGTAAAAATCACGGGTGGAAAAACAGAAGGTGATGATTTCAGTATTGAGGCTGGCACAAAGAATGATGAATATATTGCAACAATGGGATCAGTGACAGATTATGTTACATATGAAATTCAACATAATGATGAAGATGCTGATAACGCTGTTGAAGAACAAGAAGTAGTTGAGGAAGAAATTACAGAATTTTGTAAGAATATTGAAATGGATAGATAACACACGAAACGTAACACAACAATTTAACGCACCATTCATATTTTGCGCGTGATCTAATTAGCCACTGAATACATTCACCGATACTTAATTTCACTACTATTTCATAGAATGTATTATTCTGTTGGCAATTATTGATACTATTTAGCGAATAGGTGCAAATATCTCCGCCACTATATCATAACCTTTTTATAGTAATGGTGCATACGTATGAGTGTACAATGATGGAAGTACAATTTAAATTTAGAACCACGATTGGGGATAAGATGCTCTAGTAAATAAGTAACCCATCTTCCTGAAAAGTACGGCAGTGTACTTACTTCAGGTGGATTGTGTCCGTGAATATGGTGACATATTCACAATGTAAGATAATGGCTATCCTGTCATATGAAACATAAGACATTTTGTTCCCTATGTCTTATGTATATGATAGACGCCTACCATCTTACTTACTACTCATGCGAAAGGGAAAGGAATATTGTTCCCATTTCTTTCCCTCATTTGGTGTTCCCTTGAAGTTCATATTTCCGGTGTTGTTTTTCGCTGTTTGTTTTCACAAACTCTTAGAGACGTGTATATAATTTCAATTCAATGCGCGGCAATTGCGAACCATTACTATTGAACTCAATTCTACTTATTTTCACCATTAGTATCTGGTATAATAATATTTGTCGGCAATATTTTCCACATTGTGAATAATATGCGGGAGTATTTCCGACACAAAACATAAGTTTTATATACATGGCTGGTCTACGTATAGTTGCAACATGATACAATCGGACTATATGTATGTCGGCCCAACGGGGGTGATTACCGTCCCCGTTTAGAGTGAATCCCATTCACCCATTCGGCGTTCGTGCTGAAGTTGGTGAATTGTGTTAAATATTGCGTCGTGGGTATGATTCGGGATACTTCGGGGTTGGGTATCTCGGCTCAATGATGATTGTTCCCCATCGTTGGGCCACCAACCGGAAGTATTCCCTCATATCCACACGGTGGTTGGGGTGATGGCTACCCTATCATATGAAACATAAGACATTCTGTTCCCTATGTCTTATGTTCGTGATAGACGCCTACCACCCTACATTTACACAAGAAAGAAATATTGTTCCCATTTCTTTCTTGTGTGATTTTGCTGATGATTTAGTTCTTGTATTCAGTCATAATAGTAATGCTAATAGTAATAGCATTAGTAGTGAGATTATTTGTTTATTATTTGTCAATTCACAATATTTTGGTATACCATAACGATTATACCCCCTCCATGCGTATGTTTCACTGTATCATGCGACAAACAGTATTTAACTTTCATGAAACAATTAATAGGGGTGGTTCTGCCACCGTTTAGAATAGTCCCATCTACCACTTAATGGATATACTATTAAGTGAGTAGATTGCGTTTATTTCGTCGTTCGGAAATCTGGCGGTTCAAAGCGTGTGAATCCTTGCACGGAAAGATTGGAATTATCTTTCCTTTTCTTTCCTGATTGTAATATATTGCAATCGGTGTAATCCCACATATTCGTCTTTTGTACACAAATCCTGAAACGTTTTAGTTACTTCAATAATTAGTAATATATGTAAACCATGAATGAAGTGTGTTCGTCTACTGATTTAGTTTCTGTTTGTCAATTTGAGCCTGTTGTTGGAAAAGTTGATCGTAATATTGAGTTGATTGAAGAATTTGCGGATAATGCGAAAGGATGTGTTGTTGTCTTTCCTGAGTTATGTTTATCTGGTTATGATTTAGATGTGGTTGACGAAGTTTCAGTATCTTCAAATGGGGATGTTATGAATGAATTGTCTATTGTAGCGAAAGAAACAAATCGTATTCTTGTTGTTGGGTTTCCTGAGCGTGGTGATGATGGGGCATTATATAATTCAGTGAATGTGATTGATGGTGAGGGGGTTAAAGGGACGTATAGAAAGCGATTTTTGACGAATATGGAGTGTGATGTTTTCAGTCGCGGAACAGGTGAAATGATTCTTGAGACGCCGGTTGGGAAAATGGGTATAATGATATGTTATGATATGAGTTTTCCTGAAGGGATGATTACGTATGGGAAGGCTGAATGTGATTTTGTTGTGGTGTGTTCTGCATGGCGACATGGGTGGTATGATGATTGGCTACTGTTGGCTCGTACACGGGCTTTGGAGAATGGTTGTTACGTTGTTGCATGTAATCAACGTGGGTCACAAAATGGTCGTTTTCATTCGGGTGGGAGTGTTGTGGCTTCTCCTCATGGGAATATATTGGCGAATTTAAAGCAGGAAAGTGGTGTTGAGGCTGTTGAGATTGATATGCGGGTATTGGATGAGGCTAGAGTATCTAACCCTGTTGTGAGTGATCGTAAGGAGTTGGGTCGTCGTTAATTAAAAGTTGAACGATGAGTTATATCCGTCGTTGTCGCTTACTTCATTTTCTAGTTTGTCAGTTTTTCGTTTGATTTCATCAATATTTGTTACTTGTTCTTCGTTCATTTCAACGACTACTTCAACTTCTTGTACTGCGTCTTCAGCTTGTTCAACCAATTCATTAACCATGCTTGCAATTTCTTCAGTTGAGACTGCTTGGTTGTCTGTTGCAGTTGAAACTTCTTGCATTCCTTGTGAGGCTTCTTCAACTGCATNTGANATTTCTTGAAGTGTTTCCATTGCATTGTTTACTTTGTCAATACCGTTATCAACATCTTCGGTTGTTTTCTCAAGACTTGATACTGTTTCATCAGCATCATGTTTGATTTCATCAATTAGGTCTTCAATTTTTGTTGCATTTTCTTGTGATTCTTCGGCAAGGGTTTTGACTTCATTTGCAACAACTGAAAACCCATCACCGGCTTCACCTGCTCGTGCGGCTTCAATTGATGCATTCAGTGCCAAGATGTTTGTTTGGTCAGCAATATCATTGATTACTTCAGCAAATTTATCAATTTCTTCAATTCTATCCTGCAATCCTTTCACATCAGTTGAAACTTTTTCTGTTGATTCATCAATTCGTTTAATAACTTCAATTGCGTCAGTTGCCTCTTTTTCACCATCAGATGACAAAGCTTCAGCTTTTTGACTCATTTCTGCAACTTCATTGGCAGTTGCTGCAATTTCTTCAACAGTTGCAGATAAATCAGCAATTTCAGTTGCAATACTTTCCATTGAACTTGAAGAATCTCCAATATGTTCGTTGATTTCTTTCGATTTATCAGTAATCTTTTTCGCATCAGTTTGAATATCTGATGCATTCATATTGATTGAAGAAATCAATTCTTCATCACTTTCTGATTTTTCTTTTTGATTCAAAAACTGCTCAATGAATTGTACAACCTTATCAACAAACTGTTTTTCTTCATTCGTCCATTGATCACCGACTCCGTTTGAACGTGACGCTGTGTAAACAACATCAATGAAAACCTCAGTTCCAGATTCCGTGACAGATGAACTTTCTAATGAATCTGAATTTTGACGATACCCTGCGGTTGAGGCAGTAGTGTATCCAATTCCAATTTGTGCTTCAGCAACATTTGGATACTGAAACCATTGTGGCAATTCATCTACTAATGTATCAATCAGTTCTTTTTCATTTTTCTCTGTGTCATTAAATAGCTCCATTACACGAGACATTCCACGCAACTTTTTCCCGTGTTCTTGTAGTTTTACTTTCGCTTCAGTTTCACTCAAGCTTTCATAGGATGAATCCAATTGAAAATATTCAGACGGGAGATCGTTATTATCAGTTCCACTCATATCTAATGATTATTTCTGAGCCACATAAAAGTATTCAGTTTAATCAAACAAACAACAGAATTTACTCTTTCACAATGTCAATTTGTTGAACCATATTGACATCCTCCCCGTCCTGAAGGGCGAGGTTTTCGCCTCACTCTTACATAAAATAAACCAATGGTAACAACAAAGCATTCAAAACTAATGCCAATCCTAATATAATATTTCGTTGTAACACATCACCACGAAAATTGTATTTTATCGCTTCACCAACATTCATCATGTATTAATTGACAAACGTATCTCGTAAATAGATTTTTAATATTTTACATTCTGTTACACAATCATTGATCCACTAATTATTTATCATAAGAACAAAAAATATTTCATAATGAATACTTCAGAATATTATTCACTTCAAGAGCAAGCATTGAGTGTTCAAGATAGGATTCAATGTATTATGAAAAATCAACAGATAGGACAACGTCCACATATGAAATTGAGTGAATTGTTTTATCATCTAAATCAGTCTAAATCTACTGCTGATAGAACAGAACAAAAATTTCATATGAATAAATCAAAACGTCTTCTTCATGAATTGAAGTATCAATACTTCATTCAATATAGACTGAAGTGTATTATGAAAAATATTTTAAAACAGTAAATCACACTCTTGCATTTGTCTGTGGTTTCACATTAACCATTCGTATTTTTAGGGTTTTCATATTTCCTACGAAACATTAGTGAAAATATAATAGTTGCTATAATCAGTGAAATGAATCTTGATAAATTCCATTGTTCAATAATATATTCTGTAGGTGGATGATTTTGAATTAATGCTATTACCATATCAATTGATGTTAATCCTATTATTGAACATCCAATGAATATTGCCACAGAATGACGAAGATATATTTCCATACAAAAATTACATCACTATGACATAAATATTCTTTGTATGGATTGTATAGATTGTATAGATTGTAGATACTATGTTATAATCAGGAGGATATGTTTAGTATAGTACCATATAGTTTATTTGTATCATTTGCCATGTAAATTCGGTATATCTTTACACTCACGGATTATCAATCATATATATGAAGGAACTATCTGATACAGTAGTAAACCAGCTAACAGATGCCATTTATCCATTTGAAGCGGCTAATACTGATGAATCAGTATTCACGTCAATTGGCCTTGAAACTGGCGTTGTAGCGGAAGTATGTGTTTCCGTTGTTACAATGAAAACAAAGCCAAAAGACTTTGACTATGATGGACTTCACTCAATTGAAATTCTCATTGAAGGAGACAATTGTGATGAATGGGTCGAACCATTAGCCACCTTTCTTCGTGAAGAACTAGACCTTTCCGAAAAACCATACGATGGAAGTGCATTTCCTGAACTTGGTGATGTTCAAGTAATCAGTCAGTCCGAAGATACATATCCATCAGTATCAGTTCTTATTCCATCGGAAGACCTGTATGGTGACGTAAGTGAAACGTATGAATTGACATTCCTTTCAGGAAAAACCGCTAAGGTAATCGTTCCTAACACTTACGGTGAACGTGGTGAAACTGATGAAGAAAAAACTATCAAACAAGGAATTCAAATGTTTTGGTGGGACTCACTTGACGCCAAAACAAAACTCTCTTACCTACAACCTGATGGATTTGGCCCAATGAATTGGGTTGATAATGTCGAACAAGTGGACGAATAGAAAATAACCGATTTATTTTATCACAGTATTATTCACATGACTTGAGCGAATAGTACAAACAGGATCATCATATATACCAATCCAATGAGTACCGCGTATTTGACATGAATTGTTTCAATATTTTCCCCTGAATTTGGGTTTGATGGATGGGAATGGTGTGGTGGCATATAATCTTTTTCAACCCGCAAGTATATAAATATTATGAATTGAGTCTTATTTGTAACAATACAATTTAATAAATATATGTGGTGAGAATAGTAAATCACACATGACAGATAACATGGAAAATACGGATTCTTTCAGTAGTGTTGATAAACTTATTGAACTGATGAGAAATATGAATACTGATAAAGAACATATTCGGCTTGTTCTTTCAATGGAAACTAAGAAACATATTAAGCCATTAAAAAGTATTATCAATGATCATTATGATGATGCGGATGATAATATCCAAACAACAATTGAAAATACTATTAATACAGCAAAATGTGCAATTGTGTTTTCAGAAAAACCAGTCGTATTTGATGAACTTATGAAATCATTGAAACAGCTTTGTCATGAATTAAAAACTCTTAGAGATGAATCATCTGCAAATGAAAATTGTTAGTCTATACTACTGCTTTTGACTTTCCGAATGAAATATCACAGTTAGTCATTTTGTAATTTGGATTAGCTCTTACTTCATCTTCAAATTTAATAACGTTGTGCATATTTTTAGCATCAACTTTTACTGTGATTACCTGTTCGGCTACATTGTTACTTGAAATAGAGTAATCTACAACATCATCAATACCCAATTTTTCTTTGCATGATGGGACATTCCCACAAATCACTTCAATAGTAAATGTAGCGTGTTCATTCATATATAATTATACCTACTTGGGGGGCTTTTACGTTTCGATATAATTATTTTCTATGTACAATTAGTATGACAATATACTATTAATGTAGTAAATAAATTAAATTATTTGTATGTATCTTTTATTATATTTATTCTTTAAAAAAATCATTCAGTTCATTGTTCTTGATAAGTCAGTAGAAACCATAATCTTTATATCAATAGAGTTGCTACTTGTAAGTGGATATGAAGGGTAATACCGAAACTGCACGCGAGGCCGCAATTGAAATGTGCGACGACAACATGGACGAAGTTCGCCGTGAACTTGTCTCTGAAGGTGCATACCATACTGTGGTTGAAGGAGGATACCACAGTCAGGCACTTACTGACGAAGAAGCAGACTTCCTTACTGAACTTCTGATTGACAATGGTGTGAATGGTCTTCTGTCTTACGTACACACGGATTCCATTGACAAAGACCAGCGAAACATTGCAGTCATTACGCCACTTGTTAGTACTAGCGGAAACACAATGGAAGAAGTGATTCACCGCCTTGATGATGGGAATAATTACCCCGGATTCTTCCTTGATTATAACAAAGACGCACAAACGTTCATTCTCTGCGAAAACTCAGACTAACACAATATAACCAGCAAGATAGTATTATTAAATAAATCACCATTTTCCTACTATCAATCAATACAAATAGTAGATCGTTCTTTATTTAGCGGGTTTGAAAAAGTCGTTCAAGTTCTTCTTCTTTCACTTCTAATCTTCCATATTCATTAACAGGTTCAAGAAGGTAATCTGCGATAAATCCATCACCATATGTTGCTGATTTTGAAAACTCTGTTCCCGCTGAATACCCTTTATGGTTTTTCACTAAAATATATGAAGTTCGTTCCATTCAAGTATACAATATATCTTACTGTGTAAAATTCTTACCAATATGAGGGGGTTAAACTACAGTATAACAAACAATATCATCAGTTAGAAATATAATACAATTCGATTAGGTTTTATTATGGAATTTTTAAATTCAGACAATCAATAGAACCACCCACTTTTTGAAATTCTTTTGTATTGACTGCAATAACAGTAATCCCGTTCTTATGTATAGTGCGTGCAGTTTGTTTATTTTGCTTATCCATTAATACTGTCTTTTCAGCAATTAATGAACAGTTTCCAGCCATTGTTGATTTTTCTGAATCAGTAACATGAAGAACTTGATCAAAACCATTCATTATTTTATCATATGCTTCGTCAGTAAACGCTTCAGGAATCACAAGCACAGTATTTTCATCTAATGGTGTAAAACATAAATCTAAATGAAAATATTTCGGTGACTGCAATTCTAATCCAACAACAGTTGCATCAACAATAGTATCAATTTCTTGTATGGCTTTTTTATCAGTTCGTTGCCCGTATCCTACCCATACAAGATTCTTTTTTGGATGCCATTTTGCATCACCACTCCCTTCAAAAATAATCCCATCATCAAGTTCAAAAAGTTCATGATTGTGATTATTCGCCCACTCTTTGAAATATAATGACTCTCCCCTTCGTTTTTCGTGCTTCATGTTTGAGACAATAAACCCTGTGTCTGGAATAGGCATACCATGATTTGACACAAACACTGCATATGGTAATTCATAAATAGGTGGTTGTATGTGTGAATAAACTTCATAATCTACAGTATGGACATGCGTATACTTCATAGCAGTACTAACTGAATCAGCCCACTGGATTCGTGCTTCAGTTTCCGCCCCATTAATCCTGTTAATAGTTTTATCAAAACTGTCAGTATCATTTACTTGAAAATGAGTCGGATCAGAAAAAAGAACCCCTGAAAAACGATCCCTCCGATTTATATTATCCATATCCATGATTTATACTTTTAGACTTGTGTGTATTAGAGTATCGAATTGCTAACCAACAAATATATAACGTTCAATTAGTGAGCAATTAATACAAGTGCTTCAAAAAATCCGTTCATTCCTTACAGTTTGTTGGACATTCATTTCAACAGTTGTCAAAATCACATTCGTTGGCATTGTAATCGCAACTATTGTTGCCATTAAAGAAATTCGTCAAAAAGTAAAACACAAAAAAGAATCCTAAATCAAAACTATTTCACATTTGAAACGTATTTAAAAGAAAGTGGGAACCACATGTAGTTCACACCTGTTGGGACATGTAAATTAATAGTACATGGTATTAATTATCGGAGACTTTCAACGTATCACCATTCACTTCAAGTGTGAGGTTATACGATTCACAAATATCCCCCGCAATTTGTAGCATAACCTGTGAACTTGTTGTTGGGAGAGTTGCGTCAACAATAAAACCATTACACGTTACCCTACGTGTGTTGAATCCGTGGTCGTTGAAGCTACGCTTTGCCGCGTTAATACGCAATCCTTCATTTTGAACTTGTGTTCCGTCCATGACGAATGAATCAACACACCACAACCACTTAAATCTATTGTATTAGAATGGACTAACTGGCACCACAATATGGTTTTCGACTATCATTAGCAACTTCATCAAATGGAACACCTTGCTCAAGTTTCGTAACAATATCAAGGACTTCTTCACGACTAATTTTAATATGTTCTTCTTGGGATGCTTTTTCTGCTTCTTCTTTCACTTTCCGCAACGTTGCCACAGCGAGAACATACGGAAGAGCAAACCCAACCTGCGTTTTTTCATTCCATTCTGTAAGTGTTGAAAGAAACTTTTCAGCATCTTCTTCATACTTTTCAGTTTGCGTAATAATATCAGTTACAACTTCACCCACATCTTCAGAATTTGAAGGTGACGTAATATTTGTTGGAGAAATACCATTCTTCCGCAACTCATCTATTGGGATGAAAATACTATCTTCTTCTTCATAATCATCAAATACATCTTTAGAAATATTCACCACTTGAAGAAATAGTCCATATTCATGTGCCCAATGTCTAAGAACTTCAGGGTCTTCAGGCGGCTCATCACCATTTTCAATCGTAAGCAAACAATCAACAATTAAATGACCAACAATACCAGCCACATAATGGCAATATTCTTCAAGTTCATCAATTGTCTGAATACGAATACCGCCCACAGACGGATTATCTTTAACAAACTGTCTCATTCCCCCTGTAAGTTCTTTGATCCACTTAACAGCAACTTTCTGCGTATTTTCAGGCAATTCAGACAACAACACAATGACTTTTTCTGTTTCTTGTACCAATTCCCAATCATCACCATCAAATTTTGGCACTGATTCAACAAATTTTGAAGCTTTTTCTGGATTTGGTGACGGTTCAAGTGCCTCAATATATGCGTCCAACGCATTCACTTTCTGCTCAGTCGTTAATTTCTGTGAATCTTCAATAGTATCAGGAATACGGCACGCAAGATAAGCGAGGCTAATATAATACCGTGATGGTTCTGGTAATTTATCTAAACTAAGAGCGAATGTTCGTGAAACACGCTGAAGATGAGAATTTACCCATTCACCATCTGACATAGAGGTTGAAATCTGTGACGACATTATGCTTATATATTATTCACAAATGTTATCTTAAAAGCATTGTGTTATTGGAGAAACAAAAGAACCATTTCCCCGACTATTAAATATATAGAACCATAATATATGTGTATGAGCAAACAAGAACGCATTCAAGTAACAATTGACACTATCTTACTTGACGAATTTGATGATGGGTCTGCGCTTGTAGAAATTGAAGGCACAAAAACCATCATTCAACCTGACAAATGGGAACGATATAATAGTACAAGTAACACAAGCGAAAGTACAAGCCAATTTGGAACCACTTCAAAAAGACCATATGACAGCTAAAGATTGTGTGAAAAAAGAAGACGATACTGAAACTGTAACAGTAGTTGGAGACACTGATAATGAACATTATCCGTACACTGACCCAAATACAACAGGCCAAGGGTGCGGAATTGGACTTTTAAAACAACTATTATTTGACTGAATGATAATAGTATTTCTTTAAGCGACACCACAAAACATTAGTTTTATATACTTAGGGGTGTTCTATTAGAGTGTACTATGACGGAACTCGAACTTGAAAGTATTGATGGGAATGAAGTGGTTAATGAACGAGAGTCGGCTTTCAGTGGTGAAACTGTGTACACTGTGAAAGACAAAGATGGCTACCACAAAGACGTTAATAAAGAAGGGGATGAACTAACCGTGTGGCCACTTCAAAGCCCTGAAAACGCCGGTCAGGATGATTTCGTACAATGTGACCCTGACGGTGAAGAAATTATTACCCAAGAGGCACAAGAACGAATGGTCGACCACGCAAGCGAAATTGTCGGTATAACGCCAGATGGCGTTTTGTACGCCGCCCTACGATATGATTCCATTGTATTCCCCCATTACAATGATGACTATGAAAACTACCACAGTTCCCCATTCAAGAAAGCGTTCCACCGCCTCACATCGCCAAAAGATACTATTGTTAGTATTGAAGCCAACCGCTATTGGCTTCATGGCGATGTTGAAGTTGGAAACACATACGGAAAGATCGAACGTGTTGAACTGAATGGCGTTCCAAGTCGTGAAAAGTATGACCACCAACGAAAATGTAAAGAACTACTCAAAAAAGGTCATATTCAGTTCCCCGCCCCTGTGATTCTCACAGATGCGACCATTCAGACACATGAAAAATACACGGCGGCACTCCAAGATATGTTGGTTGCTGAATACCAACCATAATTCTCAATTTTTGAATAGCAATTGATTGATGTACTTTCTTCAAGTGTAAATATTCGCACAGAGACTTCTTTATACTATAAATATCCATTTTATTAGGGCTGGTTGCTATACATAACCCAATTGGGGGAAGATATATAGGGGTGGGGTGCGTATATATAAGTGTAACATGACTGACAGAACACAAACTAAACTTGATGATTGGGAGGTGAAAAATAACAAAGAAACTGAAGAGAAGACACAACTTCAGAAAGAAAGTGAATGGGCTGAAAACCTCATTGAAACAGCTTCAGAACGACCAATTGCGACCGCAACTGTTGTGTTGGCAATTGTGTCATTCGCAACAGTCGCCCCGTCAGAAGTTGTTCAAGCCGTTCAAATGACGTTTATGGCAACAACGCTCATATACTCCATTTCAAAACTTTAATTGAAATGAGTAAATGAAGTTTAAAGATAAAGAAATGTATAAATAAAACAACTAAATATTTTTAATCAGTACTTATTTTTACAGAGAAGTCTTAACTCTTTAATTATTGCTTTATTTAGGACTGGTTGCTATACATAACCCAAATGGGGGAAGATATATAGGGGGTGGGTTCGTATATATAAGTGTAGCATGACTGACAAAACACAAACTAAACTTGATGATTGGGAGGTGAAAAATAACAAAGAAACTGAAGAAAACGAAACTGAAGAAAAGACACAACTTCAAAAAGAAAGTGAATGGGCTAAAAACCTCATTGAAACGGCTTCAGAGCGTCCAATTGCGACCGCAACTGTTGTGTTGGCAGTCGTGTCATTCGCAACAGTTGCCCCGTCAGAAGTTGTTCAAGCCGTTCAAATGACGTT
>SL_4KL_010_BRINEDRAFT_10000439_pt1 | contig 21248 bp, 28 predicted proteins | sample SodLak_010_BRINE_2_FD_10664 | JGI IMG/M metagenome (IMG submission 10664) | reverse complement strand
AGACCGGAACATGGTCATCGACGCGATCATGTCTGGCGGGAAGACCTACGGGACATTCAAAGCAGCAGCCGACATAGACGAGCCGGTGTCGTACTTCGCACCACGTCTCGATATGTACGAACAGGCGGTCGAATACTGCGAAGAGATCGGAATATCGCGTGATGAAATCAAAGTGCTGCCGTCCATGAAGCGGGACTGTCCGACGTGGAACGGGGTGCACGGTGATGATTGGGCGCAGAAGGTCAAAAGGCAATACTACGCCGGGGCACAGCCGAAGATTATCCATGAGATGAACGACGACATACCGTGTCGCCACGAACACGAAGATGGCGACGAGAAGTGCACATACGAGGCCATGTGGGAGTTTGAACCCGAAGATTACAAAGTCATCATAGGGCACTACAAACACGCCCACATCCCCCACGTAACCGCAGGACGGACGTGTGTTTTCGATGAAGAGCCGACAAACGCCTTCGAGACGACGTTGGCCGGTGAACAGCTAATCACCGCGATCAACACGTTCCTCGATATGAGCGTATCGCCGCCTGTCGAGGACTTCACCGACTTAATGGATATGCGGAACGACAGACGCCGAGTAAAAGAGTGTATGCGGTGGTTCAACCAGATGGAGCAACAGGACGAGTTCGATTACAACTCGCCCGACAGCGGTAACGTCATCGCTCTTGACGGAGAGGGATACCACGGATACGCCCCACACGCCGTCTACGCCATTTTGAACACCAGCCCGGTCGCCGAAGGGTCGAATTTCGAGCGGGGTTTCATGCCGAGAGACGGCCCCGGCACGCTCTTTTTCACAAGCAGTGAGCAGCGGGGGGAATATTACGTCCAATTCCGAGAGTCGCCGAATCTCGAATACGCCAACTGCGTACTCGCTCTTGACGGAACGCCCCTACTCGACAAGTCGAAACCAGAGGGTATGCGGGCGAGAGAGTGGCAACAGTCGCTCGGCATCAGCATTGAGCACAACCGAATCCTGTCCAACACAGAACGCCAACAATACATCAGAAACACGCTGGGGCACAGGTACATCCAAGTTAGTGACTCGGCGAATCCGTACTCAAGCGGTCGGTATAACAACATGACAGAGGATGCCGCCCTGTGCGCTGCGGCGAAAGAGGTCTACGGTGACGGTGATGCTCCTATCGTTTTCACGCCAAAGAAAGTCGAAGACGAGTACCGGGAGGCTGGGTGGATAACAAAAGGCGTCGCAAAAGACATCGGACACCCCGGTAACCTGCGGGGGACGGACAAGTACGGGTCAGAACGGCTCGCGGTTCAGTTGGGATCGACACACCACGGCGATCACGAGATCCGACGACGCGCCGCGTGGCTGCACAAAGACGTTGAAGTCTCTGGGAAGGGTATGGAACGCGACTACGGTTCAGAACTCGGCAACGCCATCCTCCACCAGATGAGAGAGAACCAGACAGCACAGAACGTCATGCGTGTTGGTCGTGACGGTAAAGGGGCTACTATCGTTCTCAAGACGGCTGCTATCCCCAGCTACTTCCCTGTGATCGAAGGTGGGGCCGTCACACAGTGGCCGAAGGGCATGGAGCAGGTTTTGAAGGCATGGGACGACATCTCGCCCACTGAGTTGAAGACAATCGAAGTGTCAGAAGTGGCCGACAACGAGTATGTCGAGGTCGGTGAGAGGCAGGTGCGTAACGCCCTCGACAAGTTCGTGGAACTCGGTTACGCTAAGAAGATGGATCACCCCGAAGACGGGCGCAAGAACGTCTACGTAGACGACGGCCTCTCGGATGTTGACCCAGACAAACGGGCAGAAGTTGAGCTACCCGAGTTGGACTGGCCGGACGCTGGGACGGCAGAAGAGTTGGGTATCGAGGCAGATGCCGAAATTCGTGTTACTAATATCTATACGTCAAATTTCGACAAATCCCTCCCCACAGTAAGCGACGGCCCCGAAACAGGGGTTCAGATCGGGGTTGGAGACGTGACGGGCGACATGGACAGGGGTGATCCGCCCACAAAATAGAACTCACTCCCGGTAATCGGGGGTGAAAACGGTCGTCAAACCTCTTTGCTACCAGCCGTCAGGCTGTCCACAAAGTCACTTTTGGATTTACTCGAACTGCTCTGTTCAAGCTCTCTGGCCCGCGAACTGACTGTTTGCATACGAACCCACTCACCACTGATTCTAACAGAGCGACACCAAGCGCACACACGATCTGCGCTGCTTACTTTCATCATCCCGGTGTCACCACCCCAAGAACGGGTGTCGTAGACCTTCTTAGCACTCTCTGGGGTCGTCAGGTGGCTATCGTTCCCACACGCGGGGCACTCTGGGCTACTCCCTATCATTATCGAACTCCTCTTCTGACATTGATTCGACGCGGTACAGTTCCCTTTGCAGCAAGTCACGACACTCCGACCAACTAACACCTCCGAACTTCATTTTGAGAGTGGTTATCGAGTACGGGTTTTCTTCCGGCTCTGGCATATCAGAAAGCACCTTCCTCACGCAACCCGCTTCGGATTCCCCACCGGACTGCGTTGCTGAATACGCCGTCAAAGTGCGTATCTGCTATAGTCTCGGCCTGTCTGACGACTTCGCTGTACTTCGTGCTCACAGAAACTTGTTCCCTCCCGCCTTCGACACCATCAAAACTCTCTGGCTTCTCATAATCGCTCTTGAATCCGAGATCCATGAGGTAGATTATACAGTTCGACCGTTTCCGCTTCTCCTGTTTCGCGTACTCTTCGATCTTGAGTATCAGATCCGGGTCGAGTTTTATGGTGAACGACACCATTCCGTTATCGCTGTAAGTAACCATTGCATATGGGTATAGAAACCGTACCGTGTTAAATTTTGTTACGTCAGTATCCGGTTTTGTTCTCACAGGCCCATACGTCACTGGATATGTGGTCGCGGCTGTGTACTCCTACCCACCCCCCACACTCCCGAGGTGGGGTGGCGTGTCCCTTGCTCGATGTGTAGTGGTTGCGAGAGGTTGGAGTGTGTGGCTACCTATAGTGCCATAGGCTATATGCACCCGCAAAAACGGGGTGTTTGTAGTACGTTCGCGTGAACGTTCGTAAAAAGGGTCAATCTTTTTAGGCCGTCCGGTGGTAAATCCGACCATGCCGAAGAAGCTATCGGATGAGAAGATCGACCAGATTCTCGAAGCATACGACGATTTAGGGAGTCTCGGAAAAGTCGCCCAAGAGGTCGGCGTGAGTAAAGCAACCGTTAAAAAGTACGTTGAACGTAACCGGGGTGAGTCTGAAGATGAGGCCGGAGAACCCGAACACAACCAGACACCGGGTGCTGTGGTCGAAATGAGTGGTACTGACAGTAACCTCGCCGATCTCACAGACGACGAGTTGATGAGTATGAGCGAGTCTGAGTTCATCCGAACGTTCTTTCAGGAGTTCTCGGATACCGGTGTCAAAGACTCGTTCATCGAGTTAATCGCAAATCAGGCGAAAGTCCGACAGCAGATCCCAGACGAAGATCAAATGGCGCAGCGGATTCAGTCACACAACAGTGGTGTCGGAAACGCCAACGACGCAAACGCTATCGCGGAGTTGTATTGGGCACTCGCCCAGCGTTACCTCCGCGCTCGCGGTATGTCTTCTGCGGGGCAAATGGGTAGCATGATGGGTGGTATGGGTTCGAGCGGGCAGTGGGTGGGGTCTTCTGGACACACGACCCAACCCCAACAGCAACAGAGCCGGAATAGCTCTGGGTCTGCTTCTACTGACGGTGGTGATTGGGTCAGTACGGCTCCGCAACAGGGTCAGGGTGTGGCGGGTATGCAAGCCCCCGGACAGCAGGCCGGTGGGCAAATGCAGCAGATGGCTCAAATGTTCCAACAGATGCAGCAGCAACAACAGCAGATGATGGAGCGGATGATGGCCCAGCAGCAGAACGGGCAGAAAGACAAGCTCGAAGAAAAAATCGAGCGTTTGGAGAGTCAGCTATCTTCTGGATCTTCGAGTCCTACAGAGTCGCTTCAGGAGTACGTCGAACTTCAAGAAACGCTCGAAAAACTCAACAATCAAAATGGCGGCGGCGGTGACGCAGAACAGCTTATGGCTTCACTTCAACACCAGATTCAGGCTCTACAGCAAGAGGTCAGTGAGTCTGGGAATAATTCGATGGAGATGATGAGCCAGACTGATTCAGAGTTGGGCCTTCTCGTCGCTCTCGCCCAATCCGGGCAATTAGACGCCTCCGACGTTTCCGAATTGGCTCAACAATTCGGGAAGGTCGAAACACACCCCGAGGTCGCCCAAAAGAAGTACGATAAAGAGATCGAAGAGATGAAAGTCCGTGCCGAGCAGGAGAAGTGGGAGTCGATCTTGAACGGCGTCGAGGGGCTGACACAGAATCTTGGTGGGGCGTTCACCGCTCTGTTGGAGGAAGAGGAAGAGGAAGAACCGCATCGGTCTGGACGTGCGCGAACGGCGGCTAAAGAGAACCCAGATGTGGTTCATGCCGAGGTTGTCGGCGATGATCCAGACGAGCCACCGGCCAGTCAGGAAGAATCCCCCGCAAAACGCTTAGTAGAGGCAGGTGGTTCTGGTGGTGGTTCTGGTGGTGGTGATGCTGTCGAAGATGATGATAGTGGCGATGATGAAGCTGATTCAGAGGATAGCGGCGTTGTGTGCGAGTGTGGCAAAGGTTTTGACACTAAACAACAATTGAACGGTCACAAAGTCCACTGCGACGAGGCTGAGTAATAATGTTCCCCGGATTCAACCCATCTGAAAGTCAGATGAAAAAGCTCGCTCAACAGGTCGATTTGTCTAACGAGGACGTTCAGGAGGCTCTACTGTCTATTGGTGAGGACAGGATCAGGCCGCAACTCGATGATATAAAAACCAGAGCCGAATCAGCAAGCAGCCCAGAAGACATCCGCGAACAGTTGGCTGATATGCCAAACGAACGTAAAAATGAGGTGTTCCATGAGACGTGGGCAGAGTTCATCACTGCTTGCGTTGAACTCCGCGTAAAACCGCTCGAAGGGATGCGTAACCTGAAAACTATGATTCGTGACCCGTGGACGGTCGAGATCATGCTTCTTCTAATGGAAGATGAAGAGATCCCTGACGGGATTACCGAGGCGAACAAAGACATGATCTCGCAGTATGTTTCATGGATTGGCCGCGCTCTCGCTCCCGAGATGTACGAGCGCGAAGACGTTGCCGAGATGGTCGATCAGTTCGGTGCAGACCCAGAACTCCTCGATAAATGGGATGAGAGTAACATCCCTGACGACATCTGACCCACCCTTCAGATTAAGTCGGTGGCTGTTGTACCGTTCGCTATGAAAACAGAGTTCGAGCCGTCGAAATCTGCTGAGGGGGTGCTTGCTGTTATGGTCAAGCACGACGACATCAAGCGTGAGATTTTGTGGGAGACACTTGATTCGGAGGCTGATGGGCAGATTCTTGAATCTGGACGGACGCTGTGTGACTCCGTGAACCAGATTAAGGGGCCTATTGACCGTTTTCCAAAGGCTGTAGACCTTCAACAGTGCCCTATTTCTGGAACCGGGGGTATCTGGCATACTCACGTAACCCCCCAAGAGATGCTGAACCCGTCAAACTCGCTCCCAGACATCGCCGCAGTCGTTCTCGGGCACGTTGACGTTGTTTCCGTTATCGGCTCTGAGACTGGTGAGTACGTCCTTTCTGCCGAAGACGACGACGCTATGGTCGATGCGTTTTCTGACGCTATTGGCGAACGTATCGAGACTCAAGAGGATCTAATCGACGCTATCAGCTACGGTCGAATAGACCCATACACGGCCCGCCAGCGTGTGAGAGATCGGTTCAGCGATCTGATTGTGACGAAAGAGACTGGTTACGACGAAATCACTGCTGAAATCAAAGAGAGACATAATATCAAAGCTGAATCGACACAAGCATACGAGCGTGTTGAGCTTTCTATGGTTGGTGCTCTCCAACCCGAGGAAACCGCGCCTGATCTTAGGTCTGTAGATCACAGGTTCTTCGACTACTCGACCGCTATGGCTACCCCGAAAGGGTGCACAGAGGCGACGAGTTTGATGGCTGACGAGACTATTGATAAATTGGGTGAGTATGTCCCTGTCGGCGTGTACGAAACCGCTATGGGTGCCGCTATCGGTACTGTGGTTGGTAATCTGGTCGAATCTGCACTGTTCGGCGAGTGATAAAAACCACCCCTAATGTTTTTGTCTGGTGAGGTATCATTGATTGATATGGTAGTTAGCCGTACTACATCAGATACCGCGTCGTCTATTAACAACCTGCTCGAAGAGCGAGATATTGCCGGTCTCTTGACCGTCGCCGCCGGTTCTGCTGGTGGTGTCATCCTGACCCAGCGTATCGCAAACAGCGTTCTCCCCGCTGTGGGTCTTTCGCCGACCCCGAACAGCATTACCGAAGGTGCCGCTTCTGCGGGTCTCAAAACCGCTATCGCTGGTGGTTTCATGTACGCCGCTCTTCAAACGACTGGTGTCCCACAGACCCTACTGGCCTTCCTGTCAATCGGTTCGCTTACGTCTGCGGGATTCGATCTCGTCAGTCTGTTCTTCGACGTACCATCCCTCGCACAGTCGAAGGCGAAAAAGCTCACCGCGTCGAGCCGACGATCTGGCACTTCAAACCGTGTCAAAGCCAGCGTCCGGTCGGCTTCAAAAAGCACCCGAGCCAAGTCCTCGCGGAATAATGAAATTGAGTTCCGTCAGGGCGCATCGGGCGTCGAAGAGGAATTTCGATAAGGTAGAACAGTCTGGCACTGGCGAATCGTCGGGGTCAGACACCGAAGACATCCCAGACACCGCTGGGAGCATGGGCGGTTCTGGCGGCGGCGCGAGATAACCCCATCATCTAAATTCCGTCTTTTCGACACCTGATTTCACTTCTTGTGGGTTTTTGTAGTAGTATTCGAGTAACGCTGCTATCGCTTCACGCCTCCCCACACCACCCAACTCGACTTCGAGGTCGTTCAGTATCTTAAGGTGGCGTTTATTCACTCTACGCGCTCGTATCTCACAATCCCCGGTAGCTTCCCATTTTGGGACTGAACTCACGTCTTGAATCCCAGCTATTTCTGAGTCTCCCATAGTCCCAATAATGGACAGGGTGGACATAGCCTTTATCACACTGGCAGACAAGTCGTTAGTGTATCATGGCAGATGTAGCAGGAACCAACGATTATCTGTACGCAGGTCTGGTCGAGCGAAAAGAGCAGGCTTCGATCAACAAAGCAGAGCAGGAAGCGCGTGGGGAAATCAGCAGCCCCATCATCCGTGACATCATTCCAGAAATCGACTTCGACGCTGGAGATGATACCGAGTGGGACGGGGAAGCTGCTGGTTGGGTCGTCTCGCCCGATTCTGACGGCCCCGGTGAGTACGAAGTTTACGAGATTGACTCGGATACTGGTCGAGCCGAACGGCGTGTCAATGTCTTCTACGGCTTCGAGGCTGTCGAAAACGTTGCTTATGTCGAACAGATCAACTTCAAAGGCGCAGACGGTCAGGTCTTCGAGCGTGCGAAGCTGACCGGTCTCGACGAGGGCGGCGACGATTCAATCGACCGTCAGCGAACCCTCCGTTCGCCAATCGCCTTCGGCCCGCAGGATAACGGCACCATCGAAATTGTCGTGAACGAGGGCTATACAGAGGCCGATGACGAAATCAAGCTCAAACTTCTCGGCGTCACCGCAGAGAAACAGGGCCGCCGCGTCGGATCGCGTTCGTAAACACCGGGAACGTCTCCGGTCTTTCCGGTTACTTTTATCACAGGCCCGACCTAACAACGAGTGTAACCTATGAGCGCACCACGCCGGGTCAATCGACCCTACCATAACGATCTCGAACCAGCATTGTACGTTGGATCGACAGTTGCACTACAACCAGAAGAGAACGCCTACTACGTCAACGCACTTGAGGTTTTACCCACAGTTGAGACGCAGGAGTTTACCGTCCCTGCCAACTCGACGCTCGATGAACAGGAGATCCGCTCGCTGTACGGTCAGTCTGGCGTTCTCGTCCATGTTCGTCTCCCCGACCCAGCCGGTGAAGACGGCGCGATTCCAGAGGGGATACGGATCGAAGTCAATCAGGGCGGAGAGGAGTCTCCCCGGTTCAACATCAAGAACAGTCGTGGATTCCTCGACTCGGACACTCCGGCCTACGGGGACGCTGCTCAACAGACCGAACTGTTCCAGTACGAGGACGAGGATCTGTTCTTCGACATTGAAAACACCTCAGATGAGGAGATTACCTTCTCACTCAAGTACACCGGTTGGGCCTATGACCTCAGACCTGACGACACCCCACCAACAGACGCGGATGTGGTTGTTCTAACCGAGCGAAAATCTCTTCGTGGACTGTGAAAGCCAGATAGTAACCGAGGATTAAGTCTTTAGCCCCCCGGTTTGATACATTGGGTATGGGAGATAGGAGAACAACGAGAGGAATAGACCGTGGAGACAATGATGTATCCGCAACTTCGGGTGTCATTGATATTTTCACGCGGATGGATCGTCTACTCGAAAATGCTAACGACACTCTGTCTGATATATCATCTAAACAAGACACCATAGTAAATATGATCGGTGGTGATAGCACACACCGCCGTATTGGTGGCCGAAACGAACTCCCTTTGTATTCTGATGCGATTATCGACCCCGGTGAAAAGGACGAAGATTCAGTGAAAATCCCTAAAGATGGGAAGCTCATTAAGGTCATTCTCACCTTCCCACAGGGTTCTAACCAGTCGGTTGGTATTGGAGTAAAGGGAGTTGACGGAGAAAGTCTGGTTCCCTTTGGGCCTGCTGGATATAACTACGTCGCGCTCTCTGGGGATTCGGTCACGTTCAACTTCGACTACGATGTGCAGAAGGGAGAATCGCTCACCGTCAAATACGTGAATAACCGAGACCCTGACCGTGGGGACGAGTTTACTGCGTTCCCGTCTGCTATACTGGTGATGGAGGAGGGTGCGTAGATGAAACAGAGATTCCCCGGCGTTCGACCGAAGGAACTTAACCGCGACAGACCAGACAACACGACATCCACCGTTGTCGTCGATTCGGATGGGGACGATTCTCAGAAGCCTGTGTCGTCTTCTGATCGCGTTTCATCTGATGATAACACGGCTGGGTTGGTGGTGCGGGTGAAGTCGAGTGGTCGTCCGTTTGTCAACGTCTACTACGATGTTGGTGATGATGCCGTAATTGTTTTGGAAGGCCGGTCAGACACCGACTCCGAGTGGCGGTTCATCGACACCATAGAAGCTGAAGGGGGCGAAGAGGCTACCGAACAGTTCCCGTGGCTCGCGTTCGAGCACCTGCGCGTGTGGACAGAGGAAACGGGAATTGACATCGAGATCGAACTGGTTGCGGGGCGATAATATGAGTGTCCCAAGCCCAATCGAGACGTGGGTACAGCGTATACGGCGTCTAACCCCCGTTGTGGTCGATGGTGGGTACGACGCCGATCACAACGAGGTTGTCATCGTCACCGAGTCGGGTGTGGTGAACCTCCCAGAACCACAGGAAGGCTCTGAGGTGATCGTCAAAACAGCAACCGAGAACGAGATAAACACTGTTGCCCCTCCGGGGGTAGTTATCGACGACGTAGGCCAAGAGATTTCGTCGGATCAGTGGCAGTCGCTATACTTCGCCGCAGACGACGAGCAGTGGTATCTCATCAACCAACTCGGGGATGCAGTCGAGGGGGGCGAAAGGCCAGTCTTCGAAGTCTCTGATCTGATTGCGCCTGAGCAGATCGACCGTGGCGACAGCTACGACGTGTCATTCGACATTGAGAACACTGGGGGGCGTGGGCGGGATGAAATAACGCTCTCGCTCGACGACGATGTGCTTGAGACAACATCCGATGTGACTCTGGACGCGGATGGGACTGACACAATCACGTTCGAGGGTATAGAGGCGACCCAACGCCCCGGAGACTACACACTCACCGTCGAGACGCCGGACAGTAGCGATACGGTAGGTATTGAGATAGAGCGACCACCATCAAACGTGCAGGTCACATCTCTTGAGGCACCTTCGGACGCTGATGCTGGCGACACAATCCACGTACAGGCCGAGTTGACGAACGAGGGGTCTGCAAAGGATAACGTCGGCGTGGAGTTCATCACTCCGGCAGGGGTGCAGGAATCGACAGAGGACGACTTCGGGTTCTTAGAGGTTCGTGAGTACACCTTCGAGTACACTGCTGAGGATGTGGTGTCTGTGGCTGATCTGACAGTCGAGACGCCAAACGATAGTGACACGCTCGGTGTGAGTATCAACTACGGCGACCCGGCTGTCTCAGTCGAATCACTCACCGCGCCAGCGGAGGCGGATATAGGCGATGAGATCACGGTCGAAGCCGACCTACTCAACGTTGGACAGGGTGGTGACGATCTCGGTGTCTCACTGCTCGCTGACGACGAGACGCTGGACACAACGACACTCGACCTCGATCAAGACGAAGAAACGACAGTCACATTCGAATACGAGGTCGATCTGGCCGGTGGAACGTTCGATCTCGCAGTCGAAACTGACGCTGACCGACGTTCGCAGGAGATTTTCGTCGCGTTCCCACCTACGGAGACGGAGTTGTCCAACCTCGACGTTCCTGATTCGGTGCCGTTCGAGGACTCTGCAACAGCAACCGCCGACGTGACAAACATTGGCGACCCGGCAGACGATCTCCTTGTCGAGTTTACAATCGACGGGGACGTACTCAACTCCACCACAGTTGACCTCGACTTCGACGAAACGGAAACTGTCTCGTTCACGTTCACCGCCGATATGCTCGAACAGGAGATCACAGTCGGCTTCGAGACAGACGACGACAGCGTGAGTCAGTTAGTGGACATTACGTTCGACGACCCGTTTGTCACGACAAGCGACTACGACGCCCCAGTCAGCGTCGAGATCGGACAAACGCGAACGTTCGCTGCCACACTGGAAAACATCGGCAAGGACGGCCAAGACATCCCTGTCGGGCTGTTTGCCGACGAAGGGACTTCCGACGAACAAGTCCTCGAATCTGAGTCGTTGGACATTGACGGCGGTGGGATAGTCGAACAGTCGTTCGAACACACCATCGAGCTTGACCCCGGCGAGTACACAGTCGGTATTTTCACGCCGCACGCAAGCTCAACACAGGCTCTTACAGTCGATACACCACCGACTGAGATTCTGGTCGATTCTTTCGAGATACCGGATGCAATCGAACAGGACGACGACTTCGAGGCAACAGCCGAGATCACGAACATCGGAGAGGAAGCAACTGGCCTCTCAGTCGATCTAATAGCCGACGAAGGCACTGGCTCAGAGGTCGTACTGGATGAACAGACGGTCGGCCTCGACTTCGACGAATCCAAAGAAGTGGTCTTCGAGGCAACAGCCGAACTTGACATTGGTAGCAGAGAGATCGGTGTCTTCACTGACGACGACTCCGAGGTTCGCACAGTCGAGATCGTCGAAGATGGGTCGTCATTCGACGTGACGATCACCGACGCCGACGTGAACTGAACTGAATTGACTAATCAACACTGGAATACAATACAATGGTAGAAATCAGCGCAGAACCCGGCGACACAGTGAGTGTAGACTTCGAAGTAATCAACAGTGGTGGGATACCTGACGAACAGGACATACTACTTACTTTAGAAAATGGAGATAAAGTAACGTTAGATGAAGTTCCCGGTTTAGAACTTGAGGTGGATGAGACAGGAGATGGTCAACTTGTTTGGGAGATTTCAGAAGATATTGAAGAGCAAGTATACGATCTCTGTGTAGAGTCAGATAATACGTCAGATTGCATCTTTGACCCACTTGGAGAATTTAATGAATTGGAGATAGAAGGATTTGATGTAGTATATAATGAATCTATAAGTAGTGACAACAGATCGCTTTTTAAATCAGGTTCAAGAATATATGTTGGTTCTACTAATGAAGTTTTAGGAGCTTACAATAGTTCTGATGGTTCAGAGATATGGGAAAATGAATTACACACAGATGAAATACGTGGAATATGGTCAGATGGAGATATAGTTACGTCAGGAGATTGGGATGGGAATATCATATCTACTAATGCAGATGATGGATCAGAAAACTGGACATACACTAGATCTTCAGAACGTTGGTTTGGTACACATTCAGACGGTAGTAGTGTGTATGCAGGTGGATTTAATGATGGGTCATTAGTTTCACTTGATGTCAATGATGGAAGTGAGCAGTGGCTTGTTGATGATCTGACTGATAGTGCTGAAGATGTTCTAATGTATAATGGAAATCCTCTTTTTGGAACGGAAGACGGTGTATTCCATCTGGATGCTGATGATGGGTCAGTCATTGATACATATGATGTTGATACAGATGGAACTTCTATGTCGTTAAATGGGGATCTTCTTTCAGCAACAGACAGCACTAACACGAGTGGGAAGGTTACTCATTATGATTTAGATAATGATGAAGAGCTGTGGACATCATTTGAAGGTGAAACGCGGCCAAGAGATGTATACTTAAGTGATGATATTACATATATTACAATAGGTAGTAATGACTATGGTGAAATATTGGCACATGATAATAGTGATGGAAGTTTAGTGTGGGAGGCAAGAGATTTAGATACAAGTAATATATATGGAATCTCGATAGAGGGTGATGATATATACTATAGCGGGGAGAATGATTTAGTCAAAGGGAAGTTAGTGTGATAGATAAATTACTATCGGACAATTTATCGCTTGATGTGGTTGAGAATATGATAGCGTGTAATGATTCAGACTTCATCGGTGTCTTCCGCATGGTTGAATAACAAACACGTTAGACATAGAACATGGTACGTAGCCTACTCACAGACGCAGACGGACGCATTGTAACCGACTACAACGGGGAGAAGCCCAACAACAACCACGACTGGGCCGAACTCGACGACGATCAGTACATACGCCCTAAACCCCCGGAGGGCCACACAGCAAAGCGGTATCTCAAATCCGAGGCTGACGACGATCTCGACTACGACGAGGAAACTGACGTGATCGGCGTCGTCTTCGAGCAGATTGACACAGAATAGTTGTTAGACGTGCGTGGTGACTCGCGCCTCGCCGATCTCCAGCACGTCCACCAATACGTCGTGATCGCCCACGCCCAATGCGTCGGCGTCGATTTCGACTTCCCATTCTTGAACAGACTCGTCGGCGACGTTTCCTTCCAGTCCGACTACTTCTGAGCCGACGCTAACTTCGATCTCGACCCACGCGACCACGGTGTCGCTGTTTTCTACGTCGATAATAACGCCCACAACATCTTCTGTGTAAACTTCCTCGTCGGGCAGATCACAAAACACGTCAATTAGGTCTGGGTCGGGATCAAAACGCTGTTCTTCTTCGATGGTCTGTTCTATCGAGTCTGGAACGCCTGAGACTTCATTCGATCCACCGTCTGCGTCCAACTCGATCTCTATGCTGTCACCGGCCTCGGCTGGAACAGAAAGCGTCCCGGTTTCTGAAAAGTAATCGTCGTGGGTGTTACTGTCGCTTTCGCCCGTGAACAAGTTGGTGACAGTTACAAACGTTTCCGCTTGTGCTACAAGCGACCCGATCCGCTCAAGCTCGTATTCCACTACGGCCTCTCCACCCTCTTTCGTCAGGGTGATACCGTCCATGATCCACTCGTTTGTTCCACTACTCGACATCGAGGTGAACGACATTGTGTTGTTTATTTCCATACAAAAACACACACCCACTCCATCTTATTAGTTACTCAACACACACCCAAACTTTTGGTAATTGGCGATTAACGTCCTTTATGTTAGATGGTTCAATCGAACTGCCACAGGCTGCTGTGGTTGTGGTGTTTGTTGGGGTGGTGATGAGGGTCTACTTCGGTTCAGTAGTCTTTGCACCGAAGTACACACGCTTCTGGAATATCCTACGGCGGGCGTTAGTCCCCGTCTTACAGAAGGTAATCTACCGCCACCTACCGTTTGATGTGAGCATCGAGAACTACGCCGTCGAAGAAGAATACGTCGGTCACGTTGATCTCTCACCACAGAAAGTCGCAAAGATCCTCGACCAAGAACGGGATGTTGAGGTGCCTTTACTGTCGGGATTCAAGACCGATTGGGAAGATAGAAAGGAGGCAGGCACGCTCGTCTGGTACCACGGCCCGCGTCTGGGAGGGCTACCCCGGTGGCTCAAGAAGTACCAAGTTCACGTAACGATGTTTAACGACAACGAGACGGGGGAGACGATACTCACAGCCCACCATGAGGCCAACCCGTACCGCCCCGACCTGTGGCACGACCATTTGACCAAAGGCGAGTCGTTCAGTGTTGAGAGGGGCGTGGAGATGACAAAAACGGCCCTCGAAGATTCAGAATTAGCCTACGATGCCCACCCATTACGTTGATAAAAGTAGATACGTTACAACAAAATATGGATAGAAAACTTGCGTCTTTGGGGTGGCCTTTGTGGTAGAGTTCCTACTCGACCGATTGGAGCTTATTTTAATCACCATCGCAATCATCTCCTCTGTAAAATCAGCATACAACGGTTGGCTGTATGATAACTTTATAAAACCCCTAAAAAAAGCAGAGCGTGTGGGTGATATAGAATCCAGCATTGATGAGATCAAAGACGAACAATCGAGACAGACAGACGCGATAATAGCTGTTGGCATGGCTGTCAACGGTGAAGTCGAGTTTGATACAGAGTTATACAAACGCGAAACAGAACGTGGGGAGTACGGAAAGTACCTCACCGTAGATCAAAGAAAAGCTCGGGACGTTTACTCCGAACAAGACGACGACTGAGTGTGTGGTTATTTCACCACGCGACTGTTGATCCCGAATAAAGCGGCGGTTGGTTATATCAATCACCAGTTCCAAAATTGTCTATGGTTTACCGGTTCGATCTCCACAGCGTACCGAGTCGTGTTGATTCAGGTGAAGAGTTTAACCCACAAGTAGAGGTTTGTTGTGACGATCCCGATGGGTGTAGTAACGATGAAGTCAAATGGTTCCTCGAAGGGAATCTTATCGGTCACGAATCTATGGCGTTCACCAGAGATTTTTGTTCTGACCGTGATACGGGGACTGCTGCTTCGACTACTCTGCAAGACGAAATTGACAACACGCCTTCATGGTACGACATTAGCAGATCGGGGTTGATTATCTACGAACCCGGCACGTACACTATCAGTACGGATAAGGGTCAATCTGATACTGTCACTGTTGAGGAGGTAGACCCGTCATTTTCCATTATATCGTGCGATGTTTCGCCCAGCGAAGTGATGGTTGGGGAAGATATTGACGTTTCTGTTAGTGTTGAGAATACTGGTGGTGCCGGTGAGGTTGATCTTGTTATTTCAGATCAAGGTGGCGAGATAACATCTGAGAACCTGTATATCTCGCAAAATGGAATTGAAGACCTCGATATTTCTCTGGTTTACGACGACGCCGGGGAATATGAAATCAGTGCCGATCTGGTCTAATCTTCACGCACGTTAGACAGTTCCACGTCGATGCTGTGGTCTCCAACGTCGAGGTCGGTGATGGAAAAGCCCTCACTAACTTGCCCGAACCCGCCCACAGAAACCGACATATCTTCCACACGCCGACCGTCAACCAGCAGGTCTACTGTAGCTGTGGCGTCGGCGTCGTTGTCGTTGAGAACTTGGATGTCAACTTCTACTGGATCGCCCTCTTCAACTTCGCTTCTGTAAACGTCACAACTGACAGAAACGTCACTTTCATCGAATCCCGATACAACTGTTACAGTTCCACATGATGCCATACAACCGTCTATGTGTTGTCCTGCAATAAAACCAACTGCGGTTATTCGTATGGCTGGTAGAGATCGACTTCGATGTTGTACGTCCCGGTGTCGTAGAACTCGACATCGAACGACTCGCCGGAAGATCCATTAACGCTCACACTCCCGCTACCTTGCGCCACGACACGACCGTCAGCCACAACGTCTATCGGCACTGTCCACGGGCCAGTGCCGCTCGGCGCGAATCCGTCGATGCTGACATCAACAACGACGCTCTCTCCTTCAGTCACCGACGAGCGCGAAATGTCGCAGTCGTAATCGAGATCAGAGAGTGTGAGTTCGTCATCCACATCACCATCCCCACCGCTCCCCCCTGAATCAGTCTCTACGACAACAACCTCGTACTGATCGTACAGTAAAACAATATCATCGTCACAGTCTGCTGCGCCCGTGACGTTTGCAGTGAGCGTGTATTCGTCTTCAAGCAATTGGAAGTCTGTAAACGTGAGTGACCCGTCGTAATTGTTCGACGCAGACGACATACCGCGGGACTCGCCGCCGAGATTCAACTCGAAATTAACCGCCCCACACCCGGCGTTTGAGAAGTTGTATTCGACTTTAATGCCGTCATTTTCGACGTATATGTCTTGGACGACCAGAAGTTTACTGTTCCCGGTGTCGTCAGACGAGTCGAACGACATGAACCAGTCATCTACCTCATAACTCATGTCTACAGAATACGGGGCCTTTTACAAAGTAGTATCGCCGAGGGTGGGTGTTTGAGAAAAGAATAGACCCTCTACCGGGATGCGAGCACGATTAGAAGGATAACCAAAGCTGCCATCCCACCAATAAATAGCGGTGATGTTAGAATGTCCTCAAAACCGCTTCCGGGTTGTTCTGGTTCTTCTTCATCCCCACCAGAACTGCCGAATTTCACCCGGTACTGCGACGCGCCGTACTCGCCGTCAGTTGTTCCGATTGTGATTAACCATTCATGCCCCGGTTCCGCTGGTATCCGGGCGAACACGGTGGTAGAAGTTCCCTGACCGTTGTGCGTCTCGAATCTGTCCGTCGAGTAATCGGTACCCGCACCGGCTGTCAGCGTGATGTTGAACTCGCGGTCATCTCCCAATGTGTCGTACCCGTACTCGACGTAGAGGTCTCCATTCTCGATCCACACGTCACCCACGACTTGTAATTCTGTGTCGGGTGCGTAGCTCTGCTCGAACGATTCGACGGCTAATGTCTCTTGGAACAACGGTGTCTGCATGAATTTCAGTACAACCTCATGTTTGAAAACTCTTCGCGGTGATTTTTGCTCGGGGAAACACTAAGACTCTACAGTCAGTATCGTATGACATGAACGCACGGCATACGTTGAAATCGGGTGATGTGTCGCCTAAAACCGGCTCTCCTATTAGGGTGGAACATGGTTCAACAACTATGCACGGGCCTGTCAGTAACGATTGGGTTCTAATCGACGACCTTACAGGCTCACCTATTTTATTCGCAAACGAGATCGCACGTCCAGAGGTTGTCCCTGTCGGCGGGGTCGTCGATGTTGTTGTGGGGATGGAAAACCGCGCTCAATCAATCCTCGACTTTTGGGACGATGATGTTTGTAACTCTGGTGAGGATCTGACGGCTGGGTATAGATACGAAATCACTATCGACCCATCGTGGGCGCAGGCGGAAACGTTCACACACTGCCTCGGTATCGGTTCGTGGGGGTCGAACACAACAACACACCAGAGAGACTTCCCGGCACCCAGCGAAGAGGGGTCGTACTCAATCGACATTGAGATTGTGCTCGCAGAGAGTCGGGTTGGTCACTCCGAATCGTTCGAGATCGTTTTTGAAGAACCGTCTCCCGGTGATAGTCTCAGGCCAGACCCAGACCCGACAGACCCCGGAAGCGGGAATGGGGATTACGACATCGAACTCCCCGGTGGCGGCTCGACAGGTTTCATCGTCGGAGTGGCTTCTGTGTTCGTTCTGTTGTTGCTGCTGGTCGCTATCAGTTAGTGACCGGAATTGGAGTGAGTACCGGACACCGAATCTGATTTTCACCCCCATTTTGACGAAAATCGGTGCCAAAATCCGATTTTCCGGTGCACTTTTGACCGCTTAGTCCTAACCCCGGACACGATGATATTTGAGAAAAGTGACGCTGGGAATTATCGAGTGTGGCTCGACCAAAACGAAGTTGGCCTGTTGCTCAATGAACCCGACGACCAGATCCGCCGGTTGGCATATGAAATTGGCGTTCGGTGTGGCCTTCGGTCGGTCGAGATCACACGGGTCTGCCCCGAGCACCTTCACGATACGATAGCAGGTGATATGCTCCGTGTTCGTTCGGCGAAAAGTAATAACGACGAGATTAGGCAAACTCCCGTCCCCTCACAACTGGCTACACGAATCAGAACTATCGACCAACACCGCCCCGAGGACTCTGACGAACCCCTCATCTCGGCCTCAACCCGCACCCTCCGGCGGTGGATTGACCAAACAACCGAATCCATAGCCGAACAAACCGACGACGAGATGTGGTTGGAGGTTACGATGCACGACCTTCGGCGAACGTGGGCGAGTTCGTTGAATAGTGCGGATGTCGAAGCGATGGTGGTCTGTGATTGGGGGGGTTGGAACGACCTCGACACCTTCCTCGATCATTACAGGGCAACTGCCCAGCCTGAAGAACAGCTAAAGCAGCGACAAAAGGTAGACTGGTTGTAGTATCGTTCTCAAGGGCGTAACCCGGAGAAAAACCGGGTTTGGGTATGCCCCCACTACACGAACGGGCCAACGAGGCGTTGGCGGAAGGAGGTTAGACCGCAACCATACACGGACACGGACATGAACCTGAACTATTCACTGGGTCGTGTGACAACGAACCCGTTTCACAGTCCACCCCCTATTGACAAAATGTTTTCGCCGACAACCTTTATTTGACACCCGTCCGAACAAGTTGATATGTATATGCACGCTATGCGTGGGGGGACGGCTGCCCACTCGACAAAGCTCAATCAGACATCGTGCGGATCAGTCACCGTCGTATCTGCTGATGATGGCGATGATGGCGATGATGGTGGTAGCGGCGGGGACGATGGTGGTAGCGGTGGGGAACTCCCCGGTGGAATTGACCAGACGACGGCGGTTATCGGTGGTGGAGCACTCTTCGCGCTTCTTTTGCTCCTCGTTATCCTGTCGTAACCCCCCCGCTCCTTTCAGACCAACCACCGTAGTTAGTTTTATCACACTACCACGGATAGCGATAGGTGGGTATGACCCAAACAACACTCGACAAATGGGAGCGGGAGGGTGTCGATCCTGATTTGATCGACTACGCTCTCGCGCTCAAAGAGGGCCTGTGGCGTGAGATACCGACGCCAGAGAGGAACCCAACATGGAGATGGATTATCAGAGAACAGTGGGGGCAGTGCCCAGACACACTCGACGAGCTTGATTATGGTCGGTATGGGTATGCTGACCACAAAGGCCGTGGGTACTCCCGCGACGACCGCGAGGAACCGACATACGAACAGCACTTTGTAGAGATACACTACCACACGGACTCGGACGCGGATACTGAACTATGAGTTGGGATCAGAAACACAGACCAAAACGATTTGACGGCATCGTCGGACAACCAACAGACGAAATCAAAGGGTGGCTTGATGGACAGTGGACACCGAATTTCCTGTTTCACGGCCCGCCAGCCACAGGTAAGACCACTACCGCACGCGCTATCGCACGCGAGATGTACGGGTCTTTGGAGTCGATGTATGAAATCAACGCCTCCGACGAGCGGGGGGTGGACACTATCAGAAACAAGATCAGCAGGTGGGCGAGTATGGACACCGGGACTCAAATGACGCTCTCGATGTCTGTTCCGATAATCCTACTCGATGAGATGGACGGACTCACTATGGAAGCACAGCAGGCTCTACGGTCGCCTATGGAAGACTCTAAGGCTGTTTTCGTGCTCACCGCAAACAGCACAGACGGCATCCACTCGGCTATCAAAAGTCGCTGCGAGACGTACCACTTCTCACCACCACCAGCAGCAGACATACAGGCGCGTCTTGAAGAGGTCGCCCGTGTGGAAGACGTTGATATTGACCCACAAACTTGCCAAGACATAGCGATTGAGTGCAACGGGGACGTTCGGGTCGCCCTCCGCGCTTTGGAGCGGAAGGTCAAGATCCGAAACAACCGCGACAAGCAGCGTGCAGCTAATGTTGCTGACTATATTGGAGGACAATAGATGGAACAATTCGACCCAGATATGATAGATAAGTTCGAGTCGTGGGTGGCCGACCCAGAAATCGACGTTGTGGACAAGCTCTGGCCGGAGGTTCACCCTTCAATGGCCCAACGAAAACGCGCACGGAAAGCGACGCTAATTGCGCTGGCTTCGAGTGGTGACAAAGCCGGGCAGCGTGGGCGGTGCCACGTTCTGATGGTCGGCCCGCCCGGAACAGGGAAGACCGAACTTCGAGATTGGGTGCGGTATCACGTCGATAACGCACAGGGTATAGGCCCAAAATCGTCGGAGGCGGGTTTGAAGGGTGATGCGTCCGGCGAAGAGCTAACACCCGGTGCACTCGCTATGGCGAACGGAGGTCTGCTGTGTATCGAAGAGTTGGATAAGTTCGCAAAATCAGAACGTGACGCCCTGTATGAAGCTATGAGCGAGGGGCGGTACGAGATTAATCAGGGAAAGATCCGCGAGGTGGTCAATGCTGAGGTTCGCGCTATCGCAACGTGCAACGGTCTCGATAAGTTCGCAGACGCGATTATCGACCGGTTCGATTTCGTTATCGAGATGGACGAATACGACGAGGCAGAGACAGTCGAAGTTTCCGACAAGCTCTTCGATAATTTCGTGGACGGGTTCGTAAAGGGTGAGCGAGACAGGACAGAACAGCCCGTACCCGAATACCTCCGGTGGATAGATCCCTACACCCCCGGAGTTACCGAGGAGTTTCAGTCGAAGGTTAAGAATATGAAAAACTACCTGATCGAATCGGAGAACATGACGGGCGCGATCCGCAAAAAGCAGGCGTGGCTCCGTATCGCGTATACGTGGGCGAAGCTCAACAAGCGGGATATGCAGCCCGACGATTTCATCAACGCGATTGATCTACTCTACCCAGACGAAGACCTCCGGCGGCCTCTCGAAGCGATCCGAGATGACGATATGAGTAAGCTATACTCGTAACCGTAGCTAATTTTATTACCCACCCGTTCGTTTCTCAAGTCGCATATGGTGCACGTTGAATACGACGCCACGGCGACCGTGACCGAGGTAGACGAATACGAGAACGTCAGAGATGGACATGATAAGAAAGAAAAACGGCTCCAAATGACCAGCGAGCGGCGGGTTCTGCTAAAATACGAGTTCCCGACCGGGTACGTCAATCTTGAGGGATACGCCCCGCGATACACCCCCGAGT
>SL_4KL_010_BRINEDRAFT_10000436_pt1 | contig 21271 bp, 22 predicted proteins | sample SodLak_010_BRINE_2_FD_10664 | JGI IMG/M metagenome (IMG submission 10664) | reverse complement strand
ATCTGACGACGAGGTCAGCGAGGGGACGGACGAACACGAGGTCGACGACACCGACGCAGTCGAGACCGACAACACCGACGCAGTCGAGGGCGACGACACCGACGCAGTCGAAGGCGACGACGCCGACGCAGTCGAGACCGACGACACCGACGTTACTGACGGTGTCGCTGACGAGGACGCCGACGTTACTGACGGTGTCGCTGACGAGGACGCCGACGTTACTGACGACGAGACCGACGATACCGATGTTACTGACGGTGCCGCTGACGACGATGCCGACACCGACGCAGCCGAAGGCGACGACGCCGACGACGCCGACGACACCGATGTTACTGACGGTACCCCGGTCGATCAGCTAAAAGGCATCGGACCGGCGTACGCCGAGCGGCTCGGTGAGATCGACATCCACACGGTCGAGGACCTCGCCGGAGCCGACGCGACGGACATCGCCGCTGGGACGAGCGTCGGTGAGGGCCGTGCCGCAACGTGGATCGAACGGGCTACTGAGTTCTGAGATCGGGCTCGGCTCGGTGACTGATCGGGTGGCTCCCAGCCCCCGACCGCAACTGTTTCGTCGCCCCCGCCGAACCGTATTCCATGCAGCGATCGGTACACACCGACCGGGACCGGTTCCGCGAGGTCGCCGCCGCGGCTCCGCCGGGCACCCGCGTTCCGGTCGAGCTCCGGGTCGAGGTCGACGACCCGTTCGCGGCCTACAGACGCGCCCGCGACGGTCCGGGTGGAGTTTTCTATGAAACCACCGGTGGCCAGCCGGGGTGGGGGTACTTTGGTATCGACCCGATCGACCGGCTCACCGTGTCGAGCGAGGCGGTCGTCGCTGGGGTTGGGTCCGAAGGAAAACAAGAGGGAAACTCCGACGACCACCGGAGCCCGACCGGCGATTATCGACGTCCTTCGCCCGCTCTCGCGGCGCTTGAGGGGCTCCTCGACGGAGAGACGCTCACGCGTGGCGACTGTGACGTGCCGTACCCCTGCGGCGCGTTCGGTTGGCTCTCGTACGACGTCGCCCGCGAGCTGGAGTCGTTCCCGCCGTCACCGCCAGAGGGATCCGGTGCGGTCAACGACCGGGGGCTCCCCCGACTGCAGATCGCGGTCTTCGACCGGGTCGCGACGTGGGAGTGTCCTGTTTCGGACGAATCGACCGTCACCCTCCGGGTGACCGCCTGCCCCCGAATTCCCGAGTGGGGCAACCGCCCCGACGCTGACGGAAATGCGGCCAACGGCCCGTCAGGCGAGCGACTCGACGAGCTGTTCGACGAGGGCGTGTCGCGGGCGGCCGACCTCGTTGACCGGATCGAGACGGGAGATCCCGGCGTCGGCCCGGCACCCGATCCGGACGCGTCGACCGCGACGTTCGAGAGCGACGCGGGACGAGACGGGTACGCCGAGGCCGTTCGGCGGGTGAAGTCGTACGTTCGTGACGGCGACACGTTTCAGGCCAACATCTCCCAGCGGCTTCGGGCGCCGGCTGCGGTCCATCCGGTGGCCGCGTACGACGCGCTACGAACGGTGAACCCCGCACCGTACTCCGGGCTCCTCGAGTTCACACGAGGCGAGGATCGGAACGACGACCGGGATGGGTTGGGCGTCGACCTCGTGAGCGCGAGCCCGGAGTTGCTCTTGGAACGCGCACCGAGCGATGAGACGGACCGCGGCGCCCGGCTCGTCACGGAGCCGATCGCGGGCACCCGTCCGCGCGGCGAGACGCCCGAGGAGGACGCCGCGCTGGAGGCGGAGCTAACCGACGACGAGAAAGAGCGCGCCGAACACGCGATGCTCGTCGACCTCGAACGCAACGACCTCGGGAAGGTCTCCCGGTTCGGGACGGTCGACGTCGCGGAGTACCGTCGGGTCGATCGATACAGCGAGGTGATGCACCTCGTGAGCCTCGTCGAGGGCGAGGCGCGACCCGACGTGGGGCTCGCGGATGCGATCGCCGCGTGCTTCCCCGGTGGGACGATCACAGGGGCGCCAAAGCCCCGGACGATGGAGATCATCGACGAGTTAGAAGAGACCCGACGGGGGCCGTACACCGGCTCGATGCTCGCGGCCGGGTTCGACGGGCGCGCGACGCTGAACATCGTGATACGGACGCTGGTGCGAAACGGCGAGGAGTACCACCTGCGCGTCGGCGCCGGAATCGTCCACGACTCGGAGCCGGAGACCGAGTACGAGGAGACGCTCGCGAAGGCGCGCGCCCTCGTGAGCGCGGTCGACGAGGCGCTCGCAGCCGGCGAGATGGCGATCTCGAGAACCGAAGCAGGCGACGACGACAAGAGAGGCGGAGACGAGGGCCGAGACGATCACAGAGCCGGCGAACACGGAACGGAGGTGACCGAGTCGTGACCGATATCGGCTGGCGTCCCGGCGCGGGCACGGGCGACGCTCGGGTCCTCGTCATCGACAACTACGACTCGTTCGCGTACAACCTCGTTCAGTACGTCGGCGAGGTCGCCGGCGCGGTGACGGTGCGACGCAACGACGCGGTCGACGTGGACGAGATCCGCGAGATCGATCCCGACGGCATCGTTGTCTCGCCGGGCCCGGGCACGCCCGCTCAGGCCGGTATCTCGACCGCCGTCTTCGATCTGAATCGCCCCGTCTTCGGCGTCTGTCTCGGCCACCAGGCGATGTGCGCGAACCTGGGCAGCCGGGTGGGCCACGCTCCGGACGTCGTTCACGGGAAGCCGTCGACGATCACCCATGACGGCTCGGGTGTCTTTGCGGGGCTCCCCGACCGGCTCCGAGTGGGGCGGTATCACTCGCTGTGTGTCGAGCGCGAGGATCTCCCCGTAGAGCTCGTCGAGACCGCCACCACGGAGGACGAACGCGAGGTCGTAATGGGCGTGCGTCACCGAGAGAAGCCGCATATCGGCGTCCAGTTTCATCCCGAGAGCATCCTGACGCCGCGAGGAAAGGCGATGGTTCGGAATTTCGTGGAGGTGTGTGAGACGTATGAGTGACGCACCGCCGGGTGGCGAGGCGGCAGATGCACGGCTCTACCACGTCAACGGCGACCTCGTTCCCGCGCCGGAAGCGACCGTCTCGGTCGAAGACCGCGGGTTCGCCTACGGCGATGCCGCCTTCGAGACGATGCGCGCGTACGGCGGCGAGATATTTCGGTGGGACGCCCACGCGAGCCGGCTCGCAAACACGTGCGAGACGCTCGGACTCGACCACGGACTCGCGGACACCGACCTGAAGACGAGCGTCGACGAGACGCTCGCGGCGAACGATCTCGCAGACGCGTACGTGAAGCTCTCGATCACTCGGGGTGTTCAGCCGGGAACGATCGACCCGCACCCCGAGGTCGAGCCGACCGTCGTCGTGATCGCGAAACCCCTCCCGCGCGGCGGTGTCGGTTCCGAACCCGCTCACGACGGGCCGGCGACGATACAGACGACGAAAGTCCGAAAGCCGTCCTCGCGAGCGCTGCCGGCCGACGCGAAGACGCACAACTACCTCAACGGGATCCTCGCGCGGCTCGAACTCCGCGTGACCGGTGCCGACGAGGCGATGCTGCTCGATCCCGACGGCAACGTCGCGGAGGGCGCGGTCGCGAACCTCTTTTTCGTCGACGGCGTCTCGCTGAAGACGCCCTCGCTCGACGGGCCGATCCTTCCCGGTGTCACCCGCCAAACGGTGATCGAACTCGCCGAGGAGGAGGGGATCCCGGTCGAAGATGGGACGTATGCGCCCGACGCGGTCCGCGAGGCCGACGAGGTGTTCCTCACGAACTCGACGTGGGAGATTCGGCCCGTTCGGACCGTCGACGGGATCGCGGTGGGGGGTGATGACGGTGAGACTGGTTCGGACGGAGACGACGAGGGAGCCGCCGGCCCGCTCACGACGCTGCTCTCGCGGCTGTTCGATCGACGGGTGGAGGAGCGGTACTACGACGGCGAGCGGCTGTAGGTGCGGTTGTGGTTTCGGAGTCGAAAGCGCGGTGAACCCGGCGAGACCGTCCGTCCAAAGAGATTTGTGAGCTGATACCGAGGCTCGTGCATGGCTGCGACCCTCCAAACGAGCGCGCTCGGTATCGGATTTCTCGTCGTCCTCTGGACCCTTGCCGGGATGGCGTGGTTGCAGTCACGCGACCGCCTCCCGGTATCGGGTTCCGAGTCCGCGTACATGGGACTCGCGGCCGGGGCGATCGTCGGCGTCGCGAACTTCGGCCCCGACGGAGCGCTCATAGCGGTACTCCTCGGGTTCGGGGGCTTTCTCGCCGGCATGACCGTCGAACGGTTGTGAGCGCGGCGTCGACGGACGATAGGTCGAGTTCGACCACACCATTATGCGGCCGGAGAGCATACCAAAAGTATGGCAGATGACAAGAGCGGCCGCGACAAGCAGGCCCACGACGAGGAGCGACGCCAGCGCGAACGCGAGATCGCTGCCGAACTGGAGCGTGGCGATGAGACCGAGCCGCCGGTTGACCCCTCGGAGCTCGCCTACTTCGAGACCGCGCTCGACGCGGTGACGTTCCCGGCGACTGGCGCCGAGATCGTCTCGGCGGTCGGCGACCGCGAGATCGAGGCGGTAAGCGGTACCTACGCGATCGCGGACCTCGTTCCCGACGTCGACGGAGAGACGTTCGACGAGCCCACCGCGGTGAGGGTGCGGGTACAACGACCGACGACCGCCGCGGCGATGAAGCGGATCGTCGAGGCGAGCGACTCTCTTCGGGACGAGGAGCTGGGCCGTTCACAGCGCGACGCCTACGAACAGACCTTCCAAGCGCTCGAAGCGATCGACGCGGTCGACGAAGACGAGGGGATACGCGTCATCGCCGACTGGATCGTCGAGCGGATCGAGGAGAAAGAGAAGATCCCCGGATCGAGGGCCGTGCGCCGGCAGGCAGCGAAGTTCTGTCGGGAGAACGGGTACGAGATCCGAAACGACGAGTGGCTCGGTGTGTAGGTCGGACGACCTCGTTGCGATCCGTAGAGAGCGATACGTCCGCTCTCTCTGTGATCAGTACGCGAGATGCGCTGAGCGAGAGCGGGAGTGAGTGTACCACGTGAACAGGTGCGGGTTTTATAAGCGGGACGTTGGTGTGGTTGGCTACCATTTATAAGAAGGGTTTGTCCGGTGAGTCGCCGGTTCTGTGGGCAGGAGGACCGCCCTCAAAGCCCCAGCCGGCTCTTTTTAAGCGGTTGCTGGAGTGTGCACGGACAGCAAGACCTCCAAAGCCCCAGCCGGCTCCGGTCGAGGGGCTTGCTGCGCTCCTCGCTCACTGCGTTCGCTGCGGTGCTTGCATCGCCCGTCTTCCCGGAGCCGGCTGCCCCTTTGAGTCCCACCCGCACCGCTCTGCAACCGCGCCTCACGCCTCCCCAGCCTCGTCGTCGCCTGCGGCGACGACTCCCTCGCGCGCCGGCTCGCGCCTTATAAGGCGCTCGCCGGGCGCGCCACGGCACCGCAGATCCGTTTATAATTGGGGTGTACTCTCATTCTTGACCGTTTATATACTACATCGCCGGCAGCGTGCCGCAATACCCACTCCCGCTATCGAACGAGAAGCGATGTTCATTCACCGGCTGTTTCGAACCAACCGATCTCACGCCTCAGCTTGCGACCGTCTCTCCTGAGAGAACGCGCAACGTTGAAACCGGCCGCCGGCAACGAATCGATATGGACGCGGATCGCCGGATCGCCGCCGTCGAGGAGATTCCCGGAGACAGCACGCTGCTCGTGACGCTGCGCCCCGTCGACGCAGACGCAGTCGACGACGGCGAGGGTGACGTCGGAGAAGCCACCGACGGCACGCCGGAAGCGGAGGCGATCCTGACCCGAGCGGCCGGCGAGGTCAGGGCCTTCCGCAACTACTGTCAACACTGGACGGACGTCCGGCTGGACAAAGACGACGGCGCGTTCGTTCGCAACGGCGAGGTGTTCTGTCAGAAACACGGCGCGACGTTCGAGGCCGACGGCGGCTACTGCAACTTCGGCCCCTGCGAGGGAGCCGTCCTCGAAGGCGTCGACGTCACCGTCACGGACGGCGCGGTGTACCTCACTGACGACGCCTACGAGTTCGTCCGGCTCGGCCCCGCACAGCGCGACGGCGACGCGAGCGGCTCGCGGATCGACTTCACCGGAAGTTAAAACCGCGTTCGGCCGCCGCCTGGGCCGTCGCGTCCGAGCGCCTTTTTCAGGAAGCTCATCCAGCGCTTGCGGTCGGCCATCTCCTGTCGTTTCGCCTCCGTCTCCGGATCCGGTGCGTTCAGCCCCTCTAACGCCTCGAGCGCGCGGTCGATTCCGATGATCGACGCCGCGAGCTGCTCGCCTTCCGGGTAGCTCACCTCGTTGTCCTCGATCAGCTCCAGCCGCTCCAGCCGCTCGCGGCGGAGGTTTCGTTTCGCCTGCTCGACGCGGTCGCGCTCGCCGGGCGGGACGGTCTCGCGTCGCTTGATCTCGAAGACGAACGACTGGAGGTCGATCGACTCGCCTTGGATCTCGATCTCCTCGGGGATCTCGGCGCCGACCGTCGCCGCCTCGCGGCTGACTCGTTCGAGGAGCCCCTTTCGTTCGTACTCCTTCACGATCGCTCGCTAGGTCGCGATCGCACTTCGCTCCTTCGGGTCGAGAGGGCGGTCGGGGGTCTGCATCCGGATCCCGCTTGAAGGAACGCAGTTAACCCGACCGCGCCGTAAGCGGAGGCCATGGAACCGCTCGAAGTCGAACTTGCGCGCGCTCGCGGACTCGATGTCGACGATCTGGCCGACGCGATCGCGTCCATCGGCTTCGAGTGCACACGCTGTGGTAGCTGCTGTACCGGATACGCGCCGGACGAGCCGGGCGGTGCGCCGGCGGGGGCGGACGAGCGAGATGCGGAACCGGGCGGGAGGGAGGCGAAAGCGGGCGAGAGGGAGGCGAAAGCGGGCGNGAGGGAGGCGAAAGCGGGCGAGAGGGAGGCGAAAGCGGGCGAGAGGGAGGCGAAAGCGNGCGGGAGGGAGGCAGGAGGGACGTCTGCCACCGCCATCAGCGGAGACCGCGGAGGCGACGAAAACGGCTGTCACGACGGCTCGGCCGCCGACCGCGAGCCCCACACGGCCACCGTCTTCCCGGACGAGATCCGAGCGGTCGCCGACGCGGCTGAGGACGCGTTCGGCGAGGCGTACGACTGGCGAGACGTCGCCCGGCCGATGCCGTTCGGGCTCTCCGAGAGCCCGGCCGGCGAGCCGTCGGGCGAAACGTTCGAGTGGGCGCTCGCGACCGACGACTGCGGCGACTGCACGTTTTATCGGGAAACCGACGGGCAGGGAGCGTGTTCGGTTCACGAGTCGCGGCCGCTCATCTGTCGGACCTACCCGTTCAGCGTCGCGCTCGACGGGACGAGCCAGCCGATGGGCGAGGCAGTCGACGCCGAAGGGATCGTACGGGCTCACGAGTGTGAGGGGCTCGGCCGCGAGATCTCCCGCGAGGACGCCGCGGAGTTGGCCGCGGCGCTCAAACGGCGGGCGGTCCGCGAACTGGAGGAGGCGATCGGGGTTCGGGACGGCTACGACCCCGCCGCGAGCGACCGAGCCGACGGTGACGTGATCGTCTTCGACTCGGAGGGCCCGAAAGAGTCCGACGGGACTCCGGTCACCGGGACTCCGGCCGACGACCGCTGAGATCGGTGCGGGTTTTCACTGCACTCTCACACCACGTCGAGCGCCGCGTCGACGTCCGCAGCGACCGACTCGCGAACGGACGCCTCGGGGAGGGTGAGCGGCGGGCGGACCCTCGGGTCGGGGATGAATCCGCGGTGGGCGGCCCCGATCTTCGCGACGGGCGCGAAGCCGTGGTCGCCGCATCGGGAGAAAAGCGGGGCGATCCCGCGTCGGTGAAGCGCCAGCGCGCGCGCGTCATCGCCCGCGCGGATCGCCTCACTGAGCGCGACGAACACCTCCGGGATCACCTGTGAGAGCGCGTTGATTCCGCCGTCGACGCCGAGGCTCGCGCTCGGATAGAGCTGGGCGTCGACGCCTTGGAAGACGGTGAAGGAGTCGGGCGTCCCGCGGAGGACCGCGTCGAGCGCGTTGAGGTCGCCGCTGGTGTCTTTGTACCCGACGACCGATTCGTGGGTATCGACAAGGTCGGTGACGACGCTCGGATCGATCGATTCGCCGACCGTCGCCGGGATGTCATATAGAAAGAGCGGTAGTGGCGAGTCGTCCGCGACGGCGTCGAAAAACGCCCGCTGGCCGTCCGGGGCGGTCGAGGTGTGATAGTACGGAAGCGTAGCGAGCCCGGCGTCGGCGCCGATCTCGGCGGCGGACGCGAGCCGCTCGCGCACGCCTGAGACAGTCGTATCCGCGACACCCGCAATCACGGGGATGCGTCCGTCGACAGCCTTGACGACCGTCTCAACGACGGTTCGGCACTCTTTGTCGGTGAGGCTGGCGAACTCCCCGGTCGTCCCGCAGGGGACCATCCCGTCGAGGCCGGCGTCGACGAGTGTCTCGACGTGGCTCACAAGCGCGTCGGTATCCAACTCGCCGGCGGCGTCAAACGGCGTCACGATCGGTGGCGAGACGGCGGCGTGTGGAAACTCCGGGTTCGACATGGTCGCTCGTTCGAGAGGCCACGAGAAAGCTGTTGGCTCCGTCATGAGGATTGCCGGCGGATCCGCGTCCACCCCTGGGTGTCGGCGGTACAACTATACTGGTCCGTCTCCACGTACGGTTGAACTCTACTATGGAGATCTCAGAGAAGCTCCTTTGTCTGTTCAGTGCCGATGTCCGCGAGGAAGACGGCGAGTACGTCGTCGACGTGCCACATCGCGAGGTTGAGACCGGCTCTTTGGAGCCGGGCGAGACGTATCAGGTCGCGCTTATCTCTCGTTCCGAGTCGGCCGACTCGGATGCCGGCAACGATGGTGAGACCGACGTCTCGGCGTCGCGTGCCGACGACGGACCGCAACCACCGGTTGAGTCGGGCGAGATGCGATACGTCGAGATCGAAGACCTGGGGAAGCAGGGCGACGGGATCGCTCGCGTCGAGCGGGGGTACGTGATCATCGTGCCCGGTGCCGAGGTCGGCGAGCGTGTCAAAATCGAAGTCACGGAGGTCAAATCGAACTTCGCAGTCGGTGAAATCGTCGAAGAGTCGATCTGATTCGGTCGGCCTCGTACTCTCGCTTCAGTCGGCGTCGTCCGGGATCCGGGCGTCCCAGTAGGAAACCGAGGCCACGTAATCGCCCGGGATCGTGTCGCCGATGAGCTCGTCGACCGTGCGAAACGGCTTCGCCACGGGGCCGGGCAGCTCCCGGTAGAATCCGTACGGTAGCACGAAGTCGTGTTCCTCGCCGGCGAGCGTGAGCCCCGCCTCGCCGAGCATGGCGGCGACCTGACGGTCGGAGTAGAGCCGAGATCCCATCGGAAGCAGCCACGTGTACAGCGTCCGCAGACTGCGGCTGTTGAACGTGTCGAAGAACACTTGATCGCGGCTGACCCGACGCAGCTCCGTCGCAAACGGAGCCGGATCCTCCATCAGGTGGAAGAATCGCATCGCCACCACGGTGTCGAAGTGATCGTCCGGGAACGGGAGCCGCGAGGCGTCGCCGCGGACGAATTCGACTCTGTCGGACAACCCTGCGGCCGCCGCCTTTTTACGTCCCTGTTCGAGCATCTCCCGCGAGATGTCGAGTCCGACGATGTCGGCGCCCTGGTCGGCCAGCATCGTCGTGAACCGGCCGGTGCCGCAGGCGACCTCCAGTACGCGATGGCCGTCGTCGATCGGTCCGAGCGCAGAGAGCACCGCCTCCTTCTCGCGCCGGTCGATGAGCGCTCCCCCGCCGGAAAACCGTACATCGTCGTACTCCTCCGCGACCTCGTCGGCCTGGTACCAGTCCTGTCCCTTCACGATACGTGTCTTGCACGCCGGACGGACAAAACCGTACTGGATGCAGTTCGGCGGCGAGCCCGAACCACGGTCAGACGGAGGTGCCGCATCACCCCCGCTATCCGCTCGTCGAGACGCTGTCGGTCGAGATTTTCACTACGACTCGGGGACCCGATTCCTCGCCGTGGTGCGGGCACTCGTCGCCGCCGACGTCTCGTTTCGCGAGTTCGTCGATGTGGTCTCGGACCCCGGTTTCGGTCAGTGTCGCCTCGCCGCGGACGGAGACGTACCGATACGGGTCCGTCGGATCGAGCACGCTCCCCCTTTCGCCTGACCGTCGGGTTCTGCCGGATATTGCGTTCCTTCCGTCGCCCGCGGGCCGTGTTGACGAGGACGTACTCGCGGTCCTCGTGATCGACCCAGACCGGTGTCACGTGGGGCGTACCGTCCGGCATCACCGTTGCTAGGTGAGCGGACGACTCTGATTCGAGAATATCGACAGGCGATTTCGGGATCACGGTCTCTGGTACGCGACCCCGTGAAAAACCTACCTGATCGATCAGGATTGACGGTCAGTCGAGATGTGATATTAACACATTATATTATCCCAATCAGATTCCCCAATATGTAGCTAACCTTTACCAATAAGCAGAGATTTCCCTTATAACATGAGTACCAGTCCCGCGGAGGCCGCCGACCAAGACCGTCTGTCCGAGACCGAGTACCGCGATCGGTTGCGCGAGCTTCCCCCCAGCGCTAAGCTCGTCGCGAAAGTGCTCGAAGGCGACTCCCCGCTCTCACAGGGCGGACTCGCCGACGAATCGCTTCTGCCTGATCGGACCGTGCGGTACGCGCTCAACCGCCTCGAAGAGGAGGGTCTCGTCGACTCGCGGTACAGCTTCAAGGACGCCCGCAAGCAGGTGTACTACCTGACGATCTGAGCGGAACGACCGTCTAGACACCGAGCGATCGATCTCCGAGGCCGCACGGAGCCCTTTTTAATCCCTCGCCACGATAGCGCTGTGTATGGACCTCACGGTCGTCGTCCCGACTCTCAACGGACGGGACCGATTGGGTGCCTGCCTCGACGCGCTGACGGCGCACGCGCCCGACGCGGAAGTCGTCGTCGCCAACGGCCCCTCTGCTGACGGAACGACCGGGATGGTGCGGGATCGCGACGACGTCGACGTCTTGGTCGAGATCTCCGACCGAACGGTCAACGTCGCCCGCAACGCGGGTATCGAGGTGGCGACCGGCGACGTGATCGCGTTGGTCGATTACGACAACCGAATCGACGAGTCGTGGCGCGACGCGGTCGTCGACGGTCTCGACGTGGCCGACGTCGTGACGGGNCCGGTGACACCGATCGAGTCNCGATCCGCCGACGAGACCGAGGCGAACGACCACGATGGTGACCGCTCCGCAACCGATCACGCCGGTGAACGGCAGATGGACAGTCAAGACGGGCCGGAGCGCCGAACGATCGTGGGCCGCAACGTGACGTACTTTCAGGGCGGTAACGCCGTCTTTCGACGCGAGACGCTCCGTGATCTCGACGGCTTCGACGAGTACCTCCACACTGGCGGTGCACGCGACACCGCCCACCGCCTCGCTCGGATGGACCACGACGTCGAGTGGCGTGACGACCTCGCGGTGAGCAAAGAGCTACCGGCTCCCACGGCGGTCGACGGCGGCCGGACCGCCCGCGAGTGGGGATGGAAGTACCGCGCGCTCGCCTACCGCCTCCTCAAGAACTACGGGATTCGTCCGACCGTCGTCGCCCGAACCGGTTCGCACGCGCTGAAAGACGCCGCGGGCGCCGCGAAAGACGTCGTCCGCGGGGAGTCGACGCCGTCGCGGTGGTTCGCGACCGGTCGCGACGTGACCGTCGGGCTCGTCGGCGGAAGCTCGGACGGGCTGGTCGCCCGGAGCCGCGACCGGAGTCCGGCGCGAAACCCGAACGGGATCTCGAAGCGCGCCGACCGGGCGGTCGCGAAGTACGACAACCGGGAGTCAGTGACCCACGACTGAAGCCGTGGGCTTCCTCCTTGTTCCTCTGTGAGTTCGCGGACGCGAGTCGACAGACGGCACGCGACGGACGAAACGTGACGGACGGAACGCGACGGACGACACCGCCGACGAGAGCGCTCCGCGTCCCCGCGTCTTTTAAGCGCCGCCATCGTCAACGATCGACAACGAATGGGACTCACGAAGCGGATCATCCCCTGTATCGACGTCGATCTCGACGCCGACGGCGACGCTGCGGTGTACACCGGCGTCAACTTCGAGAACTTGGAGTACACCGGCGACCCCGTCGAGTTAGCGAAAAAGTACAACACGGCGGGCGCAGACGAGTTCGTCTTCCTCGATATCACCGCGAGCGCGGACGGCCGCGAGACGATGCTCGACGTGGTGAACGCGGTCGCCGACGAGTGTTTTATCCCGCTCACGGTCGGCGGCGGCATCCGGACGAAAGCCGACATCAAGGAGACGCTCCGCGCCGGAGCGGACAAGGTGTCGATCACGACCGGCGCGCTCGAACGCCCCGAACTCATCGATGAGGGTGCCGCCGCGTTCGGCAGCCAGTGTATCGTTATCTCCGTCGACGCCCGACGCAGACACGACGACGCGGGCGATCACTTCTACGAGGACGCCGACGGGGAGGAGGTGTGGTTCGAGTGTACGAAAAAGGGCGGCCGCGAGGGCACCGGTATCGACGCCGTTAGCTGGGCGAAGGAGGCCGAAGAGCGCGGCGCGGGCGAGCTGTTCGTCAACTCCATCGATATGGACGGGACGAAGGACGGCTACGACATCCCCCTGATGAAGGCGGTCTGTGGCGCGGTTTCGACGCCGGTTATCGCCTCATCGGGCTGCGGGAGTCCGGAAGACATGTACGACGTGTTCACCGAGGCGAACGCCGACGCCGGGCTCGCGGCCTCCATCTTCCACTTCGGCGACTATTCGATCGAGGAGACGAAAGCGTACCTCGACGAGCGCGGCGTTCCCGTGAGATTGTAGTTCGACCCCGCCCACAGCGGGTGTTGTTTCACGGCTCTGCGGGCGAAACCAACAGTTATTATTCGATAGCGGTCGAAGGGTTACGTATGTCCACGTCATCCACGCGTGTCCGCATCGAGCGCCCCGAGCTCGTCTGTAAACGGACCGTCGACGCCGACGTCGAGGCAGACGCCGACGTCGAGGTGACGTTTTTCGAGCGAGGACGCGATCCGGACGATCGCACGACCCGCTGGATCACGATCAACGAGGCGGCGTGCGTACCCCGTTCGGAGTGGCAGTAGTGACGACCGGGAGGCGGAACGTCTCGCTTCCACAGTTCTCCTTGTTTTTTATACGGCGATGCGCTGTTGTGTACATCGAACCCACGGATTAGACGCCATTTCGCGATGATCACACATCTTCTCTCACGGTTCTCAAACGTCTTTCTCGTACTCGGTGCCGCCGGCATCGGCGTCCTCGTTCCACAGTTGTCTCCGTACTTCGACCCGCTCATCACCCTACTCGTCGTCTTCCTCGTGTTCACGTCGCTCCGCGGTGTTCGGCTCGCTGCGATCGACTACTCGTCGTACGCCGTGGTGGTCGGACTCTCACTCTGTCTCTCGTACGTCGTGGTGCCGGTCGTCGGCATGCGTCTCGTCGACTTCGTGCTCACAGACACGGCCGCGCTCGGGTTCGCCGTCGCGCTCTCCGTGCCGACGACCGCCGGAAGCGCGATCGTCTGGACGCGACTCGCCCGAGGCGACGTGCAGCTGGCGGCGATCAGTTCGATTGCATCGCTGCTTTTCGCACCGGTGGCAACCCCCGTGATACTCACTCAACTCGCCGGGTCCCAGATCACCGTTCCCACGGTATCGATCCTCATCGACCTCGCCGTGATCGTCGGCGGCGGCGTCCTGCTCACGGTCGTCGTCCCGACCGACACGCTGTCGGCCAAGACGATCGAACGCGGCTCGACGCTCGCCATTCTCCTCTTGATCTACACGGCTGTCGCCGGCGTTGGCGTCTTCGGCATCGACGGCGCGACGCTGCTGGCGATCACCGGCGTCGCCGTCCTTCTCTTCGCCGTGGGCGCGGGAATCACTGCCGGCTGTCGATCTGTGTTCGATATCGGCCGAGACCGAGCGATCTCGCTCTTTTTCACCGCGAACCTGAAGAACCTCGGCATCGCGCTACTGGTCTCGCTACCGTTCGCCGAACCGATGGTCACCGCCGCAATAATCGCTTGTTACGTCGTTCAACAGACCGGCGGAGCCCTGCTCGCGGACGTGATTTGAACCGTCGATTCGCTCCGTGTCTGGTCTTTTCTGGACTCGTCGACCTCGATCAGTCCGCGGTGATCGGTGACGGCGACAGTCGATCTGCGTCCGCGAGCAGCGCGACCGTCGCTAGCCGGATCGCGTGCGGCCAGCCGAGCGGCGTCGCGCTGTCGGGCGTTCCGTCGTCGAAGAACTGCTCGGGCAGGTAGCTCGTCGGCTCGCACAGCGCCCCACCGGGAGCGACGTGAGAGAGGAGTTCGCGTGCGCGCCCGGCCATCTCGCTCGCTCGCGGGTCGTCGCGGTCGTCGAGCAGGACGGCGAGTTCGGCGCAGGCGTTCGCCCCCCACGCGGTCGAGACCGTCCACACCTTCTCGGATCGCTGGTCCGCGCGCCGCCAGCCGTCACCCTCGTAGCGGACCAGCCCAGCGATGTGGTCGGTCTCGTGAGCCAGCCCGTTGACGACTGTCTCGACGTGGGAGACGAGCCGGTCGAGCCGCTGTTCGTCGACTGCACCGGTGTCGGCGCCGCCTGTCTCGTCTTTCTCCTCGCTCCCGTCGAGGGCGTCGAACGAGCGGTGCGCGCTCGCCAGCGAGAGCGTCGAAGAGTCGAGTCGGTCGTCGATGTCGCCGTGAGGCGTCTCTCGGAGGGCGTAACAGCCGCGCTCGGGAACCCACAGATCGTCGAGCGCGTCGTACACCCGAGTCGCCTGATCGTGGGCGTGAGCGGCGAGGTCGTCCGGGAGTTCGNCGAACTCCGAACGGTCGGCCGCGTGCGCGAGGTCGTCGGCGTCCGAACGGTCGGCCGCGTCGAGCTTCGTCCCGTGAAGCGCAAGCTCACTGTACGCCTCTAGGAACGTCGCCGTCGTGTGCGTGAACCGACCGGCCATATCCTCCCACGCGTTCTGACAGACGACCGGACGGCCGTCGGCTTCGAGCGTCCGATCGAGGCCGGCGAGCGCCGCGACGAGCGTCGCGTCGAGCCCATCGACATCGACTCCGGCGGCTCGCGCCTGTGCGAGGTACGCGATGACGCTCCCGGTCTGGTCGGCCTGATAATCGACGTCGGGGCCGTCTTCTATCCGGGCGTTCGCCCAACCGGGCGCGAGCGCACCGTTACGGGGCCACACGCGGTGGGGCCACGAGCCGTCCGGCCGCTGAGTGGCGACGTACATCGCCGCGGAGCGGGCGTGCCAGTCGCCGATCCCGAGGCCGAGCCGCTCGTCGGCACCGAGCAGAAAGCCCGATATCTCCGCGTCGTCGCGGAACCACGTGTAGCCGTAGCCGCCGGAGTGCTCGTAGTGCGGATCGAAGTCGGGACCGGCGATTCGTAGCCCGGAGTCCGCGGAGAGAAGCGAGAGCACGCGGAGGTCGGCGACGACCGACTCCCGTACGGGCGCGGAGTCGAGAATCGACGGGGTGGTCTCGGCGGCCGCCGCGGCGAGGGCGTCGACGTCGTCGAGGTCGGCAAAGAGAGCGGTGAGGCTGTCGCGCGCAGCCTCGCGCGTCGTTTCGGCGCGGTCGGTCAACAGCGATCCGACGGTCGCGACGCCGTCTTCGAACGGCACGTCGACGATGACCTCGCCGGAGAGCCGCTCCTCCTCGTACCGGTCGCCGTCGCGGTCGCGGGGGAGATCGGTGGGAGCGTCGTCGAGCAGCTCTGGGAAGGTCGTTGGGAGCTGACCGCGGAGCTCCGAGAATCCGGTGTCGCTCGCGAGGAAATCGTGCTCGTCGGCGTGGTACACCTCGACCGCGTCGTCGTATCGGAGCTGACCGACCCGGTCGTCGCGGCCGTCCGGGGCGAACCGGGCGTACACGACCAGCGAGGGGTCGAGGTCCGTGAGAGAACCCGCGTCCATCGAGAGCGCCGCGCGCGTGAGATGCGCATCGCCGAGCGTGACGTCGTGACGAGTCATCGTCGCGCCGTCGAGCTCGTGAACGGTCTCGACGAGCGCCGTGTCGTCGACGTACCGCTGGCGAGTGTCGACCTCGTCGAGCCACGTGACATCTCCACCGGCCGCAAGGCCGAATCGCGACCGGACGAGTCCGGTATCTCCGGTCAACGGATAGCCGAAGTCACGGAGCTCACCGTCCGCGGCGACGTGGACGAGCCGCCCTTCGCCCCCGGTGAATCGGCCGGTCGTGGTCCGACGCTCTCCGGGGAACCGGGTCGCGTGACCCGTGTTTCGTTTGTAATCGTCGAGCGCATCGCGGAGTTGCATTACGCGGACGAACGATCCCTCCGCGTAAGAAGTTTTGGTGTAATTATCGTTCATATCTTTTCGAAACGGAAACGCTCAAGCCGGGGGGAGCCCCGGTACGGATATGCACGAGCCCGGGCCGCCGCGAACGACGAGTGTGGGCGAATCCGTCGAGCTGGCTCCTCGATCCCCCGACCCCAAGAGCTCCTACGAGTGGACACTCCGCCAAGTGCCCGCGGAGAGCGCGGCTAGCGGCGACGACGATCAGCGCCCCGAAAGCGTCGGCGGCTCCACCGAACGGCCGCTTCTTGCCCGCGGCGACACCGGGCGATCCGACTCGCCCGTGGTCCACTTCCACCCTGACGCACCTGGCACGTACGTCCTCGAACTCGACGGGCCTGACGGAACGCATCGCCAGCGCGTACGCGTCTTCCCTGATGAGCGCCGGAAAACAGAGCTTCGCGTCCCGGCGTCTGATCTCCCGGTCGACGACGCGGAGATCGAGCGTATGTCACTGATGTGGCCGCACAACGACCGACTCCTCGCGCGTGATCGACCCGAGCGCGAGGGCGATGACTGGGTCATCGAAACGCGGGTGCCGCCCGGTCGCCACGCGTTCACGTTCGCTCCCAACGATAGCCTCGAGCAATGCCACCGCGATAGCGTCGAGATACCGGGACCGGGGCGCCCCCGACTCTCGCTGGAGACGACCGTTACCGACGGCAAAAACGGCGACCCGGTCCTCGTTCTCACCGCCGATGTTGGCGCGCCCCCCGTGCACGGCGAACCGGCCGGGCCCGATGGCAGCGGTGACGCAACCACCGTCGGTGTCGAATACCTCGTCGACGACCGTGACGCCGACGCGGAGACCGTCTCGCGGATCGAGTCGCTCGCGGACGGCCACATCCTTGCAGTTCCACTCGACGAGGTCCCGGACGGCCTCCGGATCCACGCGGTTCCGCACGGCGCCCGATACGGCGCGATGGAGACCGTTCGTATCGACCGTACCGACGGCGGCTCGGTCCGAGTCGTCGATCCGCACGCGCCCCCGGAGTGGGCCGACTCACCGACCATCTACGAGGTGTTCGTCCGGTCGTTCGCCGGAGAGACGCTGCCGACCACGTTTCGCGAGATCGAGCGCCGCGTGCCCTACGTCGAGAGCCTCGGCGTCGACGCGCTCTGGCTGACGCCCGTCCTCGCCTCCCCGACCGAGCACGGCTACCACGTCACCGACTACGACGAGACCGCCGCCGACCTCGGCTCCCGAGCGGCCTTCGAGTCGCTCGTCGAGACGTGTCACGAGGCCGACATTCGCGTGATCTTCGATCTCGTGATCAACCACACCTCCCGTGACCACCCGGCGTTCCAGATGCACGCCGCGGGCGTCGACGCCTACGCCGACCACTACCGACGCGCCGACGGTGACTTCGACGTGACGGGCACCGACTGGGCGGAGATCGACGACGGCGACATGCCGGAGTACTACTTCAACTGGGGGCGGATTCCGAACCTCAACTTCGATAGCCCGACCGTCCGCGAGTGGCTGTTAGACGTCGTCGACGAGTGGGCCGCCGTCGTCGACGGTTTTCGCGCCGACGTCGCGTGGGGCGTTCCGCACGGGTTCTGGAAGGAAGTCGCCGACCGCGTTCCCGATGACACCCTCCTGCTCGACGAGACGCTCCCGCACGACCCCTTCTACGGAGAGGGCGAGTTCGACCTCCACTACGACACGTCGCTGTACCAGAGACTCCGCGAAATCGGTGCGGGTGAGACGCCTGCCGGCGCGATCGCCGACGCCTTCGATCGCGCGACGTGGCTCGGTTTCGACGACCCGAACGCACAGATGCGCTACATCGAGAATCACGACGAGGACCGCTATATCGCAGAGTACGGCGAGGCCGCTCAGCGGGCCGCCGCGGCGGTGACGTTCACGCTTCCCGGCGCGCCGATGATCTACGCCGGCCAAGAGCGCGGCAACGAGACGTACCGCGGACCGATCCGCTGGCACGACGGAAACAACGGTCTGACCGAGTTCCATCGCGAACTCGCCGCACTTCGAGACGCCGAGCCGCTGCTGTGCGACGGTGCGGTTGCGTTCGACGGCGCGGCATCCGAGATCACCGTCGTCGACGGGGAGACGGACCGCGTCACCGCGTACGAACGAGTCGCGGACGACCCCAACGGGGACTCCCTCCTCGTCATCGTCAACTTCAGCGCCTCAGCAGCGACGGTGAGGGTTCCGGACGGATTCGAGACCGACCTGTTCGCCGGAGCGACCGAAATCAACGATACCGGAACCGTCGGCGTCGACAGCGTCGTCGTCCTGACAGGCGAACCGACCTCCGACCCTTATAAGTGACCCCCGCGCCCTCTTCGTTCGTATGGACGATCGGACGCTGAACAACCTCCTCCGTCGGTTCGGGCTCTCCGACAAAGAGGTCGACACGTATCTCAGTCTCCTAGCGCACGGCGAGGCGAAAGCGAGCGTCGTCGCTGACGCGGCGGGCGTCTCGAAACGCTACGTCTACAGCGTGAGCGAGTCGCTCGCGGAACGCGGCTTCGTCGAAGTGAACGACCACGTCGTTCCGACGACGATCCGCGCAAACCCGCCAGACGAGGTGATAAACCGGCTCCGGTCGGACGTCGACGCGATCCGGCCCGGATTAGAAGAGCGGTTCTCTCGCGTCGAGCGACAGACCGAGCAGTTCGAGGTGATCAAATCGCGTGTCACGGTGATCAAGCGGATCCGGTCGCTGTTAGACGGTGCGAACGAGGAGGTGACCCTCTCGATCACGGCCAAACAGCTCCCGGAGATCCGCGACGCGCTCGTCGGGGCGGTCGACCGCGGGGTGCTCGTGCTCCTCGTCGTCTCCGACGTGGGTGCAGACCCCGACAGCGAGGCGCCCGGATTAGACGGAGTCGCGAGCGTCGTTCGGACGTGGAGCGAGGCGATGCCGACGCTGCTCACCGTCGACTCCGAGGCCGGAGTCGTCGCACCGCCGGAGCTGTTGCGACGCTCCACCACCGACCGGCAGGCGATCGTCTTCGCACAGGAGCAGCTCGCACCCGTCATCGTCGGCTCCTTCCTCGGGAACTACTGGCCCGCCGCAACCGAGGTCTCGACGGTCGAGCCGGCCGCGCTCCCGATCGAGTACACCAATTTCCGACACACGGTGTTGCAGGCGACGCTCCAGCTCCGCGCCGGCGTGACCCCTTGCGTTACTGTCGGCGGCCGATGGACCGACAGCGACGAGGCCGCCGAGGTCACCGGCCGCGTCGTCGAGGCGAAACAGGGGATGGTCGAGCCGACGAACAACGAGTTCCCGGTCCAACACTCGCTCGTCGTCGAGACCGACGACGAGACCGTCACCGTCGGTGGACAAGGGGCCTTCGTAGAGGATATCGAGGCCGATCTCGTCCGGATCGAGACGACGGAGTAGCGCGGTACGAACATCCGAACCGGGAGGGGACCGAAGCCGCCTACTCCTCGAGGCTCGGATGCGTCTCCTGTGGGTCCGGATGTGGCTCGGCGAACCGTTCGCGCATCGCGTCTAGCGACGCCGCCTCACGTGCGCGACGCTCGGGCTCATCGATCTCTTCACAGCCCGGCGGCACCTCGCGTCCGCGGTCGCTGAAGTACCCCTCGGGGGCGACCCAGTCGTGATAAAACGGTGTCTCGTCTTCTTCCAAGAGCGTGATTGCGACCTCGGCGCCGTGACCGGCACACACCACCGCCTGGTGCGGTTTCTCCGCCAGCCGCCCGGCCGCGTAGAGCCCGTCGACACCCGTTCGACCGCGTTCGTCCACGTCGACGTACGCCTTTCCGCGATCGATGATTCCGATCCCGTCGATATCAGTGAGGTACCCCACCTCGTTTTTCGTCGCCGCAATAACGTACTGCGAACCGATCTTGCGGTCACCGTTCGTTTCGATCCGAAACCTATCGACGTCGTCGCTGCCGAGTTCGTCGCCGCCAAACTCTTCAGCCGCCACGACTCGCGTCACCCGCGCATCGACGCTGTCTGCACCGGCATTCATCGCCTGTTCGCTCAACAGATCCAGCAGTTGACGCGCGTTCACGCCGAGCGGGAACCCCGGGAAGTTCTCCAGATGGGCGTTCCGTCGAAGGAGCGAGCCACCGGCGTTGTCGGACTGCGTCCGGCTGTCAGAAGGAGTTCGCCGCTCGCTGTCGATGATGAGCGTGTTGAGCCCCTGCCGCGCAGTGAAGACGGCCGCCGAGAGACCGGCGACGCCGCCACCGACGATGACCACGTCGCGATGAGCGTCCATACAGACCCCGTCGATCGAACACACGGTAGGCCCTTCGATCGACATCTCGTTCGGAGAACGACTCGGTTCCCCCACGGACACCTAACTTGACTGTTTAGGGATTCCACAAACGAAACTCAGCGGTTAGCGAGTGATCTCGCGGCTGAAATGATCAAACCCTGCCGATCGACGATCGCCTCACATGAAATGGAACGTTGCAGAATATTTGGGGCATCAAATCGAAGAAAAGAATGAGGGGCGACGAGAGCGAGCGCTACAGAAAACGCGGTCTACGGGGAGAAATGTTGTCTCAATCCCCGGGGTCGAACAGGAAGAACCCGATCAGTTCGATGACCTCACCAGCAGCGATGGGCGGTGTTTCACCAAGATCGACGTGCACCTCGTCACGCAGCACGAAGTTCGCTAGTCGCCACACGTTGTACATCACGACACCGACCACGAAGTAGAGGAATCGTGGACGGTAGTCCGATGAACACGTCTTCGGCAGAAAGTGCTCCTTGATGGATTTATACTGGTTCTCGATCTCCATTCGTTGATTGTACTGTCTGATCAATGCCTGGGCCCGATCAGTACCGACGTGCGCGTTCACCGTGAAGATCGTGTACTTCTCTCCTTCCTCGTCTGTCGGGTGGTAGATGTAGCTGATATCGTGGACGCGTCCCTC
>SL_4KL_010_BRINEDRAFT_10000435_pt1 | contig 21276 bp, 21 predicted proteins | sample SodLak_010_BRINE_2_FD_10664 | JGI IMG/M metagenome (IMG submission 10664) | reverse complement strand
CAGTCTACACCGACCCCAGCGGCGCGGGTCGCTGAACGCCTTGTACGCGACCGAGGCGCGGTTGAGGAGAGCGAACCGCTCGCACCGTCTCGGCCCGAAACGGGTATCCCCGCGCGTCCGCAACCGGACACCGATGGAGTGTGACACGTGCGGCGCCGACGCGATTCACTACGCCGCCTACTCCGGGGCGCATCTCTGTGGTGAACACCTCTGCCGGTCGGTCGAAAAGCGCCTGAAACGCCGCGTTCGCGAGGATACGCTGCTCGATCCGGAGGCGACACCGGAGGACCCGGACCGCTGGGTGATCGGGCTCTCGGGCGGGAAAGACAGCGTCGCCCTGACGAAGATACTGGACGACGTGTTCGGGCGAAACCCGCGCGTCGAGATGCTCGCGTTGACGATCCACGAGGGGATCGAGGGGTACCGCGACGAGAGCCTCGACGCCTGCGTCGCGCTCGCTGATGACCTCTCGCTGCGTCACGAGGTCGTCTCCTACGAGGAGGAGTTCGGCGTTCAGATGGACAACGTCGTCGAGAGCGATCCCGAGAACATGGCCGCCTGCGCGTACTGCGGCGTGTTCCGACGAGACCTCTTGGAGACGTACGCCGCCGAGTTCGACGCCGATAAGCTGCTCACCGGCCACAACCTCGACGACGAGGCGCAGACGGCGATGATGAACTTCCTCGAGGGCGACGTCCGACAGGTTGCGAAACACTTCGACGCCTCGCTCGGCCCCTTCGACGAGCGCGAGGTCACCGAGGCGTTCGTGCCGCGCGCCAAGCCGCTGCGGGACGTCCCTGAAAAGGAGATCGCCCTCTACTGCCACGTCCGCGACCTCCCGGTCCACATGGCGGAGTGTCCGCACTCCGCGGAGGCGTACCGCGGCGAGATCCAGTCGACGATCCACGAGCTGGAGGAGAATCATCCCGGCGCCCGCCACTCGATCATGGCCGGCTACGAGGAGCTGTCGGCGCTCGCGGCCGACGCGTACCGCGGGAGCGGCGACGGCGATGCGCCGGACCTCGTCGACTGCGAGCGCTGCGGATCGAAGACGAGCCGTGAGATCTGTCGGAAGTGTCGTCTGTTGGACGCCATCGAGGCCGCCTGAGACGGTCGCAAGCCGCTATCGAATCCGCTCGCAGTCTCCGTCAATCGCGTCGGTGCAGTGAAAGAATTATGCCGACAGCTGCCGTTATTCCGGTAATGAACGACACGGTCGGGCTTCGAACCGAAGATCTCACGCCGCTACACTGGGCCGGGATCGCGATGGCAGCCGTCTCCGCGGCCGTTCATCTGTACCTCGCCGTCGTCATTCCGGGAGTGCTCGGGATCTCCTTTGCGGGGGCGACTGTGGGATTCCTCGCCGGAATCGGCGCCGTGCTCGTCGGGTTCCGTCGCCGGCTGACGTACCTCCTCGGCGTCCCGTTCACGGCCGGGCAGGTCGTCTTGTGGTACGTGCTGAACGATCAGCCGGGGCTCGCAGAGCTCGGCACGGTCGACGTCGTCGATAAGGTCGCACAGGTGGTGTTGATCGTCGTGTTAATCGTCCTCTACTCCCGTGAGAGCTGAGAACGCCGAAAAGCGGTCAGAATGAGACCCCGGATCGTGGTGAGCCATGACGCGTGATCGTCGGCGATCGGAAGCCGAAATCGGCCCGTTTGAGACTCCGCGCCGGATCCGCGGGGAGATTGTCTCTGCACTGCAATCACGGATTGGAACCCCCGCGCGTCGACGTGTTCCGCTCGCTCCGCTCGTCGCCGCGCACCGACTCCGTCGCCGACTCCGGCCATCGCGGTACACCGACGCCCCGCCGTTTTGTCTCCGCTGGGTCGCTCCGGAGCGCATCCGCCGAAGCCTCCTCGAAACCGCACCACGAGCCCCCCAGTGGGGCCGCGTAGTCGACGGCGACTGGGAGGAGGGGTGGGAGCCGTTCGACGAGCGAGCGGTGCCGCGCGGCATCGAACAGCGGTACTGCGAGGACCGAAGGTGGCGCGACACAGCGCTGTTCGACGCCTTTCGCGAGCAGCTCGCACGGTTCGGCAACGCGTGGGGCCACACCGACATCGGCGGGTTCGCCGAGCGGTGTCGAGAGATCGACCGGCTTCACGACGCGCTCCGCGAGGACGGGTACCGACGACAGGAACACCTCCACGGACCGAACGGATACGCGACGACCGCGCGCTTCGACGAGATCAACGTCGATATCGGCCGAGACGGGCGCGTCTACTGGCGGTCGTACGGCCAACACCGACTCGCGATCGCGAAGCTGCTCGAGATCGACGCCGTTCCGGTGGTGGTCCACCGGCGACACGCGGCGTGGCAGGCGCTCCGCGACGCGGTTCGAAACGGGACTCCTGCGGAAGCGAACGCCGTCGACGAACGGGCGAACGATCATCCGGATCTCCGGGATGTTATCGAGGTGAACGCGTGACCGAGACACCGCTGCGGTTCGACTCCGATCGGGTCCGCAGACACGTTTCATTGACCGTTGCGGCCACCGCCGGCGTGACGGTGCTCTGTATCGGGGCGCTCGCAGTCGCGTGGGACGGGAAGCCGACCAGGTCATTTCTCGTCGGTGCTGGCGTCGCATTCCTCGCACTGACGGCCGTCAACGGGTGGACGTTGAGCCGAACGCGTGCGACTGCGGGACCCCAGCCGCTGACGGCCGCGACGTGGGTGACCCTCGCCCGCGGATGGCTGCTGATCGCGTTCACCGGATTCGCGTTCGTGGAGGCGCCAGACGGGCGGGTCGCGTGGCTTCCACCGGNGTTGTTCGCGGGCGCGATGGCGCTGGACGCGGCCGACGGCGCGCTCGCCAGACGAACCGACACGGTGTCGGAACTCGGCGCTCGGCTCGACACCGAAGTCGACGCTCTGCTCGTGTTCGTCGGGGCGGTCGCCGTCGTGGTCGACGGCAGCGCTCCGGTCGTCTTTTTGACCGTCGGCGTGGCCCGGTACGCCTTCGTCGCGGGGATCCGCTGGCGACGGCTGCGAGGACGTCCAGTCGCGGAATTAGCGCCGAGTCAGTTCCGCCGGGCGACCGGTGCGATCGTGATGACGACGATTCTGCTCGCCGCGAGTCCGACCCCCGACCCGGCGCTGTCGAGAGCGATCGCGGGACTCGTCTCCGTGCCGGTGGTAGCACATTTCGCGTGGGATTGGCTCGGCGTATCGGGACGGGTGTGACTCCTTGACATCGTCGCCGTCGACAGCGAGCCCGGCGACACCCCGCCGGAACCTTCATTCATGCGACGACGTAACTCACGCTGTCTGATGGAACTCCCCGACGACGCGGAGATACACGAGATAGACGACGGCGAGCGATACGTGGTCGGCGACGCGGTCGCGGTGCTCGATGCGTTCCGGGACGAGGCGGCCGCGGTGTTCCTCGACGACGCGTGGGCGAGACCGGAACGGACCGAGCAGGGTGGCCTGGCGTACGAGCTCCACCCCTTCGACGACGCACACCCGGCAACGGGTGACGACGTCGACGACTCGCTGACGACGACCGACGTCATCGATTCGTGCCGGAACGCGTTGGTCGATGGTGGGTGGTTCATCGCGGACGCCGACGACTGGCTGTTCCCCCGCGTCGTCGACTATCTCCGAACCGAGTGGGGAGACGCGGCATCGCTCCCCGAAGACGGCGGCTTCCGGCGGATGGGCGGCGTGACGTATCTGACCGATGACGGCGTGCCCGACCGCGGCACACACGGAGACGCGCTGTCGACGGGCGGATACTCGGTCGTCTTCGCACACGAGGAGGCGACAGAGCGCCGGACCGACGTCTCTGCGCGACAGGTCGCAGCGTGGCCCACTGAGACGTACGGTCGCGGTGGTCGAGCCAAGCCGATCGCGCCGTACGAGGCGTGGATCGAGGGGCTCGTCGACCCCGGCGAGCTGATACTCGTTCCCTGTGCGGGGACCGCGCCGGCCGCCATCGCCGCGAAGCGCGTCTTCGGCGACGACGCAAACTACGTCTGTGTCGATATCGACGAGAACGCCTACGAGGCCTTTTCGAGGCGCTACGACGACGAAATCGCGGACTGAGATCGACGCATGAGAGAGCGAACTCGAGCCCCGTCGAACCGCCGAGTACGCGACTAGAGACGGAGTTATACCGCTCCGGACTAACGAATTGTCATGTACTCGGTGTCGGTCTCACGAAGCTGTATCGCACAGCATTATCTCACGGTCCCCGACCCGGGACCGGAAGGAACCCNCCACTCACACCGGTTCGAAATCGAAGCGAGCTTCTGTGGCCCGGAGCTGAACGAGTTCGGCTATCTGGTCGATATCGACGCGGTCATCGATGCGCTCGAGAACGTCGTCGATGAGATACGCGACGAGACGCTGAACGACCTCCCGGCGCTCGAAGGGGTGAATCCGAGCGCCGAACGCCTCGCCAGTCTCGTCGCGGATCGTCTGGCCGATCGGCTCACTCCGGAGACCGCGACCGAGCTCACGGTGACCGTTCGCGAGGACGACGTCGCGACGGTCGCCCACGAACGAGAGCTGTGACGGGGGATGCTCCAGACGCCTCGCTCCGCGTCGCGCTCGTCGTCTACGGCGAACTCGAGGCGACCTCCGGCGGCTTCCGGTACGACCGACAGATCGTCGCCCGGCTCCGCGAACGGGGGGACACCGTCGACGTGATCGAACTGCCGTGGCGGCGCTATCCGCGCGGCGTCGCCGACGCGCTCGATCCGCGGATCCGTGACCGATTGAACCGTGACGTGGACGTGTTGATCCAAGACGGCCTGTGTCACCCGTCCGTGTGGCGGCACAACCGACGGCTGACGCGGCCGGACGCAGTCGTCGGACTCCTTCACCACCTACGTTCTGACGACCCGACCGAGCGGTTCGCCGGACTGATCCGGCCGTTCGAGCGACGGTTCCTCCGCTCGGTCGACGCGACGATTGCGACGAGTGAGTTCACCCGCGAGCGGGCCGAGCGGCTCGCGCCGTCGACACGGTCGATCCCGGGGGTGGTGGCCGCGCCCGCCGGTCGCCTCGAGAGCGCAGCGTCAACGCCTGCGGCGGTTCGCGAGCGAGCCGCTCGGGAGCCGCTACACGTCGTCTTCGTCGGCAACGTGGTGCCGCGAAAGGATCCGGAGACGCTGCTCGACGCGATCGGCCGCCTAGACCGGCGCGAGAGGAGCCCGCCGGTTCGGCTGACCGTCGTGGGGAGTCACGATGCCGCGCCAGCGTACGCACGGCGCGTCATCAAGCGGGCGACGAGACTCGGGCTCGACGATCGGGTGTCGTTCGTGGGCGAGCTGTCGTCGGAGGCGCTCGTCGAGACGCTCGCTTCGGCCCACGTCTGCTGTGTGCCCGCCCGTTACGAGGCGTTCGGAATGGTTCACCTCGAAGCGATGGAACACGGCGTGGTACCGATCGCAGGCTCGACTGGCGGCACCGCGGAGTTCGTCGCCGACGGCGAGAACGGCTTTCTCGTCGAGCCCGGAAGCGACCGGGCGCTCGCGGACCGGCTCGATCGGCTCGCGACTGACCGCGAGCGACTCACAGAGACGGGGATCGCGGCGCTTCGGACCGCGGAATCGCATCCGACGTGGGCGGAGACCGGCGATCGGATACGCGACTTTCTCCGCGGGATTGCGACCGCACGCCCGGCGGGCGCGAGCGGTCGACGGTCCGGAGGCGAGTGCGCGTGAGCGATCTCGTCGAATACCTGGCGGCGAAACGAACCGTCGACGACCGGGCGCTAAATCGGCGGGTGTGGGACCGGTTCAGCGCTGAGCTCACCGCGACCGCACGGGCGACCGACCGGCCGCTTCGGATCGTCGAAATCGGGACTGGCGTCGGCTCGATGGTCGCTCGTCTCGCGGATTGGGAGGCGTTGCCGGGGACGATCTCGTACCGGGCCGTCGACGTCGAGGAGGCGTGTATCGCGGCCGCCAGCGAGCGGGTTCCCGACTGGCTCGACGCGGCCGGGTACGACGTCGAGTCTACCGACACTCGCGGGTTCACCGCGACACGCACCGCGACCGACACGCGCCTAGAGGTGTCGTTCGAGCGGGCCGACGCCCGGGCGATCTCCGACGAGGCCGACGCCGTGATCGCCGCCGCATTCCTCGATATCGTCGATATCGACCGACTGCTGGGCGCGCTTCGCGACGTCCTCCGGGATGGCGGCGTCCTGTACGCGCCGTGTACGTACGACGGGGCGACGCACTTCTCACCGGCGCACCCGGGGGACGACCGGATCGAGACGCTGTACCACCGTCACATGGACGAGATCCGCGACCTCCCCGGTGGCAGCCGCGCCGGGAGAGACGTCCTCGAGCGCGCGCCTGAACACGGATACGACGTGACGGCAGCCGGCGGTGGCGATTGGGTCGTCCGTCCGCGAGACGATGCGCTCGCGGCGTACCCTGACGCTGAGGGAGCGTTTCTCGATCACCTGCTGGAGACGATGGACGGTGCACTCGCGGAGTACGCGGACGAAGTCCTCGATCCGGCCGTCCAGGCAGAGTGGGTCGACACTCGCCGCGATCAGCGGTCACAGGGACGGCTGACGCTGATCGCTCATCACCTCGACCTGCTCGCTCGCGTCGAGCCGGAAGCGTGAGTGACCGGTCAGTTGGCGACCGCGGGGTCGTCGTCTCGGCCGACCTGATCCGGAACGATGCGACGGAATCGGCGGATCCCCGCCGTTGGATCGTAACCGTCCTGTCTGAGGTGGGCGATCGGTGCGACGTTCGGATTGCGCTCCCAGTGACACCAGACGTCCGTCGCGCCCGTCCGTGTCGGGAACAGCCGCACGTGTAACTGCCACTCGCCGGTGAACCCCTCGGGTCGGTACGCACAGCTCGCCGCCTCGTAGACGGTCGCTCCGTTCCGCTCGTAGGCGTGGAGATACGCTCGGAACTGTTGGTTGAATCCGTACTCGTCGATCAGCCGGCGGCGAGCGACAGCCGGCGGAACGTCCCAGACACCGGCATACTCGGCGTCCGGTGGCGGTAACACCGATAACGAATACGGCACGATCCGGTCCGGGAGCCGATCCGAGAGACGGGCAGCCATCGCTCTGAGCCGCCAGAGGTGAAGCAGCCGCACCGTCGCCACCAGCAGCACTCCGACGAGGAGCGCCCACCTCAGGCGGCTCGACAGCACGCGGGCGATCCGGCCCGCGATCGACGCCGCCTTCGTTCGCACAGGAGCCATCATCTCAGTACTCGAACACCACCTGGACGGGATCGTCTCGCCTCGAGTCGAGCAGCTCGTACGCCTCGGCGGCTCGCTCGAACGGAATCCGGTGAGAGATCAGCTCGTCGGTGTCGATCCGTCCCAGCCAGTCGATCGCGGTGTCGAGCCGGCGCTCGCGGCTCCACCGTCCGCGGAGCTCCGGGCTGATCGTCGACACCTGACTTGAGACGATGTCGATCCGATCGCGATGGAAGCGGCCACCGAGGTCGATCGGCGCTTGCTTCGCCCCGTACCACGAGCCGACGAGAATGCGCCCGTCGTAGCCGACGGCGGCGATCGCGTCATCGAGTGTCGACGGCTGACCGGAGAGCTCAACGGCCAGATCCGCGTCCTCGACTGCATCGGTGACGTTCGCGGGCGTGGTCGCTCGGTCCGCACCCATTTCGAGCGCGAGCTCACGCCGGTGGTCGATCGGGTCGACGACGACGAGCTCGGCCAGCGGGAACGCCGCGAGCAGCCGGACGGTACAGAGTCCGATAACACCAGCCCCGAAGACGACCACCCGCTCGCCGATCCGAGGGGCGGCGTCGAGCACGACGTTCGTCGCGGTTTCGATCGACGGGAGGAGTGCACCGGCTTCGGGTTCCGTTCCCGTTGGGAGCGGAACGACGTCGTCGGGGCGCGCACAGAATCGCGTCTGATGCGGAACGAACGAGAACACGGTGCGACCGAGCCAGTCGTCCGCGACGTCGCTCCCGACCTCGGTGACGACTCCGCACGCGGCGTAGCCGTAGCTGATCGGATACGTCAGCGGTTCGTCGAGCGCGTCGAGCGTCTCGTCGGCCCGGAACTCGGAGGGCATCTCGTCGTGGTACACGAGCAGCTCCGTTCCGGCGCTGATCGCCGATGCGCGCGTCTCGACGAGGAGCTCTGCCGGTCCCGGAGGGTCGACGGTTATCGCCCGCGTCTCAACCGTTTCGGGGGCGGTGAAATACAGCGCTGCGTCGCTCATTGCGTTTCGATGCGGATCGAGAGCGGGTCACGATCCGAACGACGTGGTTGCGTCCGTGGCTGTCGGTGTCGCGACACAGTTAGTAGTAGAGCCGTTCGATGTTAAGTCCTCGCGCCACGACGGCGCTGAGTCTGAAACTCGTCGTCACCGACGCCGAAACGTCGCGTGCTGCACCGCAGATATTCCGAAGGGCTACCGGATGACGTCGAGTCCGTTGTTCTTCTCGGTGGGATCTGTGCCGCCGTCGGACTCCCAGGCGCCCCGATCGGTGCCGCCGGAGACAGCCGTGTTAGCGGTACCGTTCGCCTCGGACGCTCGCGAACGCGAGTCGCCGAGGTCGTCACCGTTGACCGCAGCACGGGACTTATCGGCCTGTTTCTGGGTCGACGGACCGAGCACTTGTGCGCTCTGGACGCCCGTCATGATCGCCATGACGCGGACCTTCCCTTTGTACTCGTCTTGGATGCGAGCGCCCCAGATGACGTTGGCGCTGGCTTCTAGCCGCTCGGTGATGTTGTTCGCGATCCCCTCGGCCTCTTTCAGCGTGAGGTCCGGACCGCCCGTGATGTGGACGAGTCCGCCGGAGGCACCGCGGTAGTCGACGTCGAGCAGCGGGTGGTTCATCGCGTCGTTGACCACCTCTTGCGTCTTGTTTTTGTCCTGCGTCTCGCCGACCAGCATGACGGCGACGCCGCCCTGATTCATGATGGTGGACATGTCCGCGTAGTCCAAATTGATCAGCGACGGCTGCGTGATCGTCTCCGAGATCCCCTTCACCGTCTCGGCGATGATCTGGTCCATCACGGAGAACGCCTTTCCGATCGGTAGGTTGGGGACGTAGTCGAGCAGTCGGTTGTTATCGAGGACGATGATCGAGTCGGCCTCGTTGCGGAGGCTCTCTAACCCTTCCTCGGCTTTCACCGTACGGGCGCGCTCGACGTTGAACGGCGTCGAAACCATCCCGACGACGATCGCACCCTGTTCTTTGGCGATCTTCGAGACGACGGGCGCCGCGCCGGTCCCGGTACCGCCGCCCATTCCGGCGGTGACGAAGACGAGGTCGGCGTCGCCGAGTACCTCTTTGATCGTCCCTTGTGCCATCTCGGTCGCCCGCTCGCCCATCTTGGGGTCGCCACCGGCGCCGAGTCCCTGCGTGAGCGACTTGCCCACGAGGATCTTCGTGTCGGCTTCGACCATCTTGAGGTGCTGTTTGTCCGTGTTGATGGCGACGGTGTCGGCGCCGTCGACGCCGATGTTGTACAGCCGGTTGATCGTGTTGTTGCCCGCGCCGCCGGCACCGACGATGACGATTCGGGGGTCCCCGAACTCGTCGTCGTCCATGTCGACGTCCATGTCACGCTTCTCCGCTTCCGCGTTTTCGAGGGCGTCCTGAACGAGATCTTGCATCAGTTTACACCTTCGCCCAGCTGCGGTTGCGGCCGCGCTCCTCGCGCTCGCCGTCCTGTTCGTTCAACATGTCGCGAACGGCCGACCGGATCGCTTCACTCCGGTTCGGGAACTCGCCCGTCTCGACCATCTGTTCGACCTCATCTATCTGCTGTTTCGGAATTCGTAGTGTCACACGCTCCATTGTATTCCCCCGGTAAGACGGCGAACACGCAACGCGTGTGTCTTACAGCGGCAAATCGCCCGACTACGGGGGGTAACCCCGCACCGGACGTCCGCTGTAAGACGACCGTCTTACGCAATTGTAGTCACCGAGGCTACCAATATAAAACTACCGACGGGTGTAAGACAAAACGTGAAAACAGTCGTTTTCTGGCGTATGCACTCACTGAGAACGGCGTTACCGATCCTTCAACACGTCTGCTGCAGGAGTTCGACGACCGCAACCGGGGCAGAATGCCCAGTCGGTGCGAAGTTCGTCGCCGCATTCACAGAACGCTCTGTGTGATTGCTTTTCCCCACAGTTCGGGCAGTAAACGTGGTCAGACGGGACGTTTTCGCCACATCCACTGCAGGCTCTCTCTTGTGTATGCGCGCTCGGATCCGCACGCGTCTTACGCGTATTCGGTTCGGCGTCCGTCGCCGTCTCACGCGTCACACGCGCATCGCTCTCCGTGGTGTTTGGAGCGTCAAGCGTGACATTTACGTTGATATCTCCGGGTTTCTCGGGCGTATACGCCGCGTGAGACCGTCCGGGCAGATCACCGGTTCGCTCGTCTAACGCTGCGTCGAGCCGATCAGCGATGAGGTCGTCGACGCGTTCGGCCAATGCGGCGTCGACGGTCGCCTCGGTGCCGTCCGACGCGTCTGACTTCGGGCCGACCACGTCGTCGAGGTGGATCCGAAGCGCTTCCCGCATCACCTCGCTTTTGGAGGCGTCACACGCTTCCAGCCGCTCGACGAGGTCGTCGTCGGCCCGGAAGGTGATCTTACTCATACAGCACTGATATCGACCCACAGTACAAGTATCTTCCTCATTGTCCGACGGTTGACAGACACGTTTCAAACGGTCGAAATCTCGAACACCGCTAACGTCAAACACCGCTATCGCGAGCGAGCGAGATCCGTATATTCGAGACGGCACAATGCGGCATGATCACACATGTGTCTGACGCAGATTTATACGGCGTGCGCGGACATACGTGTGTATATGAGTAATCGGGTCGAGGATCTCGAACGGCAGGTCGCAGAGCTGCAAGCGGCAGTCAACGGGCTCACCGAAGAACTAGTCGAAATGAAAGAGCGCGTCCGACAGGTCGAAGACGCCCAGGAGGTGTCGGTGGAGGCGGCGGCCGCCGAAACGACGGCCGCCCCCGAAGAGGAAGCCGAATCGACCGGCGGAGAGCGACGGACCCATTCCGACGATCACGTCGAGGTCGTCGAGCGAACCGACAGTGAATCGTCCGACGATACCGCATCAGCCGACGGCAACGAGTCGGGGTCGGGCGGCGACGTGATCGTCCCCGAACAGGAGGCGACGACGCCGGATGCCGAAGCCGCTAAGGCCGCGGAGTCGGAAGCAGCGGACGACGAGTCGGAGTCGGACAGCGATATTATCGTCGCGTAACCGGCTCCACCCTCCGCTATGCACATCACTGAAGTCGTTCTGGACGGGTTCAAGAGCTTCGGACGCACGACGAGGATCCCCTTTTACGACGACTTCACCGTCGTCACGGGGCCGAACGGCTCCGGCAAGTCGAACATCATCGACGGCGTTCTCTTCGCGCTCGGGCTCGCGCGTACACGCGGGATCAGAGCGAAAAAGCTCACTGACCTCATCTATAATCCCGGCCACGACGGCGGCGAGGACGCTGGCGGGCCGAAAGAAGCGTCGGTGACGGTGGTGTTGTCGAACGAGGACGGAACGCTCGACCGAACACAGGTCGTCTCGGCCGCCGGCACGGAGAACGTGGGCGACGTCTCCGAGATCACGATCAAACGGCGCGTGAAAGAGACCGAGGACAACTACTACTCGTACTACTACCTCAACGGGCGCTCGGTGAATCTCTCGGACGTCCAAGACCTGCTCGCGGCCGCCGGCGTGACGCCCGAAGGGTACAACGTCGTGATGCAGGGCGACGTCACCGAGATCATCAACATGACTCCCTATCAGCGACGGGGGATAATCGACGAGATCGCGGGCGTCGCGGAGTTCGACGCCAAAAAGGAAGCCGCCTACGAGGAGCTCGACACGGTCGAAGACCGGATCGGCGAGGCGGACCTCCGGATCGGCGAGAAGCAGGAGCGGCTCGATCAGCTGGCGGACGAGCGCGAAACCGCCCTCCAGTACCAGGAGTTCCGCGACGAGCTCGAGGAGTACCGCGGATTCTTAAAGGCCTCTGAGCTGGAGGAGAAACGCGAAACGCTCGAGACCGTCGAGAGCGACATCGACGACGCGGAAGCCGAGCTCTCGGAGCTCCACGAGGAGCTCGACGCCAGACAGGGGAAGCTGACGCGACTCGAAGAGGACCTCGCAGATCTCAACCACGAGATCGAGACGAAAGGCGAGGACGAGCAGATCGCCATCCGCTCGGAGATCGAGGAGGTGAAAGGCGAGATCTCGCGGCTCGAAGACAAGATCGAGGCCGCCGAAGACCGGGCTGCTGCGGCGGAGACGGAGCGGCGGGACGCATTCGTCCAGATCGACCGCAAAGAGGAGACGATAGACGAGCTCGGCGCGGAGATCCGAGAGGTGAAAGTCGAGAAGGCGTCGGTCAAATCCGAGATGGCGACGAAGCGGTCAGCACTCGCGGACGTCGAAGCCGAAATCGAAGGGGCGGACACCGAATTCGACGAGCTGAAAGCTGAGCTGTCGGAAAAAAAGGAGGCGGTCGAGGAGCGTCGCGAAGCGAAAAACGAGACGCAACGCGAGAAGGACCGCCTGCTCGACGAGGCGCGTCGCCGTTCGAACGCGGTGAGCGAGGCGCGGACGGAGCTGGAGGAGGCTCGCGAGTCGATTCCCCAGCATCGCGCCCGGATCTCCGAGCTCAAAAGCGAACTCGACAAAGCGGAAAAGAACCAGGAAAAGATCGAAGACGTCGTCGCTGACCTGTTCGCCGAGAAAGCGGAACGAAGCGAGGACCTAGACGCGGTCGAATCAGCGCTCCGCGAGAAGCAGAACGAGTACGCCAAGCTGGAGGCGGCCGCAAGCCAGCGCGGCGACACCTCGTGGCCGCGCGCGGTGACCGAAGTGAAAAACGGCGGGATAGACGGCGTCCACGGCGCGGTCGGCGAGCTGGGATCCGTCGAGGCCGAGTACGCCGAGGCCTGCGAGACGGCGGCGGGCGGGCGGCTCGCGAACGTCGTCGTCGACGACGACGGCGTCGGCTCCACCTGTATTGATTACCTCAAACAGCGGAACGCGGGGCGGGCGACGTTCCTCCCGATCACGAAGATGGACAATCGGAGTCTCCCGCGGAAGCCGTCGATGCCGGGCGTCGTCGACTTCGCTCGGAATCTCGTCGAGTACGACTCGCGGTACGAGTCTATCTTCTCGTACGTGCTCGGCTCGACACTCATCGTCGAAGATATGGCGACTGCGCGCGACCTGATGGGTGACTACCGGATGGTCACGCTCGACGGCGACCTCGTCGAGAAGTCCGGCGCGATGACGGGCGGTTCGGGCGGCGGCTCGCGGTACGCGTTCACCAACTCCGGCGGCGGGAAGCTCGAGCGGCTCGCGACGGGGATCTCGGAGCTGGAAGACGAACGGCAATCCCTCCAAGCTGAGATCGACGAGCTGGCCGCCGACATCGACGACGCGCGCGACCGGAAGTCCGACGCGGCCGAGCGCGTCCGGTCGCTGGAGGCCGATGTCGAGCGCGCCGAAACGGAGTCGACCGACGCCGAAGAGCGGATCGACGAGCTCGAAACGACGCTTGCAGAGCTGGAAGCGGAGCGCGAATCCGTCGACGAGCAGATGAGTGAGCTCGACGGCGAGATCGACGAGCTCGACGGTGAGATCGACGAGCTCGCCGACGAGATCGCGGCGATCGAAGCGGAGCTCGCCGACTCGAAGATTCCCGAGCTCTCCGAGCGTGCCGACGAGATCCGCGAGGAGATCGCGGCCCTCGAAGATCGGATGAGCTCGCTCGACGGCCGGCAGAACGAACTGGAGTTAGAGAAGGGGTACGCCGAGGACGCGGTCGACGACCTCCACGACACCGTCGAGGAGGCACAAAACCGGAAAGCCGACGCCGAGGAGTCGGTCGTCGGGTACGAGACGGCGATCGAAGAGAAGGAGGCGGAGCTGGAGACGAAACGCGAGGCGATCGCAGACCTCGAAGAAGAGCTCACGGAGCTCAAATCGGCGCGCGAGGACCTGCGCGAGGAGATCAAAGAGGCGACCCGCGAGCGGGACGAGCAGCGCTCGCTCGTCTCGGAGGCGGAGTCGAAACTGGAGAAGCTGACCGACCGCCGGGACCGATTGGCGTGGGAGATCGACGAGCTGGAGTCGCAGGTCGGCGAGTACGACGCCGACGCGATCCCGGACCTCGACGAAGTCAACTCGCGGATCGAGGAGCTCGAAGCCGAAATGGCGGCGTTGGAGCCAGTGAACATGCTCGCGATCGATGAGTACGACGAGGTGCAGGCGACGCTGGACACGCTCGAAGAGCGCCGTGACGTGCTCGTCGAGGAGCGCGACGGGATCGAAGAGCGGATCGAGGGGTTCGAGGCCGAAAAGAAGGCGACGTTTATGCAGACGTTCGAATCGATCAACGACCACTTCGAGGACATCTTCGCGCGTCTCTCCGCGGGCAGCGGCGAGCTGCTCTTGGAAAACCCCGAGGACCCCTTCGAAGAGGGGTTGACGATGAAAGCTCAGCCAGCCGACAAGCCGGTCCAGCGACTCGAAGCGATGAGCGGCGGCGAGAAGTCGCTGACTGCGCTCTCGTTTATTTTCGCGATCCAGCGGCACAACCCGGCACCGTTCTACGCGCTCGACGAGATCGACGCGTTCCTCGACGCGGTCAACGCCGAGCGAGTCGGCGACATGATCGAAGAGCTGGCCACGGACGCACAGTTCGTCGTCGTCGGCCACCGCTCCGCGCTGTTAGAGCGCTCAGATCGTGCGATCGGCGTCACGATGCAGGGCGATAACCTCTCTGCGGTGACCGGGATGCAGTTCGGCGACGACGGGGACGGCGAGGACAGCGAGGTGGCCGCGGATGACTGAGCCCCCTGAGTCGGCCGGCGGGGCGGGACGTTCCGGCGGGAAGCCCGATGAAACCGACGGCGTCCCCGATCTCGACCTGACGAGCGAGCGCGACGGCGGGAAGTCGGCGATGACTCCGGACGCTCCGAGCGGTGGCGGGTCGACGTCAAGCGAGGACGGCACCCACGGCGATGGCGGTACCGACGACGCGAAAGTCGAGCCCGTCGAGCTGCTCGTTCAGCTCGCCGAGGAGGGCGAGATCGAGCCGTGGGACATCGACATCGTGCAGGTGACGGACGCCTTCCTCTCGAAGCTCGACGAGACGGACCTCCGAACGACCGGGCGAGCGCTGTTTTACGCCAGCGTGCTGCTCCGGATGAAAAGCGACGGGATGCTCGCCGACGATGACGACGACGCGGAGCCCGAACCGGAGCCGTGGGAGGTCGCGATGGAGGGCGGCGCACCCGACCCGGCCGAGGGCGGGTTCGATCCGATCAACGAGTTAGAGGCGGAGATGGACCGCCGTCTCGACCGGAAGAACACCCGCGGATCACCGGAGACGCTCGACGAACTCGTTCGCGAGCTGCGCGAGGCCGAGCGCGGCTCGTGGTGGAAGGATTCGCGTCAGTACGACACCTCCGACTCGCCGAGCGGCTACGACCGCGGGACCCAGACGCTCGACTACCACACCGGCGACGAGTTCCGGCGCGACGGGGAGCCGACGGCCGGCGAGGCGACCGATCGGACTCACGACGAGGATATCGAGGACGTGATCGACGACATCGGCGGCGTCCTTCGGACGCAGTTCGACCGCGGCCGCACGGAGGTGTTGTTCGCGGAGATCGAGACGGCCGGCGGGCGGCCGTTCATGACGTACCTCGCGCTGCTGTTCATGGCTCACCGCGGGGCCGTTCGGCTCCAGCAGGACGACATCTTCGGCGATCTGTGGGTGAAAGATCCGGCGGCCGCGACCGCGGAGTCGGAAGCGATCGCGGACTGAGACGCGTTCGTGATTTGGTTATAAGTACTCGCCCAGCAGCGGCTCGACGCGCTCGCGGGTCTCCTCAGGGATCGCCTCGGTCGGCGTGTTGACGGTGCCTTCCAAGGCGGTGTGCGCCGCGCAGTCGTGGTTCGCCGGCAACGTCCGCACGGCCTCCTCGACGGCGGCCTTGATCGCTTGCTGGTTCCGTTCGGCGTTTTCGAGGACCTCTGCGAGCGTCACCTCGCTGTCTTCCTTCCAAACGTCGTAATCGGTGACACCGGCGATCGTTGCGTACGCGATTTCGGCCTCGCGGGCGAGTTTCGCCTCCGGGATCGCCGTCATGCCGACGAGGTCCCACCCCTGTGCCTTATAAAATTCCGACTCCGCACGCGTCGAGTACTGTGGCCCCTCGATACAGACGTACGTGCCGCCCTTCACGACGGGCGTGGCGTCGTCGCCTTCGCCGCCGACGGACGACTCAGCCGCTTCGGTGAGGTGGTCGACCAGCTCCGGACTGTACGGGTCCGCGAACGGCTGATGGACGACGACGCCGTCGCCGTAAAAAGAGAGGTCGCGGCGCTTGGTGCGGTCGTAGATCTGATCGGGGACGACGAGGGTGCCGGGCGCGAGCGAGTCTTTCAGGCTCCCGACCGCGTTCGAGGCGAATATGTGGGTGACGCCCGCCTTTTTCAACGCGTACATGTTCGCGCGGTACGGGAGATCCGTCGGCGAGACGCCGTGGTTCGAGCCGTGCCGCGGGAGGAACGCGACCTCGCGGCCCGTGTCCGCGAACTCGCCGATCGTGATGGCGTCGCTGGGCTCGCCGTAGGGAGTGTCGTACTCGACCTCCCGCACGTCGTTGAGCGGGAGCGCCTCGTAGATACCGCTGCCGCCGATGAAGCCGATGGTGCTCATACCCACGCTCTGGTCGCTCACCACTTATAAGAAGTGAAACGCCAAGCGATGGGTATCACACCGCCGCCGGCAGCAGTCGACGCTCACAGCAGCCACCGCACCGCCGCCAGCGCAAGCGCGCTCACGACGAGCAGGTGGACGAGGACGGCCCCGACCGCCGCCCCACCGACGTCGCGCATCTCGCGGAGCCGGATCGAGAGGCCGAGCCCGACGAACGCGAGCGTGAACAGCGCGTCGGAGACGCGGCCGATCGAGTCGAGCGCGGCCGCCGAGAGCAGCCCGCTGTTGGCGATAGCGGCGACCGCGAGAAAGCCGAGGAGGAACTTCGGAAACTCCGACCACAGCCGGCGCACACCGGGATCTGTCGCGGAGCGGGCGGTGTACGCCAGCGAGTACGCGATCGCGACGCCACCGAGAAGCGAGTTTCGCGCGAGCTTCGTCACGGTCGCCCACTGGCCTGCCTCCGGCGAGTGAGCGAACCCCGCAGCGGCGACGGGGCCGGTCGAGAACATGCTGACGCCGGCCCAGACGCCGAACTGCCGGCTCGTCAGGCCGAGCCACTCACCCGCGAGCGGGAACGCGACGAGCGTGACGGCGTCGAAGAGAAGGATGGTCGCTGCCGCGAAGGTGATGGCGGTGCCGCGCGCGTCGAGCACGCGCCCGATCGCAACGACTGCGGAGACGCCACAGATGCTTGCGCCCGCCGCGAGCAGTGAGGGGGTGGCTCCCTCGAGTCGAAACAGGACCCGTGCGATCAGCTCGGCGAGCAGGAGTCCGCCGCCGACCGCGAGAACGACGAGCCCGAGGACGGTCGGCCCCGCGGCGAGGAACTCGCCGACGACGACCGCCGCGCCGAGTAGGACGATCCCGGTCTCTAAGAACAGCTTATCGACGCCGACCCCCGGCTTTGCAACCGCGGGCGTGCCGAGCGTGTTTCCGACGACGACGCCGATCGCGACGGCGACGACGAGCGGCTGGAGCCCGTCGATCGCGCCGGCGAGGAGATGCGCGAGGACCCCGCCTACGACGAGCAGCGCGAGGCCGGGCGCGTAGGGACGGGCGGCGTCGATGACGTCCATCAGAACGGAGCGACCGCGAACTGGATCGCCGCATGAACCGCGACGATCCCGAGCCCGAGCGCGAGCGCCTGCCACCCCCGGTCGAGCGCGAGCCACTGTTCGACGAGCGGTGAGCCGGCTCCGTCGGCAGCGACCGTTTCATCCCCACTCGCTCGACCGCCGCCGGTCGGTTCGTCTCCCGAGTCCGATCCCATACCTGACCGTCGCCTCTCTCACTATTTATACCGACGGAATTGGGCAACCGGTGGACCCGATCCGGTCGCACCGCTGTCGCGCGCTCCGGCCGGTCGGCTCTCGATCACCGCGAACGCCTCGCGGGCGGCGCGCCGCGGAGCTCCCGCAGGCGGTGGCCTAACCGCAACGGAGCCGTCTCGAACCGAAAGAGGAAGGTTACGAGGCACCGTCGTTCGGACAGTTCGATGGGGACCACACAGATCAAGGATCCGGTGCACGGCTACGTGGAGCTGCCGGACGCGCTCGTCGACGGCGTCGTCGACACCCGCCCGTTCCAGCGACTGCGATACGTCCGCCAGCTCTCGGCGACGCATCTCGTGTATCCCGGCGCGAACCACACGCGCTTCGAGCACTCGCTCGGCGTCTATCACCTCGGGCGGACCGTCTTCGAGAACCTCCGTCGACAGTCGTACTTCACGTGGGACGCCACACTCGACGAGATCGAGGAGATCCAACGCACCTTAGAGTGCGCCTGTCTGCTCCACGACGTCGGCCACCCGCCGTTCTCACATCTCTCCGAGGGATTTCTCGACGAGCCGACGTTACGCGAGCGGGTCGTCGACACCGGGCTCGTCGACGCCTTCGACGAGGCCGGCGTCGGCGGCGAGCCGCTCCGATCGGCGAGCCCACACGAGCTGCTGGGCTGCGTGCTCATCGTGGAAGAGTACGGCGACGCGCTGCGCGCGTTCGACGTCGATCCGTTCGAGGTGTGCGCGTACGTGCTCGGCTACAGCCTCGCGTACAAGCGCGGCGAGACGTGGCAGTACGGCGTCGGCGCACAGCTGCTCCACTCGCCGATCGACGTCGACCGACTCGACTACATCACCCGCGATAACCGCATGACCGGCGCGGGCGTGTTGAGCTTCGACGTCGACCGGATGGTCAACGCCTACACCGCGCATCCCGAGGCGGGGTTGGCGCTCACCGAGAAGGCGCTGTCGACCATCGGCAACTACCTCGAAGGACGTATCGCGCTGTACATGTGGGTCACGCAGCATCATAAATCCGTGTACGCGAACCGCCTCCTGCAGGCGTTGCTCGGCGAGTACGCCGCCGAGACCGGTGAGAATCCGGTTACCGTCGACGGCGTGCTCAATCGCGAGCTGGACGACAACACCGTGCTCGAACGGCTTCGGGTCGCCGCCCGCGACAATCCGGACTCCACGCTGGCGTCGATGTACGACCGCTTCCGGGGGCGGCGGTTCCCGGACACCTGTTGGAAACACCGGATCGCTCTCGCCGACCGGATCGGCGGCGACCTCGACGCCTTCACGACGTGGCTGATGGCGGAGGACGACCGGTTAGAGCGGACGCTCGCCGAGCGGCTCGACGTGCCGATCCACGAGGTGTGGATCGATCGCTCGTACGTGCCCGCGTACGACCCCGACGAGCTGAAAGATATCCCCATCGCGTACGGCGGAACGACCCGATCCGTCGGCGACTGGGGGTTGTACGGCGACCGCGCGTTCGACGTGCCGATCCCCTTCGTGTTCGTTCCCGAGGGGACGAAACGACGGGCGATTCGCATTCTTCGGGAGGCGTTCACGAGAGCGGTCGACGGAGAGGTCGCGTCGGAGTGAAGGCGGCGTAGAGCGCGACCCGGATGTCCCGAGCAAGTCAGTCGTCCGCTTCGGCGGGGGGTACGGCGTCGTCCGCAGCGGCGTTCGAATCGCTCCCGTCGTCGCGTCGCGGGAAATTCTCGATAGTCGCCTCGCGGAACGCCGCCTCGTCGAACTCGTGGTCCTCGTCGAAGAATCCGAGCACTGTTCGTGCGTCTCTCATCGCGTTGTCGAGCGCTATTGACGCGCCCGGCGAGGGCGTGATGTTGAACAGGATTCCGTCGCCGGTGATCTTCGCTTCACCCATGTCCAGCTCCTTCGAGTCGGTGTCGACGATCTGCGGGCGGACGCCGCCGTACCCCTTCGCGCGCTCGATATCGTCGACGCCGACGCTCGGAACCACCTTCCGGACGTTCGGGAGAAACGCCCGTTTCCCGACAGCGGGGATGTCGTAGAGGAGGTTGCGCACGACGTACGGGAACAGGATCCGGTCCGAGAGGATGGTGGCGTAGCTTACCGCGGAGTCAGGGGTGAAGCCGAACACGTCGAGGAAGTCGCTTACGGTCGAGAGATGGCCGCGTTCGAGCGCCGGCACGAGCTTCGCAGTCGGACCGAACCGGGTGACGCTCTCGTCGTGGACGTCAGCGTCGCCGTGCACCGCGGCGAACGGGAGTCGCTTCGTCTGTAGCGTGTACACCTTCCCGTTCAGCAGGTCGTCGGCCAGGAAGAAGCTCCCAGCGACGGGTAGCAGCGACATATCTTCGCCGTACCCCATCTCCTTGGCGAACTGGAGGCTGTGTGAGCCCGCGGCGACGACGACCGCGTCGGCGTCGAAGTCGCCGTCGTCGGTCTCGACGCCGAACCCGTCGCCGGTCTCCTCGACGTTCGTCACGGTCGTCCCGAGGTGGACGGCGATGCCCGCCTCCTCGCGAGCCGCGTCGACGAACGACTTCGCGACCGCGCCGTAGTCGACGACGTAGCCGTCCGGCGTCTGCAGCGCCTTCAGCGAGGTGTCTGGATCGCGGCCCTCGACGACCTTCGGTTCGAGCGCCTCGATCTCCTCGCGACCGATCTCCCGCAGCTTCGGGAAGAGGTCACCGAACCCGTCATCGTGGTAGCGCTGCGCGAGCTTTTCGGCTTCCGCATCGCCGACAGCGAGCACCATCTTGCTCCGTTTGCTGTGCATCTCTCGATCCGGATCGGTCCCCTCGAGATAGCCGGCGAGCAGCTCTGCTCCCTGCTTGACCTCTTCGGCCTTCTCGAGAGTGTAGTTCGTCTCGATATCTCCGAAGTGAAGCGTCTGTGAGTTGTTCGTCCGGTTGGAGTTGATCGCCGCGATCTCGCGTTCCTTCTCGATCAGCGTGACGTGGTCGATGTCGGTGAACTTCGCGACGGTATATAGGAGGGACGCCCCGCTGATCCCTCCGCCAACGATGATCAGGTCTGTGTGCTCGGACATGCGTGATGAAAGCTCTCACTCACGGGAACGGACCCGGCCGTTAACGTTCTTCCTATCTTTTCGGTCTATCGGGCAGTAGAACGTCTACAGTCGTCGGTTAGCTATTCGACAGTCGTCGAATAGGATGGAGTCACTTCGGCGATCGGTCACTCCATCACTCGATCACTCCACCACTCCATCACTCGATCACTCCACCACTCCATCACTCGATCACTCCACCACTCCATCACTCGATCACTCCACC
>SL_4KL_010_BRINEDRAFT_10000434_pt1 | contig 21277 bp, 17 predicted proteins | sample SodLak_010_BRINE_2_FD_10664 | JGI IMG/M metagenome (IMG submission 10664) | reverse complement strand
ATGGTTGCGCCCGTCGTCATGCTTGCTTATTTACTTTCGGAAACAAATTATGTCACGCTCGGGCAATCTCTCGGTCTTTACATAATGTGATAATTGTATACGCAAGCACTACCCGTCAATGGTGAGATGGCGATTCTGCGAAAACGCGTTTTCCCTTTCGTCTCCGTAATTTTATAATGCCAAAGAAAGGAGGAAAACACGCCGCTAACAAACCGCTCGCAAACCGCGTTATCCCTTCTTTCATGTCGCGGTCATCATCTCGAACGCTGGGCAAAGAGCACGGCAGGGTGTTGCAGGAAGAATTGGAGGGAGGATCTCGCATTTGGTATAGAGATCCGCAAAGATTTTTGGCGGATACTTCCGTGTCGCATTTCTTTCCGTCGAGAGACGAGCCCCTGGTGGACCAGCTCAACGCCACCATGAGGTTCGCCGTGTACCTGTCGCTGATTCTCTTTGTGATCAAACGCGATCCGAACATGCTCTTCATAGGCGTGGCCGTAGGAGCCGTCACGTACGTCGTGCACGAGTCCCGGCGCTCGGACGACGTCGGTAGCTTCGAGAGGATGAAGAGCCTGGACCTGGGCCAAGAGCCCGACGGTAAGGTGTGCGTGAAGCCGACGCGCGACAACCCCTTTATGAACGTCAACGTCAACCAGATTCGCGATTTTCCAAACAGGCCCCCCGCGTGCGACCCGATGCGCAAAAAGGTCAAGGCGCAGATGGAGAAGGAGTTCGATCACGATCTTTACCGCGATGTCGACGACGTGTTCGGTCGTAACTCGTCGAGCAGGCAGTTTTACACCATGCCTTCGACGACGATCCCGAACGATTCGGTAGGCTTTGCCGAATGGTTGTATAAACCCCGCGGCAGAACGTGTAAAGAAGGCAACGGGCTGCAGTGTTCGCGCCTCCAGTTGGATGGCCCTTACTGATCTGACTGATCTGACTGATACGAAAAAAACAAGCCGGACACAACGTTGGCGACGTTGGCGCGGCTTCCGAAAACGACGTCGGCGAGCTCGGGGCGTATGTCGACGTCCTGCACGCGCAGAGAGTTTATTCGCGGCAGCGACAGAGACGATTCCGAGTCGGAGGAAGCGCTGTCACTTTCTTCGCATCGAAGCCAAGTACGACCGTCAGCGTCGCACGCAAAAACCGATCTTTGTAATGTTACGGACACGTTCAGACACGATACACCACCGGTCGACGCACGCTTGTTCGACGTTGACGCTGCACCGTCGAAACCCCAGTTAGGTTCGAAGCGTTCGAACGAAGCGTTCAATCCCGCGTCGGTGTCGTCGGCCACTCGAACGATCGCTCGAGCGTTGACGTACTCGTTCAGCTCTATGCAGGTCCCCATCAGATCTTCGCTATTCCCCGACCTCGTTTTTTTCCATCCATAACGGTGCTCCGTCCAAACATTTCGTCCAAGCACATCCACGCTCACGACGCTTCTCTTTCCTCTCTTCAAACCGCGCGACAAAAATCGAGATACACGCATCTCCTCCTGTTTGCTTTTTTTCGCTCCTGAAGCTTGTCGCGATGGGACGACATTGACGCCAGTCATGCTTTTGCTCTGCTTTGTTCGGCTCACAACACCGGGAACACGCAACCCACAAACAAGAGTACCACATCGCCTCCTTATTTTATATTCACGTCGTCTCGATATCGATCCTCGAAATCACTTCTTTGCGTTTCTCGTTTGACCGCTCGTAAGCTTCGAGCGAGGGGCTCCCGCGTCGTCGAGAGGCCCACAGAACAGATCGCCATCTGACGTGAAACATTGCACGCGCAGATTGTACCTCAGCATTTCCCTGCGGCAATATACACACGGCACTGAACACCCGAACGTTCCGTCCGCCCGTGATCTAAGCACCGTCATTACGCCCTTATTTTTGCGGTGAATCCATGCCGTTACGTTCGAAGGACGTACGCCGCGTTTCCTGGCTTCGTCCAGGGTACGACAAAGCTGTCGCCGTTCTGCGCACATCCGGTGCGTGCTCGCACAGTAATTTCCGCCATCAAGGACGGAGGAGAGCCCGGGAGGAGGATGATCTTGCTTAACCGACTTTTTCACACTGATCCGCGGGATCGTCGCCCGAAAAGCGGCCCTGGTGCTGCAGCTGCCTCTCGTTCTTCGTGATCAAAGCGGTACGTCGAACGTCTCGTGCGCTGCACGCGTCGTTCGTGGCGTAAACCGTTTTGGAGGGAACTCGGCGATCGCGATGACCGCGATCACTGCTCGAGTCGGACTTGTTGTCGCAGCTCTCCATGACTCGATTGATCGGGGTTCGGCGTGTTGTTCGCGCCGTCTCGTGTGTTTTCTGGTGGCCACGAGTATTATATATAATGTTGTATTTGGTTTATCTGTCTGTCCAAATTGGAGACCCCTCCACGAGGGGATCGATTTTTATGTGCCGTCGTAAAGACGACGGTGATTATCGACCGCATAAAAAAGAGCCGGACGACGTACGATTACATGGCCATGAAGTCGACCGACTCTAGTTACTCTGTCGTCGCACAGGTTCCCTTTCCCTGGTACGCCGTAGTGCGTGCTGTCGTGCAGGATACGGAACCCCTCTTCTCTTTGCGGAGCAGAGCGCGTGCGCTCGCGAACTTGCGTTATATACAGCCGTGCAAATCTGAAGTAGACACCGTCGGTATCGTCGGTCTCGCGACGCGTTTCGCACTCACGGAGGCAGTGTTGAAAGCCGCGTCCGATGTGATCGCTCCTCCCCATCCTCATCCTCCCGGGCGTCGAGAACACGTGGCGACGCCAGCTCTAGAGATGTGCACCGACGACGAAGTGTGCCGCTACATGACATTGCTCGACGTGCGCGTGCTCGGAGAAAATGGAGGGGCGCCATCGGATGAGGTGGAAGGCCTCCATGTGGCCAGGAGGCGTGCTATCGCGCTGTTCGCCGAACGAGCTCGGAGCGACTGGGGGTACCACGGGACTCTCCTCCGGGCGCAAATCGCGTTTAATAATCGCGGAGGAAACAACGCACAAAGGGTGGAGGTCGCGTGCCGGAGCGAGGGGCTCAAGATGAGCACGCACTTTCCGGGTGCGCGCGCGATTTTCGTGGGGAGCGAAGACGTCAAAGATGCGGCCATGAACCAATTCGGCAGCCGTAAAAAACAAATCGCTTTTTTATCGATGAAAGAAACGGCTAAGAGATTGCGAAAAGAAAAACGCGATTTCACGGGTCTTTTAGAAACGCGGTTAACCAAAATCGCGCGCGGAATCCTAAACGACGCGTTACGAAAAGCGGCGACAAGGGGGGGCGTGGTCGCTGCGTTTTCAGGCGGAAACGCATCCTTTAACGAACGACACGATAAAGAGCACGAAAGCGACTTTAGGGAGCACGTCGAACGCCGTCTACACGAAGACGGCTCCTTCTGGGAAGAACTGTTCGCTCTGGCCATAGACCGCGATCGTTGCGAAAAAGATGTACGGAGGAGCGCTCGTCTAGCGTTAAAGAATGCCACGAAATCTCCCGTCCTTCCGATTCGCGAGATAAGCGGCTCTTGCGTGATGCGATCCTACGCGTCGTCGTTCCAACGAAAATTTACATGTACCTCCGGAACAGAAGAAGCATCGTTCGTCGACTCGGCGTGTCGTCCGTTCCGTACTTGGGCAGAAGACATCACACGTCGATCCGAACGCGTTCAAGACCTGTCGCTTCCCTCATTACGGATTATTCAAAACGATTCGCTAAAATCTTTGCCATCGACGGCATTTGCTTACGTCGCGCTAGGACACGACGCGCTCTGGCAGGAGCTGCTGAGAGCGTCGGAAAAGTGGCGGAAGTGCGAGCATGTCGTGGAGCTGTTACGACGAGAGTTGGCGGCGATTATCAACGTGACTTGGGGGAGGAGGGCAAACCCGGGGGAACAGGCGAGTGCTCGCTCGGCGGCGGAGAGGTTCGTCGAGAGCGCAGCGACGTGGTGCATGCTGTCGCTGTGCGACGATCACGACGACGGACGCGTCGAGCACCTAGCAGATGTAGCGACGCGCATGTCGGCCTCGATAAGAGCGTGCTTGATGACGCCGCTCATGAAACCATACTTAGAATTGACCGCGGATCATCCATTGCGCATAGACGTCGCGCACCTGCTGCAGGTGTCTCTCGAGACCGCTGAAAAAATGGTGTTCGAAGGAGACGAACGCCACGATAACGCTCCGACGAGCATAGGCCGCGCTTTAGCCGAGTCGTGCATCGATACGCGCTGGAAATGGCTGATGAACGCCGTGACGCGCTCGCCGATCAACAGGAACTTTTTTCTGGACGAAAACGTCTCTGAACAGGAACGAAAAGACGCCGTAGCCCGGAGCTTGGACGACGCGACGCTGTTGTACGGTGGCATCAACGAGCGCGAGGCATCGTCTTCGTTCGCCTCGAAACCGTTTTTACACCTGCTCCGAGAGTTGGCGCGCGTCAAAGATTCAGGGATGTGGCTGCGCGCCGACGCGGCTCGTGTCAGGGGGGACATGGTCGAAATGTGGAGGGCGGCGCGTATCATAAACGACGATTGATGGATTTCTTTCTCGTCTATAGAACACATACGCCGGCCGCCGATGAAGAGGGAAAACGAGGAGAGGGGGGAAGGACCTCGACAACGACTAGATCGGGACCGCGGTTGTTTCCATCCAGAACACACGCTGATCGACGTGGGCGCCAACCTCTGTCACCCTTGCTTCGACGCGGACCTTGACGAGGTGGTGGACTACGCTCGAAAAGAGGCCGGCGTCAGGCATGCGGTGCTGACGACGACCTCGCTCAAACCCGGAAAATCGGCGACGCGCAATTTTGCGATGTGCGATAGATATGGATTCGTGTGCACGCTCGGCATCCACCCTCACCAAGCCGATAGGGAATTTTCCGATGGCGTCCAATTCCGTCACGACGCGCTCGAGCTGCTGGAAACGGGCGGCGAGAGGGTGGTCGCCATCGGCGAGACCGGACTGGATTATGTGCGCATGAAATCGTCCGCCGCCAAGCAGAAGGCGTGCTTCGAGGCGCATGTCGCGCTGGCTTGCGAGCTGGGACTGCCCCTGTTCCTGCACCAGAGGGGGGCACACGCGGACTTCGTGCAGGTGTTGGATAGGTTTAGGGATCCCATTACCGCAAGATTGCCGGTAGACGCGGTCGTACATTGCTTCACAGGAAGCGCTACAGAGGCCCGCGAGTACGTCGATCGAGGTTTTTACATCGGCGTCGCCGGCTTTGTGGGAATGCGGAAAAGGGGGCGTGCGCTAAGAGAAACCGTATTAGAGGCCGGAATAGTTCCGCTCGATAGGCTGATGGTCGAGAGCGACTGCCCGTACATGATTCCAGACCAAGTCGCAGCGGTGGATCGATTGGTCGACGTCGGTCGCAACGAGCCCGTGACCATCATNGATACGGCTAACATCATCGCCGGATGTCTGCCCGGAAAACCGTCATTTTCCATCGTAGCGGAAGCGACGACCAGGAACGCTTACGACGTGTTCAGCGTGCGTAACATGAAGACCGTCTTGGACGGCGTTCGACAAAGGAGTTGATCGTAGACATCCGCATCACGACGAGCTCAATTTCGACTCGATTTCGACTCACGACTCAAGAGCAAGGCCCAGAGCGCCGAGAGCGAGAGCGATACCGCCACCGTGGCCAACTCGTACGCCCCTATGCTAAAGCCCGTTAATGATTCGTTCGACCGACCACGACAATCCGTGTTCTTATTTGCGTATAGTTGGTCGGGTTTCGCCAAGACGGCGTATATGGTGATCAGCAGTAAGCTCATCGCCGTCCTTTTATCGACGGCATAATCGCGTCGAAACTCGTCGACGCCGAGCGTCATCCAAGTGACGGTAATCAACGGGACGAGATGAACGACGAAAGCTAATATCCTGATATGCGGCCCTATGAGTACGGTGTATCTTCCGGAACAACGTGAGCACCCTTCACCGTTGTCGTTCAAATATATAGAATAGGATTTTAAGGGAATGCTGTAAACGAAGACGAAAACCGCCAAGAACACGACGTCGAACGCTTTTCTAGTCGCCGCGTAAAAAACCACCATCAATAGCGTGACGGTCGTGAAATATCGCAACGAATACAGGGCGCTCGTGAAAGGTATCCGCAGAGCTGGCATCAAACACCGGTCCCAGAACTCGTCGTCGGATATATCGACCGCGAGTATAGCGCGCGCGTCTTTTTGTGCGTCTCGTTGCACGCCACCCGACCTGACAGGAGACGGATACGAAAAATCCGCTCCTATCATCGTGTTTACGATGCTTTGAAGCACGAAAAAAATCGAAGACCTCGGTCACCATCGCATCGTTCAGTTCGACCAATTTACAGCTGCCATCAACCTCGCGAAAAAGGATGCAGCGGAGCAACTCGTGCCCAGACGTGGTGTCTGCGGGTGTTCAAGAAGAACGACATTCTAGACGGTACGAGGTCATGCTCACCACCGAGTTCCTGCTCGCACGGGAGCATGCGGCGCGTTTGGAGTCTGAAACGACGAGGTTGAGGAATATTATCGCCACAAAAGAAGACGCTCTACGCACGATCATTCAAAAAGAGGAGGAGCAGCAGGAGCAGCTGAGTCAAAAACGAACACTCACTCCCGATTCTAAAGTTCCTCCCCGCGAAACGAGGGGCATCGCGAAGACGAGGATCCGGATGGTGTTCTTCTCAACCCTCTGTCTGCTCCTCATCTTTTACGCGTTTTCTCAGCAATCGCAGGGCGACCAGGAATCCGTTTGGCACCCGCGAAAAGGAGAAACATCCGGTCTCGACGATTTATCGGAGACGATGGAGACGCCGTTCGCGTCATCGATGCTGTCGTCCCCACCACCGTCGTCGTCGATCTCTACGACGACTACGACCGTTGCCAACATGGCCAAAAACGCGTTATCCGTTTGTGTAGCAACGGTATGGACCCTGGCGAACAGGGGGCTTTTGACCGCTAATGGAATAGGAACGGGTCTCAACATCGGCGCAGGAGATAGGTTTGTGTAAAAAATAGGGAGTCGAGCGAATTCGTTTTTTCTTACGGCATAAGAACTTTGAATAAAAAAAATTTGACGCTCCTCATGACCTCAACATGAAGTACAAAACTACAGAAAAAAACCACACTCTTCTTGGTTTAAATTCAAGAAAGACAATGCCGCGTAACACGGTTACCGTGCAGGTCACCCGTGGCGATACCGAAGCTGCAAAGCAGAAGGCGCAAGGAAATGCACAGGAAAAGGGTGTGATTGAGAAAGCTCTCACATCCGTCGCTCTCGAAGAGAGAGGCAATAGGGTCAAGCAGGCGAGCATGGTAAAGCTTCCCGAAAGCAAGAACACCAAGCCCGATAAGGCGGATGTCTTTCCAACGACCCCTCCTCCTTCCACCAAGACCAAGGGGCACGCGACGAAGCAGGCCGTGCCAGAGGTCCAGAAGGAGGATGCCGCAGACGCTCAAGAGCAGAAGGAGAAGCAACTCAAGCGCGAGCAAGCGAACCAGAAGCGCAGGGAGACCCTCCAGAAGCGGGCTCAGCTCAACACAGAGCGCACCGAGGAAGTACTACAATACGCTCTCCCTCGTGACGCGGAAGCGCTCAGGGACGCGGTGTCCAAAAAGGTCAACGTACTCAAAGATGCAGACCCCATCACGCGCTGCCTCTTAGTGTCTTATATCATCAGCGTATTCGCTTGCAGGAAAGTCGAGAGATTGTCTGGTATCGTATCGATGACCACAACAAACAAACGCGAGCTTGACAACTTGCTCAAGAAGGTCGAAAAGTCGGGAGGCCAGATGAAGCTCTGTGAAGACGACGTCAAGGTTCTCAACGATTGCGTGATGATCAAGGACGTAGGAAAAGACGCCAACAAGCAATTCCTCGAGATCTCTCTGGCACCTTTGAACGCACACTTTGAGCAAGAAGAACTCAAGGAGATCAACGGTAAGAACGCCAAGAGATCGCTGACAACCATTGATCACTTGAACGGACGAGCCATCAAGCGCGCTTACGAATCCATGGTATTGAAGATCGCGTGCCCTCTTGCCAAAAATATCATGACAGATGAAGGGCTGCGTCAATTGCAAATGGTCAATAACTTCATGTGCGAGATGTTTCAGAAGAAGAGAGGAGGAGAATGCGAGTACGTTCGCCTCCTGCAATCCATGGACATCATCAGCGCATGAGCAGCATGAGCGTTGACCGCGCTCTTTCACGTTGAGCGCGACAACCCCCACTCCATTTTTTAGTTTGGCTATCTGCGGCCACAGGAAGACGTCGTCTCGACTTCGAATATGACGGATAACAGATCCGCGCCAAAATTTTCTCGTATCGTTTCGTCGAGCGCGTTCAGAACGGAACGGAAGTCGGTACGCGTCTTGCACGGCGTCGAGAAAGCGCCCTCCTTTCTTTTTTTGGCCACGGTTACGATATCGTACACGCGGTTCACGTGGAACATGCAGGCCAAGCCGACGGAACGCGCCTTGATCTGGGGAGTATATTTCCACGTGCCGTAAAGCCTCGCGAACGGGAGGAACACGTCGATCCTCTCGTCGTCGAAGGAGAGGAGGGAGTGCCACTCTTCGCGAGAGATGTCGCGCGTGACCGCCAACACGGCGAGGGCTTTGAGGTGCCCCACGAATTCCGCGCAGCTTTCGGCGTCCTCTTCGTCGGTTCCGTCGACGATCTCGCGCAAACTCGACGGCACTATAGAACATGCTTTGTCCAAAATGGCAAGGATATCGGCACTCGTCGATATTGACGCGAGGACCGCTTCGCAAGGCGGCGACTTTTTAGAGAGGCGCCCGATGACGTTCGCGACCTCCCTTTTTTCCTCGGTTATTAAATCCTCGGGGACTTCGTCGTTGACGCACGTTTGCGGATCCCCCGCCGATCTTTTTATCAAATATCCCGACACGGTTTTGGCGAGCCGAAAGGCCGGATCTCTTATGCGAGACCGGTAGAGGGCGACGACGATGTTGTTTGCCGTGACATAATCGGCACGACGATCGACGTGGCTATGTCCTGTTCGACGAAAGAGCTTGCAAAAGGCGTACGCCGTTCCTAGAACGAGGACGCTCGCAGAGGCTCCGATAATGAGGCGGCCAGCGCGCGACCGTCCTTCTCCTCCTGGTACAGCACGATGAAAAGGGGACGATAGCGATGATAGAGACGAGAGAGGGTCGGGGTCGGTCCCTGTTTCAAAATCCGTTCCTGCCTCTGGCAGCAGGAGCAGGAAGCTTGGATCGTGACGTCTCGTTGATGGCATACCGAAATAAAAGGATACTGGCTTGATTCGCCACAATAAGGCTTTATTCAAAAAAGAAAGGAGGATCAAATCTGAGTTCACATACACTGTTCATATTTAGGGTTGGCCGATTCCGTATATTTCGACGACCAGGGTATGAAGCTACCGTTATCTTTAAGCCGATATAGCCGAAATATAAGGATATGGCTTACCCTACTCAGATGCTACGCTACGCGGGATGCGTGTCCTTCAAGAACTCAAAGTCGCTATCTCTTCTTTCGATATAAAGGAAATAAATACGTGGTAAGTGACGTATTGTGGTGCAGTGTGTGTGCAGAGTGTGTGTCTGTGACGTTCGTGTCGTGCGCTGCGAAGATGATGGTGGATACGAAACACCCGGCCCAGCGCCTGCTGTGCGCTCATCGAGAGCTGCAACTGCATCCTACCACTTATTTTTTGGCCATGACCGTTTTTCGCCGGTCGTCGACGAAGCTGCTGTCAGAGGAAAGAGGGATGCAGGGGGGCGCAAAACAAACGAGGAAACGAGAGAGGGACAGGCGCGCGTTTTTGCGAAAGCTAGCTTTCGTGTCAAGTTTTGTGGCGAGCAAAGTGAACGAAGTCCGTCTGCCGACGGTATCTACTTACTTGCAACGCATCGACGACGACAGCGACGGTGTTCGCCGTCGAAATAAGTGTTCACCCGAAGAACGCGACGATTTTTTACGCTTGGAGATGACGGTGCTCGACGTGCTCGAATGGGATTTGCACCAACCCACGGCGTTATCCTTTATGCAAGCTCACATTTCTCGCCTAGAGGAGGGTGATGTCCACATGGACGGCGCTACTACTGACGGCTCTATGAAGCGAGAACGACGTGAGACACGGTGGGAGAAAAATAAGGCGACGCGAGATAAGCTACGAGAAGTCGCGACGACTCATCTAGAAACGGCCCAGGCCAGGGATGATTTGGTGGCGCGTTTTGATCCGTCAATATTGGCGTTAGCCGCAATAATAATAGCCGCCTTCGTTTGCGTACGTGAACACAAGTCTGACGATTCTTCTGCGTCTTTTGGAGCCTCTTTCGAAGCCGTCCTCAAAGTCGACTTCGAATCCGACGCTTCCCCACTTTCGCGTCGAGAGATGTCCGCCCTGGCCAGCTCTCACCTTTCATCCTCAACTAGCGCAGTGAGTTGTTCGCCTTCGCGACCGAGCCCTCGATCTCGACGCCTTCTTGTCGCCTCGTCCGCGCGACCTGATTCATCTACGCGTCTAGACGATTATGACGCCGTCATCTCAGAAGCGAAACTGTGTGCAATATCTATGGTAAGGGGACGCGTCGACATACCCGTCGTCAAGGATGAGGATGTGGCCTCAGAGAGAAGAAAGAGAAAACGCGGCCAGTGGAACGATGACGACAACGACGAAGACGATGACAAAGAAAATCGACACCCTCCTCAATAAGGTTTTTATTACGACCCGTTCAGATACTCTTGTTGTGAATCGGCATCGGTCAGATCTTTCAGACAGAACACGGTACTTCTGAAGAGGAACGGAATTCGAAAGAGAAGAAAAAAGGTGGTCATTAGGAATTAGGGTTGGCTGATTCCGTATATTTCGGCGGTCTCGGTTTAAAGATAATGGGTTAGCTTTATACCCTGGTCACCGCAATATACGGAATCGGCCAACCCTATTAGGAATACATCGCCAGCCTCGCATAGTTTTCGACAGCGTGCCTCTTGGACGCCTCCTCGCGTTCCTCCCTCATCAAGGACAGTACGCGCTCGACGTCTTCCAAGTCGATCAGCGGTGGCGGCGACGTTGTTACCACTGCCGCCTTTACCGACGCCCCGGCTGCTTTTTTTCCGTCACACACCGACGTGTCTTTACCCAGTGCGTCTCTGCCGAGTTCATCGGCGCCTGTCGGTGGCGTCTTAGTGGCGTCAGCATCAACCATAGTCATCCGTCGCATGTTGGCGTGTATCACGACGCGTTCCATCAGCTTTTCGATGCTGCGCATTCCCCCTCCCGCTCCTTCGTCGGTATACGCGCCCCCGCCCTGACAGCACGCGCGGACGAGCATCTCGATCATCGCCTTCTTGCGCGCCGCGTCCTCGGGCATGAGCAAGACGTTGCGACCTCCCATCATCTCGCGCGCGACCCTGGGGAGCACGTAATCTCGGGCCGTCGCGCACTTTTCTTCGAAGCTGGTGTCGAACAGACGCACCAGACGCACGCGGTCCATCAGGATGGGGTCCACGGATTCTATGTCGTTGCACGTGAACACGACGAACGCGCGGGACAGGTCGAGGGGCACGCCCGACAGGTAGTTGTCGACGAACGCCCTGTTCTGCGCGGGGTCCACCAGGCTCATCAGCACGTGCACAATCTCCCTCCCCTCCGGCGTGTCGCTGATCTTGTCTACCTCGTCCAGCACGATCACCGGGTCGCTGACGCCAGAGGAGATCAGCTCCTCAACGATGCGCCCCGGCTTAGAGCCCTCGTACGTGTAGTTGTGACCGAGGAGCGTCGTCGAGTCTTTGGCGCCGCCCACGTTGATGACGCGCACCGGACGGCGCATAGCCTTGCTCAGCCCCTTGGTCAGGAACGTCGTCTTCCCACACCCCGGAGGACCCTGGAGCATCAGAGCGCGCAGAGGAGCGCGCGGGTTCGTCATTATTTTTCCTACCGTCTCCATGACCGCGATTTTGGCAAACTCCATACCGTACGTCACTTCGTCCAAAGCGCGCTTCGCGTCCGTCAGCATCTGGGCCTCGCGTCCCGGCTGTCTGGCCAAAGGATCGTCGAATACGGACGGCGAAAAATTGCCCAGGGGAAGACGGCAAACGTACTCGAGCCATCTCTTGACCTTGCTCAACGACGGAGAGCCGGTGAACATGCGCCCCTCCTCTTCGACCATCGCCCTGACCTTATTCCTCGCGGACGCGTCGGGATGGTGGGCCATCACGCGCTCCGCGAGATGCGTGGGATGTTGCATGGGATGTTGCATGGGATGTTGCATGTGAGGACCCACTGTCTCAGGCATTATCGGTACGGATAATCTTTTTGTTGCGGTCTCTTGCGCGTCCATCCGACCGTCAATTTGTCCGTATCCATTGCGCAGCGTATCGAGTACAATGTCCGCGATATTGTTATTATCCGCGTCGTCTTCTTCGGATTCGCCGCCTTCGATGGGAGATGCTTCGCGATCGCGCTCTCCATCACGACCATCGTCGTTATCGACGATGGGTAGTGTTCCGAGACGAGGAGGAGGCGGAGGCGGAGGCGGGAGGTGGAAAGATAGAGGAAGGGACGATTTGCGGGTGTACAACACTTTTCGGATGGCGCTCCACAGCTCCGGAGGGATTCCTGGAACACGATCATCTGTCAACGACGAGATCGACGGCGTTAGCATATACTCCGCCGGATACTGCATGAAAATGCTATTGTCCGCGCTGTGTGCGTGCATAAACCTGGCCGCGGGAGATACGTCGTCGGGACTGCGAAAGGGAAACCCCCAGCCCTGGTTGCCCATCCCAAACAGGGCCTCTACCCGCGTTCTCGTAGCCAAGGCATTTGCGTTGTCCATCAACGGCACGCACAGCAGGTTGTACGTGTACTCCCTGGACAGCATGTCCCCCACGATCGATTTCACGGCATAAGCGATCGATAAAGAATCCATCGCACGGCCCTGGGTGTCCAAGTACATAACGAGCTCGTGCTCCGACGACGTCGTTTGCGCGGACTGCGCGACGTAAGAGTTCAGGCAATATGACATCTCGACCGTCGCCACCCCCCGTTCGGGGTCCTTTTGGTTCGTCGACAGCCTCACGGCCAGCCTAGGCGTAAAGTGCTTGACCCTGTCGTGTGACAACCGCAGCAATGTGCATCCGTCTAGTTTGCACATGACCAAAAAATGACGACCCGTCCGTCTCGGTTCGCAGACGTGCAATCCGTCGACCAAAACATCGCTCTCGTCTTTCTTGTCGTCGTCTCCGTCGCGAACGACGTCACCGTATCCATCTATCTTGCTGTCGTCGTATTCTTTACGGTGTTTCTTCGTCGCGAACAATTCCGTAGTTTTCATATCGTCGTTTCCTCTCTTCTTTCCTCTCTTTCTGCTCCGGGCAGGCTGCCGCGCGTCGTCGAGGGTCGTCTCCTTTGTTCCGTTGTGTTCGGCATAACCAGTCCCGTCGGTGCTCATGCTGCTTTTCTTCCTTCTGGTCATCATATCGGAGGATCGACGTGTCGCGAGGGCCGCCTCACGCACGCTCGCACTCAATTGCACAGCACGAGACCCCTACCCTACTTACTACGCATATACGACGACCGACTTTTATATATCTCAATGCGCCCAATCGTCGACGACGAGTCCGTTTGTTTTCTTTCTTTAGGATAGAAAGCTCATGGTTGTCGTGAGCGGCGAGGGTGTTCGCGGTATCGAGAGAGGAATGACGAATCGATTAACGAAACGTCGTCGTAACAAAGCCGCTCAAAAAATGCGCGTCGTGGACCTGTTTTCCGGAATAGGGGGATTTACGGTATCTCTGCGCGGAATTGCTACTACGGTCGCATACTGCGAAAACGATCCTCACTCGCGGGCGGTCCTGAAGAAGAAGATGGAGGACGGGCTCATCCATCGCGCTCCCCTGTTTCCTGACGTCCGCGAGCTCGGCGCGAAACAACTCGCGCCTTTCCGTCCTGATATGATAGTCGGCGGTTTTCCTTGCCAGGACATATCGTCGTCCGGCCACCACGCTGGCCTCGACGGGAGCAGGTCCAACCTGTTTTTCGAGATCGTGAGGCTATTGCGCAATTTACCCTGCGTCAAACACGTCCTCCTTGAAAATTCACCGTTCATACGCACCATGGGCCTTCCCCGAGTCGTCGAGGCGCTCCATGCCCTCGGTTTCGTGCACCTGGTATACGGCTACTTCCACGCCAGCGACGTCGGTGCCCTGCACCGCAGAACGCGCTGGGTGTGCCTGGCGTCCAAGAGCCCCTGCGACCTGCGCCTGAACACCCCGGGGCAGCACCGTCGCTTGATGACGTACCCTTGGAAACCGGAGCCAGTGCCGCGCATTATCGACAAGTATGAGCCCGACCAACACCCGCCTCCGGGAGCTACCGAGAGACCGCTCGGCGCACAGGACAGATGCAGCCTGCTGGGCAACTCCGTCGTCCCTCAGTTCATCACGCACAGCTACCACGAGCTCGCCAAAGCGCTGCGCCGCTCGTCGTCGCGCGACGATCCCCGAGCAGCTTGTTTTACGAGGACGGAGGACGTCGGAGAGCGCGGAGTAATATACATGGCTCACAAATGCCGACGAAAAGAGTCGCGTCCTCCTCTTAATCCATCGAATTCATCAAATTCGTCTGCGGCGCAAGAAAAGCGGTACCTCACCGAATCCCCCACTTATGTCCTGACAAAAATGCCGTACGCAACGTACGCTCGCAATACGCAAGACATCCGCATGGTCGACAGACATGGTAACGTATTCAAACGTATGGATCGATGGTACACGCCGGTGCACTCCCGGTCGGCCTGGTTCCACGTGCTGGGCAAGTCCTCGCAGGGAAGGTGGATGAACAATACCGCGAACAATATCTATTATGAGAAGGATACGCACGCGGTGGCGAAACGCCACACCATCAACCCCGAATTCATCGAGCACCTAATGGGGTACCCCATCGGCTGGACTTATGCGATGCTCCCGCTGGGGCGCTGAGGGATAAAGATATCGCGGAACGTCTGCGTGTAAAATATAATTCACGAACAAGCGTAAACGACGCGACGCGTCGATAAGTGCTGCAGAACGTCTATGGAAACGTTGCGCGAGTGGAGGGATTGCTTGACCCGATTAAAGTCTTCGGCCGTGCTATTCATCCAGTACGTGCAACGACGACAAGCGGAAGAATGTCGCGCGCGGTACATGGTAGAAGAAGCCGTGCGTTTACAGGACGCTATCGACAGGGACCATGACCGTGCAGCAGCGACCAACAACGATAAAAATTTAAGCACGCAATGAGCTGCGTACCTACCAGAAAAGACAGACAAATCAGAGAAAGAAAGAAAAGAAAAAGGAACATGACGCTTCACGAACACCCAGACCAGGTCGAGGAGGAGACCCTTCGAAGTCTATATCGCATATATCAGTCGCCTACTTTGCGCGCGTGGGCTGTGCTGCAATGGTCATCGGTGGTCGCTCCCTCCGTGCGGTATATCATCATGCGCAACATCCAGAACGGCAGGCCCGCCATGAAGGGTGCATTGAAATGGGCGTTCCACGCCTGTCCCCACGACGACAGCCGACTGGATGGACTGGTCAAGCTTGGGGTGCTCTTGGTGCACATGTCTCAGCTTCGCGGAGAGATCGAAGAACTGGCGAAACACGCAGGAGCTCTTTTGGAGGTCCTGAAAGAGGAGCGCGCGTCGCTTGTACCTCTCGCACCTTCTTCGCAGACCGTGCACGTATCGCACGGAACATCGCACGTAAGAGAGAGAATGGGATATAGTGCGCCGCCTGATGGCATTGTACCCCAAGCCCGAGATACCGCTCACCGTATAGCGATGATAGACGCCATCTCGAAAGCCGTAGCCCATGTTGTTTCGAGCGCGGGCGTTTCTGTGAATCAAGAACCCGATGCTCGTCGCTACTAAAAGTTTTTTCGCGGAAATGCATTCGAACGAACGAGATTCAGAGAGAGAGCAAGGTCAGGAAAAAAAGCGGTAACTTTACAGTGTTCAACCAGGTTTACGGGTTCGTCTTCCACGAGAAGATGCTCGCTTCGGCACGTCTTGCCCACTGAGCTCGTACACCCTGCCAGGGTGGTGACCCACGGTTTTGACGACGCTCTGAGAAACGCAGCCTCTTTGTATCGTGCCACGCTGCCTTTGGTTGGTTTGGTTCGCATCGTGATTTACTCGCTCCACATGATCTTCTACGTGATCTTCTNCGTGCTCTTCCGCGTGCTCTTCCGTGTGCTCTTCCACGTGCTCTGCATGCCTCCTTGAATGTTGTGGCGGAGGAAGCTGATGATGTTGCCGATGCTGCTCTCCTTGTGACGGAGCGCGCATTCTTATGCGTTTAAAATAGCCTCCGATGAACCAAACGATTCCCATCACCACCGTATACACTATTTTTTGGTTTATGGAAATGAACGCGGCGAAACCGTTCGTTTTTGCCTTTTCCCCTATGCACATGGTGGCATACGAGTTACCGTCATGTGCATGACCGCAAAACATAGCGAGATAGCACCCGGCTATGTTGGCAAATTCCCAGACCGTTTGCATCATCGTTCCCATCGTAAAGGCGACGCTCTCCCAAAACGTCCAAAACGTCCAGAGCCAACCGCTCTGCGAGTCGGCGAGCTCTATACGGCACGAACGCAGCGATGCGTCCATCCGGTCCAGGGCGTCGCCCTTTTCCTTGACGGTCTCTTTCATGGCGTCCACTGTCCTGTTCATAGAGATGACGACTTCCTCCTTGTCGCGGAGCTGCGAGTCGTACACCGCCTGCCTCTCCCGGCGAGCTCGGTCACAAGCTTGTTCAGCTTCGATGCGCACGGCCTTTTCGCCGCGCAGACCGTTTGTACACTTGAGACACTCTGCGTAGTTTTTCTCGACGGTCGTGTTCATCGCATCGAACCGCACGCCCATGCAGATGTGTGGTATTTGCTTAATGTAACCGTCGAGGCGCAATAACCTCTGCATCGAGTCGTCCTTGGCGACCCTTTTCAAGAATTCTTGCACCTTTTTCGACGATCCTCGGGCGCCCGTTGCCGAGCCAGATGCTGTGGTAGCAGCAGCCGCAGCTTCTGCTTCGTCTTCGTCGGAGCAGTCCGACATGTCGATAGCTAATTCGAGCATCTCTTCGGACGGGATGACCGGTTTCTTGCACGCGTCGGATAGTCCGTCCTTGACCTTGGCCCAGCAGGGCCTCTTCGAGAATGGGAGAAAGCTTATCAGGTAAGTCGTCCAGTCCTTGTATCTCGTCGCATTGTGTTCGAGATCTTTCCAAGCGGCGCTGGACTCGCGAAAGTAGTCGCAGCGATGCTCGTCGGTCAGGAAAGGAGGAGGCGTTCCAGACATCAGCACCGACACCTCTTGGTCGTAGTACACGTATCGTGCGGCGTCTTCAAACTGCACCGCCGTTTCGTTACCTTGCGTGCCTATCGCATATGAGGTCGTCGGAGTCAGCACAAAGACCGCAACAGCAACAGCAAAAACCTCCGTGAGAACGCGCATTACGACAATCTTCTCTCTGCTTGTTCCTTATCTCTCTGCACCTCGGAGGCGTCGATTTTTTTGGGTCGCTCCTTCCTCCGCAGGTACCGAAATCAATCTTTTGTGAACATCGGCGGTGTCCCAGTCCGCTCTCTCATTTTTTCTTGCTCGAGTGTAATAGCGGCGAAAGCGGCAAAGTGCTGTCAAGACCGACGAGAACGCCGGAGCGCGCGCACGCACGCACGATGCCCAAAGCGCGCTCGTCAAAGACGACCACCGTAAAAGACATATCCGGGTTAACCGCGGCTGTCCGCTATCCCGGATTCTGGAGGTGCATTTTGGCGAGCGTCATCGTAGCCGCCATTATCGTAGCGGCCCTATTTATCATGGCATATCTCACGGGCGTGTGCTGCTCGAAACGCGACGTCAGAAACAGGGAGAGTGCAGCTTCCGCCAGGGATCACTTCGAGTCGTGGGAGCCGGCGACAGTGGACGTCGCGAGACGTGCTGCCACGGCGCAACCTAACCTGAATAAGAACACGGGTTGCGCGACACGCGTAGCCCGCGCGACAAGGGCGGGCGGTTTGGGCCGCGCGGTGATAAACAGAAGCGACAGAAAACGGGAACGAACGAGGGGCGACTTCTCTTCAGGCCTTCATTCCACCGCTTTCGGCCAGCCTCGCGCGCCTCGCGCGCCCTCGCCGACCGAGACGACCCTCGACGTGTTGAGACAGCTGGAGGAGTATCAGTGCGTCGGGCCTGCAGGGGTGTCTGTGGCGGCGACATCCGGGTGCGCTCCTCCTTTGCAGATAGGCTCCACAAACAAGAATGGCGTACAGTATATACGGACCGAAGACGAGACGGAGCTGGAGCTGACTACCCCCGTAAAAGAAAACGACGAAGTCGATATCTTCAGATCATCGAACCAGGGCACATCGAATCGTGGATCTACGACGCGACACCAGAGGATGTTCGTTTCGGGGTACTTTGAGTATCATCCCATAGAAGTCCACCGCGTCCCTTCGCACGTGTTTTTCGTGGTACTCGAGACGTTCGCGGCGCGTACCACGAAAGCGCTCTTCAACATGAAAAAAATAGCGTCACCGAACCCGGAGATCGACATCAATCCCAAGGGTGCGCCGTATGGATCCGCCACGAACGACCATTTCGTTATCGGCGTCGAACGCGTCAAGGGTGCCTGGGTGGCGATCCCGCGTTCGGACGCTCTCCCCCTGAAGCCCGTGTCTTCGCAGGACGTGAACCGCTTCTATCGACTAGATCTCAGCATGACGCTGTGTCTCACAAACGTCGGCAATTTGAAGACGGAGCGCGTACGCGTTTTGACGGATGTCGACGCCAGCGATCTGACCGCAAAAACGATAAGATCGTGGGTGGACGAGGCATGATCAGAGAAATGGTGACAATTGTCGTCTAAGCGACACGGCTATGCTATGTTATCGCGAGTCGAGCGAGTTGTGTAGCCAAACCAGCAAATTGTTCTTCGGTATAAAGAGAATAAAAAACGAGCCTATCTCGCTCTTCTGATCAGCGATCACGGTGTAAGTCGATAAAGATGATGCCTCAAGACTGTAAATGTGCGGAAGACGTCGAGGAGTATTTGGTGGAAAACTTGCAGGAGTGCTGTAGTGACAATGTCGGGTCGACAAAAGCGTGCGAGATAAACGGAAAGGAAATCACGTTCAAACAGGTACAAGGCTTTCGGAGAGCGTTTTGCGTACACGCAGTGTACAAAGCGAGCATCGGAGTTGCAAACGAGCGGTATAAGATGTTGTACGCATTCCATGTCTCGGAGAGCGAAGGTCAAGACTTTCCAAACATGGGAGTTTACGCGAGTATTTCGGAGCTCGTTCGAGATGTCGCCATAAAGTATGCTCATTTGTGGAAGCTTGACGGGAAGCATCATCATGCAGAAGAACACCAAGAGATCATTCACGAAAACGGGACACTTAGTTTGGTCGAGCATTTTCCGAATACACCATTACGTGTCGATGGTGGATGTGATGTATGAACACATGGGAGGCATAGCACGCTCAGAGATGCGGAACGCTAAATTAGGCGTTCGTGATTTGCATATACGGCAATGGCACTTGTAAAACTGAGAGCGCTGGGGATCGAGCGAGTCAAGCGAGCTGCATGGGGTCGTTCTCCCACATGCCTTGCAGCAGGTCGTACAGGACGTGCCCGCGTGCCAAACTCGTTGACGCGAGGTCGCGATTGACATCTTCTAACAGTTGATGGGCGGTATAATTCCGAACAAAATTCTTCCTATAATAGTTTGTGAGATGCGCGACGGTGTCAAGACAATGGCGGCAAATACGCATGCTCTCCTGCATTATGCTTGTCAGATTCGAAACGCCGGTAAAAAACAAGCGTCGATAAAGTTCCTGGCGCCACTCCAACATTGCAAGTTCGTCGTGGCATTCGTTTACGAACCTGTTCACGGCGGAAGCTTGGAGCAAGTTCATCTTGGTATTGATATCCGCACATTTCTTGGAGCCACCGTCGCGTTCGAAAAAAGAAGCGATGTACATCATCCGAAGCACCTTCCCGAAGAATTCGAACGCGTCGGGGCTGTGCAGAATCCAGTCAGGCGCGTGATCATTGATGTACGACAGGGCGTCGTCGGGTAGGCGGTGACAGATGTCGATATCGTATTTACCATCGAGCGTACACGCGTAAGCCAGAAACGCGACCGTCTTTGTGAACTTTGTCGCGTAAGCCGAGCACAACCGCCTCTCCCCGTCTTCGAGCGCTTTGATAAAGCTGCGTTGATCCTCGGAACACGTCCACGACCAATTTGACGCGACTGGTCCATAGCGTTTCGGAACGGCTGAGTCTTCCTCTGTCCGACTTAGCATGAGAATAAACGTGGATCTCTTTCGCGTACACAGCCCATTATCAGTGCGCCGAAGTATATTTGTCACCTAGGGTACCCCCCTTTTTATTTTTATGTAAGCATCACAAGCATCGTCGCCCGACAAACTGCTCTTACGTTTTTGTCGCGGCTTAAATTGTCGGGAATGCAGCGGGGATGCGCGGAAAACCGGTTTGCTCATGAAAGTGCCAAAATAGAGGGTTGTAATCACTCGAATCCGCTCTATATCTGCGATCGCTTGCTAAGGAACAGTGCAGTGCGTCTTGATCAAAAGCGAAAAAAAAAGGTAAATTACAACTGCGGCGGAAGTCTCGCGCGACAAAATATCGTCGCCGTCGGGTTCGAACACGTTTGTATCTAGATATATACAAAGGCCGCATATTCATGCGCCGCGAAACACGCACTAGTAGGGAATGATGTCTTTTGCCTTCCCTTCTTCTTCCCACTAGTGCACGCGCAAAAGGTAACGCCCGATGATGTACTTGTCCAGCTTCTCCACCAGCCACTCCACGAGCTCACACATGTACGGTGCGACGAGCCCGAAGTCGTTGACGTCGTAGTAGTGCACCTTGACGCAGATCTTGAGCTCGTTGACGGTCTTCGTAGACGATGATCCCGTGCCATTCTCCCCGGCAGATATGCGGACTGGCATGTGCTGTTGCTCAGACACCTCGAATTTGGCACATCGCCACGTCTCGTCAAGAGCGCTACTGCCTGTGGATGACGCCCGTTCTTGCACCCGCATTGAGTCCAGGTAGGAGTGCAGGACGTTTGCGTCGTTGACGCTAAAGGACGTCCTAGATGGTTTGCCGTCGGCTACCTCGTACAAGCCCGCCACGACCCCTGCAGACAGCTCAGGACTTCGTTTGTGTTCGAAGCGTCGACTCTTCTCGCTCTTCTCGCTCTTCTCGCTCTTCT
>SL_4KL_010_BRINEDRAFT_10000432_pt1 | contig 21319 bp, 18 predicted proteins | sample SodLak_010_BRINE_2_FD_10664 | JGI IMG/M metagenome (IMG submission 10664) | reverse complement strand
TCGATCGCATCAGCTAGGAATGCGTCAACTGCATCTTCAAAGGAGTCGTATTCGTCACGATGTTCGTTGTACCAGACACGCCAGTCCGGTGCATCAAAGTCGGCGATTGTTGAGAGGTTAATGTGACCGAGGTTACAGGCCTCATACTCTTCTAACGGCTGTTCACCACAGTTGTGGATTACCAGACCATTGCCAATGAATGAGTGTGTCTCTGGCTCCGTCAGGTCGTACACCGCTTCGTGACCATCTGCGTCAACCGCCTCGACGGTTGCTTCGAACTGTTCACTGTATGGACCCCGGTCATAGCTGTTGAGCCGCTCTGTAAGCGCCTTGTTCTTTGAATCAAGCAGAAATCCAATCTCATCTTGGAATCGAACAAGATTATCTTTTGCAATGACAAGATCGTGGTCTGCTTGTCGTTGATATAGCTCAGTCCCACCGTTCCCGTCCGGCATCTCTTGGAGGCCTGCTTCATGCCGTTCTTCGTATATTTTGCTCGCAATGCCGAAGTTGAGTAATAGGGCCTGTACTTGTTTGAGCAGCGCAACGTCTGTGCTCGTTAATCGGACTGAATTGCCTTTTTCCGTATGTCCTTGGACACCACCATCAGCAGTAAAGAGTGCGCGCAAGAAGCCACGGGCCATCTCCTCGCTTCCACGTAATACTGGCTCTGGGACTTGGTGTTTCTTTTCCGTTAATCCAACTGTATCTGCATACTCATAGAGTCGAGTTGAACGGATTCGCTGTTCGATGGCTTGTGCACCTCGATAGCCATCATCGCGTGAAATGTTATTGACGCCAACTTCATAATTTCCGTTTCCGAGTGGTTCACGAACGATGTCATTTACATCATCAGCGAAGGAGGCTGAAATTTCGCTATCTTCGTCATAGAAATTAAGAACCGCCCGCGCTTCACCGTGTTTAATGTGGCCATCACCAACCAACCAACCAAGCACACGACCCTCTGCAGCCGATCCATGCTGTCCAAACCCACCCTTTTGATTCTGGATGTGGACTGTATCTCCTTGCGAAAGTGCTCCTGCTTCCACCCATCCATCATCGGTCATTACACGATGATCAGCGGTCAGACGAAGTTCGTATCCTTCTTTCGTCGTCAGTTTGTATACCTCCTTTTCGCCTGTTTTATAAACACTACTTGCTTCTTTGATACGATCGCTGCTCAATCGCCCATCGACAACCACATTCTGAGAAACACCCTGGTTGTACAGTTCTTCAGCCGGAATGAGTCCGTTTTCGGTACTGATAAGCGTATCTCCAGTTACACATGGATTTGTCGCTAATATTTCATGCTCAGGGTATTTTTCAACATCGAACGAATGCTGTTTGTTGACTCTTTCAAGGTATATTACACCTGGCTCGCCGTTCTCATGTGCACCTTGAATGATATGTTCCCAAAGCTCGTTTGCTGGGATCGAAAGCACTTCGCCAACCTCGACGTACTCGCCAAGGTCGAACATATCGTAGATCTCTTTTGTCTCTGGTGTCGAGATGTGTGGCTCTTCGGTTCGTGGATTTGTGAAGACGAATTCTTCGTCGTTGTAGAGCGCCTCCATGAAGTCATCAGTGACACCAACGGAGATATTGAAGTTCGAAAGGTGGCCCTCAACTGCGTTTCGGAGATGTTTCGGAACTCGTCCATCCTCGTCAATGAGTTCCCGTGCTTCCTCAAGTGCGTCCGCAAATGAGGTGTGTGTATAGTCGTCAGGATCGTTCAGTCGGAGGCTGTGAGCCAGTGAAACATCCTTATTTTTCGCATGAAGGAACTGAATCACATCTGGGTGTGATACGCGCATGACGCCCATTTGTGCGCCACGTCGTGCACCNCCTTGTGCGATCGTCTCACACATTTGGTCATATGTTCGCATGAATGTGATCGGACCGGAAGCGATTCCACCGGTTGAGCCGACTGCATCACCATATGGACGGAGTTTCCAGAATGCGTACCCCATTCCGCCACCGCTTTGGAAGACCTCTGCGGCTTCTTTCATCGTCTGGTGAATGTCTTCAATATCGTCCGCTGGGGAGTCAACGAAACATGCCGAAAGCTGCTGGAGTTCATCACCAGCATTCATGAGTGTTGGTGAGTTCGGCATGAACGAGAGCCTCGTCATCTGCTCTTCGAACTCTTCAGCAACAGATTCGACATGTGTTGCAATTTCGTCTGGAAGCGCTGGAACGATTGTCTCGTAGGCGAACTTGTTAATGTTGTAGACCGAGAGTGCTGTCTCGACATCGTCACCAGCACTGACGCCCTTCCCGAATACGTCTTCGGCAAGTTCGTCACGTCGCGGATGTCCTGGTTTTAGCTGGTCAGGGGTGACAGTGATTTCAACGCCTTGTTTTTCTGCTTCGAAGACAGCTTCTGCGAGAGCAACGTTCTTTGCAACGCGCTCGAAGAGTGCTTCCTGTGACTCGACAAGTTCTCCGTCAGCGTTTTTCCGGAGGTATCGGGCTGGGAGAATGTTGTTGTACGCATTGCCAGTGAGACGCGATTCAAGCGTATCTCCAGTGGTGCGTTTGATCGGAAGCGTCAGTTCATCGGCGGAAAGGTCCGCGTTGCTCACGCGTCCACCTCCTCGCCGAGTTGGGTGGTTTGTGCGGCGAAAATGCCGAAATCGGTGATCAGTGGTGTACTCATTTTGAACAGGAGTTTCGTTTCAATGCCAGCCTCATAAGTGTTCAGCTTTGCTTGTATTACTGAAATCTGAGTTGACATAGATACATCTATTTGGTTACTATGCGGGCAGGTGCAATCGACACCGATTGGTGCCGATTACAGCATAGTAGAGTACTCGTGTTGCGTAACTATAATACTGTTCAGAGCGGAGTGAAAGTGATTCTCGGCCCCATGCCAATCGATTGAATAGACGGATGGTGATTTTGGCCAATATGTTGCTACTTTTGTGAGTGATACTTACTAGTTGTTCACGTTGGATGACCACAAGTTTATGCTGGCTCAACAGTTTCGTTTCGGTATGCTACGGGCAGTAACCGTTGCGCAAGGTGGAGTTTTGGGGACAGAGTTAGGGCAACTGCTTCTTGCGTTGTGTCTTCTCTTAGTTGCACTATATGTTAGTCGAATTATCCTCCACATTGCATGGCGAGTTGTAACCATTGGCGTCGTAGTCGTTAGTGCTGCAGTGATTGCAATGGTGTTCGGACTAATCTAGAACAGAATTACACAGGGAGTCGGTGTTTGTGTGCAGTCGACAAGAAATTATAAATCAGTTCATGTCCCGGTCCAGTGAGAACACTTTCAGGATGAAACTGCACACATTCGATCGGATACTCTCGATGCCGGACACCCATCACCAGAGCTTCGCCGTTATGATCCGTCGTTGCTGAAATCTCAAAACAATCCGGTACTGTGGTCGCAATCAATGAATGATAGCGTCCTGCTTGGAACCCATCAGCAAGGCCGGAGAACACGCCACGTCCATCGTGGTCCATCGGGAACGCTTTCCCGTGAATCGGCTCCGGTGCATGCCCGATCGACCCCCCATAGGCATACACTGCGGCTTCAAGCCCGAGGCAAACACCAAGCGTTGGAACCGTTTTGCTGTGATTGGTAAGCACATCCATCGTAACGCCAACATCACGAGCATTCTTTGGATGTCCCGGACCGGGACTGATAATGATTGCATCGGGATCGAAGGCATCCACCTCCGAAACAGCAGCCGTATTTTTGATGACCTTGATCTCAATTTCTTCACCATCTGGGAGCGTTTGTTCTGAGACGTACTCGACAAGGTTGTACGTGAATGAGTCGTAGTTGTCGATGAAGAGGACGTTCATTGTTCGACCTCCGTCTGTTCGATCGCCTCAATTGCGGCGAGGACACCACCCATTTTCTGCTCAGTCTCCTCATATTCGCTCGTTGGGTCACTGTCTGCAACTAAGCCAGCACCTGCTTGGATCGTTATCCGATCGTCCGCACCATCGGCTCCGTGTTCGATCGTGGCGGTTCGTATAACGATCGCAAAGTCAGCATCACCGCTCCAAGAGAAGTAGCCAACGCCACCGCCGTACACACCGCGTGGTGTTGATTCCAGCTTGTCAATGATTTCCATTGCGCGCACCTTCGGCGCGCCAGTAAGCGTTCCGGCAGGGAACGTAACCCGTGTTGCGTCAAACGCATCATATTCCGGCGCGAGTGTTCCGGTAACGGTTGATTCGATATGTTGGACGTGGCTGTATTTGAGGACGTTCATGAACTCCTCGACTTCGATCGACCCAGGGACAGAGACGCGTCGAACATCGTTACGCGCCAGGTCGACCAACATGGTATGCTCTGCACGCTCTTTGCCGTCAGCGAGCATCTCACCAGCAAGCCGCCGATCCTCGACCGGATTACTCCCACGCGGACACGTCCCTGCAATTGGATTTGACACAATCCGATCGCCCTGTACTGAGACAAGCGTCTCCGGGCTTGCACCCACGATTGAGAGGTCATTGTGCGAGAGGAGGTACATGTACGGAGACGGGTTAATCGACCGGAGCGACTCGTACAACCCGATCGCATCGATATCTCCGGTCAGTTCACGTGTCCGGGAGATCACACCTTGGTAGATGTCACCATCGAGGACGTGTTGTTTTGCCTCTCGAACCGCATCCTCGTAGGCAGTTTGGCTCCCTGCTATTTCGCCAGTTCGAATAAACCCTCCAGGCGTGGGATCTACTGCAGCGTCAAGTTCCACACAGAGCGTCTGTACCTCCGATTGGATATCGTTGTACAGCGCAGCAGGATCAGTATCAGGAGTAACAATCGGCGTAAAGACAAGCTCAACCGTTCCTTTTGCATCGTCAAATACGAGTGTCTTTGTTGTAAGAACAAACTGAGCATCCGGGAGCGCCACGTCAGGTCGTTCACATCCAACTTCTTCTAAGAACAAGTCGTACACTGCTTCGTGGGTGAGAAATCCAACAAGACCGCCGGAAAGCTGTTGGCGGTCCGTCTCTGGAAAGCCACGTCGATCAATTGCTGGAAGTGCCTGTCGAAGTCGATCGAGGATATCTCCATCCGAATCAGACGGTACCTGTTCGGAGAGATACGCACCAGCAGGACCGAGTGGTTCGATTGTTGTGTTACCCGGCTCAACCGAGACAACGGCTTCCGGGTCATAGCCAACAAACGAGTATCGAGCATGTTTGTCCGCGGATTGTGAACTCCCAAATGCGCCGTCTGGATTGCTGGAGGCAACTTTTTCAGCACTCTCTAACAGGAAGCTGTACGGGCTCTTCTCCGAGAGTGCAGTATAGGTAGCAAGCGGAGAGATGTCGATATCGAGGGTTGCACTCACCCGAGCAACAACCGGTTCGGACCGATCTCCAATCAGGTCGACAAATTCGGCTTGTGAACGATCGAGGCGGTATCGAGCGTGTGTTTTGGGCTCACTCATAGCTGTCTCACCTCCAGTTCACGGCCGGCATTCTGGATGAACGTCGCAACCGCGGTGTGGTCTTTGATACCACCTTCGGCTTCAACACCGGAGGCAACATCAACACCAAATGGCGCGGCGATAGAGACTGCTTCCGCAACATTATCCGGTGTAAGCCCACCAGCAAGAATAACTGGTGAGGTGAGCGACTCAACCAGTTCGCCGGTTGCTGCCCAATCATGCGTTTCACCAGTTCCGCCCGCGCCCGACTCGTCTGTTGAATCAATCAGAAGTGCATCGACAACCTGATCCAACTCAGCGGCACGATCGGTCTCTGTATGATCAATTGTTTGTATCAGTTTGATTCCGGTTTCAGCGCGGATGAACCCAAGCTCTTCGGAGTCAAACGATCCGTGGAGCTGCAGTGCGTCTGGACGGGTTGTCCGGACAATTGACACCGCCTCTTCAGGTGTCTCAGCCATGGTCACAAGCGTCGCAGTCACAAACGGCGGCGTTTCTGCAATGAGCGCGGCTGCTTGACTCCGATCGACTTCTCGTGGCGTGTCAACGGGCACTTCGCTAATGAATCCAACCGCATCCGTCCCAGCTTCAACAGCAGCTCTGAGATCGGCACTGTCCGTTAGGCCACAGATTTTGACGCGAGCCATCTATGCCTCCGTTGTTGTCGCACCACAGAGCGCATCAAGCTTTGCTGCAGCAGCACCGCTATCGATCGCGGCTGCGGCCTGATCGACACCGGCTTCGATCGAATCTGCAAGTCCTGCAACATAGATCGCTGCGCCCGCATTTGCGAGAATAATATGTCGTTTTGGGCCTGTTACATCACCGGTTAAAATTCCAGTAAGGTCTGCGGCATTCGCTTCGGGTGAGCCACCGGCGACAGCAGAGACGGGCGCTGTTTCAAGTCCGATCGACTCAGGGTCCACGGTGTAGGTTTCTACGGTTGTTCCCGTTACCTCTGCCACGGTTGTTTCGCCATGAATTGCAATCTCGTCCATGCCGTCGCCGTGGACAACCAGTGCGTGCTCAACCGGCATATGAACAAGTGCGTTCGCAATCACTGGAACAAGGTCTGCATCGTAGACGCCGAGTACTTGTGCATCGGCACCAGCAGGGTTCGTGAGCGGACCAAGAATATTAAAGATCGTCCGCATACCGAGCTCTTTTCGCGGGCCAATGACCGCTTTCATTGCAGGGTGAAAAACGGGTGCGAGCATGAATCCAATTCCATCTCTCTCGATCGCGTCTTCAACCGCGGGCGGCTCTGCATCAACAGTGACGCCTGCGGTTTTGAGGACATCCGCGCTCCCCGAGGATGACGAAACGGAGTAGTTCCCGTGTTTTGCGACCGCAACTCCTGCACCGGCGGCGACGATCGCGCTCGTTGTTGAGACGTTGATTGTATCGTAGTCATCTCCTCCTGTACCACACGTATCGACGAGCGGCTCTCGGTCGGGGCTGATTGTTCGCGCAGCATTTCGCATCCCTTGTGCAAAGCCTGCGATCTCCTCTTCGGTCTCGCCTTTCGACCGGAGGGCCGCAAGCAGTGCACCGATCTGTGATTCCGTTGCCTCCTCGAAGATGAGGCGTGCTGCATCCCGTGCTTCATCAACGGTGAGATCATTGCCGTCTGTTACCTGTTGAATATAATCCTGCATTGTAGAACACCAATGTATGAGTTAGTCTTATGATGTACAAGTTTGTTCATCAATAAAAGCATGTCGGGGGGGACACTAGCGATTGTCACAGGGCAAACGATCAAATCACCCCCGGAACGAGTACCGCGTATGATTCAGGATGCAGCCCTTTCGACAGCCGCACAACGGTTGCGATCGGGAGCGATGAGTGCGGAGGCGTATCGGACCAAGTTGTTGGATCGGATCGATGCCCAAGATGGGGAGATTGCCGCGTTTGTGCCAGCGGATGATCGTGAGAAACGGACGAGTCGCTCGTGTACACAACTCACGGAGACATATACAACCAGAGCCGATCGACCATCGTTGTTCGGCATTCCGGTCGGTGTCAAAGACATCTTTCATGTAAACGGCATGGAGACACGAGCGGGCTCAGATGTACCACCTGCCGTGCTTGCGGGACCACAGGCGGCATCGGTTACGGCGGCAGAAAATGCAGGTGCGTATGTGCTCGGAAAGACGGTGACTGCGGAGTTTGCATACTTCGAGCCTGGACCAACACGGAATCCCCATCAGCTCGAACACACACCAGGTGGCTCAAGCAGTGGTTCTGCGGCTGCAGTTGCTGCGGGGATGGTTCCACTGGCGCTTGGAACACAGACGATCGGCTCGGTCAATCGGCCTGCTGCATTCTGTGGGGTCGTTGGTGTCAAGCCGAGTTTCGATCGGATTTCGACAGCTGGCGTCATTCCTGCAGCACCATCTGTAGATCACGTTGGGTACTTTACACAAGATGTGGTAGGAGCACAGATCGCAGGAAGTGTGCTCTGTACTGACTGGCGACCTGAAAACACTCCTTCAGAGATCCAGCCGAAGGTTGGAGTTCCGACCGGCCCGTACGTTGAACAGGCAGACGATATTGCCATTGCCGCATTCGATCAACAAATTGACCAACTGAAGGCTGACGGATATACAATCCGAGAGGTTCCGATGTTCGAAGAAATCGAAACGATCAACAACCGACACAAAGAGCTGGTTGCCGCGGAGATGGCACTCGTTCATGAACCATGGTATCGGGAGTATGGCGATCGGTATGCACCTGAAACCGCGGAGCTGATTGAAGAGGGCCGATCGGTTGGTACTGATGCACTGGCTGTCGATCGGGCAAGCCGAAGCGACGTTCGAGAACAGATTCACTCGCGAATGGATGACACAGGCGTTGATGTGTTGGTATCCCCACCTGCACCCGGACCCGCGCCACGCGGAATCGAAACAACCGGTGACCCGATCATGAACCTCCCGTGGACACACGCGGGGGTGCCAGCAGTGACACTCCCGATCGAGAAGACCGCTGATGGGTTGCCGATCGGGATACAGTGTACCGCACGTTTTGGCGATGACGAATGGCTCTTGCATTGGTGTCGATCGATCGAAGCGACGTTCACGGAAGAGACACAGTAGTAGGTGTGTTGATAGAAACCCACATACGGGGCCGCGATTCGAAAGCTTCAATTACCTGCCGGGGGTACGAGAAAATGCGTTGGAACGACGCGCCAGATCGGGTTTGTGGTCTAGTCTGGTTATGACACCTCCTTGACATGGAGGAGGCCGGCAGTTCAAATCTGCCCAAACCCACTTCTTTTACATACAATACATCGATTTACGACAGACTCAGAGCGGTTTCTCTTCGAGAATACTTGTCCCACTCCCGTCTTTTGCGTCCCAACTCCACGTCTCGTGAAGTCTAACACGGCCATCCGAGAGCAGTTCGATCCGATCGGTCGACGCACCGGTTGCCGTTGATCCATCGGTCAACAGCTGTGTATACCGGAATGAAAGCTCATTCCCAGTGGACGTCCCCACGAGGAACCCTTGTTGAACCGACCCACCGCTGTAGTGAGCCGAGATTTGGGTGCCGGACTGAGAAAAATAAAACGTGGTCTCTGCGTCCACGTTACCATCGCCCACGGTTTCGATCGATTGCAGTACCCGACCGTCCATTGAGACGCCCGCAGGCTCCGGATCACCAGCATCGAGCGCCAGAGAGACTGCTCGATCGACGTGCAGTGCCGTTGTGTCAAAGAGTGGGATATCGATATCGTCCGGTGATAGGAGTAGTTCAAACTCAGTGCAGCCAAGTACGATTCCCGCTGCACCAGCCGATTTGAGGCGATCAATAACGGCAATACAGTCGTTCTTGGATTCGTCAGTGAGAACTCCTTTTGTGAGTTCATCAAAAATGATCCTGTCAAGCCGCTCACGGTCGCTGCGATCTGGAAATACCGTCTCTATCCCGTGTTCTGCGAACCGATCGGGATAGAACTGTGACTCCATCGTTGCTTGTGTTCCCAGCACACCAACGCGCGAAATATCCGCGTCAGCGATCGCTTCTGCGGTTGGGTCCACGATATGAACGAACGGAATCGTGAGCGCGTCGGTTATCTGCGGAGCAACGCGATGCATGGTATTTGTTGCCATCAACACGAAATCTGCCCCACCACGTTCAAGTTCGTGTGCCGCGCCAGCGAGGTACCGAGCAGCACGGTCCCACTCATCAGTCCGGATGCATTCCTCAACCGTACCAAAGTCCACACTTCGGATGAGAATTTCAGCCGCAGCATGTCCGCCATACTCCTCGTTAATCCCTGCATCTATGGCTCTGTAGTATTCGATCGTCGACTGACTGCTCATCCCACCAAGGATTCCAACGGTCCGCAATGAATTCGATCGATGCATACACCTCCTGCGTAGACTATGCTGTTAGCTCTGCCGCCAGATCGATCGCAGCCTGCCGAACCGCAGCGTCACTCTCATATGTTGGCTCCCACCCAAGCCCCGAGAGCTTTTCAATGCCAAGTCTCATCCGTGGGACGTCGCCAGCCCAGCCGCGATCGCCGCCTGTGTACGCATATGTTGGATCGACATCCAGCACGTCTGCAACAATATCTGCGATCGATGTCACCGATGTCGTCGTATGTGTGCCGAGGTTGAATAGATTGTACTGCTCATCGGTTGATGCGATTACATGTTCGATCGCGTCGACACAGTCTTCAACATACATATAGGATTTCTCTTGGCGGCCATCGCCCAGAATTTCGAGCGTGTCGGGATTGGCAACAAGTTTTTGAATGAAGTCCGGAATAACGTTCCCCCGCTGGTACGGCCCCACAATATTTGCAAATCTGAAGACCCATGATTGGACACCATACGTATGTGCGTATGTCGAGATCAGCGCTTCATCTGCAAGTTTTGCGGCACCGTAGGCGCTGATCGGCTCAAGCGGGCCAAAGTGCTCCGGTGTTGGCCGCGGGGCCTCCCCGTAGACCGCAGAAGAGGATGTAAATGCAAGGGCAGACACATCGACAGCATCCATCCGTTCGAGAATATTGTACGTCATTTCCGTGTTTTCTTCGAAGAGCGTGCGATCGTCTTCGTAGTTTGTATCTGTGTATGCTGCAAGGTGGAACACCAGATCAATGTCTGGTGTGATCGCACTCGCAACATCAGTTGGGTCCCGCATGTCTGCGTGAACGAACTCGACATCCGCTGGCAGCCGCTCTCGGTTGCCTTTCGAGAGGTCATCAGCGATGCGAACAAAAGATGCGGTATCGAGGAGTGAGTCAGCGAGGGTAGAACCAACCAACCCAGCACCACCAGTGAGAAGCACTCGTGTGTCCGAAAGGTCCATGCCAAACGATATTGAGACCGATTAATACATCTTTGTATCACTAGGCAGTATTTGTGTTGTGACGGACTGTTCAGCAACCGTAACTCGTGTGTCCGTGTCAGAGACATTCAGAAGCGAATTCACTACGTCTGTCCACAGGGTTGTACATTCATCATGGAGCGTCCACTCCATACGCTCACCTGATGCTTCGGGATGCTCTATCTGAACGGCAGTTTCGCCCGGTATAAATGGCTGTCCACACCACTGACAGTACTGCGCAGAATCGTGCTCGTGATCGTGGTCGACACCTACTGTCTGTTGTGACATATCAAAAAATGTGAGACTGTATCAGGTTTGTTATCATGTGCCTACCAAATGCACACAGATGGAATCCGAACAACGATAATGGTCCGCAGATAATCAGTAGGTAATCCCACAGTGGGAGCGAAGATTCATGCCTAAAAATGAACTTGCAACCGACCTTGGTACGGTTGCTGCGTTGACGGTTGGTGTTGGAACAATGATCGGTGCAGGGATTTTTGTCCTTCCTGCAATCGTTGCAGGGACGATCGGCCCACTTGTTCCGTTTGCGTTCTTACTCGCGGGTATTCTCGCATTTACAAATGCCTTGACTGTGAGCGAGTTAGGAACTGCAATGCCGAAAGCAGGCGGTAGCTACCACTGGACAAATCGTTCGCTAGGCCCACTGTTTGGCTCGATCGCAGGCTTTGGTGATTGGATCGGGCTTGCGATCGCATCCGCATTCTATACGCTTGGCTTCGGTCAGTATCTTGGCGTGTTTTTACCAGTACCAGCGATTGATCTATTTGTTCTTACACTCTCACCAACGCAAGTGGGAGCAATACTCGCAGGGGGATTGTTTGTTGGGTTAAATTACTTGGGAGTGAAAGGAACCGGTCGAATTCAGGCTGCAGTCGTTGCAACGCTTGTTGGAATCTTGATTTTCTTCATTCTTGACGGCGTGGTTCGCGCTGGCCGAATCGACTTTGCCTTCGCGGAGGTTGAACAGCTCTCGTCACTGCTCTCTGCAACCGCACTTGTTTTTGTTTCGTATCTTGGGTATGGGAAGATTGCGACAATGGGCGAAGAGCTACAGACGCCCGAAAAATCGATCCCAATCGCAGTACTTGGAAGCGTTGCCGTTGTGACCGTTATTTACGTGTTGCTCACTGCAGTTGCGGCAACGCTTTTGGATTTCACTGCCCTCTCGGGAGATGTCCCTGCAGTATTGGAGATTGCAGATCTTGCGTTCGGGCCGATCGGTGTTGCAGTGATGGCGACCGCTGGGTTGTTGGCGACGGCATCGAGTGCAAACTTCTCGGTGCTTGCAGCGGCCCGGATTACGTTTGCAATGGGCCGTCAGCGACTGGTTGGTGATTGGTTGAATAAACTTCACCCNCGGTTTGCAACGCCGTACCGATCGCTGCAGGTAACTGGNTTTCTGATTATCGCACTCATCCTGCTCGATGATCTTGTGTTGCTTGCACTCACCGCAAGCGCATTTCATCTCGTCGTGTATGGGATGTTGAATATCGGGCTGCTTGTGCTCCGAGTTACTGATGAATCGTATACCCCATCGTTCACTGTGCCACTGTATCCGGTGACGCCAGTGCTTGCAGCGATCGGGTCGTTTGGGCTGCTTGCGTTCATGCCAACACCGGTATTGATTGTAACCGGTGCAATGGTCGTTGGTTCGGTTGGGTGGTATATTGTGTATGGGCAGGAGCGAACCGATGATGAAGGCGCACTGAGTCAGCATATTCTTCGGCAGTCGAAGAGTATGCCCGAGTCCGCAGTTGCAGCCACAGAGGCGGCACGTCCAAACCGAGCCAAATTTAGCGTCCTTGTCTCGCTGTCAAATCCACGGACTGAGAAAGATCTGATCTCGCTTGCCTGCAACGTCGCTGCTGCCAGGGATGGTGTCGTCCACGCAGTTCATGTTGTCAATGTCCCGGATCAGGTACCGCTTGATCAGGGGCCAAAACACCTCGAACGGTTTGGAAGACAGTCCGAAGAGCTGTTGGAGGCCGCAGAAGCGGATGCAAACGAGTTTGCTGTTCCTGTTGAAACACACTTGATTTACTCACACCGGACAGTGGAGGAGGTATTTGATGCTGCACAGGTGTTTGATGTTGATTTCCTCATTATGGGGTGGCATCCATCATCGTCAATCTCCGCTGGTCGATCGGAGAATGTCTTCGACGAACTAAGTCAGGAACTCCCATGTGACCTGCTTGTCCTCAAAAGCCAAGGCTTTGATCCAAGCGACATTGTTGTCCCGACAACTGACGATCGGAACTCCGCACTCTGTGCTGAGCTCGCCAACGGATTTGCACACACGTTCGGCAGTGGTGTCACACTGTTGCACGTTGTTGAGGGAGAAGGACAACGCAATGGCGGCGAACGGTTTTTATCTGACTGGGCAGCAGAACACGAACTTGAAGATGCAACACTGAAGGTCGATACAAGCGGTGATGTCGAGGCGGCGATCGCAGATGCAGCCGCCGAGCATACGATGTTGCTGATCGGTGCAACAGAGCGTGGACTGCTCTCACGATTAGTTCGCCGATCGCTCATCTTTGACGTCGTCGAGGATGTCGACTGCTCGGTTGTGATTGCAGAACAAAAATATCAGCGATCGCTTCGAGAGCGGCTCTTTGGCTAGCCTACCGATTTGCCGTGATAATTGCAGCATCCTCATTAACCACGGTTACGTCTAACGACCGTCCGGTTTCGGATTCAATTGCTGCAGTGATCGTCTCTGCAAGTGCAGTAGTTTCACTATCGCTTCGCACGTGAATTGTGACACCACGTGGCGTCTGTGAGATGAGATCAGCTTCATACGTGAATGAGACGGCTAATACATCTCCGTCAACCTGTTCGTCAACGATCGACTCAACCTGTGATTCAAGCGCCATACTATCGCGCGCATCAAGTGAACTTACCGCTAAAAATGAGGTGAGAAGCAGAATCGCGATCGTAAACGTCACAAGCCGCTCGATTGTTATACGGCGCGCTCGTTTGGCGTCATACCAGTGATTCGGCTTGTACTCTTTCGCCCAGATCGTCAAGATTCCTGCCGCGTTGATTGATAACAGATTCACAAGCACCAACACACCGGCACCAAATGCAAGTGCAGGCTCAACGTACGCGAGCCCTAACCCCACGGATGCTGCTGGTGGCATGAGGGCAACAGCAATCATCACACCAACAAGCGCCTCATCAGCGCCGGAGGTGAGCGAAAGCGATCCTGCAGCACCGGCACCAAGCGCAACTGCGAGTGCAAGCAGTCCAGGATGGGCGCGTTCCGCGATCTGTTGAATAAGAAGCAGTTCCAAGTCTGGAGCAAGCATAAACCGATAGGCGATCGCAAAAATGGTTGCACTCAAAACGGCAACCCCAAGACCGATCGCCTGCGATCGGATTCCTTCCCAAAAGAGGTCATCGTCATTAATAACTGTTCCAACACAGGATGCCATTGCAGGGCCGATCAGCGGTGCAATTACCATCGATCCAACAACTACCGCTGCACTATCTTGGAGCAGTCCAGCTGTTGCAACGATTGCACTGATAACAGTCAGGGCAATGTAGTTTCGCGTACTCCGAGAGAGATTTCGAGCTTTTGTCCGAAGTTCGTCTCTGGAGATTCGTTCACCATCACCCTCTTTATTGTCGCTTGCGATTTGCCCCGCAAATCGGTCCGAAACGATTGTCTCAACATCGCTAACAACCATGTACCCCTCTCGCTCAATGCCGACATCCCGAAGCAGATCAACAATCTGTTCGACTTCGTCAGCATCTGCAGGGATATAAATGATGTCGCTGTAGCTCGATCGAGAGGTCTCATCAGCCATCGCAAAATCGACCTGCTCGTCCTCTAATGCGGCGACAACAAGTTCGTGTTTACCATCTGGAACCAGTGTCTGGATGAGTCGCATGCGCTACACCTCAGTTACTGTTGGTGTGGATGCACTCGATGCGTACAACATCCAGCGGATATTCGATATGCAACACACGAAATTGACGTATCATACTACATATCCAACAGCCGAGATAGGTATCAATTCCGGTCGGGACGTTGAGAAAGACGTGCGCGTTCTGTTACGCTATCCGTGAGATTCGATCGTCGATCGATCGATCAGTGTCATGCTGTTCGGCAATCTGCCATGCAGAATCCAAGAGATTCTGTTTGTAACTTGCGGGGCCATTGTACGGCAGTGCCGCAGCATCCTCGCCAGCAAGGCCAAATGCGAGTGCGGCGTACACACTAGCCTCAAGCGGATCCGAGACCCCACCGCAGAATGACGCAACGGATGCGCCAAGCATACAACCGGTGCCAACAACCTCGCCAAGCATTTCATGGCCTGCAGAGATCTGGTACGCCGAGGCAGCGTCTGCGACAATATCATCGACTCCAGAGGCAACGACTACCGCACCAGTTTCTGCAGCAAGCGATTGCGCGGTGTCAGCGATTCGTTCGTATTCACCGATCGACTCAACGCCTTTGACCTCTGCGGCTTCACCAGCAAGCGCAGTGATCTCACCGTAGTTGCCTTTGATTGCGGTAAAGCTGATTTCCGAAAGGAGTTCAGAGAGGACGTTCTCACGGGTTGGTGTGGCACCTGCACCGATCGGATCCAGAACAATCGGCACACCGATTTCCTCCGCTACGGCAGCGGTTTCGTACATTGCCTCAATACGACTATCCTCCATTGGGCTTGTGTGGAACAACAGCGCACCAGCACCGTGTGTCATCTCGCCTGCCTCACCCGGTGCATCCGCCATCACTGGGAGCGCACCCCAATGAAGAATGAGATTTGCAACATCGTTTGTCGTGACACGGTTTACCAGCGACTGCACAAGTGGCTGTGACTCGGAGACATCCGAAAGTGTGGTTGTGAGGGACTCTGAGACCGCCTCACTGCGACCGATCGGTACCTTAGACATGGTGATCCACCTCCGTAATCGACGCTGCAAGCGTTTGTGTCGCGGTTGTTGGATCATCTGCGGCAGTAATCTCGCTGATGACCGCAACACCAGTTGCCCCCGCTTCGATGACTGCTGCAGCATTGTCCGCCGTGATCCCTCCAATGCCGATTACGGGAACGTCAACCGCGTCAACAATCTTGGCAACCCGATCGGTTCCAATTCCATTTTTAGTACCTGCTACCTTCTTTGAGGTCGTTCCGTACACCGCACCAACGCCAAGATAGTCCGCGCCAGCGTCAACTGCGGCTGTTGCTTCATCAACAGTTGCAGCGGAACAGCCGATAAGTGCATCTGTCCCAAGTTGTTCGCGCACAACGGAAACTGGAAGATCGGACTGTCCAACATGGACACCATCTGCATCAATTGCGAGTGCAATATCGACACGATCGTTGACAATGAGTGGGATATCATGTGCCGCAGTGATCGATCGGAGCTCGCGACCGAGTTCGTATCGCTGCCGCGCGCTTGTGTCCTTCTCACGGAGTTGGACAACGTCGATACCGCCAGCGATCGCGGCTTCGACGATCGCTTGCGTTGATCGACCGGCCGAAATCGACTCTTGTGTCACCAAGTACGTTTGCCATCCATTGAGATTCATTAGTGGTATTTTGTGGTGGTAACTGAAGGGCGTTTGGGTTCCTCCCGTAGAGCAACAGACAGATACCGATCGCGGTCGAAAATAGTGTATGATGTGGGTACCCAGCGCACTGATTTCGTTGCTTGCTGGGTTCTATGCGTCGCTTGCAACCGTCCTTGATCGTCTCGGAGTGATTAGCCGCGATCGGCTTACGTCGACTGTTGAGCTTGCATGGCCGCGAGTTATCACTGGCTTTGCGATCATGTCAAAACAGACCGCAGATATCGCCATGGTTGGCTGGGTGTTAGGGCCAACTGCAGTTGCGGGGTTGGCATTCGCAAACGCCTACTGGATGGTTGGGAAGTTTATTTCGATTGGTCTCGCTGGCGGTACGGTTGCACTTGTCTCACAGAACTACGGCGGTGGCGAATCCGAGCGAGCCTCGGTTGTCGTCAAGCAGAGTTTGTGGGTTGCCGTCATGTTAGCCGTCCCGCTTGTACTTGCATTTTGGTTCTTTCCGACACAGCTGATTGGGCTCATTGGTGGTGATAGCGATGCGATCGCGTTTGGGGCACTCTATCTGGCGTTAGTTGCTCCAGCACTGTTTTTTGAGTTTTTAAATATGATTGCCAGTCGAACGTATGCTGGTGTTGGGGATACGTTTACGCCGATGGTGATCCGTGCTGGGGGTGCAGTGCTCAATATTGTTCTTAGTGCAGTGTTGATTTTCGGCTACGGGATGGGTGTTGCAGGAGCCGCAATCGGGACCACGGTGTCAATCGCAGCTATTTTTATGGTTCTCTTTTGGGGGATGACCGGCCGATCGTACTTTGGCCGCGGTGCAAGCCCAGTTCCGGTAACGCTGTCGGGACCACAGTTTGATCGACAGCTCACTGCACAGCTGCTGAAGATTTCGACACCACTTATGGCTCGCCGTGCCGCGGAGGGCGTTGTCCTGTTTCCACTCCTTGCGATCGCCGCCGTCTTTGGGCCAGTCGTTGTCGCTGCAGTCGAAGTTGGACGGCGGGTAAGAGACCTTGTCAACAGTTTCAGTTGGGGGTTTTCGATCGCATCATCGACACTCGTCGGGCAACGGCTCGGTGCCGGTGATGAAGTTGACGCAGCGGCATACGGCAGAGAGATCATCCAACTCTCGTTTGTGGTGTATCTGGTCGTTGCAGCAGTTGTCTTCCTGCTTGCAGAGCCAATTTCTCGAATCTTTGTCGATGACCCTGCCCACGTTACACAGACGACGATTTTCGTTCAGATCGCAGCCGTGAGCGTCATCGCGCTCGGTGTTGATGGCTCGGCAACCGGTGCGCTCAGAGGTGCAGGTGATACAACAGTTCCGTTTGTTGCAACGCTTGTTGGACTCTATCTTATTGCGCTCCCGATCGCCGCAACAGGAACGGTTACCCAATTGGGAGTTGCCGCGCTCTATATTGCATTCCTCGCAGAAACAGCGGTTCCAATGGTAATTAACCTCTGGCGGTTCAACAGCGATCGGTGGAAGGAAGTGAGCCGATCGTATCGGCCTGCTGTGGATGACTAATCAGGCACCAAAGTAGCCCCATGCTTGCAGTTTGTCACCCTCACCGGTAACCCATCGTTCGCCGATGTCGTCCCGATAGTACAGATTTGGAATGAGAATTTCATCGATCCGATCGTACACCTCGGCTTGTGCAGCCTGCATTGTTTCGCCCATGCCTGTCGCAATGAGTGCAATCCCTGACTCACCAGCAACGCGCCACTGTCCATCAACGCGTTTTGTATCTTCGATATGGATGCCCGCTGGTGGTGAGCCGTTTTCGAAGACGATCGCTGCATTTTGTGAGTTCTCCGCAAACGTTGCATCGTCATTGAATGGGAACGGTGGAAGACAGATGCGAACCGCGATCTGGTAGCCGGTGTGCACGTCTATGGTAAACTCCTCACCGTGTGCGAGGCGATCAAAGAACTCCCCGGTCGGCGTATTCATGGCTGCGGTTTGCAGAACGATCGTCGGATAGCCAAATCGTGGCGTGAACTCAAGCGGATAGATACCATCTTTGTTAACGATACAGTTGAGATCAATACTCCCAACATAGCCTTCCGCAGCGAGCCATGCTTCCAATTTTCCGAGTGTTTCCTGAAAGAGTCGGTTGCGACCACCCCACAACATTGCAGTTCCCATCTCACCGGTTGATGGGCCGATGTTTCCGGGGAAGAGTTTCTTGTGCTCAAAATTGAAGTTGATCGGCTCAACGAACGTCGTCCCGTTAAAAAAGCCACACACTGCAATCTCGACGCCAGTTGCCCGCCGCTGGAGTTGGAAGCCTTTCATTCGGTGTCCCCATGCCTTCTTGTATGCACGAAGGACATCCACTACGTCGCCGCCGTCGTTCTCACGGCCAACATAGACGAGCCGTTTGACGTTTTGAACCTCACCAAGCGGTTTGATCACATACGGCGCAGGGTTTGCCTGGACGTACTCGATCGCATCGTCAAAGTCGGTGAATACCTGGTGTTCAAGCACCGAAACGCCATTTGATTCGAGAATATCCATCGCGTAGCCACGGTCTTCTTCAAGCCGGTCAGTGTTCGGTGTCCCGCCAACAACGGCGTGGCCGTCTGCTCGAAGCTCCTGTGCAAGTGCGCCAGTTCCAACGTTGCTTCCAACCCAGATATCGTCAAAGACTATTACATCGGCCCATTCAATATCGGCCTCCCAGTCATCCGTTTTCTCAACGAATCCATCACCGATCTCGCGATCGGTCTCCGCTTCGATATACTGTTTCACCGCGTGCCCTTCATCTGTAACCTGTTTTGCAACATCACCGATCAATGCTGCATCGAGAGAAAGAAAGAGGAATTGTGTCATGTCGTACGCAGTCTGTTCCCAGCAGGACCTAAATAGCTACGCTACTCGACTGCTACGGAATTGGTATAAAAGAGCACCTCGTACGTCGACGTCACCCATGTATTAATTTGTAAACAGACAATGGTACCGTACTTGCGGTATGGGACCAGTGGTCAAATTTAATTTTGCGCTGAGTGAGTGTTAGGTATGACTACATTTCTTGTTACGACCAACTCCGTACATACGAGCGCGACGCTCTGTGACTATCTTGCTGATCGAATGAGAGCCGATGATACGGTTCATGCGCTTAATTCGCAAGTCGGTGGGGACGAGACAACTGCGGAGATGATTCGTGATGGAGAGGATGCACTTAATACAGTCTGGTCACGGCTTGGTGGACGCACAACAGTTGAGACCCACCAGTTTGTCCGAGGGAACGAGCCCCCAAAAGACATCCTTGCGTTTGCTACAGAGCACGATGTCGATGAGATTGTGATCGGCGTCCGAAAACGAAGACCAACCGGAAAACTGCTATTTGGGAGCGTTGCACAGCGGATTCTGCTCACTGCCGATCGGCCAATAGCTGTGATTCCACGGGAATCGTAGTGTGGCTATTCGTCGTCCAAGACAAAGTCAGCAAGTGTCGGGACAAATGTCCCAATATCTGTGACCATCCCAATCGCCTGTGCAGAGCCACGATCGATAAGCTGTGTCACGGTTGCAGGGTTGATATCAACACAGACAACTTTTGTTGTTGATGGGAGGCAGTTCCCGACAGCAACCGAGTGCAAAAGCGTTGCGAGCATCAACACCATATCCGCCTCGTGCGCCTGTTCTCTGATCGCATTCTGTGCTTCGACAGCGTCTGTGATCGTATCCGGAAGCGGCCCATCGTCTCGAATTGAGCCCGCAATCACGTAATCACGATCGTGTGTGACACATTCGTACATCACGCCGCCTGAGATCAACCCATCTTCAACAGCGGGCTGTATGCCACCGGCACGGATAATCTCACTAATCGTGTAGATATGGTGTTTATGTCCTTTTCGAGGATGTTCGAGCGTTTCAACATCCATCCCAAGCGATGTTCCGTAGAGATTCCGCTCGATGTCGTGGGTTGCAAAGCCGTTCCCAGCGGAGATCGAATCGACATAGCCCTCTCGAACCAGATCTGCCAGCGCGTCGCCAGCACCGGAGTGAATAACTGCTGGGCCAGCAACCACAAGGACGTTCCCGTCTTGTGCTTTTGTCTCCTCGATCGCGTTTGCAACCTGTCGGATTAACGACTCGGATGGGCGTTCCGATGATATCCCCCCTTGCATGAACCCAAATGGCCCACCAGCATCCCGTGGGCGCTCAGGCGGCTGAACACGAATTCCGGTCTCATCAGTCGCAACAAGATCGCCTTCCTTGATACCGTTGAGAACCTTTGTGTATGCACGTGGACCGCCATCGGCACTACCCGCAGGCTCGATGACGATCGCACAATCCATCTCAATGTTTTCGACGTCGATCCACTCACCATCGTATCGGACCTTTGTCGGGTGGTTCGTTGTCGAGTAGAAGTGATTCGGAACAACCTGATCGGCAGGGGCAGGCTCTACTGTAACATCCACCGGATTCATGAGTGTGGCACCGATCTGGTGAAGTTCGTGAAGAATCGATTGCAGTGTCGACTGATCAGCCGCCATCACCTGGAGCCGACAGTAGCTTGTGCTCTCTTTGTCTTTTCCAACATCGAACTGCTCAACTTCAAAATCACCATCAAGGTCCATCACAATCCCGAAGGCCTGCTGCATCATCCCAGAATCGATAATATGGCCTTCGAGTTCAACGGTTCGCGTAACACTCATACTTGCGAAATGTTGGCCGGTGGTATGTTTGTTTTGGGTACAGAATGGACACATGGACAGCCGATTTCCGAACGATTATGCGGGCTCCAATCGGCCATCTATGCATGACTGCCGCTGCTGACCTCATCCTCACGAATGCTGAGGTCCATACACTTACCGAGCAGGACGAGACGTACGACGCGATCGCAATCCGTGATGGACGTATTGTTCGTCTTGCAAGCAGCTACGATGTGTCGTTTCTCGAAGGCACGGAGACGGCTGTTGTTGATCTGGATGGTCGTGTCGTCATTCCGGGGTTCATCGACGCACACACTCACCT
>SL_4KL_010_BRINEDRAFT_10000430_pt1 | contig 21356 bp, 21 predicted proteins | sample SodLak_010_BRINE_2_FD_10664 | JGI IMG/M metagenome (IMG submission 10664) | reverse complement strand
CGGGTGAGCGTGAACGTGTCGAGCGGGCCAAGAAGAATCTTCGTCGTGAGCGACTCCAGCGCAAGCAACGGATCGAAGACGAGGAGATCAGTTTTTCCGAGGGTGAGCGACTCGCCGAGTCGATCATCGGGATCGACCGGGCACTCAACGAACTCCAGTCGCTCGGGCCCGTCGATATCGAGGGCGAGGCGACTGCACAGGAAGCTGCCGATAAAAAACGGTGGATGAAGTTCCTGCAGAAAGCGCTTGGCCAGTCGAACGACGATGGCCACGGTGTCTCGAAGCGACGGTAAAATGTGCGCGACGATATCGGCAAAAAAGTTATTCGATGAGATTGGCAACCAGTTCAGCAACGTACTGGAGTTCGTCCTGATTGACTGTATGTCCCATCCCCTCGTAGATCCGCGTCTCGACAACAGCATCGAGCTTTTCGAGCACTGCTGCTGTCTCGTGGACACGCTGTTCGGGAATGTGCGGGTCGACATTACTGCAGCCCAGAAAGGCCGGTGTGTCGGCCAGATTGCCCTCGTACTCGCTTTCGTTGATCATCTCACCGATGAGTCCACCACTGAAAGCGACCAGCCCGCCATAGCGACGAGGATTGCGGACGACAAACTCGCTTGCGAGACAGGCACCCTGCGAGAAGCCGCCGACGATCACCTGTTCTGTAGGGATCGAGGCATCGTTGGCCGCCGCGATCGCATCGTCGATCGCCTGTAACCCCGACTCCCGACCGGGCTCGTTCGTCTCGACGGGTGCAGTAAACGGGTTTGGATACCAGGTGTTCCCCGCGGCCTGTGGGGCGAGCAGCGCAAGCCCGTCCCGATGGAGCTGCTCGCCCATCTGAACGATACTCCGTGCTGTCGCACCGCGTCCGTGAACCAGCACGATCGCTGCGGTCGCGTCTGCGAGATCGGTTCCAGCGGTGACAAGCGGCTGCTCCTGGTGAGGTGTGTCCTGATTGCGATGTGGATCTCTCATTTTTCGTTGTCTAATAAAGCAGCCACAGCGGTATAAAAACAAGCGGGCGCTCGGCGAACCAGATGACACCGGTGTTACTGGGGCAGCCCCTGAAACTGATCAATCCCCAGCTTGGGAACTCCCAACGGTCGCGAACTCGGAGAGGTTGCCGACGCTCGGCACCGAATCGTACGGGCGGTCGATGACGAGATCGCCAGCGGTCTGGCTGCCAACACCCGGAATCGACTCCAGTTCGTCCATCGAGGCGCTGTTGAGATCGAGCGGATACGGTATGCCAGTCACCGACCGATAGCCGTGGTCTGTGATCGCAACGTCGATGATCTCACCGAGCGGGCGCTCGCCGGGAACCGCGACCAGTAACGGATAGGTTCCGAGCTGTCGACCGAAGGTCCTCCCGCCTTCGTGGTACTCCAGATGCACGTCTTCAAGCACAGTCCCGGGTGGTGCCAGACGTTTGAGCATCGGGTTGTCGATCTCCTCCCTGACCTCCTGTTTGTACTGCTTGAACAGCTTCTTGTGATCGTGGGCAATCTCCGCACCAGTTTCGGACATCTCCGTCCCCTCGAAGGCCATCACCTGACGGATGTTGACCCGCCGCAAGAGCAGCCCCTCGTCGTAGACCCGCTGGAGGAACTGTCTGTTGTGCTCGAAGGATTCCGTTCGTTCACCCTGAAGCCCGTGGACGAGGTTGATTCCCGGCAACAGCTTCGGCAGTCGGTTCGCCGCATCGGCACCGTACTGAGGTGCCTTGCTTTTGTCCTCACCGGGCCGCCAGCCCGCCTCCTCGTTGACGATCTTGACGGCGCGGAAACACTCATCGGCAGTGACGTTGAGGTTGTTTTTTTCCTGGACGAGTGGATCTGCCGACTCCAGTCCAAACGCAGCCGTATCTCCTGCCGTGTTGTGTTCCGCGATGATGCGGATACCCTCGCGTGATTTCTCCGGCCAGCGGACGATCGTGATCGGGTTCATATTGTCCAGATGCAGCGTCCGGAGATCCGGGACTGCCTTTCGGATGCCGCCGTACAGCTCCCGAAGCGCGTCGGGGTTCGGGGCCTCGCCGTCGCCGCCGTAAGCAAGAATATCTGCCTGACGGCCGAGCCGGAAATCCCTGACGCCATACTCTGCCAGAGCGGCAACTTCTCCGACAACGGAATCCGGAGTACGGAAGCTCGGATCTGCACCGTACAGCGGTTCGGTACAGAACGAACATCGGTACGGACAGCCACGTGAGGTCTCCATCTCGCAGATGAGATACTCCGGATGGTTGGGGTGTTGTTCGACGATGAACGCACCGTTCTGTGCCCACCGGGTGATCTCCTCGTTGTCTCGCATCCGGTTCGAGAAGCCTTCGAGTCCACCGTGAACCAGATCGTAGGTCGCAGCCTCGACATCGCCCTTGGCAACGAAGTCGTAGTCCAGATTGTCACGTTCGGTCTCGGTCGCGCCTTCGTTTTTGTCGCCGACGCCGAAGCGAACAGGACCCCCCATCAGCGTCGTACCGTTTGCTGTCCAAGCGAGTCGTTTTACCTCCTCGGGTTCGGCGGGTGTCCCACCGACGTACTTGCCGGGGACGGTCATTCCGCCGACGTAGATCATGAGATCAGCTGACTCGATATCGCGCCACCGCTCGTTTTCCTCGCGGAGAGCGTCGATCGTGTGGTAGGTGATCTGCTCGGTCGGGACGCCGGCATCGACGAGCGCGCCGGCAACGTAGCGGGGATACGTCGAAATATACGGTGGAACACCGAAGTGTGCCGGCTCGTCGACGTAGCCGTCGACGATAGTAACTGAAAGAGATGCCGGATCTTGCATAGCTCTCTGTACCGCTTCGAGAGTGAAAACGGTGTCTACTGGCAGCGCTGGATCGCAGATTGATGTTTCGACGATAGTACCAGAATATCAATAAGCCAGGATCCCCTATGACAGCCAGATGGAACTTCCGGATCCCGAGAAGCTGCCACGGCGGGAGTATCTCCGCGCACTGGTGGCGTCTGGCGGAGCTGCTGCGCTGTCTGCCTGTCTGGATTTCACCGGTGACGACAGTGATGGCGACAGGCCGTCAGGTGACGAGGATAGACCGACGGGTGACCCGGAGACCCGTCCGCCGCGACAACACGCATGGAACGACGCCCTCGGAACCGACGAGCACGGCAACGTCGTTCCGCCGGAGCATCACGTGTTGGTCGCACTCGATTTGGACGGCCAGCCCGAGGCCGAGGACCGCGAACAGGTCGAGGCTGCCTTCCGCTCGCTGGAACAGGCCTACGCATACGACAGCGAGGGGCTGCTGTTTACTGTCGGCTACAGCCCCGAGTATTTCGAACAGATCGGGGCGGCCTCACCAATCCCCCAGCCGGAAGCGCTTACCAGCACGGAAACTCCGGCGTTCGACGAGTTCGATGCGCTTGTGCATCTGGCGAGCGACGAGCCAGCAATCGTTCTCGAAGCCGAGGAGGCACTGTTCGGTGAGGTGTCAGAGCCAAACGGCGTCGAGATGGAGCAGACATTGGAGGGAATCTTCGAGCGTGCCGAACCCCGGCGGACAGGATTCGTCGGTGATGGGCTGCCAACCCAGTACACGGACGAAAGCGGTGTCCCGGAAGGGGTCCCCGAAGCGTTCACTCACGAAAGCGGTGTTCAGGGGACGATCCCCGAGGACGCACCCTTCTTTATGGGATTCAAAAGCGGTTTTGCGAACAGTCAAGCTCCGGAAGATCGAGTCACGATCGAGGACGGCCCCTACGAAGGCGGCACGACGACACATATCGAGTCGTTAGATCTGCAACTCGACACCTGGTTCAACCAGGACGGTCGCTTTCTGCGGGTCGCACAGATGTTCAGCCCAGAGCACGCAAGAGAAGAGATGGTCGACGGTATCGGTGAGAACCTCGGCGCTTCGACCGATATCGAGCAGTTCGTCGACCAGACGAGCGAGGATGCACGCGACGGGATCGTGGGACACGCACAGAAGGCAGCCCGCGCTCGGGACGACGATGGGACGCCACCGCTTTTGCGCCGGGATTTCAACACGGTCGACAACGAGTGGCCAGGACTGCATTTCCTCTCCCACCAGCGGACGATCGACGATTTCGTCCGGGTGCGTCAGGCGATGGCCGGCGAGGATCTGGCTGGCGAGGGAATTGGTCAGAACCACAACAACGGTATTTTGCAGTATATCTTCGTTAATCGGCGCGGCAATCTCTTAGTTCCGCCACGAGAGCGACGATCACTGCCAGAGCTATGACAATGAAAGAAGACGATACAACGGACGGACGGAATCGATTCTCGCGGCGAGGCTTTCTCGCGGTGAGCAGTGTTGCGACAGTCGGGGTGGCTGGCTGTCTCGGTGGTGAGGACGATGACAGCGACGACACGGGCGAGGAGAATGAAGACGGTACAGCGCCCGATGTGGTCGAGGAGGACGACGTTCCGGGACCGGACCCGCCGGTCGTTGACGACCCGCCAGCTGCGGTGTACAAGCCAACCCATCGTGAGTCAATGGGGTTGCTGGACACTGTTCAGGTGGGTGATTACCTGCTGTTGCCTCATTTCACATTCCCACATCGGTTCTGGTTGATGCGCGGTGACGACGACGAGCCCACTGTGGCCGATCCCGAGGATCCCGGCTTGCATTTCATGTTCGCGTTCTGGGATGCAGAGACGGGCAACATGCTCCCGGTCGATATAACGGAGTCGATGACCGTCCGACAGGACGGCAATATCGTCGACCGCCGTGATATGTGGCCGATGATCGCTCAGAGCATGGGCTTTCATTTCGGCGACAACATTTCGTTGCCTGAAGAAGGGACCTACGAGATCGAGGTGCAGTTGAACCCAATCAGGGCCAGAAAAACCGGCGCATTCGAGGGGCGATTTGAGGAGCCTGTCTCCACCGAGTTTACCTTCGAGTTCGACCGTGAAGCACAACAGCTGGCAACAGAAGGAGTCGAATTCCTTCCCGAAGAGGAGTGGGGTGAGCGTGGCGCGCTCGAACTGATGGACCATAGCGGCCACGACCACGGTGATCACGATAACGGTCACAACGACCACGGAGATGACAGCCACGATCACGGCGAGCACGATGATGAGCATGGTCACGACGATCACAACGGTCACGATGATCACGAAGACCACGACGGTGATCACGACCACGGCGAGATGGGCCACGGTGAGATGGTGCTGCCACCGGCTGATGAGTATCCCGGCGTCGATCTCGGTGTTCATTCGAGCGGCGACGCAGATTTCGTCGTCAGATACATCGAAGACTCACGACTGGCCGAAGACGGTGATAATTATCTGTTCATCTCCCCACGAACGCCGTACAACCGGATCCCACTTCCCGACATGTCTCTCTCCATCGAGGGCGAGATTATGGAAGCAATGGAGGACGAAAAGCGGCCACAGCAGACCCTCGACGACGAACTCGGCCACCACTACGGCATGACGATCTCCCTCGAACCCGGCGACAGCTTCGAAATCGTCGTCGAGACGCCGCCACAGGTATCCCGCCACCAGGGCTACGAAACGGCATTTCTCGACATGCCGACCATGACCGTCGAGTTCGAACAGTGACTGCCACGGTTTTGCACGCCAGCTACCAGATCGCAAAACACCGTTCAGCTTGCATCATCGAAATGTAGAGCAGATGGAGCCCACTCGCAGACAGTATCTTGGTGCACTCGTCGGCTCGGCGAGCATCGCGGCTGCTGGTTGCGTAGACGGGGACGACTCGGAAGAAACCGAAAACGAAGAGCCATCATCCGAACTGCGAATCAACGGCGAGGTACTGAACCTCTCGTTTCCGATGGGGCTGTATGAACCGGTGACAGACAACCGGGTCGCAGAGGTTCACTGGCACGGGGCAGATTTCTCTCACTGGCACCTATCACCACTGGAGCTCCCACTGGAGGGGTGGAAAGCCTACGAGATTCGATTACACGACGAGGATATGGAGGCGATTCCGCTCGGCCCCGGAGAGCAGTTCCAGACCGAAGTCTTACGGACAGAGGACACCCCCGAGGATCTCGTGGGCATCGAAGTCGCTGGCGATCTCGTGAGTATCCGTGGCGAGAACGAAGGCGGGGGTAATCTCGTGTTTCAGGTGCTTAGCGACGATGAAGTTGTTTGGACCACGCCAGCACTACCGATCGAGGTGTCGGATGAGTACGAGCCCTTCTAACCTCGTTCTTTGAGTATTCTCTCGATGATCCGGCCGGTCGAGAGCAGTTCGTGTGCCCGTTCGTCGCGACCGGAAGCACGCCGCACCTCACAATCGATTCCACGTTCGGCGAGCTGGGATTCGATCGCCTCGACCTCGTGGTGCTGATCGTGACCGAGTGCGATCACCGACGGCTCGATCTCTTCGATTGGGACGAAAATATCGGTTGGATGCCCCAGTCGAGCGTGGTCGACTGGGTCAAGCTCTTCGACCATTTCGACGCGCTGGTCGGCTGGGATAACTGGATCGGGTTTGTGTGTGACGTTGTTCTCCCGGGCGACAATCACGTGGAGTTCCTGACCCATCGCTTTTGCCTCGCGGAGATAGTGGACGTGGCCCGGGTGAAGGAGATCGAATGTCCCCTGTGCAACGACGCGAGTCATCCCCACTCACCCGTCGATCGTAACTGCCCGGCACAGCCACGGTGACTGTTGTTGTACGCAGAGATGACACCGAGATGCGGGCAGTGAAAGATACCCATGAGCGCCAGTCAGAACTGCCGGCATCTAAGCATTCCGAATATCCACTCGACCGAAGCGAACGCTCCAGCAGCATATCGAAGCTTAAAAACCGTCAAGCGACGTACGAAGATAATATGTCTACACCCAATGGTACCGGGGATGACGGTACCGACCTCGATAGCTCCACCGTGACAGTCTTCGATCTTAATTCACAGTGTACGCTGGATGACGTCGAAACGGGCAACAAGTATCACGCGACGGTCAACGGCATCGTCGAGTACGGCGTTTTTGTCGATATCTCCGAACACGTTTCCGGACTCGTCCACAGTTCGAATCTCATCGGAACATACGACGTCGGCGACGACCTGATCGTCGAGCTCGACGAGGTGCGCGAGAACGGCGATGTCAGCTTCGTCGAAGTACAGGTCGCCAACTACGAAACCGAAGATGTCGGCCCCGGCACTGCTGCACGCGCCGAAGATCTGGAAGGGCTCGTCGGTGAGCAGGTCCACCTCGACGGTCAGGTTGTCCAGATCAAACAGACCGGCGGCCCGACCATCTTCCAGGTCCGCACCGACGAACGCGTCATTCCGTGTGCGGCGTTCGAAGAGGCAGGCGTCCGTGCCTTCCCGGAGATCGAACTCGACGACATCGTCCGGGTAACGGGAACGCTCGAAGCCCGCGAGGAGTACCGCCAGATCGAAGTCGACGAGATTACCACGCTGTCAGGTGAGAAGCGGGAGTCGACCGAAGCAGCGCTTTTCGACGGCGCCGCCCAAGCTGCCGATACCGAACCACTCGTCGAGTGGCCAGCCTTCAAGAAGCTCTTTGGCGATCTCGAAGCTGTCGCAACGCGACTGCGAGAGACGGTGCTTGCCGGGCGACCGATCCGTATCCGCCACCACGCCGACGGCGACGGACTCTGTGCCAGTGTTCCACTGCAGTACGCGCTCGAACGATTTATCGCCGAAACGTGGGAAGATCCAGCTGCACCACGACACCTCCTCAAGCGGCTGCCCAGCAAGGCACCATTCTACGAACTGGAGGATGTCACGCGGGATCTGAATTTCGCACTCGAAAACCAGACCCGACATGGACAGAAGCTCCCGCTGTTTCTGATGCTCGATAACGGAAGCACCGAGGAGGATACGCCCGCCTACCGGAATCTGGCACACTACGACGTACCGATTCTCGTGGTGGACCACCACCATCCCGACCCAGAGGCTGTCGAAGGACTGGTCGAAAGCCACGTCAACCCGTATCTCTACGACGAAGATTACCGGATCACGACCGGGATGATGTGTGTCGAAATCGCACGGATGATCGACCCCGATCTCACAGGAGAGATTCGACACGTCCCCGCAGTTGCAGGGATCGCCGACCGTTCGGAGGCCGAGGTGATGGAGGAGTATATCGAACTCGCAAACGAGGAGGGCTACGAGAAACGACGGCTGCGAGATATCGGTGAAGCGTTAGATTATGCGACCTACTGGCTGAAGTACAACGACGGCCGCGAGTTCGTCAACGATCTGCTTAACGTAAACTGCGACGACCGCGACCGTCACGAGCGAGTGATCGATCTGCTGACCGAACGGGCAGAACGTGATGTCTCTCACCAGCTCGATGCAGCGATGCAACACGTCACGGAAGAAGAACTCGACAACGGTGCCCGTCTGTACCGGATCGATGTGGAGCGTCACGCACGGCGCTTTACCTACCCAGCACCGGGCAAGACCACCGGAAAGATCCACGACAGAAAGGTCGAAGAGACTGGCGATCCGGTTATCACGATCGGTTTCGGCCCCGATTTCGCCGTACTCCGCTCTGATGGAGTTCGGCTGGACATCCCCGAGATGGTCGCAGAGCTCAAAGAGGAAGTGCCGGGCGGTGGCGTCAGCGGTGGCGGTCACCTCGTCGTCGGCTCGATCAAGTTCGTAAGCGGGATGCGCGAGGAGGTTATCGACGCGCTGGTCGAGAAGATGGCAGACGCCGAAATCGACGAGGAGCTTGGCAGCTCGGCAGTCATTCCGGAAGAGAACTGACCGGTTGAGACAGTAGTTACAGCCTCTCTTCTGAGAAGAGATCGTTTTTCCCCGCGTCGAATCGGAGACGTGTCCCACCAAGGATCGCCAGGACAGCCACGAAGAGTGCAGCGAGTGCGAGTCCAAGCGGTAACTCGCGGTCTTCCTCTGCTTGCCAGTCTTCGTCAAACACCTCTCTGTAGTAGGTGGCAGCCTCCGTACCCCCTATTAGCAGTGCAGCTTCCCTGTTGTTGCGAACGGAGTTATTGTTCCAGTTGATGCTTCCGACAAGAGCTTTCTCGTCGTCGACGACGACACCTTTGGCGTGGATCTTCTCGAACTCGTCGTCAGGGTCGACGAGTCGAACTTCAAGCGGGAGATCCTCGGCGGCTGCTTGCTCTTCGAGCCACCGCTTGAGCTGTCTGTTCTCCTCTTCGACGTACCAGGTGCTATCGAGCAGGATACGCACCTCGACGCCCCTGTCTGCGGCATGGAGCACTGCTTGCAGGAAGGGGAGCTGTCTGTCACCGATCCGGACCTGTTTGATTTCGAGTGTCTCTTCGGCATCGTCGATCAGTTCGAGTATCCGGTCCTCTGCGTTGTCGGGGGCGAGCAGCAGTTCGGTTCGGTCTACCTGCATCGACTCGGCGCTGAACTCGGTCGGATAGGAGCCACGCGCTGGCTCGCTGCTCACGATCGTCGCGTCGTCGTACTCATCCCAGGGAATCGCATCGACCCAGCCGGTATCGGCCTGGAAGGTGTTGACAAGCCCGCTGACGATCGGTTTCTGATCGGTGATTGCTGCCCAGCCGCGGCTCGACTGGCCACCGGTCCCCGATGGTTTCCAGTTTTCCGTGGTTACGAGTGCGCGGTCGTCGACAACGGCGTACTTCGCGTGATGAAACCGGTATCTGGCGCGGTCGCCACCGATCACACGAACGTCGATTCCGGCTCTGTCGAGACTGTCCAGTGCTGCCGCTGTCTCGCCGCCCATCCCACCGACTGGTGAGCCATCGGCCAGAACTTCGACATCGACACCGCGTTCGTGTGCTTCGATCAGCGTGTCGACGACGCGTTGTGAGGAGATGGTATAGCCAGCAAGATAGATCCGCTCCTCGCTCGCTTCGAGAAATTCGACAGCACGGCCGGACTCGTCGGGGAGTACAAACGTTTCAACACTGCCACCCTCGGCTGTCGTGATGGGCTTGGTCGTCGCGTTCAATGCCTGCCACTGCTCTCGCGACGTATTGTACACTTCGGCCTCGGTCGCTCGGCCGTAGGTTACTTTGTCGACAGTCTCACCGCGATACCGTAGCCTGACTGTGTCGCCGCGGTCTGCGAGCTGGATGCGATCCGAGAGCGGGGAGACGGTTCTTGTCGTGTACTCGGTTGTGACCGTCGTGTTGGTGGAGAATGTGATTGGCTCGTTTCCGGCAGCGGTGGGAGGGGGTTCCTCGAACAGTGGAACCTCGACGTGGTCGTCAGCGAGTGTGTAGGCAGTTAGGTTGGTTTCTGGTGGGAGCGAGACTGTGACGAACTCGCCCTCGTCGCCGTAGGTCGGCGGGTTAGGGTAAAGATCAACGATCTGGGCATCCTCCGCGGTGCTGTTTGCAGCCTGCGTTGCCCCTGCTGGAGTGGCTGTCATCCCCGCAAAAAGCACGAGCATGACGAGGAGAGCCAGCAGGCGCATGGGGGGATTGGTCTCGGCTTCGTGTATAAATCTCCGGGGAGCGGGAGGTCGGAATCGATGCAGGTGATGGGGATTTCCTCGTGGAAAGGGGTCATCAACAAGGGGTTTCCTCGTGGAAAGAGGTCATCAACAAGGGGTTTCCTCGTGGAAAGGGGTCTCCAACAAGGGGTTTCCTCGTGGAAAGGGGTCTCCAGCAAGGGGTTTCCTCGTGGAAACCCCCAGAGAAGTCACTACTCCTCAGCAGGATCGACCACAGTGCCAGCGAGCGGATCGACGCCGACCTGCTCACAGAGTTCGGCAAGTGGACAGGCGTCAGGATCGTCGAGACAGGCCGGTTTGCGGGCAGTGCAGTATTCCCGACCGAACTGAATCATCGCCGTGTGTCCGAACCCACATTTGTCCGGAGATAGTTCTTGTTCGAGCGCTTCTCGGACTTCCTCGTGGTCGGCGTCGGCAGGGGCAAGTCCCATCCGGCGAGCGATCCGGTGGACATGTGTATCGACGGGAAACACGCCGCTGCGACCACCGGCAAAGAGCAGGACACAGTCGGCTGTTTTTGGTCCGACGCCGTCGATAGTAAGCAGCGTCTCCCGGACCGTTTCCGGCGCTTCATCGGTGACGAACTCGTCGAATGCAGCTTCAGAGCCGTACTCCGAAAGCACCCACTGCGCTGCGCCGATGATCTTCTCTGCCTTCTGGTTGTACAACCCTGCCGATCGGATCACCTCAACCAGCTCTGCGTGTGTCGTCTCTGCGAGCGCCTCGGCCAGATCACCGTCCTCGCTGTCGTATTTGCCCAGCAGGCTTTCGTGGGCAGGCTTACTCGCAACGTCACTCGTGTTCTGGCTCAAAATCGTCCGGATGAGACACTCGAAGCCGCCACGACCACCGAAGGTTTGCTGCCAGTCGCTGACCGCAGCGTCAGTCTCGATCACCGCGCCGCCATCCTGTGGAAACAGCATGAAATCGTCCGGGTCGAGATTGTCGTGGTACAACAGGCCGAGTGCATCGACGACGGCCTCGACCTGCGTTTCCGAACGTACCTCGCTCATTGCATTCAAAAAAGAGTCAGCAGTGGTTAGCAGTTTTGGATCGGAGGGGGTATATGACGGCGACGTCATCGCCACGTCAGACGCACGTCAGACGCGGCCTCAGGCTTTAATACGCCCGAACACGCGCATATAACTGTGCCGACGTTTCGTTCAGACCCCCTCGACGAGCTGGTGATTCCCGACGACACCCATGTCGAGGAGCACGACCTGGTGACGGAGGGAGACGTGATCATCGGGAGCCAGTCCACGATCGGCTTCGGCCTCCGGGCAGCAAACATCATCGCCGGCGAGCGCGTCGAGTTCGGCGGCCACATCGAGGCGGAGGGTGACTGCCGGCTCGACACCTGGTGTGACGTGGCCGACAATGTCCTCGTCGGAGAGGACGCCTATCTCGGTGAGCGAATTTCGATCGGCGGTGGGCTCCGTGTCGCCGGCGATCTGGATATCGGCGACGATGTCGAGATCGAGGAAGGGTTCGACGCCAACGGTCGGATCATCATCCGCGATCCGATGCCGACGATCGTCTTCCTCTTTATGTATCTCTCCCAGTTGCTTCGTATCGGCAAGGAGGAAGCAGCCGAGCAGCTGGTCGAATCGCTCGTCGACGAGGAAAGCGAGGCAAAACCAGTACTGATTCCGAAAGGCAGCCGCGTCAGCGACGACGCCTGGCAGGTCTCGACGCCCGGACGGATCGGGGACGGCTGCAGACTGCACGGGAACATTCGCGCAAAATCACTCGTCGTCGGCCGGCGAAACGAGATCTTCGGGAGTCTTCGTGCCAGAGAGGGGATCACCGTCGGAGCACAGACCGACGTGACTGGTAACGTGACGACACGCGAGGGAACAGTACGGATCGGGCCCGAAGCAAGAATCCGCGGTGATGTCTCCGGCGAGTACGTCGAGGTTCACCGCGAAGCGACTGTCGAGGGCGGAATCCGTGCAAAAGAGGAGATGTCGATGGTCTCCGAGCGTGTTATCGACGACTCCACCGTCCCCGAGACCGAACCTGTCTCCGAGGCTGCCCCTGACGACACCGACGAGGAGACAGAAGACACAGCAACTGTCGGGGCAGCAAGCGAGAAAGACAAACTGGGGCCCGAACCACCCGGTGCCAGCGGCAGCGACTGAGCACGGAACCGAAAAGCCATTTCCCCGGCGGCTGAAAGGGATGCTATGCTCTCTCTTGCACTCGCTGGCAAACCCAATGCAGGGAAGTCGACATTTTATACTGCTGCGACGATGGCAGAGGTTGACGTGGGGAACTACCCGTTTACCACGATCGACGCAAACCGCGGCGTCAGCTACGCCCGGACGGACTGTCCCTGTCTCGACCGTGATCGGCGCTGTGACAGCGACAACTGCGAGGACGGTAAACGATACGTCCCCGTCGAGTTGTACGATGTTGCGGGGCTCGTTCCCGGCGCACACGAAGGGCGTGGGCTCGGTAATCAGTTTCTTGACCAGTTGACTGATGCTGATGCCATCCTGCACGTTGTCGACGCCTCCGGCGGGACCAATGAGGAGGGTGAACCCGTCGAGGTGGGCGAACACGACCCGGTCGAGGATCTGGATTTCATCGAGACCGAGATGGATCGCTGGCTCGCCTCGATCATCGAACGCAACTGGGAGTCCGTCGAACGCCAGTCCCGATCGCCGGATTTCGACATCGACGAAGCGCTCGGCGAGATGCTCACCGGCGTCGGTGCGACGGAAGCGGATATCGCAACGGTGTTGCGAGAGATCGATTATCCTGCAGATCCCAGAGAGTGGGACGAGAAACTAAGACGGGAGCTTGCGAGTGATCTCCGCGCCCAGACGAAACCGATGATCGTCGTGGCGAACAAGGCAGATATCGCACCCGAAGGGAATATTGAACGCCTCCGAGAGGCCGCAGAGACAGTCATTCCGGCAACAGCCGACGGCGAGCTAGCGCTCCGACGAGGTGCGAACGCGGGACTCGTCGACTACGATCCTGGCGACGAGGATTTCACTGTGAGCGAGGCGGTCAGCGACCAGCAGCGTGAGGGACTAGAGCAGGTCAAACGTGTCATCCAGGAGTGGGGTGGAACGGGCGTTCAGCAAGCGATCGACACCGTCGTCTACGACGTACTCGACCAGATTACGGCCTATCCTGTCGAAAACGAGACGAAGTGGACTGACAGCAAGGGTGTGATGCTCCCCGATGCCTTCCTGCTTCCGACGGGGTCGACACCGCTTGATCTCGCCCATGCGGTTCACTCGGATATCGGCGAAGGGTATCTCCACGCGGTCGACGCACGCGAAGAACGTCGGATTAGCGAAGGTCACGAACTCGAAGAGGGTGACGTGATCAAGATCGTGAGTACAGCGAACTGACCGGCTTTCCTTTTCCGTCACTGGATTTCTTCAGATTTTCACTATACTGTGTGTCACCCACACGCATACTTATTTGCGCACGATTCGTACAGTAAAATACAGATGAGTCAGCAACCAACCAAGCATACAGTAGATCTCGGTCGGGCAGTGTACGACGACGAGGGGAACCGGCTGGGAACGATCCGCGGCTTCGACGAAGGTGGGTTCTACGTCACGGCGGCAGAAAACGTCGTTGTGCTCGATACGGAGGAACTGCATCCCGACCACGGTGACGCGATCATGTGGCGGTGCTGGGAGTGTGGTGAGATGGGGCAGATCGAGAATATCCCGAGCGAGTGTCCGTCCTGCGGTGCGCCAAAAGAGGAGATATATTACTGGCAGGAGGACTAACTGCCGGTAATGCAGGTCTGTGTGCTCGGTGCCGGAAGTCTCGGAACACTGATTGGTGGCCTGCTCGCACGTGCCCACGAGGTGACGCTGGTCGGGCGGCAGCCACACGTCGACCAAATCAACAGCGAGGGGGTTGCGATCACGGGCGAGATCTCCGAGACGGTCTATCCGGCCGGTCGCACGGATCTCCCGGAATCGACCGAGCTTGTCGTCGTGACCGTCAAAAGCTTTGATACAGCAAAAGCCGCCGAGCAGCTGCAAGACTATCAGCTTGCGGGCGTCCTCTCATTACAGAATGGGATGGGAAACGAGGCAGTGCTCGCCAATTATCTCGACACACCGGTGCTCGCCGGAACCTGCACGTACGGCGCTCGACTCGCCGAGCCGGGGACAGTCGAATGCACGGGAACGGGTGAGATTATTCTCGGCCCCGCCGAAGGCGGTCGGTCGGCGTTTGCAGATGATGTCGGAGCAGCGTTCGAACGAGCAGGGCTGATGACAACTGTCTCAGCGGAAATGAAAACAAAGCGCTGGGAGAAGCTGGCGATCAATTCGGGGATCAACGCGACGACAGCGCTCGCCCGAGTGGAAAACGGTGCGCTGGTCGACGGCCCGGCCAGTGCGGTTGCAGCACGCGCCGCTCGTGAGACTGCACAGGTTGCCAGAACGCAGGGAGTCGGTCTCGACGGAGACAGTGCAGCCGAACAGACGCTCGCTGTTGCAGACGCGACCGCTGCAAACACCTCATCGATGCACCAAGACCTTCGTTCGGGGAGCCGAACAGAGATTGACGCGATCAACGGCTACGTCGTCGATCACGCGACACAGCCAGTGCCGGTAAACCAGACGCTCACCGCGCTCATCCGTGGCTGGGAACGAGAGCGCGGACTCAGAGAGTAAGAGACAGCAAAAATAGAGGACGGAGTTAGAACGGCGCTTCGGGGCCTTCGTCGCTGTCAGCGTCGCCAGTTCCCTCACCCGGGAAGGATGGATTCATGCCACCAGCACCGCCAGACATACCCTCTTGGCCGCCAGCGCCTGTGTTGGCGTGGACGGTTTCGATCTCTGGGATCTCTTTTGTCATCCGCGTTTTGATCGCCTGGATCGTCATTGGGGAGATGCCACAGCCGGAACACGCACCGCCGAGTTGGATCGAGACTGATCCCTCCTCCATGTCGAGATTCGTGATAGCCGCGCTACCACCGTGCATCTGGATCTGCGGGAAGTTGCGCCGCAGGAAGTTACTGATACGCTCTCGAAGCTCGTCTTCGGGGTCCTGCTCCTCGGTTTCTGTGCTCATTGTACAATTCGGTACGGAGTCAGCAGTCTTAGGCTTTGGGTCTTTTGCTCTGGAACAGGATCACGCGGAGAGCCCGAACACGTCCTGGAGTTCGGTTTCTAACTCCTCGAGATACCGATCCAGAATCGTATCGAGTTTCTCCTCGTCGACGATGACCCCCTGCAGTTTGTTCGCCGGCTCGTCGGGCATCTCGATTCGGAACTCGCCATCTCCCTCGTAGAACGGCTCGCTTTCGGCGAGAACCTGCTGATCGATCGCGTGAATCAGTTCCGAGTCGAAGGCATCGTTCATCGTCTCGAATGCCTGCTTGTACGCTCGCTGTAGCTCCGGAAAGTAGTGTTGGTACTTGTCCTCGAACTTCTCGGGGTCGAAATCGCTCATACAAGCTGTTGCTGGCCAACAGTGATATTGTTACTGATCGAAGTTGAAACGGCTCGTTCCCGAACACTATCCGATCTGCTCGGCGACGATTCTGTCAGCCTGTTCAACGAACGACTGCTCCTCGCCAGTTGGAATCGTCGCCCCAGCGGCTATATCGTGCCCGCCACCGTCACCGCCGACAGCACGTGAGGCGTCGGTCATCACCGTCGAGAGATCCAACCCCTGCCCAACGAGACGGCCTGTGCCACGAGCCGACACTTTCGTCTCCTCGTCGTTTTTCTGCGCGAAAGCGATTATTGGGCGGCTCCCGTCGACACCCTCGACCCCGAGTGCCATCCCGGCGACAATCCCGACGATTGTCTCGCGGATCTCCGTCCCGGCATCGAAATACTGGATATACTCTGCTTGATCGACACCCTGACGTTTGACTGTCTCCAGCCCCTCCGAGAGATTGCGCCGGTGGTTCTCCAGCAGCGTTTTTGCCCGTTCGAAGGCCGCCGTCCGATCACCGAGACAGACGGCGAGCCCAACATCTGCTCGCTCGTATCTGGCTGTCGCGTTCAGCAGTGTCGAGAACTCGCTTGCGTCCCGAAGTGTCGTCCCTGGCTGTTCGTCGGTCAGCGTGTAGGTCGTGCCCACGAGCCGCTGGGCCTTATTCGCGGGGACGCCGCGTTCGAGCGCCCGCTGGAGCAATGCGCTCGCGACAGTCTGCTTCTCGTCGTCGGAGAGATCGACCCAGCGCCGCCAGTCGTCAGTGCCATCGTCGGTGTGGAGATTGATCGGGAGTTCTTCGAGAAACGCAACAGCGCCTGTCTCGTCGTTCGATATCCCAGGAATACGAACTTCGCTTGCGTATTCGAGGAGCTTTGGGAGTGGCCGTGTCTGTTTGCCATACAGCGCGAGGTCAGTTCCCTCTTCGAGTACGCCTGCTTCGGTTCCCTCCGCGACGATCTCACTGTTTGCACCGACTAGCTCTCCCTCGACTGCCTGCATATCCCCGACTGCTCCGACGACGGCGAGCGCTGCAAGGTCGCGGTTGCCGTCTGGATTGCCAGTCTCAGCTGCGAGCGCGCGGGCAAGCAAGTAGCTCGCGCCCGCCCCGGAGAGTTCGGACGCGCCGTTGATTCCCTCAAGGAGAGGGTTGAGATGAAACTGTGTGTCGGCGTCTGCTGGCTGGTGGTGGTCGGCGATCACCGGCGTGAAATCGCCGGCCTCCTCGTGGTTGCTGATTACGTCAAGCTGGCCGCTGCCAAAGTCAGTAAAGAGTACAGTTGCTGTGTCGTGGGCCGCAATACTCGCAATCTCGGTGTCGTCGAGCTGTTTTTTGAAGACGACGTCGTGCGGGATGGATGCACGCTCAAGCGCCGCCGAAGCGATTGCAGCGCTCGTGAGCCCGTCGGCGTCGATATGCGAGGCCAGCAGCACAGACTCCGCCTCGGTCAGTCGTCTGGCACAGTCGTGTGCGCGGGTGTCGAGTTCCGGTACCGGTCCCATCGCCTGTAGCTTGCTCGGTATCTGATTTAAAGTTCTGGATGCCGAGTCGAGTGACGTCTCAAGGTGAGCCGATCAGCGATACGTTACATTTCGACTGGCGTGAACCAGTCGGCGTACTCCTCGGGCTGTTCTTCGACGATCTCGAAGAACGTGGTCTGGATATCGTCAGTGATCGGTCCTTTGGTTCCCTCCCCGATCTGGTTGTCGTCGACCGAGCGGATCGGCGTAACCTCCGCTGCCGTCCCGGTAAAGAACAGCTCGTCTGCGGTGTACAGCTCGCCACGGGAGATTGTTGCCTGATCGTGAACCGTGTAGCCAAGATCCTCTGCAATGTCGATCACCGACTGGCGGGTGATACCGTCGAGGATGCTCTCGGCCAGTCCGGGTGTGTACAGCTCGCCATCGCGAACCACAAAGAGGTTCTCGCCGGGGCCTTCCGCGACGTTACCCTCCTTGTTGAGGACAATCGCCTCGACGTAACCGTTCGATTCTGCCTCCAGCGAGGCGAGCACGCTGTTGATGTACGTGCCCGTTGTCTTTGCGTTCGTCGGAATCTGGCTAGAGGCGTACTTCCGCCAGGAAGAGATTGCGACATCGACGCCGTTTTCCAGCGCGTCCTCACCGAGATACGCACCCCACGGCCAGGCCGCAATCGCGACTTCTTCGTCACAGTCGGAGGGATTCAGCCCGAGCATGCCGTAGCCGTAGTAGGCGATCGGCCGGATGTAACAGGAGGCAAGCTCCTCCCGTTTGAGCAGTTCGAGCGTCGCTTCGGTCAGTTCCTCCTGCGTGTAGGGAATCTCAATCTCGTAGGGCTTCGCGGAGTCGTACAGCCGCTTCAGGTGGTCTTCCCAGCGGAAAATTGCTGGTCCCTTCTCGGTGTCATAACAGCGCACACCCTCGAAGACGCCGGTGCCGTAGTGGAGTCCGTGAGTGAGCACGTGGATCTGTGCCTCGTCCCACTCCACAAACTCACCATCCATCCAGATGCTCTCGACATCCATCTCGTCGAAGCTCATACCCGGACACACAGGCCCCATCATTAAGTAGTTTCACGGTTCGCCGTGGGTGTCTGGGAGGACAGCGTTACAGCTGTTCGATCAGCTGCTTGCCTTCCAGATACGGAATCCCGTGTTCGTCGGCGTATGCGCATGCTGCTGTCGGCGACAGCGCTTCGTGTGAGCTGTCGTCGAGCATCTCACAGACGACCACTGCGGGTGGGAGATCCGCTGCCTCGGCGAGTGCAAGTCCGAGCTCCGTGTGACCCTGACGGTCAGCGAGAAGTTCGGGCGCGCCACGGAGAATGTGAACGTGCCCTGGTGAGCGAAACTCCGCCGTGAAATCGGTCGTTCCCGGCGACGCAGCCGCACTCGCAAGCGCCCGAATCGTGGTCGACCTGTCCTCATCAGTGATCCCAGTGTGCGTATCCCGGTGGTTGACTGGCAGCGAAAACGACGAGCGCTCGTCGTAGGAGAGTTCGTGATCGCCCGCGGCCGGATGGTCGATTTCGTGTTGCAGAAACGGCAATCCAAAGACCGACGCTACCTCGTCACTGATCGCGACACAGACCAGCCCACCTGCGTCGTTGCGCAGCTGTGTGACAGCTTGTGGTGTCACTGCCCCAGCGGGATAGACAATATCAGTTTCCCCCTCACGATCGGCAGCGTCGTGGATACAGACGGGTTCACCCCGCCGAAGGGCTTCGGTCGCACGGTCGACACTCGCTGCGTGGGTTGACCGGTCGCTACTCTGTGACAAAGATGCTCACCTCGGTTCCGTCCGCGAGATCCAGCGACGCACGGAGTTCGTCGGGTGCAATCAGTTCGAGGTGATCATCACCGTGATGTGTTCGCTCTGGAGTGATCACGTGGGCATTCTCGTACCGTTGTCCGTCGACGTCGAGCGATGCCGGGTAGCAGTAGGCTGGGCCGTAGGTTCTGTCGTCGCTCTCCCAGCCGTCGATCGTGATCGGCTGGAAGGCATCCAGACTCGCCCGAGATCTGATGCTCTGTTCCGTGAGATCGACGTTGAGGGTCCCTGGATACGGTTCGTACCCGAGTTTCGTTCTGAACTGCTCCATATACCCATCGAGCGTGATGTAGTGACGGCCTTCACCCATCCCGCTCGTGACGGACCCGTCCAGCTCCACGACGACATCGCGCTCGAAGATCCGCCGGTAGCTCGCATACTCGGCCCGCAAGCGTTGCTCACCCGCCTCGGTGAGTTCGATCCACTGGCCGTCGCTGACAGTCTCACGGACGATACAGTCGGTATCCTCCAGCCGCTGGAGTCGNCGAGATGCAGTCTGGGTCGACGTGTCGAGTCGGTCTGCGAGGGCTGCACAGGAGAGTTTCTCCTCGCCCTCGAGTGCACCGATCAGCGCGAGGTGTTTCAGTGTCCGAACCTCGTCGCTTCCGATCGGTGGCTCTGTCTCTGCCATACACATCTCTCGGGATTCATCAGAGATAAGCATAACGGATATGTTATACATTCCAATTCTGAAAAGAGTCGTACAAAAAGGACAGAACCGAGACGGAGTTAGCTTTTATCGGGCGACGTGCCGTCGGTTGTCGTCTCGGAGACGCCCCGGCCATCAGCCGCGCCGGCGGTGTCCTGACTCCCGCTCTCTTTTGCTGTCGACGGTGCCTCCTCGCCAGCCGATGTGGCCTCCTGAACAGTCTGTTCCGTCGAACCATCCACAGAGCCGCGACCGAGAAGCTCTGTAAGTGATTTCTCACCGCGACTCTCGTCTTTCTCGCCGAATCCAGCGCTCAGCAGTCGTGTGAGTGCATCTTCGACGGAGTCGTCAATCTCGGTGTATCTGTCCTCTTCGACCTCGATGACAAATCCGGTTGTGATGTTCGGTGCAGTAGGCAAAAAAAGTATCTCACGGCCATCAGGTGTTACTCTGCCTGTTTTGAACGCAGTCATCCGGAGCCCATCCCACACTTCGAGCCGAACTGGTGCCTGCAGATCGCTCGTCCCAGAGAGTGCCGTCTCCACCGCCATCTTCGAGGCGTTGTAGATAACACGCAGCCCCGGGAGCTGGTTGATGAGGTCGTCGATTGCTCGCTCCAGCACGGAGCCGACTGCGGTGCGCATCAGATACCCGACGGAAAAGACGAGCAACACGAAAATCACGATTGAGAGAAGTACCCGAACAGGTTCCGATTCGACAGGAATCGGGATACGCGTCAGGTAACTGTAGATCCAGGCAAGAACGATAATCGTGACCAAAAGCGGAACGAGAATGATGAGTCCACTCCCAAAATCACGCTTCCACGATGCCATTAACAGACGGTCGTGGCGGCTTGGTAATGAGTTCTTGCTTTTTGCACTGGCTCGGCACCAATTATGGCATTTTAGAAGGACAGAAACAGGACGAGTGCTACAGAATCCAGAAGCACAGAATTAAAAATAGACTGTGTGAACACGGAGTATGGATCTCTTTGCAGTGATCGTCACGGCGGTCTGGGCGATGTTTCCCGCGTATATTCCCAACAACGCTGCCGTGCTGGCAGGCGGTGGGCGACCGATCGATGGAGGCAGGACGATGGGCGGCCGACGAGTGCTCGGTGACGGGAAGACCTGGCGCGGGACGGCAGTCGGCTGGAGCGCCGGCGCGGCTGTTGCAGTCCTGTTGAATCAGTTGCAACCGGAAGCGAGTGATGTGCTTGGGGTGACGCCGCCCGAGTTTCCGATTGCGATTATTATCGCGTTTCCACTCGGCGCGATGCTCGGCGATATCGGTGCCTCCTTCCTGAAGCGACGAACTGGACGGGAACGTGGCGCGCCATTTCCCGGTGTCGACCAGCTCGATTTCGTCGCTGGCGCGCTTCTGGTTGGCGTGGTTGCCAGCCCCGGCTGGTTCTTTGAGACGTTTACGATTCCTGTGCTGATCGTTGTCCTCGTTCTGACACCGGTGTTGCACGTCGTCACAAACGGAATCGCGTACGTGCTCGGACTGAAAGACGAGCCCTGGTGAGCTGACCAGTCTCACCGTTTGGTCT
>SL_4KL_010_BRINEDRAFT_10000429_pt1 | contig 21387 bp, 22 predicted proteins | sample SodLak_010_BRINE_2_FD_10664 | JGI IMG/M metagenome (IMG submission 10664) | reverse complement strand
AGTCTTTATACGCCGCAGCAAGCCCATCAAGCGCTTCGTGATGTTCTGCCGTATGTGGTGCCGTGAGTGGTGATACACTCACTCGACCTTCCATGATCGCCCGCCGATCGTATCCCTCCGGATCAGGGATAGTACCATCTCGCATCTGCTCCCAGATGTAGTCTTTAATTGCCACCGTTGAGCCGTTCTTTTCGGCACCCATTTTGTACCACCGAGATGGTGTTGTCACTTCGATCGGTGCCACCGTTCCGTTAAACAGCGGTGCATTCACGTTGAGGTAATCAACCTGTTCGAATACGCCTGCATCGACCGAGTGTTTAACCAGATAGGTTGCGGCTTCGGTCGCATTTCGGTAGTCTTGCGGGTCGGTCGCCTGTTCACGCCAGTTGTCGCTTGCTGGAATATACATCGAGACGGCGATCGCTGGCACATCAAAATATGCGGCCTCAACTGCAGCACTCACAGTGCCCGATCGGCCGAGTACGTACGACCCAATGTTTGCACCTTTATTACAGCCAGCGACGACAATATCGGTATCTGGACACAGCGACCCTAGCCCTGCAACAACACAGTCTGTTGGTGTTCCAGCAACTGCGTATCCGAGTTCGTGTTCTTCAAGTGTAACTTCGTGTGACATCGATCGACCAACCGCGCTCTGGTCGTTTTTTGGGGCGACGGCAGTGACAGAGCCGACAGTATCTAACGCATCATAGAGGGCACGGAATCCAACGCTGTCGATACCATCGTCGTTTGTCAGCAAAATCGAAGGGTCATCCATGCGTGACAGTTACGCGGACAGCGCAAAAACACACCGACAACCCACAAAGAAGACAAGGGGGGAGCATATATCAGAGAGTATGGGACTCGGTAGTACAACAAAAAAGATTCAATCGATTGCTGATACCGCAGAGCAGATGTACCAACGAATGAACGAACTCCGGATTCAGGTCGAAAATACCCAAGATACGGTACAGACAACCGGTGAAAAGGTGCAGAGACTCGAAGCAGAAATTATTGAACAGCGAGCAATCATTGAAGCGATCGCCGAAGAGTTGGATGTTGATCTTGAATCAGTCACTGCTGAAGCTCATATTCTAGAGGCAGAAGCCGAAGCGGAGAAGGCTGATTCGGACAACACTGATACCGAGTCATCGATCGATAACGCAGAGGAATCAAACAACCCCACCGAATAACTCTCCGTATTTATTGACAACGGGTCGATGAAAAGGTACACAAACAGGGGCAACATTTGCCCACCTAATGACAACCCATCGGCAGCCACTCGATTCTGTGCTTGAGACGATCGGCGAAACGCCGCTCGTCCGAGTACACGCTGGGCCTCCGGGAGTTCCGATCTACGCGAAATTGGAATCGTTCAATCCGGGGGCGAGTATCAAAGACCGGATTGGCAAGTATATGCTTGAAGAGATGTTAGCAGATGGAACCCTCAAACCAGGTGGGACCGTCATTGAGCCAACCGCGGGGAATACGGGTATTGGAATCGCGGTGGCTGCAGGTCAACTCGATTTGGAGGCTGTGTTTGTTGTCCCAGAGCGGTTCAGTCTTGAGAAACAGCAATTAATGCGCGCTCTTGGTGCAACGGTCATTAATACACCAACTGAGAAGGGAATGGGATATGCGATCGATCGGGCTCATGAGCTTGCCGAAGAGCTTGCGAACGCAGTTGTTCCACAACAGTTTGAGAACCCACTAAACGCTAACGCGCACTATGAGACGACCGCACCGGAGGTCTATGAGGCGCTTGAAAATGAAGTCGGGGCGATCGTCGCCGGTTGTGGGACTGCAGGGACACTCATGGGGATGGCACAGTATGGCCGAGAATACGATGCACAAACCCATGTAGCCGCAGTCGAGCCGGAAGGATCACTCTATGCAACATTCACTGGTAAGGACGTCGAAGAAGGATCGTACAAAACGGAGGGTATCGGAACGCATGATCCATCAACAAACGCCTTATTTGACCCCACGCTTGTTGATGAAGTGCTTCGGTTCTCCGATCGCATGATCCACGAAGAAATGCAACGGCTTGCGGCTGAGGAAGGCCAGCTTGTAGCTTCCAGTGCTGCAGCAAACAGTTTAGCTGCACAATCTGTGGCAAACCGGATCGCTGACGGATCCATTGATGCACCATCCGATTCGGTTGTTACGGTGTTTGCAGATTCAAGTGAGCGGTACCTCTCGAAAGGAGTGTATCGATCGTACGACGAGTGGGAAGGATAGTCCGACAGTGAGGCGTGAATCAGCACTCCAAGCTATCGAAGTAATAGTCCGTGCTCAACTTTCATACAGCGGTCTTCTACAACAGTGAGTCCAGCGGCTTCTGCTTTCGCAACCGCATCGTCATCATGAATTCCAAGTTGGAGCCAAATAGTATCTACGTCACCACGTGCTTCGTGCCGATCAAGAACTGAGTCAACAATCCCAGCAACTTCCTCACTTGGCCGGAACACGTCAACAATGTCGATCTCCGAATCTATATCTGCTAGTGACTCAACGGCGGGGACTCCAAGAATTTCATCCGCATATGGATTGACCGGAATGATCGTATAGCCGTGTCGCTGGAGGTACGCTGGTACTTCGTGTGCTGCTTTCCCGGGCGTTGTTGAACAACCAATAACTGCAACAGTCTGTTTTTTAAGTATCTCCGTCAGTCCCGCAGCATCTGAAACAGGCATACATAGACAACAACGGTAGCGAAAAAAAGTGTTTGTGGCGTATTGTTCGGTCTCAAAGGCCGGAGGTCAGAGGTCAGAGGTCAGAGGTCAGAGGTTAAAAGCCAGTCACGATCGAGCAATTCGAATATCTGGATCTGCATCTTCACTGGTGGTGATGATCCCATCGAAGAGTTGTGTGAGCGTATTCATTGTCTGTTGGTCATGTGCTGTCGAATCAATGCAGAACAGGCCAAGTCCACCAACGCTTTGAATACGTCCAGTAAAGACGTGAAGGAACCGGAAGACAGTCTGTAGATCGGAGTACATTAACAACGTTGACAGTGAATGCACCATGATCCGGTTCTTTTGGATCCCACGATCTTGGTAGAACGCTTGGAGAAATTCAGAGAGTTTGATTCCAATACCTGTCATATCAACCGGTGAAGACGTGTACTTGATTCGCTCATCATCAAGTACATCATTTACTCCTTGTTGGCGAGTGACACAGTCGACAACCGCAACAGGTCTTCCTTGGTACGCTGTTCGCTTCTTATAATCGCTCAACACTCGCTCTGCACCGTCTTTTGTTGTCACGACGATCGCCCCGTTCTTTTGTTCAGTTCCAGCCGCAAGAATGTCAAGACACAGTGCTCGTTTACCTGTCAGTGGTGGACCTGTGACGAGTAGATTGGTGCCTGGTTCGACCTCTGTCTCAAGGTCGGGACCTAAATCATACATTGTGTGATCCTCGTGAATACCACTCCCGACTTCTGCCACTCAAATGACGTTGTATCTCGTCGGAAGTCATTAGCTGTTAAAAACATACTCCGAGCCAGTAATATTCTTTTTGATTACGACGGAGATGTATATTTATATTTTCAATCATCAGACACCGCCAAGTCGCCCTAATAAAAATGCAACTGCAGCGAGGAGCATCCCCACTTTGAGATATTTTTGTCCAACTGTTGGATCACTGAAGGATCGATAGGTCGCCCACAACATCACAATATCCGCAGGAATAATCGCGAGCAGGTAGATCAAGCCAAATGTTTCAGTTACATACGGAATGACACTCGCAGCGACACCGAGAACGATTGCACCGGTACCAACCCACAATGCAGGTCGCTCGCCAATGACAATCGGTAGCGTCCGAAGATTCTCCTTTCGATCTCCATCAATATCTTCGACGTCCTTAACAATCTCTCGAGTGACGGTTGCGATTGCAGCAAGGAAGAACAATATTATCGCCCCAAACGGCTCACCGACGGCGGCCCCGCCAAAGAGGAACGTACTCCCTGTAAGGTAACCAACAATAACGTTGCCAACCCCCGGAAGCCCTTTGAATAGCTCTGTGTACGCAAGGAGTGCGAGTAGATTGATCACTGCAATAATAATCGCTTCGATCGGAAGCAAGAGTGCCGCAGTGACTGCACCAAAAAAGAGTGCAATGCTGAATACAAGCGTTTCGCGGGGACTTACACGACCGCTTGGGATTGGCCGATCGGGACGATTAACTGCATCAATCTCGCGATCGAAGTAATCATTGATCGCATTCCCAGCTCCGGTTGCAAGTCCAGTTGCTGCGATCGCAAGCGCAACATTCAGCGGACTAACGGAGAGCCCACCCGCAACAAATGCACCAATAAATGTGAGAAAGGATGCAGCGACGACATTGCCCGGTCGCGTGAGTTCAACGCACCCACTGAGTTTCTGTGTGAGACTCATACCCCTCCGTTCGTCTGTTCTTGTGGCCCCTGTTCTGACATACCCACTCTCATCAGGGGAACCGAATAAAACACCCGCATCTTGTGTTTGTGTCGATCGCGTGGTATGGTGGCGCACTCTCGATGCAGACCGACGGCCTTATAACCAATCTGACCGCTACATGTGAATGCGGGCACTTAGCTCAGTCTGGACAGAGTGCTTGGCTTCGGACCAAGTTGCCGCGGGTTCAAATCCTGCAGTGCCCATCACATTTTGTGACAGTCAACATTCCGCAGACGGGAGCGACCCGCTTATAAAAGATACCCCGATCGGCGTAATAGAAGGTTACTTACGACGCATCAATCTACGTCTCTTAGTACCAAAACCGTCGGAAAATCCAGTCATTATTATTTATATCCTCTGATTCCTACTTTTGAGATGAATAAACACTCAAGCAAATTCCAAGTTCGAATGCTTGTATGAATACAGCTGAATATCTTGATCATCACAGTACGAAGCAAGTTTCGCAGCATGGATCGTTTCCCAGTCGCCAGGCCCTTCTTCTAAGTGTGGCTGGAATGCAACGTTTACAGCCTCATCTTCCATAGCGTTTCCATAAATACTGGTCTCTGCTTCCGGTGGTAACACTTCAATCACAATAGCAGGGTCTCCTCTATGGCCCTCTTTTTTCACAACCCGATCGCCAGGTACGGACGGATTTTCTGGCATCTGATTCAGGTGAGCTGTGTTCGGTCCAATATCAATCAACTCATTCATTGGATTCAGCGAGATCGGCTCCAACTTGGCAGGTGTTTCACCTGAATACTTCTCGTCCATTTTTACCTTCGTTACCAAGCTATGAACCCACTCCCAACCAAGTAGAATAAGAGCATCCTCATTATCACGATGTCAAACCATCACAATGATATCGTCGTCTGAATCATTCTCAACCAATGACTCTGGTGAAAAAGCTGAGATATCTCTTGATGTTTTCACATCAACTTCATACTCGAAGATCTCAAAATCATAGCTACTGAAACTCTCTGGATTGCAGCGCCGAATCGCCTCTTCATTCATCCAAGTCCACATCTCAACAGGAAGATACTCTCGGCAGAACCGTTCAAAAGCTATTTCTCCAAGGTTTCCTACTCGCTTACTATCTAATTTATCACCCTTACATCCCTGTAGTAGTGCTTGGTGATTTGATCGTTCTCTGTCAATTTCGTCTGGTTCAAACCGATACATAAGTGACTCACCGGAAACGACACCCCGTATCTTGACCGAACAATGTATGGGGCCAAGGTATAGGAAGCAATCTCCGTAGCTTTGCATCTATTTGTCCTGAAAGATATAATTTCCCCTCAAGCGATAGTTCTACAAAAAGCATCTTTTCTATCAGTTCGTGACGTGTGATTACAGTATTGGTTCGTGTGTTCGAATGACTATTTACGGACAGAGACACACGAAATAAAACCAATATATAAGGACACAAAATATTGCCACAGCTGAAATCGAATCCACTGATAAGACCAGTTATGTGAAACAACTTCCACTCTGTTGGTCGAGTCTACACACTTTTACTCAGTTACTCAATAGAGATATCTATGACGCTAGAAGAGGATGCACTCGAGTATCATAAATCGAAGCCACCGGGCAAGATCGAGGTTACCACAACAAAACCGACAAACACCCAGCGCGAGCTCAGCCTCGCGTATTCGCCGGGCGTTGCGGAGCCGTGCCGCAAGATCGCAGCAAATCCTGACGATGCGTACCGCTACACTGCAAAAGGAAATCTTGTTGGTGTGATTTCAAACGGGAGTGCCGTACTCGGGCTCGGTGACATTGGACCACAAGCATCAAAACCGGTTATGGAAGGGAAAGGAGTCCTATTTAAGCGATTTGCTGATATTGATGTCTTCGATATCGAGATTGGTCATAAAGACACCGATGCCTTCATTGAGTCTGTTGTTGGGTTGGAACCCACATTTGGCGGTATCAATCTCGAAGACATTGCTGCACCGGAGTGTTTTACGATCGAAAAGCGGCTGCGTCAACGAATGGACATTCCAGTCTTCCATGACGATCAGCATGGGACTGCGATCATTACTGGGGCAGCTCTACTGAATGCACTTGAGATTGCCCAAAAGGATATCAAGTCGATACAGATCACATTTGCGGGGGCTGGCGCTGCCGCGATCGCAACCGCTCGGTTCTATGTCTCTCTTGGGGTTCAAAAAGAGAATATTACGATGGTTGATATTGATGGGATTCTCACTGCCAGCCGTGCTGACGCTGGTGAACTTGATCCATACAGTCAAGAGTTTGCTCGTGATATTCCGGATGGCGGCCTTGCGGATGCAATTGCCGGTGCGGATGTCTTCGTTGGTCTGTCTGCTGGTGGGATTGTTGACCCGGAGATGATTCGATCGATGGCGGCAGATCCGATTGTGTTTGCGATGGCAAATCCGGATCCAGAGATTGGGTACACTGCGGCTAAAAACGCCCGCAAGGATACAGTCATCATGGCAACAGGCCGATCGGATTACCCAAATCAGGTCAATAATGTGTTAGGGTTCCCGTTTATTTTCCGTGGAGCGCTCGACGTTCGAGCGACCAAAATTAATGAAGCGATGAAAGTTGCTGCCGCAGAGGCGTTGGCCGAGCTTGCAAAAGCAGACACGCCTGATGCAGTTCGCAAGGCCTACCGTGACCAACCGCTCAAATTCGGCCCAGAGTATATTATTCCAAAACCGATGGACCGTCGGGTTTTATTCGAAGTCGCGCCTGCAGTGGCAGAGGCTGCAATTGCTAGTGGTGTTGCTCGGAGAGAACTCGATCGTGACCGGTATGTCGAGCAGCTTGAGGCTCGCTTGGGGAAGTCACGAGAGATGATGCGTGTCGTGTTGAACAAAGCAAAAAGCGATCGTAAACGGATTGCACTCGCAGAGGGTCACAGCGAGAAAATTATCAGAGCAGCACATCAGCTCACCGATCGTCATATTGCGGACCCAATTTTGATTGGGAATGCAGCCCACATTAGGCGGACGGTTGACGATCTTGGGCTAGCGTTCGTTCCGACGATCGTAGATCCGACAGCCGAACCGTATGATAAGTATGTCGAATCGCTGTATACCCAACGACAGCGCAAAGGAATTACACGAAGGGAGGCAGCCGAGCGGATTCAGGATAGCAACTATTTCGCCTCAATGATGGTACAGCAGGGAGATGCAGATGCGATGTTAACTGGATTAACACATCACTATCCCTCTGCACTGCGACCACCGTTACAAGTCATTGGGACTGCAGATGACGTCGAATACGCTGCAGGAGTCTATATGTTGACATTCAAAAATCGTGTAATCTTCCTTGCGGACGCAACAGTCAATCAGGATCCTGATGCAGAGACGCTCGCCGAAATCACTCGGCATGCTGCAGCGACTGCGCGTCGATTTGATGTCGAGCCACGGGCTGCGCTCTTATCATATTCGGACTTTGGAAGCGTCGACAACGAAGGGACACGGAAGCCCCGCCGTGCAGCCGAACAGCTACGAACCGACCCGAGCGTTGATTTCCCAGTTGATGGTGAGATGCAAGCAGATACTGCAGTGGTCGAAGAACTGCTTGAGGGAACATACGAATTCACAACACTGGAACAGCCTGCAAATGTGCTCGTGCTCCCAAACCTTGAGGCAGGTAATATCACATACAAACTGCTCCAGCGGCTCGGTGGTGCAGAGGCGGTTGGCCCAATGTTGGCAGGGATGGCAAAGCCAGTGCATGTGCTCCAGCGTGAAGATGATGTGAAAGATATCGTTAATTTAGCTGCTGTCGCAGCAGTCGAAGCCCAAGAACCCGAATAGCAACACTATGTCTTTGACAATCAGGTAACGTATCGATCGTTCCAGCGTGGCCCGAGACAAATGAAATGCGTACGCTCTTTGTATGGCTACCGAGAACGTGGAGACAGATGACAAAGCGACAATTCGCAACCAATGGTGTCCACTCAGGCGAAGGAGAACACGATGCACATGGTGCACTCGTTACACCAATCTACGCAAATGTAACGTATCGATACGACTCTCCAACAGAGATGAAAAGCGAGTATCGGTACTCACGGATGAAAGAACCGACGCGAGAGTCACTCAACGCCGTTGTCTCGGATCTCCATAATGGAGAATATGCACGCACCTTTGCGAGCGGGATGGCTGCAATCAACACGCTCTTTACCACCGCTCTGTCTGCAGACAGTCATGTTGTCGCCGGACAAACCCTCTATGCAGAGTCACACACACTGTTGACGCGTGTCTTTTCTGATTTCGGTGTCGATGTGACGTTTGTCGATACAACAGATACAGAGAACGTTGCGAATGCGATCGAAGAGAATACTGATCTCATCTATCTCGAGTCACCAACGAACCCAATGCTGCAGATTACAGACATCGCTGCAGTCGCAGCGATCGCTGATGAACATGACGTACTCATGGGGGTTGATAATACGTTCTCTTCACCAGCACTCCAACGGCCGCTTGATCTTGGTGTTGATGTTGTTGTTGAGTCGCTCACAAAATATGTCTCGGGGCACTCCGATGCGATCGCCGGTGCGATTGTGACAAACGACAAAGCGCTTGATGCGGAGTTTGAGGTGATGCAGTACAACCAAGGCGCAACGCTTGGCCCACATGATGCATTCCTCGCGCGCCGCGGTGCAAAAACACTCGGTGCACGGATGGAGAAACATTGCGAAAATGCTCGTGCAGTTGCACAGTTCCTTGATGAGCATGATGCAGTCGATCGCGTCTACTACCCAGGCCTTGCGTCACATACCAACCACGAGGTTGCGGCTGAACAGATGGCGGACTTCGGTGGAATGGTCAGCGTCGAACTCGATGCAACGCTTGAGGAGACGATCGCCGTACTTGAAGCGCTTGAGGTGTTCCAACTGGCAGAGAGTCTCGGTGGTGTCGAGAGCCTTGTTGAACAGCCAGCAGTAATGACGCACCAAGACCTTTCAGTCGAGGAGCGCGAAAAAGCAGGCATCGCTGACAGTTTGATCCGATTCTCGATCGGGATTGAGGGAACTGAAGACCTCCTCCACGATCTCGAACAGGCACTTGCGGCGGGCTGCAACTAATCTACGCTACTGCAATGACGCTCGAATACGACACGATCGAATCATTGGCTGCTCGCTTAGTCCAGATTCCGTCCGAAAACCCCCCCGGAGAGGAAGCCACGTGTGCGGAGTTCATTCATCAGTGGTTCACTGATAGAGACATCGCTGCCGAACTGCTCGAAGAACCGGATCCCGATCGACCACAAGTCGGTGCACGTGTTGGTAGTGGTGCGCCAACACTTGTGATTAACGGCCACACAGACGTTGTCCCTCCGGGCGACCACGATGCATGGACAGACGGCCCGTATGACGGAGTCGTCTCCGACGGTCGCCTCTATGGTCGTGGCAGTGCAGATATGAAGACCGGGCTTGCGATCGGGATGCTGTTATTGGCTGCGTTTGCAGACCGACTCTCGACAGGAGAGCTGCCAGGTTCGCTTGTATTTCATGCTGCAATGGGCGAAGAAACCGGCGATCCAGGGACAAAAACGCTGCTTGAACAAGGCTATGATGGTGATCATGCGATCGTGATTGAGCCAACTTCGTTCCGCGTCGCAACGAGTTCAAAAGGACTTGCCGTCTATGAAGTGACACTCACCGGTGCGGCAACACATGCAAGCCATCCGGAGAAGGGTGTTAACCCGATCGAATCCGCTGAGCCGGTCCTCAACGCCATTCAGGAGTATAATACAGAGCTCATCAATCGCGGGACAGGCCTCTGTGGGACCGCGCTTGCAAGTGTGACCGAATTTGAGTCCGGTGTGGGATCGAACTACGGTGTCATTCCCGAAACTGCTCGGTTTATTTTCGATCGACGGATTGTGCCGGGTGAATCACTGGAATCGGTCGACGCTGAGGTGTATGCGCTATTTGATGAGATTGCGGCTTCGATTCCGCTCTCAATCGAGGCGACGCGAGTCCAACATTATGCTGCATCGGACATTCCGGTTGACGATCCGCTCGCAGTCCGAACACGTGAGCTCTCCGCGGACCGTGCTGGTGCTGACACGAAACCATGGGGAATTGAAGCCGCAACGGATATGCGGAATTTCATCAACGATGCAGACATGCCTGCGATTACGTGGGGACCTGGTTCGTTATCACAAGCACACACTGTTGATGAGTCGATCGACCTTGCCGAAGCCGCACTCGGTTATGATCTGTTGACACAACTCACAGAGGAGTTCCTCAACGGAGCAATCACGGACAACCGGTAGCGACCGGTTTGTCACTATTGTCACCGATTCACCGATCGAACGAAACTCCTTTTAGGCTCGCTGACTGACTGATCAGTCAGGACTCAATGACGAGCGAACAGACACATGACAAAATTATGGAGGCCACGCACACGGCCCTCTGTAAACAGGGATATGGCGGCCTCACAATGCAAGATATTGCAAACGAGGCTGGCAAATCAAAGTCGCTTCTTCATTATCATTATGATACGAAAGCTGATCTCCTCGTCACATTTATCGAGCATCTACTCGACGACTTTGAAGATCGAGTGGCGGTAACTGAAGATGCATCGTCACAGGATCGACTACTCTCATTTATTGAGTGGTTTATTATCGAACCACACGAGGACGAGCGAGCAGCATTTCATCTTGCGCTGTTGGAACTCCGGGCGCAGGCAGCATTCAACGAAGCGTTCAGCGAACAGCTTCGCGCAAGCGATGAGCTGCTCCGGGAGACGGTTGCATCGATTATCGGTGAAGGGATTGACGACGGTGTATTCTACGATGTGGAAGTTGAACCGCTCGCAGCAATGATTATTGCAACACTGGATGGTGCACGTACCCGTCAAATCACACTTTCGACCGACTGGTATACCGAAACCGTCTGTACGCAACTGATCTCTGCCCTCCAAACGATGCTCTTTGTTGATTCGGAAGTGGTGACTTCGCGTGAGTAACGGGCAACGCTCACGAGTCGCTGGAGGCGTCGATGAGTAAATCGAAGGAGACCGATCGATCCGTCAACGTCACCGATGGAAAGCTTGCAGGGCCGCTTGTCCTGCTGTCTGCACCGATCGTTGGCTCACAGCTGCTCCAAGTAGCATACAATCTTGCAGACACCTACTGGGTTGGCCGTCTCGGTGAGGATGCAGTTGCAGCGCTCTCGTATTCGTGGGCGATCGTGTTTCTGATGGTGAGCGTTGGTGGTGGACTCACGGTTGCAGGAACGGTCCTCATCTCACAAAATAAAGGTGCAAACAACCTCACACAGTCACACCACGTTGCCGGACAGACGCTTTCGTTTGTCACACTCATCGCAGCAGCCTTTGCGGTTATCGGCTATATTGGATCGCCATATCTGCTTTCACTGGTTGGCGCAACGCCCGGAACGGACCCGCACACATTGGCGACACAGTACACGAGAATCATCTTTATCGGTGTGTTGTTCATGTTCTGGTTCTTCATTTTTGACGCACTCTCTCGTGGATGGGGAGATACACGGACACCGCTGTATCTGATGGCAGTCAGCGCGCTCGTCAATGTGATCATTGATCCATTCTTGATTCTTGGCTTTGCTGACAATCCCGTCTTTGGCTGGGTTGGGATGGAGTCGCTTGGAGAGACACTCTTTGCGGCAACCGGATTTGAAGGGTACGGGGTTGCTGGTGCTGCCGTTGCCACGGTTATTTCCCGCGGCCTAGCAGCAACGGCTGGTCTCTACATTCTCTTTAGTGGCCGTGTTGGACTCAAGCCACAGCTTTCAGATCTTATTCTCCAGCGAGAGACTGTGACGAAAATCGTTGAAATCGGCGTCCCGATCGCAACCGAGCAAGGATTCCGATCGCTCGGAATCGCGCTTCTCACCGCAATCATTGCGATCGCAGGTGACCAAGCGGTTGCCGCATATGGAATCGTAAACCGTCTCTCCTCGCTCATGTTTCTTCCTGCGCTTGGGCTTGCTCGTGGGACCGAGACTGTTGTCGGACAGAACATCGGTGCAAACCAGTTCGATCGCGCAAAGCGGGCGGTGTATCTTAGCTCAGGAATTATCGTTGGCGTGTTTATTCTCGTGCTGGCAGTCGCGATCCCGTATGCGGAGGCGATCGTTGCATTCTTCATTGAAACAACAGGCGAGTCGACGGATGTGGTGACGATCGGTGCGGCATACATCATGATCGCTGGGCCAGCCTACATTTTCCTTGGCGTCTTTCAGATGCTTCTCGGAGGGTTCAGAGGCGCAGGAAGCACACGTGCGGCAATGCTCTTTTCGCTACAGGAGTTGTGGCTCTTCCGCCTGCCGATCGCATACGCAGCGCTCGTCTGGTTTGATGTTGGGATCGTCGGCGTCTGGTATGCCGTTGCGATCTCATACATCGCATCAGCCATCACCACCGCACTCTGGTTCTTCCGAGGAACGTGGATGAAGCGGGTCGTCGACGACGATTCTCCAAAAGACCCGGACCCAGCAGTTGGGACACAAACAGCGGGAGACGACTAATATGAGTAAGACAGCACAATCAGACACAGGAATCGGCTCAAAAGCAGTTATTTTAGCAGTGGTTGGAAGTACGTTCTTTGTCGGCTTTGGTGGCGGTGTGATTTTCCCAATCCTCCCGAATTTGGGTGTTGTCTTGGGAATCACGCCGTTCATGGTCGGAATTATTCTGAGTGCAAATCGGTTTACTCGGCTGTTTATGAACGCCCCTGCAGGGATGTTCGCCGATCGGTTTGGCACCCGAAAACCGTTCATTATTGGGCTATTCATCCAAGGATTTGCCACCCTTGGCTATGTCATTGCGCTCAATTCCACACTGCCGGAGGCTTGGTTCCTTGCGGCTCGATTGCTCTGGGGCATTGGAAGTGCATTCGTCTTTGCAACCGCCTATACGATCGTTGCAGATATTACACCGAGTGAATCTCGCGGTTTAGGGATGGGAGTTGTCCGAGGTGGAATTACGCTTGGGTTCCCAACGGGCGTGGTGCTTGGTGGAATCGTCAGTGAGTGGTACGGCATCTCGGAAGCATTCATTCTTGCGGCTGTATTTGCACTCTTGGCAGGTGTTGTTGCGTTTGCAACGGTCCCCGAAACACACGTTGAAGAGGAGAACTCAACCGTCAAACCATGGGATGTAGATACGAGTATTCCTGCAGTCACCGTCGGATTAGTTAATTTCGGGCTCTACTTTGCGTATATTGGCGCGCTGTTTGCATCGCTTGTGATCTTCCTCGATGCATACGACATCGGTGTCTTTGGATTTGGGGCCCAAGGCTCATCGGGAATCTTCATGGCTGTGACTGTCCTCTCAGCGTCGGCGTTCATGATCATCGGTGGGAAGATGAGTGATATGCTTTCTTCACGGGTCCCGCCACTCATGGGTTTCATTGGCGTCTCATTTATTGGCTTTATTCTCCTCACACTGAGTACTGAAATCTATGTGCTCACGATCGCGTGTATCCTTATTGGAGCTGGACAAGGTGGAACGAGTGGCCCACTTATTGCGCTGCTTGCGGATCTAACACCAAGCGATCGGATGGGTCGAGCGATGGGGACAAATAACGTCTTTGGCGACATTGGTGGCGGACTCGGCCCAGTTGTAACGCTTCCATTGATTGATTGGGTAGGATTCGCTCCGATCTATGCGGCGTGTGCAGTTATCCCACTACTCGCCGGCGCGGTGCTGCTTGTCGGTATTCGGCGTGAGACCGGCTCGGCACTTCCGAAGACAGACCTTGTGAGTGCAGACTAAGATGATCGCAGAGCTGTCACTCGTGGTTGATCTTGGCATTGGTGAGTCCCTCTCTGAGGCAAGTGGGATTGTTCAGTATCTTCTTGTATTTATTTTCGCTGCGATTCCATGGGTCGAAATCTTGGTCGTGATTCCGATCGCGATCGGTCTTGGTCTCAACCCATTTTTTGTTGGTATCTTCGCGTTTGTTGGCAATATTGCGACTGTGTACCTGCTCATTATTTTCCACAGACGGATTGCAACATGGTGGGCAGAGCGGAAGTCACGTGATCCCGATAAGCCCACTGAAAACGATGACACAGGGCGATCGAGCCGGGCACGCCAGCTCTGGAAAAAGTACGGAATTGCCGGCTTGGCACTGGCTGCACCAATCGTGACAGGCGTTCATTTGGCTGCCTTTATCGCAATGCTCGCAGGGAGCCGTGGCCGCGTTGTTGGATGGTGGATGACTGTTTCAATGGCAATCTGGACAGTCGTTATTGTGATCGGATCGATCTATGGGCTTGGATTCCTCGGGATCATCTAGCGCTGTTGTGCTCGCTCAAGCGACCCCACGAATCCAAAGTATGCCACAATCCCCGCAAGCATGAACATATAATAGGCCCATGTTGGGCCATCAAGTATCGAAAAGATGGCGCTGACGATCGTTACCCAGACGATCGCAAACGCCAAATCACCAACCATACCCCACTTTTGTGCTCGCACATCAGTGAGAAACCCATCCAGTCGACTCATTTGAGACTCACAACAGTGATTACCAGACCCCAATAAATAAATCCAAACTTCCAGTTAGCTGTTTGTCGGAATCCGTGCCGTTGGGCTCTCTGCCTCGGCCTCATCGTATGTGACATACAATATACCAAGCACAATCAATGTCGCAGTCTCTAATATTTTTGAAATCAGTGCCGTTGTTTCAACAGCCAAATGAGAGACCATCGTCTCGATGAATCCTGTGTCGTGATGCCCACCCATTTCACCCGGCCCCCATGGCCAGAACGCACCATGTCCTAAGACGGTGTGCCATGCTGCATACCCGACAATGTATGTCGCCATCAGGACCATCCCAAAAAGATAGATCTGTTTTGGGTCGTGTCCATCGAGAATACGCGTGATGCCAAAAATAATGAGGACGCTTGAGAGAACGAACGTGATCGGCCGTGGATCGTGAACCATACCAATCTCAATCTGTGTGACCAATCGCGGGAACCCCCAATAGAGGTGGACTGCCGCAACTGCAAGTGCGAGTGCTCCTGCGAGGTAGTGAAGCCCTGTCCGGTTCATTGGTAACTACTCAGCGATGGACGTACCTGAGCGTTTCTTTCTCAGGTAACTTGTGAATCGACGTTCACCGTTGTAACTTCCTCATCTGCAAGCGATCGGATCAGCTCTACCGCATCCCACACATCAACAAACCGCGTGTACAGCGGTGATGGACAGAGCCGAACCACATTCGGTGGTCGATAATCAACAACCACCCCCGCCTCCCGAAGTGCGGCACTCAGCTGTTTTGCGTTTGGATGTTCGATCGACACATGGCCACCTCGACTAGAGGGCTCTCGTGGCGTTCCCACCGAAAACTCCTCACCAAGCCGTCCATCAACAAGCGTAATGAGATAGTCGGTGAGCGCGACGGATTTCGATCGGATCTGTTCGATTCCTGCCTCATCAATCACCGCAAGCGCACCTTCAAGCGGTGCAGCACTCAACATCGAGACAGTTCCAATCTGCCATGCACCTGCCGTTTCAGCAGGTGTAAACGTCTGATTCATCTCAAACTGCGTTGCTTTCTCATGACCCCACCACCCAGCCAACGTGGGTTCTGCTCCGAAATGGTTCTCATTCACATACAGTCCTGCCAGCGCACCGGGGCCTGCATTGAGATATTTATAACTACACCACACCGCAAAATCGACGCCGACAGTAGACAGTTCGTGTGGCACAACACCGACAGAGTGCGCACAATCAAATCCAACGTATGCATCTGCCTCGTGTGCAGCCGTTGTAATCGCTTCAAGATCGAATAGCTGTCCGCTCCGATACAATACACTTGGCATAAAAACGATCGAAATATCAGCATGCGTCTCAAGCGCGTCAACGATCGCATCTATCTCAATCGTCCGGCCATCACTGCTTTCGACAACCCGTAGCTTCTCATCAGGATCAATGCCGCGCTGTGTGAGTTGTGCGGCGATCGCATAGTGATCCGTCGGGAAGTCAAGATCGTTCACTAACACCGCGGGAGCGGGAGCATTTTCAGGCTGCTCCGCAAGTGCGAGGTCAAGAAACGTCCCAATGAGTGTATGTATGTTGACTGTCGTTGAGTTTCCGACGACGACCTCCGAAGCGTTCGCGCCGACAAGCGGTGCCACTAGCTCACCAAGATACTCCCCGTAGTGGAACCAGTCGGGATCGCTGTCGGTCCACCCACGGATTGCAAGCGCTTTCCACTCCTCGACAACCCGATCGAGCGTTTCGATCGACGCATCCGAGGCAAGTCCGAGTGAGTTCCCATCCATATAGAGCGCATCCTCCGGCTGGATGAACCGATCGCGAAATGAAGCAAGTTCATCAGTGCTGTCGCGTTCGATTGCGTCAGCCCGATCGTACTGTGGAGACATACCACATCACAGACCTGCAGATAAAAACCAGTTCCTGTCTGCGCTTATTCTCGTGCGCCAATCAGTCGTCGAATCTGCTCGACATACGCACCCACAGCAGGATCCGATCGCCGTCGTGGTCGGGGGACATCAATTGAAACAATCTCGCTGACACGCCCAGGGTCGGCCGCCATCACGACCACTCGATCAGCAAGCGCGACTGCCTCGTCAACGTCGTGCGTAATAAAGAGAATCGTCTTTTTTGTCTCCGTCCAGATCTCCAACAGCTCTTGTTGAAGATGCTCTTTCGTTCTGGCATCAACCGCGCCAAACGGCTCGTCCATCAAAAGCAGCGATGGGTCGACGGCAAGCGAGCGGGCGATCGCAACTCGCTGTTTCATCCCACCTGAGAGCGCTGATGGATACGATGATGCAGCATCTGCTAACCCAACAAGCGAAAGCATCTCTGTGACCCGGCGCTGTCGTTCTTTTTTATCAACAACTTGTTGTTTGAGACCAAAGCCAACGTTCTCCTCTACAGTGAGCCACGGGAAAAGGTGGTATTCTTGAAAAACGACACCCAGTTCAGGCCCTGGTTCCGTCACTGCTGTTCCATCCAAACGGATCTCCCCATCCGTGGGAGGCTCCAGTCCAGCAACAATTCGAAATAGCGTTGTTTTCCCACAGCCAGAGGGGCCAACAATACAGACAAACTCACCATCATCGATCGAGATATCGACAGCATCAAGCGCTCGAACTGGCTCATCACCACCGAACGTTTTGCCCACTCGATCGATATCCAGTTTTGTCATCTCATTCATGCTCGCCATCGGAGAGCCCTCCGTTGTCCAACGCGGAACAGTGTATCAACTACCAGGAACATCAAACTCAGTACGAGAATGTAGGCGATGACGCGATCGACAAGTAGATTAGTGCTTGCTCGTTGGATTTCGCGCCCGATGCCCGGAACACCAAAAATCTCGGCGGCAACGACAAGCATCCAACAGCGACCAATCCCGGTTCGAATACCAGTCAAAATCTCGGGAAGTGCACTAGGAATGACGATCGTTCTGATTGTCGCAAGGTTTCCATTCACGCCGAGGGTTCGACCAACGTCGATGAGATCATCCGAAACCGATTCAACGCCACCATACGTCGCGTAGAAGTTGATCCAGAACGCACCGAGTGCAATAATAAATGCTGCACCGACATGGTTGATTCCGAACCAAGCGATTGCGAATCCAATCATCGCAAGCGGTGGGATCGGGCGGAGAATCCGAACCACTGGCGCAGTGATCTGATCAGCAGTTCTGCTCCAGCCAAGAATGACACCAGCACCAACACCAAGTGCGGTTCCCACGATCGTCCCCGGGAGCCAATGCATCATGCTCTGTTGGAGTGCCGTGGTCATGTCACCGGATAGTAACTCATCAACAAATCGCTCGCCAACCGCGATCGGAGACGGGAGCACAATATCCGGCTGTGTCAATGAGAGAANATGCCACAGTATCAAGAAACCAATGACACCAGAGACACCAAGCAGATACGATCGTACCGTCTCCGAATCGATACGTGAACGGTATCGTNTCCATGGCTGCGTTCCGGAGGCAACACCACCGTCAGTTTGTTTCCGACCCATGCTTACAACGAGTCGTAGAGCGTATAATCGAAGATGTCATCCACTGATAGCTCGGCTTCCGTTTGTTCATTTTCAGCCGCAACACCCGCAAACACTTCGACACCGGACTCGATCTCTCGTGGATCAGTAATGAAATTTGAAAGCGGCGAGTCAAGCGCTCTTCGTGCACGATCCTCTGGCATACCGATTCCGTCGCTTACATGAACGGCTGTTTCATCGGGATGGTCGTTAATGAATTCGGTTGCTCGGACGTGCTGTTCGAGGAACTCCAATCCAACACCGTTCTCTCGGACTTCATCGCTCATGAGCGTCACCGCAGCCGGCTGTCCGGGCATAATCTCGCTCGCAGTTCGGAGCATTGTTACATCGGAGTCTTCTTCCTCAGCGATCGTTGGAACCGGCTCCATGATGCTTGTGCCGTCGATCTCATCATTTGCGATCGCTTGCCAAACTGCATTTGCACCGTTTATTTCGGTGATTTCGACGTTCTCGTCGTTTTCTGGATCAACACCGTGGTTCGAGAGCCAGTAGCGTAGCAAGACGTCAGGGACACTCCCTTGCGGGAACGTTCCAAACCTGAATGGTTCGCCGTGTTCATCTGCCCATGCGTCGAATGCTTCTGGGCCCTCTGTATCGTTCCACAATGGGTGGAACGACTCATCAGCGAGTATCCCCATCGGTTCAACAATGTTTGCAGCGGTTACTTTGGCGGGTATTCCTCGATCGATCACAATCATCGAAGGGACTGCACCAAACATTGCAACGTCAATCTCATCGCCGGCGTATGCTTGGACGATCGCGGGTCCATCACTGAACTCACGACCGTCGACAGAGACGGAAAGATCGTCAAAGTACCCCTCACCCTCCATTACGAAATACTGCAGATCGGGATAGATCGGCATATATGCGACTCGGAGTTCGTCAATATCGTTATCACCGAGGCAGCCAGACAGCCCTGTGAGGCCTGCCGTTGCAGCAATCCCAGTTCCTGTCGTTTGAATAAACTTTCGTCTGTCGATGCTCCTGTTGCTCATGCCCGTAGTCATTACATCTCTTACGTGCCCAATCAATAACGGCTCTCTGTCTACGGTAACTGCCGCGGCTGGCTGGGTTACGTGCTTTTGTCCTATTCCCGTATGAAAACGCAGCGCATCCTCCAACACCCGCAGATTCTATTTCACCGTATGTCACAGAAACCGGTAATTTACGTCTGTTTGTATGACACTCCACAACACAAGGTAAGAACTATCGCTCCCCGTACCCGGAGTGTAGGTATGACGGAGTTTTCCTCTCGTGTTGAACGGATTTCGATCAGTGGTATTCGGAAAGTGTTTGAAGCCGCAGGCGAGGATGCAATTAATCTTGGACTTGGGCAGCCGGATTTCCAGACGCCAGCGCACGCTCGACAGGCAGCGATCGATGCAATCAATGATGGCTTAGTGGATGCATATACCCAAAACAAAGGGACGGAGTCGCTCCGAGAGGCCATTGCTGCAAAACATGAACGTGATCAAGGCATTGATCTTGACCCGGACGATATCATCGCAACAGCAGGTGGAAGTGAAGCGCTCCACATTGCGATCGAGGCACACGTCGATCAGGGCCAAGAGGTTATTATCCCTGATCCGGGCTTTGTCTCGTATGATGCACTAACCAAACTTGCCGATGGTGAGCCGGTTCCAGTGCCGCTTCGGGATGATCTGACGATTTCACCCGACGCAGTTGAAGACGCGATTACAGAAGACACCGCTGCATTCATTGTTAACAGCCCAGGAAACCCGACCGGTGCAGTCTCACCAAAGGAAGATATCGAAGCGTTTGCACGGATTGCAGATGAGCATGATGTCCTCTGTATCTCCGATGAAGTGTACGAATACACGGTGTTTGAGGGCGCACACTACTCGCCGATCGAGTTCACAGAAACAGACAATGTTGTCGTCGTAAATTCAGCCTCAAAGCTCTACTCGATGACTGGTTGGCGACTCGGATGGGTGTTTGGCTCCGCCGATCGGGTTGAGCGAATGGTTCGGGTTCATCAGTACGCACAAGCGTGTGCAAGCGCTCCCGCACAGTACGCTGCTGAGGCTGCCCTCACAGGGCCACAGGATATTACCGAGGAGATGACAGCGTCATTCAAGAAGCGTCGAGATATCCTTGTGGATGGATTGGAGTCACATGGGATTACGGTCCCAACTCCAAAAGGAGCTTTCTACGCGATGCCGGAGGTTCCAGATGGTTTTGTCGAGGAGTGTATCGATCGCGGCGTAATTCTCGTCCCCGGTGAGGCCTTTGGTGAACACGGAGCAGGCTATGCTCGAATCTCGTACGCAACAGATGAAAAACAGCTTCGCGAGGCGATCGAAATTATGGGCGATGCAATGGCTGCGCTCGAATAACGGCGCGAGTTAGCTTCGTGCTTGTGGCGCGCGCAAACGCTCTTCGCGCCGTGATTTTGGTGTGATGAGCCGATCAGTCACACGCCGTGCACCGACAATATTCCGTGCGAGTGGACCAACTGAGCCTTCTGCAAGATAGCCGCTGAGATAGATGTTTGATTCAGTTTGGTCTGTGGTCTCCCATGCGAGCGTTCGATCGTTGAGAATTGGCATTCCTCGATAGCCACGTGCAAGCGAGAGAGTGCTCGCAACGCGATCGCAGAGCGGATGTGTGTACGTCGCTTCCGTTCCGGTCGCAAGCAATACGCAATCAGCGGTGAGCATCGCACCGGTTGTCTGTTGAAGATGGATACACTCACCGGCAACCGTTGCTGACTCCACCTCACCGTATTTGATTGTGAGCTTATCCGCCTCAATCGCCTGATCCATGCGATCGAGCAAATGCGGTGGGATCGTTCCATCACGGCGCTCACGCTGAATAACTTCGTATCGACCCTGCGATCCTGCAGGCAGTGAATGGAGTTGCTTTTCGATCCGTTGCCAGTTCATCCACGGCGGTGCTGC
>SL_4KL_010_BRINEDRAFT_10000425_pt1 | contig 21413 bp, 23 predicted proteins | sample SodLak_010_BRINE_2_FD_10664 | JGI IMG/M metagenome (IMG submission 10664) | reverse complement strand
TGAGTGCGGTTGCCACGGATTTGGACGTCATTTGGGTACAGTTCCATCGTAGGTGGACATTCATATAATGTTATCGGATTTTAGACCTGGTTACACAGAGACACTGCCTGTAGAAGTTTAGCTCTCTTTCTTATTAGGCCGTTATTTGGACGTATGGGTTTTATAAGTTTGTCAAGAGCTACCACGGTTGCGGCACCGCTCGACGCTCGCGACGTCGCGCGCGCTGGCTCGTGTGCAGGCACACCGCGATTTGAGAGCGTTTCTCCGTCGCCGCCGAGATCTTGGTTTCGATGAAATCGCTCGGAGGCGAGCGGCGACCACACCGCTCACATCGACTCGCCTCGGTCTCGTTCCCGCTGTTCGGGAGTCGAGCGAGGGACTTTTCGTCCGCAAGGCCGAACGAGGTGTATGGCTCAGGCGACCCAAGAGTTCGGCGAGTGGCCCCTCAAACGGCTGATGACCGAGGTCTGTGGCTCCGGTCACAAGTCGGCCGACGACCTGACGCGAACACAAGCGACCGAGGCGTTCGAGCGCATCCTCGCGGACGAGCCCGACCCGACGACGCTCGGTGCGTTCTGGCTCGCAAATCGTTGGAAGCGAAACACCCCCGAAGAGCTGGGCGCGTACGTCGACGTGATGTGTGAGCGCGTCGAATACGCGGAACCGAAGTGTGACCCCGTCGACTGCGGCGCCAACTACGACGGTAAGGGACGCTCCGCGATCCTCGGTGTCGCAGCCGGCGTCGTCGCAGCCGCCGCGGGCACTCCCGTCGTCGTTCACTCGGGCGACCGCGTCCCGACGCAGAAGCAGGACTCGTACAAACACGTCCTCGACGAGCTCGGCGTCGCGACGGAGCTCACGCCCGGCGACTCCGCCGACATGGTCGACGAGACCGGCTTCGGCTTCTACTACCAGCCGACGTTTAACCCCGCTATCGACGACCTGTTCGACCGCCGCGACCAGATGGGCGTTCGCACCTTCGTCAACACAATCGAGACGCTGGCAAACCCCGCCGGCGCCTCGACGCATCTCGGCTCCTTCTATCACCTCGCGTTCGCGAAGAAGGTCGTTGACACGTTCGTCGAAAGCGAGTTCCACGACCTCGACCGCGTCCTCATGTTCCAGGGGATGGAGGGGTACGACGACGTCCGCCCCGGCTACACGAAGGTCGCGGAGTGGACCGCAGACGGGGGTGCCGGCGACGACGCTGGTAGCGAAGGGAGCGACGCCGCCACCTTCGACGACTTCGAGATCGAAACCGCCGACTACGGGATGGATCTCGAAGAAGCAGACCTCGCGGTCGACGACGTCGCCGTCGACTCCGCACGGATTACCGAGGAGGTGATCGCCGGCGAGCGCGACGATGCCTTCGCCGACGCGGTCGCGGTCAACGCCGCCCTTCGGATCTACGCGCGCGAAGACGTCGACTCCATCGAGAAGGGATTAGACGCTGCCCGTGAGGCCATCGACGACGGCTCCGCGCTCGCCGTGCTCGAAGGAATACAGGCGTTCTGAGGGCGACTCAGACGCGACGTTCTGCGTGTTAACGACCATCGAACCGACGCTTTTCGGACGAATTTTGGACTAAGTTTGGAAAGCCCACTTAGGTGCTCGTGACCAACTCTCACACGCACAGCACCACCATGATACACGACCTCATCTCACAGGAGGCGCTCCCCCGCCATGCCGACGTGTGAACACTGCGACGCGCACGTCTCTGACCAGTTCGCCCGCGTGTTCTCCGACGCGCGCGGTCGGATTCACGCGTGTCCGAACTGCTCGGCCAACGCCGGTATCGCAGAGGTCACGAAACAACGGGCCCACGACGCGTGATCCGACGCGTATCCGCCCCCTCTACGTGACCCGTCAAACGCGTTTGGTCCGTCGAACACGGCCGCTCTGAGACCGATATCGCTCACGACGGCGGCTGCGTGACGTCGCCTGGATCGTTGTCGCCACAGCCGCCGTTGTAGAACCGGGAGTAGCTTCGCTCGCGATCCTCGTGGTTGTCGAGCGTCTCCATGGTTATCTCTTCGGTCACGGAGAACATCTGGAGGTGCGTGACGTTCAATCCCTGCTCTGCGGCGGTCTCACAGAGGTGGTCCGCGAACGCGTCCGAGACCGGATCGTCGTTCCCGCGGCTCCGCACGCTGTTCATGTAGAACCGATGGCGGTACGTTCCGTGTTGCTTCTGTAGCTCCTCGTACGGTCTGTCGTACGTGAGTTCCCGATCGTTGAACAGGTCGTACTCCTCGCCGTCCTCCGTCATCGCCGCCACCACGTAGTACCGATCGCTCGTCCGCGGCGACGGGGCGAACACGCTCCACGCAGGCTGGTCGATGCTCAACGCGTCGACCGTGGCGTCGATACTATCGTGCGTCCCGTCGATATCGTCTGCGACCGGTGCCACCGCGACCGCCGGAACGACGAGCACGGCGAGCACGGCGACCATCAGCGTCGCAGTGAGCACAACACGGACGCCTCTGTCGGCGAACGGTGACTCGATCCGTGGACTCGGCAGCGACGTCACTCGCCGTCCGACGTCCTCGCGGGACACCGAAAGCGGTGTTCGCGCGGCGAGCGACCGCCAGCCCTGTCGTCCCCGCGTCTCGACGACGTCCCAGAACGAAGGAGGCAAAAACAGCAGCAACCCGGCGAGCGCGACGTAGGCGAACGCACCGATCCGAACGGTCACCGCGAACGACAGGTGGCCACCGACAAACAGTCCGACGAACGCGATCCGTGCTTTCCCGCGCAAGAGCACGAGCGCCCACGCGGTCAGCATCATGTAGTACCACAGGACGCCGCCGTATCCTAACAGCGTCGGGAACTGTCGCATGAAGTCGCCGAGCAGGAACGTCATCTCGTCGATTCCCAAGACCAGCGGAGCGACGTCAGTCGTTCCCCACATATCTGAACGGGCCTTGTGGACGCCGTTAACAACGTACATCGTGATCATCTGGGCGAGGATCGCTGCCGACGCGAGCCCGACGACCATCCCGCGGGGAGCCGCTCCGGGGTGATCGTCACCCGATTCACTGCCGTCGCTCAATTCACTGCCGTCGCTCAATTCATTGCCGTCACCCGATCCGGCGGGACCGTCGTTCGGTTCGGCAGTGTTCTCGGCTGAACTCGACGCGGCGTGGATCGCATCGACTGACCAGCGCTCGCCGAGCGGAAGGAAGATCGCCCAAAACAGCAGCAGCCGAAACAGGAGGTCGGCGTAGCTCGTCACGAGCGGATTCTGGTGATCGAACGAGATCACGAGAAGGAACGCGATCACGGTCATGGCCCGGGTCTGATACCCGAAGGCCAACACGATGCCGACGAGCGCCGTGACGACGAAGATGCCGGCCATGACGGTCGGATCGGAGGTGTAGTAGAAGACGGAGAACGCGCCGTCGCTCGTCAGGCGCTGCGTGAGTGACTGCGAGAGGACGCCGTCGTCAGTGTAATAAAACGAGAAGTTCCGAGCGCGCGAGATCACATCGCCGACGATCAACAGCCCCATCAGCACGCGGAACGCCGCTAGCGCCCGCGTGTCGATACCGATCGCGTGTTTGTCGATGTGCGTCGGATTCCGCAGCCGGCTCTCAATCGCGTCTGCGACAGCTGAGAGGGCTATGAGGGCCTCCGAACCGCTTTGGGGAATACGGCGCATACTGTCGTCTTGCCGGGATGACGAGGGTCGGAGATATAAACTTCCTGTCTGGCGGCGTTTCGACCGCGCCGCTTCTTCCGGGACTGCCGTTTGCCGACTCAACACTCGAAACGGCCGCCCTACCGCACTGGAGCCGGCGGCATCGACCGCTTGTGGGCGCTGCCCTCGACCAGTTCGACGACGCGGTCGACGGCCGCTTCGGGGACATCGAGTGCTCGCACCGTCGCTGCCCGCGAGAGCCCGCCGTCGACGTGGACCGCGAGGATGGCGTCGACGGTGTCGTAGTCGAGGCCCATCTCCTCGGCGTCCGTCTGCCCCTCCCACATGCCGGCGGTCGGCTCCTGCATCACCAGCTCACGAGGAACGCCGACGTGGGCGGCCAGCTGCCGGACCTGCTGTTTGTAGAGGTTTCCGATCGGGTTGCAGTCGACGGCCTGATCGCCGTACTTCGTGAAGTATCCCGTCATCGCCTCCGCGCGGTTCCCGGTGCCCAAGACGATCCGATTCTCGGCGTTCGCGACGAAGTAGTTGCAGACCGCACGCGTTCGAACGTACACGTTTCCGGTCGCCATCCGGTCTTCGGCGGCTCCCGGTAGCGCCTCGAAAAAAGCCTCCGCGATCGGCTGGATCTCGACCACGTCGTACTCGATTCCGAGGTCGTCGGCGACGCGCTCGGCGTCGCTCATCACGTCCGGATCGTTCACCGCCGAGGGCATCGTGATCCCGTGGAGTCCGTCCTCGCCGAGCGCCTCGACAGCGAGATATGCGGTCAGCGTCGAGTCGATCCCGCCTGAGAGGCCGAGTACGGCCCCCTCCGCGCCCGCGTCGTCGACGAGGTCGCTGATGAACGAGACGATGCGCTCGCGGGTCGCCTCCAGCTCCGACTCCGACAGTCGGAGGTCGAGCGGGGAATCGTCCGACAGCAACACCGACTGTTCTGAGCTCTGGCTCATGGGGTGAGATAGGAGCTGAGGAGACTAATACCTCCCTGTCAGCGTATCGAACTGGACGTTCGTTTCATTTCACACAGACAGCTTGTCTGATCGATATCTCTGTGATTACTCATAGTAGTGTGTGAGCACACTATAATTTATCAGTGGTGGTCTCATAGCCTCGTCTATGAGTAGTGGAAGCGTTGATTCCGAGAGCAAGGTCTCGGGGAATCAGGCGAACATTCCTGCCCGCATTCGCCGGGAGCTCGACATTGACGACGGCGACAAACTTCGCTGGCACATTGAGGACGACGGCACGCTCCGCGTCGAGATCGTCCAGCAGCGTAGCGGTACGTTCGACAACTTCGACGGCTACGACGGCGATCAGACGACTGAAGTCCAGAGTGACCATGACAGATGGGGCGTCGGTATCAAATAAATGCCACGCGCACTCGTGGATACGACTGTTCTTTTCGCGGCAGCGTATCGCCGTGACAGTGCACATGATGATGCCCTGCCTATTCTTAGAGGCATTGACACCGCTGATCTCCCGGAAGCTGTAGTTCTTGATTACGTACTCGCAGAGACCCTTAATGGTCTAACGGCGCATACGGGTCACAAGGCCGCTGTCGATTTCCTCAATCGGGTGGAGGAGAATACACGATTCCACATTGATTCCCTAACAGCAGACGAGTTTGCCGCGGCAAAAGCGCTCTTCCGGCAGCGTGAACGCTTCTCGTTCGTTGATGCCTGTATCGTCGCGTACATGCAGGCGGAGGGGCTCGGGTATCTTTACGCGTTCGACGACGATTTTGATGCTGCCGAAGATGTATACCGTCTCGACATCGCAACGAACCCGTATCAACCAGAGTGACCGACTGAGAGTTTCAACAAGGCCTGCTCGTTTTATACGCGATAACGTAACCAACAACGAGAGCGACCCCGATCACACCTCCTGCAAGAAGCACCTGATCGAAGGGGTCGTGCGGTCCGAATACGGCCCCGAGCATGAACCCGACGAGCACGAACACGAACACGACACTGCCGAACTGCGCGCGAGACGAGAGCCCCATTCTCATCACTGTTCGATCAGGTGACAAGAAACCCGGTGTCTCGCGTCGTTCTCGATCCTGAACCCGGCCAGTTGGTTATAAAAGCCCCTCGTGGGCGGCCAACAGCAACCCCTCAAGCGTCGCGTCGTTCGTCGGCGGCTCCCGCGTGAGTTCGAGCGCCTCGTCGACCGGCACCGCGTGCGGGACGAGGAACTCGTTGCTATCGGCCTCGACGTCGACCGGCTCCAACCCCTCGGCGAAGACGTAGCCGCGCTTGTGCCGGAGCACGCCCGTCGAACACCACACCTCCTGGAGGAGGGACGTCGACGACGGGGCGAATCCGGTTTCTTCGGCGAGCTCTCGCGCACCGGCCGCGGTGTACGACTCGCCCGGTTCGACGATCCCCGCGGGCAGCTCCAACTGGGTGTTCCGCACCGTCGGTCGGTACTGTTCGACGAACAGGACCTCGTCGTCTCCGACCGCGATCACGACGGTCGCGGGCGGGAGCTCGGCCCAGTAGTACTTCTTCTCCGTCCCGTCCGGCTGCTCGACGCGGTCGTACCCCCCGACGAACCAGCCGGGGTCGTACTCGACGGCGACCTCTCTGACCGGCCACTCCGGCTCGCCGGGCAGCGAGTGGAGCCGGCCGTCCGAGAAGGCGGGCAGGTCACGGAGGTCGGCGGCGGGGGTATCGTCCTCGGCCGCCTCCGAGCGATCCGTTTCGCCGTTATCCGCCTCGAACTCGCCTACTTCGGGTTCAGATCGATCGTCCTCACTCACGGCTGCACCACCTCGACGTGGTACGTCTCTCCCTCGATCTCCACGCGAACGCCGCCGTCGGACGCGGCTTCCGGCACCTGCTGTACGAGTGCGTCAACCTCGTCGAACGGCGTGTGGGTGAACCACTCTTTCATCCCGTACGGGCCCATCTGATACGGATCGGAGCGTCCGTCATCGCTCGCGAGCGCGCTCGTCAGAAACGGGTACCGGCGGTCGGAAACGTCGTTTACGTCCGCCGTCGTCTCGTCGGTCTCTATCTGCTCGACGGTGAGGTAGTAGGGGTCTCCGCTCCCGAGGTAGCTCGGGAGGGCTCCTAACGCGAGCAAGGCGACGATGATCAGCCCGATAGCAACGAGGAGATTCCGGGTGACCGGGCGCATACGCAGCCTTGGTACCGACGGGAAATACCGGTTTCGCCCGCGGCGGCCGACGCGCTTTACTCGCCCGCGTCCCAGTGTCGCCTATGGAGTTCCGGTTCGAGCTGGCGTTGTGTGCCGCGCTCGAATCTCCCGACTGCATCGTCGCCCGCCAGCTCGGCGCCGGGATCACGAACCCCGGTGGTCGGATCGTCGACGTGTGCGTGCTGCGCCCCGGCCCGAACTTCGACCGACGAACGCGAATCTCATCCGAACGGATCCCCGACCCGGCGATCGAAGCGTCGGTGGGGCCGGGCGAGGCGGTCCCCGTCGCTGACGCGTTCGACCTCCCGCCGGACCGAGCCGCCGCAGTCGTCGAGTGGGGAGTCGACGCGGGCTACTTCGAACACGAGCGCCGCGACGGCCGGCCGGTCGTCCGCGCGACGGCCCGGTACCCCGACGACTGGATCGGCTCGCTGATCGCGATCGAAAACAAGCCCGATCTCGGCACCCCCGGCGATCTGGAGGCACAGCTCAGATACGACGCGGCGCTCGGGCTGTTCGACGAGGTCGTGCTCGCGACCGCCTCCTACGTCACCCGGGCCCATCTCAACCGGATCCCCGACGCGGTCGGCGTCTGGCGCTTCGACCCCGAAACGGCCGAGAGGGAGGTCATTCGGGAGTCGACCGCGCTCGACCCGGCGGCCCCCGGCGTCGAGATTCGCGACGAGCGCCCGCTTCGAACGGACGTGGCGCTCGTCGATTCGGACGCGAAGGCTCGGAAACGACGACGGGTCGCCGAGCGCGCGTACGGAAAGGGGTGGCGTCCGTCGCTTCCGGGCTGTACGCACGCGACGATGACCACCGACGGCCGCCCCTACTGCGAGCGGTTCGAGCGCGTCGTCGACCCCGGCCGCGACTGTGGCCCGGACTGTTCCGCGTTCGAACCAACCGGTCCGAGCGAATCGTCCGCCTCGGCCGCCGACCACGACGGCCTCCGTGGGGAGCGCGACCGCCTCCGCAGCGATCGGACCGCGTGGGTGGCCGACCCCGGTGGTGACGGCCCGCGTCGACAGTCGGGGCTCTCGAAGTTCCTGTGAGCATCGGACCCGTTTCGATCGGCCTCGTGCTCACATCGCGTGGAAACCCTTTATATTCCGACAGCGGAAGAGAACCGTATGGACGATATCGATGACGTGTTCGTCGCGCGATTGATGACGAGCGACCTCCACACCGTAACGCCCGACACGCTCGTCGAAGACGCCGCGGCCGTGCTGCTCGACAACGACATCAGCTCGGCGCTCGTCGTCGACGACGACGGCGACCTCGTCGGGATTCTCACCACGACCGACTTCGTCGACATCGTCGCCAAGAGCCAGCCGAAAGCGGAGACGACCGTCGAGCGATACATGACCGCGGATCCGATCACGGCGGGCGCACAGGACTCCGTCGCTGCGGTCGCTGCGACGATGGTCGAACACGGGTTCCATCACGTCCCCGTCGTCGACGGCGACACGCCTATCGGTATCATTACCACCTCCGGCTTCGCCGCGTACGTCTCGTCGCCCGATGCGCCGTCGCTGTAGGTCGCTCCCACGGGTATCTTCTCCCCGTCCCCGACGCCGACAAGTGCCGCCCCTTTCTGTGGGGTATTACCGCTCGATCGCGTACCACGTGGTATGTCCGATCACCTGCATCTCAACCTCTTCACGATGGCCTCCGTCGAGCACGTCTCGCCGGGGTCGTGGACCTACCCCGGCGACCGGTCGCCGGAGTACACCGACCGGGAGTACTGGACCGAAGTCGCCCGCACCGCCGAGCGCGGCGGCTTCGACGCCGTCTTTTTCGCCGACGTGCGCGGCGTCTACGACGTGTACGGCGACAACCGCGACACGGCCGTCGAAAAGGCCGTCCAGACGCCCGCGAGCGATCCGCAGCTCGTCGTCCCGGCGATGGCGGAAGTCACCGACGAACTCGGCTTCGCGGTGACGCGCTCGACGACCTACACGCACCCGTACCAGCTCGCGCGGGAGTTCTCTACGCTCGATCACCTCACCGACGGCCGGATCGCGATCAACGTCGTCACCTCCTACCTCCAGTCGGCCGCCGAGAACCTCGGGCTCGACGAGCGGATGGACAAGGAGACGCGGTACGACCGCGCAGACGAGTTCCTCGACGTCTGTTACGCCCTTTGGGAGGATTCGTGGGAGGACGACGCCGTCGAGATCGACCGCGAAGCGGGACGATACACCGACCCCGAGAAAGTCCACGCGATCGACCACGACGGCGACCACTTCTCGGTCCCTGGCCCGCACGGCTGTGAGCCCTCTCCGCAGCGGACTCCGGTCGTGTATCAGGCCGGGTCGTCGGACCGTGGGCGGGAGTTCGCCGCCGCGAACGCCGAGGCCGTCTTCGCCAGCCAGCCGACCGAGGACGGAGTTCGCGAGTATATGGCCGACGTGAAATCTCGCGCCGCGGACCACGGTCGCGACCCTGAGAGCCTCCGGTTCTTCATCGGTGTCGTTCCGATCGTCGGAGAGACGCAGGCGCTTGCGGAGGCGAAACACGATGAGTACACCCGCCACGTCGACGTCGAGGCGACGCTCGCGCTGCTGTCGGGCTTTCTCGACATGGACTTATCCGAACTCGATCCCGACCAACGGGTCGAACACATCGAGACGGACGCGATCCAGGGGACGATGAACGCGTTCACCAAGTCACAGCCGGACCGCGACTGGACCGTCCGCGAGGTCGCTGAGTTCTGCGGGCTCGGTACCACCTCACCCACGATCGTCGGCACACCCGAGCACATCGCCGAGGAGCTGCAGTACTGGCACGAGGAGGTCGGCGTTCACGGGTTTAACGTCAAAGAGGTCGTCCGGCCCGACTCGTTGACGGATTTCGTCGATCTCGTCGTTCCCGAGCTGCGCGAGCGCGGGCTCGTTCCGAAGCCGAACGACGGGACGGCGGGAAACCGTGACCACGGGACGCTCCGCGAGCGCCTGCTCGGCCCGGGCCAGACCGCTCTCCGCGACGATCACCCGGCCAGGCAGTAGGCTGAGTCGGGGTCGACAGAGTGGTGATCCGCGGTCGTCGCCCGCCTTCTTGTGAACGTTTTGCCGATTTCTAATACGACAGATCTGCCGCCCCCGGCACTGTTAAGTAGATTCCACCGCTCATCTTAAGCGACGCTTCGCTTGGAGGGCCGAAGCGTCAGCGGGGACCTACAGAACGACACGCTCGTGCCACTTTTTCCGGCACGGGCGTGCCGTTCGTTCCTTTTACCGCCGAGAGCGGTCAGTTTCCGCCGCAGGACGGTGCGTTTCTTATTACCGACTGGGCAGCGGAGCCTGCGGATTCGACACTGACAGCCGCAACGATTGCCGGTAGGTCGGTTCCGACAGTGCGGTTCGGGTACCCTGTTCCTACTGTTAGTATCTAACCAATACCAGGCCCTGCCGGGATGGTCCACGATACCACCATGCGCTGGTATAAGTTATATGTAGTTTGACCACCATTATCGATGAGAGCGAATTTCGTGATCCACATATGACACCTCAACTCATCGACAAGGAGGAAGCACCGAGCGCCGATAACGGTCCCTCACGAGACGAGGTGTTCACGGCATTGAGCAATCGTCGGCGGCGAAACGTGATCACCTATCTGAAACAACACGGCGACGGTGCGAAGGTCAGAGACATCGCCGAGCAGCTGGCGGCGTGGGAGAACGACCTCGAGATCCCGGAGGTGACGTACAAACAGCGCAAGCGGGTGTACACTGCCCTTCATCAGTCGCATCTGCCGAAGCTCGCCGAAGGCGGATTCATCGACTACGAGTCGAACCGCGGGCTCGTGTCGCTGACAGAGGAGAGCCGTCAGCTAGAAATGTATCTGGAGATCGTCTCGGAAAACGAGATCCTCTGGAGCGAGTACTACGTGGGGCTTGCGGTCGTCTGCGGGCTGCTCGCCGGCGCGGCGTGGATCGGAACGGTGCCGTTCGCCGGCGTCTCCGGCTACGCGTATGCGGTCGTATTCGCTCTCATATTCGGCGTGTCGGGGGTCATTCATCGAACCGTAACCCGGCGAAACCGAGTGGAGTAGCGCAGTGCAACGGGTGCGCGGACCGTCGGCGCGGGACACCCGTAGGGTTTTACGCACCGACGGCGGGAGTACGGATATATGCCAACGGGGATCGTCGGGGAGTTTCTCGATCTCAAAGCGGGGACTGACGCGGACGTCCTCGCGATGCAGTGTGGCGACTTCTACGAGTTCTTCGCGGACGACGCCGAGCTGGTCGCCGACGAGCTCGATCTGACCGTCTCACAGAAATCCTCGCACGGCTCGTCGTATCCGATGGCGGGTGTCCCGCTCACGGAGCTGACCCCGTACGCGAAGGCGCTCGTCGAGCGCGGATACCGGGTCGCCGTCGCCGACCAGTATGAGACCGACGACGGCCACGCCCGGGAGATCACTCGAATCATCACGCCCGGGACCCTCCTCGAAACGACCGACGACGACGCGCGATACCTCGCGGCGATCGTCCGGTCAGACGACGAAGCGGGCGGGACGAGACCCGCGGACGACGACGCCGGTGGACCCTACGGCCTAGCGCTCGCGGACGTCACCACCGGTCGGTTTCTCGTCACCGAACTCGACGCTGCGAGCGACCTCCGCGCGGAGCTGTACCGATTCGATCCCGCGGAGGTGCTCCCGGGACCGCGCGTGCGGAACGACGACGACCTGCTCGGGGCGGTCCGCGAGGACCTGTCCGGGTCGCTCTCCGTCTTCGACGCGGCGGCGTTCGCACCGGGACGAGCGAGACACGCGGTTCGCGAACAGTTCGGGAGAGAGACCACCGACAGCGTCGGAATCGACTCTGAATCGGCGATCCGCGCCGCGGGCGCGGTGATCGCGTACGTCGGCGAGACCGGCGCGGGCGTGCTCGCGTCGATGACGCGACTCACGGCGTACGGCGACGGCGACCACGTCGAACTGGACGCGACGACTCAGCGAAACCTCGAGCTCACCGAGACGATGCGTGGCGACGCCGAGGGCTCGCTGTTCGAAACGATCGATCACACGGTCACCGCTGCCGGGGGGCGACTCCTCCGCGAGTGGCTCACCCGACCGCGACGCGATCGAAACGCGCTCGATCGGCGGCTCGACGCGATCGAGGCGCTGGCGTCAGCGGCCCTCGCACGTGATCGGCTCCGGGAGACGCTGGGGGACGCCTATGATCTCGAACGGCTCGCCGCCCGAGCGACGAGCGGGAGCGCGGGCGCACGCGAACTCCTCTCTGTGCGGGACACCCTCGCGCTGCTACCGACGCTCCTCGACGCCATCGAAGGGACCCCGCTCGCGGGCTCGCGGGTCGCCGCCGTACTCGACGGCGTCAATAGCGGCCGCGCTCGCGACCTTCACGGCGACCTCGCGGACGCGCTCGCGGACGACCCACCGAAGACGAAGACGCAAGGAGGGCTGCTCAGGAAGGGGTATGACGCCGAGCTCGACGAGCTGATCGAGCGCCACGAGGAAGCCGCCGAGTGGCTCGACGGCCTCGCCGACCGCGAAAAACGTAGTTATGGGCTCAGCCACGTCACCGTCGACCGCAACAAGACGGACGGCTACTACATCCAGGTCGGCAAGTCGGTCGCGGATCAGGTCCCGGAACACTACCGCGAGATCAAGACCCTGAAGAACTCGAAGCGGTTCGTCACCGACGAGCTCGAAGAGCGCGAACGCGAGATCATGCGGTTAGAAGAGGCCCGCGGCGAGTTGGAGTACGAGCTGTTCGAAGAAGTTCGCGAGCGCGTCGCTGAACGCGCTGAACTGCTGCAGGACGTGGGACGAGCGCTCGCCGAAATCGACGCGCTCGCCTCGCTTGCGACCCACGCGGCCGGAAACGATTGGACCCGCCCGAAGCTGACCGACGAGCGCCGGCTCTCGGTCGACGCCGGCCGACACCCGGTCGTCGAGCGGACGACCGACTTCGTTCCGAACGACCTCGAACTCGACGCAGAGCGGGGCTTCCTGATCGTCACCGGGCCGAACATGAGCGGGAAGTCGACGTATATGCGGCAGGCGGCGCTGATCCAGCTGCTCGCGCAGGCCGGCTCGTTCGTCCCGGCACGAGCCGCCACGGTCGGCGTCGTCGACGGGATCTACACCCGCGTGGGCGCGCTCGACGAGCTCGCGCAGGGCCGGTCGACGTTCATGGTAGAGATGCAAGAGCTATCGAACATCCTTCACTCGGCGACCGCGGAGTCGCTCGTCATCCTCGACGAGGTCGGCCGCGGCACCGCCACCTACGACGGGATCTCCATCGCGTGGGCGGCGACCGAGTACCTCCACAACGAGGTCCGGGCGCGGACCCTCTTTGCGACCCACTATCACGAGCTGACGACGCTCGCCGATCATCTTCCACGGGTAGCAAACGTCCACGTCGCCGTGGACGAGCGCGACGGCGACGTGACGTTTCTCCGGACCGTTCGCGACGGCCCGACGAACCGCTCGTACGGAGTCCATGTCGCCGATCTCGCGGGGGTACCGGAGCCGGTCGTCGGGCGCGCAGACGAGGTGCTCGACCGGCTTCGCGAGGAGAAAGCGATCGAAGCGAAGGGGTCACGGAGCGGAGACGACAGCGGGCGTGACGGCGAGGGCGCCACCGGCGACACGAAACAGGTGGTCTTCGACCTCTCTTCCGGGTCGTTCGAAGAGCACAGCGAGCGGCCGAGCGGCGGCGAGCGGAACGGCGGACAGCAGACCGCGACCGAGAGCACCGACAAAGGGGCGAAGACGACGCCGAGCCGCGACGAAGCTCATGACACACTCGGCCCCGAGACACGGGCCGTGATCGAGGACCTAAGCGACGTCGACCTCGCGGAGACCGCGCCGGTCGAGCTGCTCTCGCGGGTACAGGCGTGGCAGGAGCGACTCGAGGACCCCTGAGAGCCACGGCGTCTGACGTAAGAACTAATGTCTGACCTCGACGTGTAACACGTATGGGCATCATGAGCAAGATCCTCGGCGGAGGCGGTAACCGCTCCGTCGACGACTACGTCGAGCTCGATCTCGACGACTTCGCCGAGGCGCACGCGGAAACTGGTATGCAGGTACACATCGCCGAGATCGGCGATCAGAGCGACGTCATCCCGATCAAAGACGCCGTCTACGACGGCGACTTCGTTATCGCGGATATCACTCGCCACTCGACGTCGGATCGGACGATCGAACACATCATCGACGAGCTGCGGCAGGTCGCTCGAGAGGTCGACGGTGATATTGTTCAGAAGGGTGACGACCAAATTGTCATTACCCCGACTGGCGTCAGTATCTCGCGGGAGAAGCTGTAGACGCGCGTTTCCCGTCTCGGCTCATCGTTTTACGCTGCCTCGACCGCGAACCGGCCGGTACGCGGCCGAACCGTGGCATATATCCCCGTCTCCCGCCCACGTCCGACTGAATGGACGAGCCGGTCCTGCTGACGGGCGCCGGCGGGCGGGTGGGGCAAGCCATCCTCCGCGGCATCGGCGACGACTACGAGTGGCGACTCCTCGACAGAGAGCCACTCCCTCCGGGGAAGGTCCCTGAGCGGGTCACCGGTGCCGATCGGTACGTCGCTGACATCACTGACGAGCGCGCGGTCCGGGAGGCGATGGACGGCGTCGGAGCGGTGATCCACCTCGCGGGAGACCCGCGGAAGACGGCGCCGTGGGAGTCGGTGCTCCGCAACAACATCGACGGCACGCAGGTGGTGATGCGGGCGGCGGCCGTCGCCGGCGTCGAGAAGTTCGCGTTCGCCTCCTCGAATCACGCCGTCGGCGGCTACGAGACCGAAGACCGAACGCCGGACCTGTACCGCACCGACGACGACTACCGGCTCGACGGGACCGAGCTTCCGCGTCCGGGGAATCTCTATGGCGTCTCGAAGGCGACCGGTGAGTCGCTCGGACGGCTTCACCACGACGAACACGGGATGAGCGTCGTCTGCGTCCGCATCGGAAATCTCACGAAGGATCACCCGCCGCGGGAGTACGAGCGCGGACAGGCGATGTGGCTCTCGCACCGCGACTGCGCACACCTGTTCGACCGGTGTCTACAAGCCGACTACGGCTACGAGATCGTGTACGGCATCTCGAACAACGACCGTCGGTACTACTCGATCAAGCGCGCTCGGGAGGTGCTTGGTTACGATCCCGCCGACAACTCTGCGAACTACACGTTCGAGGGCGAGCCGAAAGGGAGCGTCGAGACGGGCGGCGACAACACGAGCGGCGCTGACGGCCCAGTCGACGACACGCCGACTGAGCCCAACTTCCCGTCGGATCCCGACTCGCCGACTGACGGCCTCTGAGGAGCTTATTCAAAAAGGTCGTCGACGTCGCGCCGTTTTCGGTCGACGAGTTCGACGCGATCCGCGAGTCGCGCCGCCACCTGCGGTCGCGTCTCAGGGTTGCAGAGAAACGCGAACAGCAGCTCCGCGAACGTCGTCTGGCCTGTCCCTCGTTCCTTTCGCGCGAGTTCTGTCGCCCGTTCGAACGTCGTCTCGATTCCCGGATCGATCTCGGCGGCCAAGACGGGAGCGGCGAGCAGCGCCGCAGAGAAGTCGAGATCGTCGAAGCCGGGAGCCGAATCGCCGATCCGGATCGCGGGGGGGCGGGCCCGCTCGATCGTCTCCGGATCGATAGCGAGCCGACGACACCACTCGCGGACCGGTCCGATCCCCGCCTCCTGAGCCGTCGGGTCGACCGCATCGAGGTACTCGACCGCGTTCTGCGCACACCCGACCGCGCCGGACCAGTTCCGCGACGACGCGTGGTGCGTCGCCGCCGCGGCGGCGATCAGCCCGTGCAGGAGTCGCTCGTCGTCCGGGGCGTCATCGGCATCGAGGGGGAGCCACGCCGCTTCCCACGGATCGTGTGCGGCGAGAACGTGTCCCTCGTTGAAGAGGGCGGCGCCAGCAGAGAGGGCGGCGACGACGTCAGCGGTGCCGCGGTCGCGCTTGTTGTCGGGGTCACGGCCGTTTTCATCGTGATCCGAGTCGTTCATGCGTGGTCGTCGGCGGCGACTGAACATAAACGCCGGCGACACGGAGAGAAGTCACGAGCGCGTCGCGGACGAGAAACGGAGGGGCCACTCGGCGGAAGCGACGGAAGCGACCGGGGAGATCAGCGCCGGCGAACCGCGTTCGGTTCGCGCGCTGGCCCGCGGATCGCTCGGTTGAGGGCGTTCGGATATCGCTGCTGGAGGGCCACACCGGTGGCGACACCTGCGAAAACGGCGAGCGTGACCGCAGCGGCCGTCGGGAACGAGGCGGCCGCGATCACGGCAAACAGCAAGGCCGTGAGAGTCAGCTCCGTCCGCCATGACGGCGGATGCGGTGAGGGAGCGGGGCCGCCGTTCAGCCCGTGATACATCGTTCGTGGAGCGGGTCGGTCGTCTCGGTTCATTGTTGGTTATCGTGGCGCGAGACCCTCGCGCCGGGGTCGAAGTCGGTTCGTCAGCAGGGACCGTATCGCATCGTTCGGGACTCGGTGCCCGCTACCGTGGGGTGGCCTCGTGGACCCCGACCGTCTCGGTGAGGTCGGCGACCTCGACGTCCGGTGCGAGTCGAACCGAGGCGTCGACCGTGACCGTGAGATCGTTGAGTCGGGGTTCGAGCCCGACGACGTCGACGTCGATGATGGCGACACCGTCGCGGGCCGCGAGCTTCGATCGAACACCGGCTTGGAGGTCACCCGCGGCGTCGCGAGGGATCGCCAGCCGGACGGCGACATCGGTCGCGCGGTGGCAGTGTGGTGCTACCATACGGACCCGAGAGGGAGTCGATTCCTCACCCCGAGGCTCTGCCGCTTGAGCTACCGGGTCTACGTCGGAAGGCGAAGAGAAGGGGGCGCTCGCTCCGACGGGCGAACCGTCCACCCCCGCGTCGGGGTTACGCGGCGACGGTGTCGAAGCGAGCGACGACCATCCCGCGAACCAGAGATCCGACGCTACGCCAGCCGGCGAGCGTCGGAAGTGGGATGCGGGTGGTGGTCATCGGTATGCGTCCGGTAGGTGTCCTACTCGGACGTGTTCGTACACATAATTGGAACTGAATTAACTGTTACTGGACAATGAGTCTCAATCGCATGATACGCGGCGAGTCGAAAATGCCCATGAGTAATACGAACGGTTCCGCGGACGCCCCGACGGACACGCGGCTCGTGGTGCTCGCGGTGCTCGCCGTTTGGTGTGTCCGAAAACGTCCTGACGGAGTCCCACGCGAGCGGTACGAGAGCGACCAGCGGGAGTCCTCGAATGCGAGCGTGGGGCACGTCAGGGCGCGAACGCAGCGGCTGTCTCACTTCGTTCGACAGCCGCAAAGTGAGCGTCCTGACGGAGATTTGAACTCGAAAAGACGGTCGGTCTCGCTTCGCTCGACCGCTGCGACTTTTCTGCTCAAATCTCCGCGGCGTTTTCGGACACACGCACGGCTCGCGGTGCTCGCCGTTTGGTGTGTCCGAAAACGTCCTGACGGAGATTTGAACTCCGGTCCCTGGCTCCGCAAGCCAAGAGGATAGTCCACTACCCTACCAGGACTCAACTCAACGTACCTCGGTGGAACATAAGACGGTTACGGTCCACCGCCCGCGTGACGAACGGTCACACGCGAGACGAGAAAGGGGCCGAAACCGTCACCGACTAGATGATCAGAGACCATTGTTACCACGTGACGGTAGCCGGCCGGCGCTATTTATAAGCTCAGAGACCGATCTAAACGGTATGTATAGACGCTCGCTTCTCGCTGCGACCGCGACGACCGCCGTCGCGGGCTGCATCGGTGCCGGTGGGACCTCGGACTCGTCCGGCGGCGACGGTGACAGCGAGGCGGATCGGAACGGCGGAACTCGGCCGGATCCAGAAACGGCCGCGGATCCGGACCTGCGGTCGGCCGATCTCGTCGAAATCGACCCCGAATCGGTCGACGAGACAACGGTATCGTTCGCTCCGGATACGGTCCACGTCACGGGAACCGTCGTCGGTGAGACCGGCTGTCACGGAGTCGAGGTCGGGGACGCCGCCGTCGACGACGAGGGCGAGTTCCGAGTCGTCGTCGCGGCCGTGGACGAGTCGGAGCCCGGAACGATGTGTACACAGGCGCTCACGACGGTCGGCTACGAGCTGGACGCGACGTTCGACGACGGCGTCCCCGAGTCGGTGACAGTGATGCATGACGACGCGCACGGCCGGGGGGCGGCAGTGACCGAGCAGGTCGGGAACGACTAGCTTTCGCAACCGGGGCATCTCGGCCGGCCGGATTGCACACCTTTTGTATCGAAGGGCCCGATGAACGAGTATGACGAGGCTCCGAACCGCGCCGGCGACGCCGCGGAATCGACGAGTGCGAGACACGGCTCCGGTCGCGAAACGCGAGTGCGGATTGGAGAGATTCAGCCAAGGACAACGCTTATCCGCCGACTCGATAACTGAGGAGGTACGCGTATGGGAGTGATAGAGGACGTTTACGAGGACCTCGACACCGATGTCGAGTTTGAGGAGTTTGAGGCCGCAGTTGAGGACAAAGTCGAGCAGATGGGCGGGCTCGCCGACGACGAGACCGCAGCGATGCTTATCGCCCACGAGCTGCGCGACGAGGAGGCCGAGACGATCGCCGACATCGAGCCGGGGATGAACGACGTGAAGTTCCTCGGAAAGGTGACCTCAATCGGCGAGATCCGTACCTTCGAGCGCGACGACGAGGACGCGGAGGGGCGCGTCTGCAACATCGACGTCGCGGACGCCTCAGGCTCCGTCCGCGTCGCGCTCTGGGACGAGATGGCGGCGGGAGCCAAAGAGCAGCTGGAGGTCGGACAGGTGCTCCGCGTGATGGGGCGTCCGAAAGAGGGGTACAGCGGACTCGAAGTGAGTGCCAATAAAGTCGAGCCCGACGACGAGGCGGACGTCGACGTACAGGTGCTCGACACCTACCGCGTTGAGGACCTCTCGCTTGGCGCGTCCGACGTCGACCTCGTCGGACAGGTGCTCGACACCGACACCGTCCGGACGTTCGACCGCGACGACGGCAGCGAGGGCCGGGTCGCGAACCTCACCGTCGGCGACGAGACGGGGCGCACACGGGTCACCCTGTGGGATGATAAGGCCGACCTCGTCGACGAGTTCGAGTCCGGTGTGGTCGTGGAGGTGGGCGACGGGTACGTCCGCGAGCGCGACGGCGATCTCGAGCTTCACGTCGGGGATCGCGGCACCGTCGAGCACGTCGATGAGGAGGTCGAATACGTCCCGGAGACGACGGACATCGCCGCTCTGGAGATCGACCAGACGGTCGATATCGCCGGCGGCGTCATCGAGACGGACCCGACGCGAACCTTCGACCGCGACGACGGCAGCGAGGGACAGGTCCGAAACGTCCGGATCAAGGACGAGACGGGAGAGATCCGCGTCGCGCTGTGGGGCGACAAAGCCGACAGAGAGATCGAGTTGGCCGACCACGTCGTCTTCACCGATGTCGAGATTCAGGACGGCTGGCAGGACGACCTCGAAGCCTCCGCGAACTGGCGCTCAACGGTCTCCGTTCTCGACAGGGGGACCAGCACTGCGGGCGACGCGGGCGGGTCATCGGGAGCGAACGCCGGTGGGGACGGCGCGGAAGGCACCGGCAGCGACACGGGTCTCGGCGCGTTCGCCAACGACGGAGCCAAGGCGTCCGCCGAAGCGGTCGCCGCAGAAACCGGTGGAAGCGGCGGTGCGACCGCCGCGACCGCGGAGCCAGCGACCGGCGAGACCGTCGAATTCACCGGCACGGTCGTCCAGACCGGTAGTCCGGTCGTACTGGACGACGGCCAGCAGACGAGAAGCGTCGAGACGGAGGCTAACCTCCGTCTGGGAGAAGAGATAACGGTGCGTGGCCCCGAGCGGGAGGGGACGATCGACGCAGAAGACGTCTTCTGACCCGATTCCCTCGGCTTCGGGTCGGCAGCAGATCGGATGAACACCCGCTCATATCGACGCCCTGAGTAGCCACGACGCGCCCGCTCGGCCGCAGAGACATCGGTAACGGAAAGCGTTATACGGTACACGAACGCGACTGTGCATATGAGTGTCGAGTTGCCGTTCGCGCCGGTCGACGGGATCATCCGGCGGAACGCCGGGGAGCTCCGCGTCAGCGCGGACGCCGCTGAGGAGTTGGCCCGACGGATCCAGGCACACGGCGCGGAGTTGGCGATCGACGCCGCGAAGCGGGCGACGACGGACGGACGAAAAACGCTGATGGCGTCCGATTTCGGCGTCAAACAAGTCATCAGCCGAGAGGATCTTACCCTTCCTGTCGCTCCTATCGATCGAATCGCGCGGCTTCGGATCGACAGCCGGTATCGCGTCGGTGTCGACGCTCGGATCGCGCTGGCCGATATCCTCGAAGACTACGCCGACAACGTCGCGAGCGCGGCCGCGACGCTCGCGCGGCACGCCGACCGACGGACCGTACAGGCCGAGGATATCGAGACATACTTTGCGCTGTTCGAGTAGATGCAGTTCGGCTACAGCGAGCGATGTCTCGCACACGATACGGGAGAGCGCCACCCGGAGAATCCGGACCGACTACGCGCGATCCGGCGCGGGCTCGCGAAGCGACACTGCGTCGAGTACGCTGAGGCGGACCCAGCGACCAAAGACCAGATCGCGGCCGTTCACGACGAGGAGTACGTCGACGAATTAGCGGCGTTTGTCGACGACGGCGGTGGGAGCTGGGACCCCGACACCGTCGCGAGCGAGGGGACGTGGGACGCCGCACTCACTGCGGCGGGACTCGCACAGTGGGCGGCGCGTTCGGCACTTGCGGGTTCGAACGGCCGATACACGCCGTTTGCGCTCGGACGACCGCCTGGACATCACGCTGTGTCCGATAACGCCATGGGGTTCTGTTTCTTCAACAATGCGGCCGTCGCAGCCCAGACGGTCCTCGATGAGGGGGCCGCGGACCGAGTCGCCATCTTCGACTGGGACGTTCACCACGGCAACGGGACGCAAGACATCTTCTACGACCGAGAAGACGTCCTCTACGCATCGATTCACGAGGACGGGCTTTATCCGGACACCGGTGACATCGACGAGATCGGAAGTGGGGATGGGGAGGGGTCGACGGTGAACCTTCCGCTTGCTGCCGGCGCCGGCGACGCCGACTACTGCTACGCTATCGACGAAGCGATCGGACCGGCGATCACCCGGTTCGATCCCGACCTCGTGATCGTTTCAGCCGGCTTCGACGCACACCGACACGATCCGATTTCACGGATGCGCGTCTCCTCTGAAGGGTACGCGCTGATGACCGACCAGGTCCGGACGCTCACAGACGAGACCGGCGCCGCCGACGCGTACGTGCTCGAAGGTGGATACGGGCTCGATACCCTCGCCGAGGGCGTCTCAATGGTCCACGAGACCTACGACGGCCGGACTCCCGTCGACACGGACGACGACCCGGACGAGAAGACGGAGCAGCTGGTCGAAGAGCTGCGGTCGCTGTTGGATTTGTGAGCGGTATCGAACCTGAGCCTGAGACGATCTTGACGGACACCGAGCGATCCAAGCGCGTGCCGAAGGCGCCGGCTCGCTACATTCGGTTCATTCCCTGATT
>SL_4KL_010_BRINEDRAFT_10000422_pt1 | contig 21462 bp, 24 predicted proteins | sample SodLak_010_BRINE_2_FD_10664 | JGI IMG/M metagenome (IMG submission 10664) | reverse complement strand
TCGGCTTGAACGTGTTGACTTCGACAACGTTTCCGATGAGAACAAGACGCGTCTCAGTGCAGGAACGCAAAACGAGCGTGCGGTTCAGGCTTCGATCGTCAGTCCCGCAGCGTGAAGCGCATCTTCGACAGTTTGATCATCGTGAACAACCGCGGACACTGCGCGGGTGATCGCTTCCGGATCATCATGTTGGAAAATTGATCGGCCCATCGAGACACCTGCTGCACCACCATCCATTGCGCCCCGAACCATTCGAACCGTCTCTTCGTCAGTCCCTTTTGAGCCGCCTGCGATCACGACTGGAAGCCGAGTCGACTCACAGACGTGTGTGAAGCTCTCACCATCGCCGCTGTACCCTGTTTTCACGACGTCTGAACCAAGCTCTTCAGCGAGACGAACTGCATGCCCGAGCTTTTCGGGCTCATCACCGTCAATTCCCGGCCCACGGGCATATGCCATTGCAAGCACTGGAATACCATAGTNCCCGGCTTCTGCGGTGAGTGTTGCAAGATCCTCGATCTGTTTCGGCTCGTAGTTTGAACCCACGTTAATATGAAGCGATACNGCGTCTGCGCCGGCTTTGATCGCTTCTTTCACNGTGCTTGTCATCCGCTTATCATTTTCGTCCGGGCCGATNGTCGTCGANGCATTNACATGGACAATGTAGCCTGCATCATTTTTATTCGGATGTACGCGTGGCGCGATNCCTTTTTGTGTGAGGACTGCATCTGCGCCCCCACGCGTAACGGCATCAATCGTTGATTCNATATCTTTCAGNCCGGTTACTGCACCCATTGTAATCCCGTGATCCATCGGGACAATGAGGTATCGGTCGTTTGTGGAAATCCGTGTGAGTCGTGCGAGGTGTCCTGCGGTCATTTGTAGTATGTGAATCTCTGTCAGTTGTTTTTATGTACCTTGCGAATGTGGCTCGGTCAGTGCTGTTTCGACTTCAGTTGCCGTTTCTCATATCCGCGCGCTGCACCTGCTTTGAGCTCCTCCGAAAGCGACTGGAGCCGATCGGCGACAGCCGCAGTTGACTCTTCGTTTTCGACACCCGACGCAATAATATCGACAAGTGCAGAACCAACGATGATCCCATCTGCACCGTTAGCAATAATCCGTTCTGCGTGTTCACCAGTCGAGATGCCGAATCCAACTGCTTTCGGGATACTATAGCTGTTGAGCCGACCGAGGCTTGTTGTCGTCTGATCAGAGACGTCTGTTTTTGCACCAGTCGTCCCGAGCCGGGCCTGAACGTAGACGTATCCGGAGACACGCTCCATCATTTCGCTGAGTCGATCGCCTTCAGTAGTTGGTGCGACAATAAAAATGAGATCCAACCCGTATTTATCACAGGCATCACGTAGCGGATCTGCCTCCTCTGCAGGGAGATCGGGCACAACAAATCCGGAGATACCAACGTCAGCAGCCTTCTTAACGAATCCCTCGGGCCCTGGCTCTCCACCGTGGTTTCGGCCATACTGATAGATGAGATTGTAGTACGTCATACAGACCACTGGCACATCTACGTCGATCGATTCAACAAACTCGAAGAACCGATCGGGGGTCATTCCTCCGTCTAGTGCCCGTACAATTGCGTTCTGGATTGTTGAACCCTCTGCGATCGGTTCGGAGAACGGGAGGCCAAGTTCGATGACATCTGCACCGCCACGGGCAAGCGCCTCAACATATGCTTTCGACTTCTCGAAGGTTGGGTCACCAACCGCAAGATACGGAATGTATGCAGCTCCATCTTCGAATGCGGATGCAAGGTCGCTATTTTGTGACCGATCCACTGTCATTACATCCCACCTCCTGCAAACATCGACATATCTGGTGCATTACGTATCTCTCGTGCTGCGGTTTCTTCAATAACGGTCTCAAGATCTTTGTCACCGCGCCCTGAAACGTTGACAATAACGGTCCCGTCCAATGATTCATGGTGTTCCTCGAGATACCCAAATGCGTGTGCAGTTTCGAGGGCGGGGATAATTCCTTCCGTTTGTGACAGACGGTGGAATCCTTCTAACGCAGGCTCATCGCCCACAGTAACCGGTTTCACCCGTTCGGTATCGACCAAATATGCGAGTTCGGGACCAACACCAGCGTAATCGAGTCCGGATGAGATGCTGTGAGATTCCATAATTTGTCCGGAGGTGTCTTGCAGAAGCTTTGTTCGGGCACCGTGAAGCACACCCTCGTTTCCGGTTGAGAGCGATGCAGAGTTTGGTGCAACCCCTGCGTCCTCATCGACGGTTAATGACGACCCACCTGCCTCAACAGCGTGGAGTTCGACTGATTCATCCCCAACGAATTCCGCAAACGAACCCATGGTGTTCGAGCCACCACCAGCACAGGCAACCACCACATCGGGAAGGCCCCCTGTCTTTTCGATCGTCTGTTGCCGTGCTTCCTCAGAGATTACGGCTTGGAAATCACGGACCATCACTGGGAATGGGTGTGGGCCAACGACAGAACCGATCACATAATGGGTTGTCTCTACGGTTGTCGCCCAGTCACGCATCGTCTCTGAAATTGCTTCTTTGAGGGTACCGCGGCCGGTGGTTACCGGCTTTACGTCGGACCCGTTAAGCTTCATCCGAAATACGTTCGGCCGCTGTCGGTTGATGTCGCGCTCTCCCATGTAGATCGTACAGGGCATGTCCAAATGCGCTGCAGCCATCGCAGTCGCGGTTCCATGCTGTCCAGCGCCGGTTTCTGCAATAATGCGCTCTTTTCCCATATATTTGGCAAGCAGCACCTGTCCGAGCGCATTATTAAGCTTGTGTGCGCCCCCGTGTAGGAGATCCTCGCGTTTGAGATACACTTCAAGATCGTAGCGTTCCGAAAGCCGATCGGCCCGCTGCAACGGTGTCGGCCGACCACCGAAGTCAGCTAATCGGGAGCGGAACTCATCCATAAACCCGTCTTCATTCTGCAGTACATATCGCTCGTAGGCATCTTCCAGCTCTTGGATCGCTGGCATCAGTGCCTCTGGAACGTACTGTCCTCCGTAGTCGCCAAACTTTCCTGTGTTATCAGTGCTCATTATCTAGTGTTTGTGGTGCAGTCGTAAACGCTCGCGTATTTGTTTCGGGATCGCCGTCCATAATCGCAGTTCCAATCAATAATCCATCAGCACCGGCAGAAACCATTCGGGTTGCATCCTTCGGCGTTGTAATCCCGCTTTCGGCAATCAGTGTTACCGTATCCGGTACGTCTGGTGCGATCGATTCGAATGTTTCTAGATCAACAACGAGTTGGCCGAGATCACGGTTATTAACGCCGATCAGCGTTGCTCCTGCGGTGAGTGCTGCTTCAAGCTCAGCTGCGGTATGCACTTCAACAAGCGGCTGGAAGCCGCGAGACTCTGCTTCCGCCACAAGCGATTCGAGGTCATCACCGAGGAATCGGGCAATCAACAGGATAACATCCGATTCCACCAGATCGAGCTGATCCTCGCGGAGGATGAAGTCTTTTCGAAGCACCGGAACATCGACTGCCGCGCGGATCCGTTCGAGATTTTCTATCGATCCGCCAAAATGATCCGGCTCAGTGAGCACAGAGAGCGCTGCCGCACCACCCGCAACCATCGACTTCGCAAGTGTGACCGGATCATCTTCATTTGTTCCCTCTGTCGTCGGGCTAGTCGGCTTTACTTCTGCAATAACTGGGATCCGACCATCCGATCGGACAGCCTCGAACGCGTCATCCAGCGAGCGAGCCCTGACAGAGAGCGGTTCGGCCCCGCCAGGCCGCTGCTCCGCAGATGTGAGTATATCTTGCACCGCAGGCGCAAGCGACGCCACAGTATCGTTCATTAGTGTACACTAATGAACTCATTTGTACAAAACACTTACGTCCGAGGTGGAAGGTTCAAGCCCCGTGAGTGGTCAAGGTGGTGTATGGACGATGCGGGCATTTACGCACGACCGATCGAAGATCTCGATCGAGTACTTCAGATCGGCGTTGCAGGCAGTCAGCTAATCAGCGTCTCGTTTCCGACGACGGTTCCTGCTGATGCGGCGTCGACGCATGAATTTCTTGATATCATTGAAACTGCACTCTCCGGTGAGAGTGAACAATTGGGCACGATTCCGGTTGCACTTACAATCCCGACTGAACAGCGAGGCGTGCTTGAAACGCTTCGAGACGTTCCAGCAGGGCGCACTATCACGACCGATCGGCTTGCGCAGTTTGCAGGACTTGATCCGTCCGCAGACGGTGTTCATCGGACGGTACAGGATGCACTCCGGGCAAATCCTGTTCCGTACGTCATTCCAGATCATCGCGTTCGTGATGGACAGGGCGCAACACCACCTGCGGTGGCTGCTGCACTTCGTCGCCGTGAGTAGCGCCATTTCGTTTACGGCTCTGTTTCAAATGGCTCCCAGCCAATACCTTCGTGAATAACGAACTCAAGGGCGTTCACAATGTAGTGTGCGATAATCACTGCAAACAGGCTGTTTGTGACAATAAATAGCCATGCAAGCACGAGTCCCAGGGTTCCTGTGACGACCATTCCAACTCGACCCTGCGCGCCATGACCAACGCCGAAAGCAACCGATGAACCGATCGCAAGCAGCCATAACGGAACATCGAATCCAACGTGTAACGCGCCAATAAGAATGCCCCGGAACAAGAGCTCTTCAAACCCTGCTATAATCGGGAGCACAACGAACAGGAGGACAAGCCATCCTGCAACACCATCAGGTGTGAGTGCTCCACGTAGCGCCTCCGATCCAGTTAGCCCCCACTGTTTTGCATGGCTTGCTCCAAGTTCATTGAGAATATAAAGTACAAGACCAGTCACAACACCGAGCCCAACCGCATCCGCGGTGGTTACTGTCAGATCTGCGCCGATCGCCGATACCGGCACGTTTGTGAGCCAGAGTGCAATGATGAGTATTCCTGCAAAGAGCCCTTGTGAGAATGCGACGTTAGCCAACAGTAACCCGGTGGAAACACCCTGTTCAGTCTGCTGTCCGAGTCGTCCGTTGTCCGTTGCTACAGCGGACTCGCCACCATCAGCGTGTGGCTGGTTCATATCCGAGTCTGATTCTACATCAGTGGTTGAATACGGTGGCTGATCATGTTCATGGGCTGCAACCGTTGGATGCTCCGCTGATGACTGTTTGGTTGTGACTGCAGATTCTGATGCACGCGCCAATAGCAATAATACGAGTAACACTGACAGCGAGACGGCAGCAAAAGCCGTCCACGCTGGCATACGACGTTACTGTGGGCTTGGGCTCTGTGGCCCAGCAACCGTCTGTTTATCCAGTGCCGATCCGGTGATACTCTTGAGGCGAGCAACAAGCGAATCCTTGTCACCCTCACTCTCAAGTGCGATATCGAGCACTTCGCTGATGTGACTGACTGGAATGATGTCAACCATCTCCTCGTACTCGTCTTCGATCATCACATCTTGCTCATTCGCTTTCGGAATAATTACCGTATCACAGCCTGCTTTCGCTGCAGCCTCGATCTTGTGGGTGACGCCACCGACCGGGAGGACATCACCTCGAACCGAGAGCGACCCTGTCATTGCGAGCGACTGACGAACGCCCACGTCTTCAAGTGCAGAGATCACTGCTGTTGCGACGGTGATCGATGCGGAGTCACCGTCGACACCCTGTTGACCTGCTTGGACAAACTGGATGTGAACGTCTTTTTCGGCTAAGTTCTGATCGGAGAACTTCTTGATAATTGCGGAGACGTTCTGGACGGACTCTTCGGCCATCTCCTTGAGCTGTCCCGTTGCAATCACTTTCCCTGGTCCTTGTGACGGCGTCACCTCTGCCATAACTGGCAGCATGATACCTGAGTCTTCGCCCATGACGGCAAGTCCGTTGACACGGCCGACTTCGTAGCCATCCGAGACTTGGAGCTCGTAATCTTTCCGGCGCTCGATGAACTCGTCTGCAAGCTGTTGTTCGATCGATCGCGAACGACGTTTTGCTTTCAGGACGTGCTCTCTTGTCGTGTGTTCTGCACCCTCTCCGCGGGCAATGTCACCTGCGACACGCACCAGCCCACCAAGGTTACGGAAGTGAAGCGTCAGATGACCCTTCCGGCCTGCACGACGTTTTGCCTCCAAAATGACCTCTTCGATCGCTGTTGCCTCAAACTCCGGCAACCGGCCATCGTTTCCAACCTCTTGCGCAACGAAGCGTGCGTACTTACGACGCATCTCAGGTGTATCCTCGATTGTGTCATCCATGTAGACCTCATACCCGTATCCTTTGATACGGCTTCGAAGCGCAGGGTGCATGTTCTCCATCGCATCGAGGTTTCCTGCTGCGATCATGATGAAGTCAGTTGGGACTGGCTCCGTCTGCACCATTGCACCGGAGGAGCGCTCGCTTTGTCCGGTAATTGCGAATTCACCCTCCTGAATGGCAGTCATGAGATGCTGCTGGCTGCGAATATCGAGCGTGTTGATCTCGTCAATGAACAGCACACCTTTGTTCGCTTTGTGGATTGCACCAGGCTCGACACGATCGTGGCTTGGTGTCTCCATTCCACCCGACTGGAATGGGTCGTGACGAACATCGCCAAGGAGTGCACCAGCGTGAGCACCGGTTGCATCACGGAACGGTGCAGATTTGGTGTCCGCGTTGTTCACGAGGAGGTTTGGCACCATTGCATCGCTGCCACGGGAGGCATAGCGGAACGCAAGGTACACAATACCTGCTGCAAGGATCCCAAGGAGGATCTGTCCTGCAATGATGAGTGCATATCCAAGCACCACTGCAATGATGATCCACATAAGGAAGGTACGCATCTGGTTGCGTTTTCGGGCTTCCTCTTTGTGGGCATCAACAATCTGTTCACCCTTCCCTGCAGGAACGGTTCTGATCTTTGGCTTGTTTCCATCATCTGGATTGTGGTAGACAAGTACATCTTGCAGCTCCTCTTTTGGGAGCAGCTCTGTCATTGCCTTCGAGAGCATCGACTTTCCGGTCCCCGGTGAACCGATCATCATCACGTGGCGGCGCTGTTTTGCCGCTTTGATGATGACATCGCGGGCATGCTCTTGTCCAATCACTTGATCAACAAGCCGTTCAGGAATCTCTATCTCTGCAGTTGAGTCAATCAACAACCCACCAAGAAGATCATCTTCATCGATCTCATCTGCGATCTCAGCATCGACTTTTACTTCGCTGCCAAGCTCTTCAATCGATGGTGGTTCGTCTTCTGTACTGGCATCGTCGGTGGACTCTGCAGATGGGTCTGTAGACGATTTCGAGCCATTCACATCGAACAGCTCGTCATCAGTCTCAGTGTACTCTGTTGATTCAGATCCAGATTCAGATGACTCTGTCTGATCGCCATTGCGTGCTTGGTTAGTAGGTGAGCGCTCCGCTGGGCGACCCTCAGAGGGTGAATCGTCGGTGACGTCCGACGACTCAGGGGTTCCTTCCTCGGAAGAAGGACTATCGTCGTTGTCCATGTGGTTACTCATAGAATCTTTTCGCTACCTAAAGTGAAGGTCTGTCGACTGATATACTTTCTCCCCTTGGCTGATGAGGAAACTCCGCACTATTCCCGCGTTATACGTCATATACTGCCGGTTTTACAATTCCAACGCAAGCCGTCGTGTTTATAAATACGCCTGTGGAACCGTACATGTAATGCGGGGCTTCTATATCGGCCGATTTCAGCCGTATCACAATGGTCACCACCATATGGTTGAAGAGATTGCCGGTCAAGTAGACGAACTGGTGTTGGGAATTGGAAGTGCCGGTGACTCCCACTCACCTCGAAATCCATTTACTGCTGGTGAGCGGGTGATGATGGTTACAAAATCGGTGGCAGAGTTCGACATTCCGACGTACGTTGTCCCGATCGAAGACCTTGATCGAAACTCCGTGTGGGTAAGTCATGTCCAAAGCATGTCTCCTGCATTCGATGTTGCATTTTCAAACAATCCGCTTGTCATTCAGCTTTTTAAAGAGGCTGGCGTGGAAGTCCGTCAATCACCCATGTTCCGTCGAGAAGTGCTTGAGGGAACCGAGCTCCGCGATCGGATGATCGCGGACAAAGACTGGCGATCGCTCGTTCCAGACCCTGTTATTGACGTTATTGCTGAAATTGGGGGTGTTGAACGGATTCAACACGTGAGCGACACTGACAGCAACGAATTTTGATAGATGATTACGCTTGCTTCGGACTTTGGCGCGGTATATCCTGCAGCAATGAAAGGTGTGCTCTTGTCACACACAGATGCAGATCTCGTTGATATTGCGCATGACCTCCCACGACAAAACCCGCGTGCGGCCGCATTTTGGCTTCAGTTTGCGCTCTCTGAGTTCCCACCTGCAGTGCATCTCATTGTTGTTGATCCTGGCGTTGGTACTGACCGACGTGCGATTGTTGTCCGATCGGGTGAGCATGCATTTGTTGGCCCAGATAACGGCGTCCTGCTTCCACCAGCCCGTGTCGTGAACGAGAAGCCGATCGAGGCGTTTGAGATCACGGATGTCACGGCTGATTCAATGACATTCCATGGGCGCGATGTCTTCGCCCCCATGGCTGCGCTCGTTCACGAATACGGTGTTGGTGACCTTACGGAGATTGAGTGTCTGAAGTCGATCGATGATCCGATCGACATCACCTTTCCAACGCCGACGCTCTCCGGCGATGGAACAGAAATCAATGCGACGGTTCTCGTCGTTGATGATTTTGGAAACCTGATTACGAACGTACCGGGTGAGAAACTCGCCAACTACACTGACTGTCTCGTAAATGGACACCGTGTGCCGATCGTAGATACGTTTGCCTCAGTTCCGACCGGTGAGCCGCTTGTGACGGTTGGAAGCCACGGCTATGTCGAGTGTGATGTTAATCACGGTCGTGGAGATGTGTATTTTGCTGTGTCGGTTGGTGAGACTGTGTCGTTTGAAATCCTCGATCGGTGAGTACAGTGCTGTCTACAGTTACCGACGTGACACCAATGTTTGACGTATTTATTTTGATGAACTGGATTGGCCTGTTTGCATTCGCTGCCGTCGGCGCACTCAAAGGAAAGGATGCTGGCCTAGATCTGTTTGGCATCGTTGTCCTTGGCGTATTAACTGCGCTTGGTGGTGGCATTATTAGAGACACACTTGTTGGTGAGATCCCTGCTGCACTCACGTCTATGACCGATGTTTCAATCGTGCTTTGTGGCGTTTTTATTGCGGTTGTGTTGAGCCGCTCGGTTGAGGGTGCACTTATTGATCATCCAGCGTTGCTCACTGCTGATGCAATCGGGCTTGCAGCATTCGCTGCAACAGGGGCGCTCGTTGGGATTGCTGCAGAGCTCACCGTTTTTGGTGTTGTTGTTCTTGCAACGCTCACTGGCGTTGGTGGCGGCAGCCTCTGCGATCTGCTTTTGACTCGGGTTCCGGTCGTGCTTCGAGAAGATTTTTATGCGACACCTGCAGTCATCGGTGGTGGTCTCTGCTGGGTCGCTGTTGTTGCCGGCTTTACACCAACGAGCGCCGCAATTGGCTCTGCACTGTTCGTCTTTGGCCTTCGAATGCTTGCGGTTCGGTATGATTGGCGACTGCCAACGTTTTGAGCGTGCTGTTGCTCAGGGTACGGTGTACAAAAAAAGAGTGTCTGTGCGAGGTGGTTATTCTGCTGCGATGACGTCGTCGATTCGGAGAATCATCGTGGACGCCTCGGTGGCTGATTCGACGGCTTCGCGTTTCACTGCAGCAGGGTCAAGAATGCCTGCCTCGATCGGGTTACCGATCTCTCCGCTTCGACCGCTTGAGATGATTCCTGCAATACCTTCTGCATCGTGCATCGCGCGAAGATCGACCAGTGCGTCGATGGAATCCATGCCGGTGTTCTCTGCAAGAGTCCGAGGAAGCGCATCAACCGCATCAGCGAATGCTTCAATTGCGAGCTGTTTTCGTCCTTCGACACTTGCTGCGTGGCCGCGGACATGGTCTGCGATCGCAATCTCTGTTGCACCTGCACCAGGGACAACGCCGCCTTTATCGAGTGCAGCGATGACAACATCGATCGCATCGTTCAGTGCGCGTTCGAGCTCATCAACAACGTGCTCTGTTCCACCACGAACGAACAGCGTTACATTCTTTGCGTCAGTGCCACCTTCAATGAAGGTAAGCTCGTCGTCGCCGAACTTTCGAACATCGATCGAGTCTGCGCTGCCGATATCTGACTCATCGAGATCTTTGAGCGTGCCGAGGCGTTTTGCACCGGTTGCTTTTGCAAGCGATTTGGCGTCCTTGGATTTGACGCTCTTGAATGCCAGAATGCCGTGATCTGCAAGGTATCCTGCAACGCGATCCTCGATCTTTTTCGTGCAGAAGAGTACGTCAACGCCTGCTTCTTTCAGTGACTCTGCGTAGCCACGGAGTTCACCTTCTTCCGCCTCGATCGCTGCGTTGAGTTGGTCAACGGAGGTGATGTTGTACTCCGTGTCAACTTCGCCTTTTCGAACGTCGAGCTTTGCATCGAGGATCGCAACGGTTGCATCCTGAACCGATCGTGGCATGTTGTCGTTGACTGGTGCTTTGTCAACAATAACGCCCTCCACAAGCTCCGTCGCGCTTGAGGATGCACCGGTTCGGGTGTGGATGTGGATGTCTTCACGGTTGACATCGTCGACAGCGACTTGACGGACTGCGGAGACGACCTGTCTTGCAAGCACATCTGCAGTCACATCACCGGTTCCTTTTCCGGTCATGCTTGATTCTGCGACCTGTTCGAGAATATCATCTTCAAGATCGATATCAAGCACTTCGTTTTCAATTGCCTCTTGTGCGAGACGTGCTGCCTCGTGATAGCCTTCAACAATGACTGTCGGATGAAGATCTTGCTCAAGAAGATCCTCTGCTTTCGCGAGGAGTTCACCGGAGAGCACTGCTGCGGTTGTTGTCCCGTCGCCAACTTCGATCTCTTGGGTCTCCGAAACTTCAACGATCATCTGTGCGGCCGGATGCTCGATATCCATCTTGTTGAGGATGGTTGCTCCGTCGTTTGTGATCACCACATCGCCGGAAGAGTCAACGAGCATTTTGTCCATCCCGCGCGGGCCAAGCGTGGTCCGAACCGAATTCGCGACGGCCTTCCCTGCTCGAATGTTCGAGTCTTGGGCGGCCTGCCCGCGTGTTCGTTGGCTTCCCTCCGAGAGGATGAACAGTGGTTGCTGCATTCGTGATGCCATAATGAATAACCTCACACAATCATGGTTTGCGGTTCTATATATAGCTTTCTAAATTTTATAACAAAAAACGCCAGAGGGCGGTGAGACAACAGTTCGCATGCCTTGCGACTGCATTAATTAAACTATTTTATATGTGTCTCTCGACCTATCAGTAATGTTAGAACTGGAGCACGGCTTCCGTATTGTCGATGTGCATGCACATCTTGATGCGGATGCAGTCGCCGTCGAGATACATGGTCGTGATGTGACGCCCGAACGGCTGGAACGAGAGTGCCATCAGGCGGGCGTTGTTCGATCGGTAGTCTCTCCCAGTCCACAGCCTCGAGACAAAGGCTATCTTCGTGCAAACAATGCCGTTGCTCGCTTGAGTGTCGATCGCCCGTTTCTTGCATTTGCTCGCCTCAGTGGACCTCGTTATCCTCGTACGGGGACTGCCTCAATTCTCCGAAACACCATCACAACAAAAAAAGACCACCACACAAAACCGGCTGATGTTGAGCAGTACGCATACGATGACCGGTTTCATGGCTTTGTCCTTGATCCCGTATATGATGGTGTTCCAACTCAAGCGGTGCTTGAAACGTTGTCAACTGTTCGCGCACCTGTGTTGGCATATGCACGCCCAGGATGCCCGCCAAGCGCGATCGTAGACGCACTCTTACCAACCTCATACCCTGTGATTATAACTGGATTTGGCGGGTTTCCGCTTGATCGCTCCCGGATGGAACAGTCAATTGATCTGCTTGGTGAGTTTGATTCACTCCATCTCGACACCTGGTTCGTGCGGTATCGAGATATTCTAAAACGTGGACTGATTGAGCATCCCGATCGGATTCTCTTTGCAAGTGGTGCCCCTGAAACTCACCAAAACGTTGCAGTCATGGAGATTCTTACGTTGGATGTTCCTGAAGACGCAATGAATCGAGTATTTAATAAAAATCCGTCGAGGGTAATCCCTGGGCTTGCACCCGGTGGAGGATAGCTGTCGTTCACTCTTGATTAGTCATGTTCCGCCAATCGTATCGTGCAACGGCTCTGTCTGCGCGTTTCGAGATTCCATGTGGGTTTCGGGACGGCGATCGATCGCGCGCCCGTGCCACAAGCCCATCTGAAAATCCTGTTGTCATACCAACCACAACGTCTCTTCCAGTCCCAAACCATGCTGATGGTTTACCCTCTCCTCTGGCAACATCTTTCGCTGCAGCAATGCTATCACTCGTTGCGTGAGACAGGGTTCGCCGACAAACCGTTGGTCGGATGCCGTAGTTTTTAACGAGCCGATACGCAAGTGCTCGATACTTCCAGCCCCAATCTCGGTCGTTGCCGTCTGAGTTAATCCGTGTTACACACATTGATGGCTCGTATGCAACTGATTCGCTCATCCCAGCAAGCCGATGTGAGATGTCACGTGACCCCCCTGTTGCAAGATACTCATCATAGCCATCAAGCCCGGTGAGTGTATCCGCTTCAAAAGCAACGTTATCGGTTTGAACATATGTCACACTTCGCCCAGCGATTGTTCGCTGCTCAACTGACGACCGCGCTTCAGAATCGGCTTTCTGTACTGGCCCGGTTACAACCGATGCGTTTTCAAACCCAGCTGTGATCCCCGCTATCCAATTTGGAGACACATGGACATCGTAGCCAACGATCGCAATTACATCACCAGATGCAACCTCAATCCCTGCATTACGGGCAACGGTCACCATTCGTGCGGATACCTCAACAAGAACATCAACATCGTCTCGGTCACGCACCATACCGGTCGTCCCATCTGCAGATGGGCCGTTAACAACAATCACCTCCGCATCTGGTGCTGCGCGTGAGAGCGCATCAAGGCACCCACCGAGCCGATCACGGCCATTTAGTGTCGGCACAACGACCGATAGCTCCATACACAGTACTCAGCGAGCGGCAATATAAAAGACGGGATGTAGTTCTTCGTTCGATTGGTCAGTCACGAGATCGAACGAAACACGACTGTTCTACGCGTTCAGGTAATAGACCTGTTTTCGAGCGTCCTTGAAGCTATACCGTGATCCGATCAGTCCGGAGTCATCGAGACGGTTGAGCGCGTATCGAACAGTACGGTCTGGTAGGAGCGATTCTTCCGCAAGTTGGCCCTGCGAGAGTGGCTCGTCACCTTCTAGTACTTTAGCGACAAGCTTTGCGCTTGGCGGAAGCTCACGTAGTCGATCACGAAATTCGGCTTGGGTCAGGTGGTCTTGTGGTTTCGTTTCAACTGGACTAGTGCTCATATCACTCATGAGTCAGAGGTACATGGTAAAGGTTGTCTACATATTGCGCAATGTTGTTCGTATAGTATAATGTCCTATTATCACATTGTATGTTCACGATCGATACAGTTCTTTACGACCACTTTTCACCGACCCAACCGTAGTTCGACCATGATCCCAGCGTCTCACATCGACATTCTTGAAAAGAAATCGTTTGCGCATCTGTCGACAATCAATCCTGATGGCACACCACACGTGACTCCAGTATGGGTTGATCATCTCGATGGTGAGTACATCTTACTCAACACCGCTCGTGGCCGCAGAAAAGAAAAAAATATCAAGGCGAATCCGAAGGTTGGTGTTTCAATTCTCGATCCGGATGATCCCTATCGATATATTTCAGTTCGTGGAAAGGCAGAACTGATTGATGATGGCGCAGTTACACATATTGACAAACTTGCAACCAAATACATGGGTGTCGAAACATATCCACACCATGGGGATGAATCCGGTCAGCGTGTTATCATTAAAATCCCAACTGACCGGACCCACGTGAGTGGGTAGCGGTATTCAACAGTCATCAGTACGGTTTTGTTCCTTGGGTGAAAGTAGTAGGTAGTGTGAAAGGAAAGGAATGGTACCAAGCGGACGATGTCGCCGATGAGTATGACGACAAACGGTTCACCGGGGGCGGTGAATTGATCGACCTCCGTGAGAAACAAGCGGTATTGGATGCGCTAGGCCCTGTCGAAGACAAGCGAATCCTCGAAGTTGCCTGTGGAACAGGCCGTTTTACTGTCATGCTTGCTGAGCGTGGCGCAGATATCATTGGACTTGATATCTCCCCAGCAATGATGGCAAAGGGACGAAAAAAGGCACAACGCGCTGGTGTCTCTGGCAGTGTTGAATTTATGCGTGGGGATGCTGCGCGGCTCCCGTTCCCGGACGATCACTTCGATGCGGTCTTTGCAATGCGATTTTTCCATCTTGCAGACACGCCAGTGACGTTCCTTCGTGAGCTTCGCCGAGTCTCTAAAGAGCAGGTATTCTTTGACACGTTCACTCGGCCAAGCACACGTGTACTGTACAACTGGTTACTTCCGATGGGATCACGACTCTATTCGAAGCGGGACGTCGAGAGTCTGCTCGCAGATTCTGGGCTTTCGCTCGCTGCTGCGACGCATGACTTTATGCTTCCATACGGATTTTACAGAGAGCTTCCTGGTGCGGTTGCGAGACCGTTTAGAACGGTTGATACTGCACTTGGGTCAACACCACTCGGTGATGCAGTCGCTTCTGTTTCGTACTGGAACGCAAAAAAAGAGTGAGACGCAGCGTTTACAATTCTTCGTCAACCACTTCGCCAACTGCGAAGTTCGATTTGACTTCTGAGACTTCGATTTTCACGCGCTCTCCGATCTCTGCATCAGGAACAATAATCACATAGCCACGCTCAACACGGGCAATACCATCGCCTTGCTTTCCAATATCTTCGATTTCAACGTATCGAAGCTCACCCGCTTCAACAGGTGGTTGCGGTCCATCGGTGTGGACATCAGCGATATCCGCGGTTTGGGATGGTGATTCCTCAGCAACTGGCTCGCGGGAAATCAGCGCAACACGATAGGTTTCTCCGGGTTCGATCGAGCCGGTTTCGATCTCTCGACGCGGAATCTCAACCGTATACGTTTCATCATCAGCAGTCACTTCCGCACTGAACAGACAAAGGAGTCGATCCGAGATTTCCATAGGCGTAAGACCTCTATCCATTCATACTCTCCGACAGTTATAGAACTACCGCCCGCAGTCTCTGCTGTCTCCCGATTCGCGCCTTGGTGTTCACTCGATCGTGCGCCCATCCTTTCGTTTTGGCCCTTCTGAGTCGTAGACAACAACAGATTCCCCAGAGACGGGGCGGTAAGTATCACGAACACCGATCGCTTCCGTAAGCTCTCGAATCGCACGCGTTTTAAGTGCCTCCGCGAGCGATTCAGCGTCGGTCCGTGAAATATCTCGGCCAAGCCCCTCACATTCGTGTGCTCGCACAGCGCCATGCTGGTCTACTGGCTCACCCATCGGTTGGGTGGTTCCACCAAGATCGACACTGAACGGGTATGTTTGGCAGATTAGCGGGCGATCGGTATGTACTGCACACCGTCCAACACCCTCGTCCTCCCGATAGAATGTACAATCGCCACAGGATGTTGTCTGCAGTGCCCATTCAAAAGTCTCGCCGGTCTGTGTGCCGTCGTCTTTTGTTGTGAGGCCATACGGCATCGGACGGGCAACATCTCGCCAATCGTAGCTGGCTGCATCTGCAACCGCTCGTACTTCGTCAGGGAAAATGGTCGCCGTGTGCGGCTCTGTTGTGGTGTGACAGTCGCTCTCTTCAGCCTCATACCCTTTACAACACGCCCCACATCGGGTACACTCAAACCCGATCGACTCGATTGCATCCGCAAGTTCTGTCTCATCAAGTTCGCGGGCACGCGCTAACTCGGCCTCAAGCGACTCCATACCAGTTGTGGCTGTGCAATGAATAAAACATCGTCGTCACTCAGTGCGTGTCACATACTCGGTGTCTGGGTTCCACTCTATCTTTGATTCGGCAGCCAATTTTTCGATATGTGCAATAACCGTGAGCCGTGCAAGGTCACGGACGCCAGTGAGATCTTTGTCGTATGCTGCCTCCAAGATTGTATCCGGTGATGTTGAACCAGTCTTGATCGCGGCATGTACGCGTGCCTCTCGCTCATGGCGATGTTGTATCAATCGATCGATCGTCTTGACAGGCTCCGTAATGGGGTCTCCATGGCCAGGATAGAGAACATCTGGCTCTCGGTTCCGGAGTAGTCGAAGGGAGTTCAGGTACGCGTTCATATCACCATCCGCACCACCAACAAAGATGCTGCCCGGTTCGATCGCAAGATCACCACAGATGAGTGCATGATCACCATCCTGTGTCTTGATCTCAAATGCAACATGGTCCGCTGCATGACCTGGCGTTGCGATCGCAGTAACGGGGCCAATCTGGTCTCCATCACGGAACGTCTGGGCAGGATAGACACCGATCGCTTCGGCAAGCCGCGTTTCGTGTGTATGAACGCTCCAGATATCTGCGGTACTTTGCATTCCATATGCGAGCACCGCGCCAACATGGTCCGGATGAGAATGTGTCACCGCGATATGGGCGACTGACTGTTCAGCTACTGCAGCATCCAACGCGTCGATCCGGCCTGCGGGGTCAATCAGTACGGTTTCGTCTGTCTCTACCTCCTGAATGAGATATGCATTTGTCTGACCAGTTGGTGCCCGTGTTTCAACTGGAACGGAGAACCGATCGATTTCTACAGGCCTCATAAGGGTTCGTTGTTATTTATTGAGGGCGTCAGTTGTCGTAAACGCCGAAAGGTCAACACTGGGATCAACAACAGCACTAATTTCTTCGAGGTTTTTGTATGGGCGGCCCACAATAAGATCGCCAGCACGCTGTTTCCCAACGCGTGGGAGCGTCGACAGCTCATTCATTGATGCGTTGTTGAAATCAAACGGATACGGAACACCGGTGACCGATCGGTAGCCGTGATCGACGATTGCAACATCAATAATGGATCCGAGTTCGCGCTCGCCCGGAATCCCAACAAGGAGCGGATACGTTCCAAGCTGGCGACCAAATGTTCGCCCATCCTGATGATATTCGAGGTGGACATCCGGGAGAATCGTTCCTGCAGGCGCGAGCCGCCGAAGCATTGGCTGGTCAATCTCCGCTCTCACTTCCCGTTTGTATGTCTGAAACAGCTCTTTATGATCTTGTGCAATCTGGGCACCAGTCGTTGACATCTCCGTGCCGGCAAATGCCATCACCTGTCGGATATTGATCCGTCGTACCATCAAACCCTCATCGTACACGCGCTTGAGGAACTGCTTGTTATGCTCATAGGTTTCGCGGGTTTCCCCTTTGAGTCCATGCAAGAGGTTAATTCCAGGCAGAAGCTTTGGCAGCCGGTTAGCCGCCTGCTCGCCGTGTGTCGGCGCATCCGATCGATCCTCGCCTGGACGCCAGCCCGCTTCCTCGTTGACAATCTTTACCGCTTGGAAACACTCCTCCGCAGAGACGTTGAGGTTGTTCTCTTCTTGGACAACCGGGTCTGCAGACTCAAGTCCAAATGCGGCTGTATCACCGGGCGTATTATGTTTTGCAATGATCCGAATACATTCGCGGCTCTCCTCTGGCCAGCGAGCGATCGTGATCGGGTTCATATTATCGAGATGGAGCGTCCCAAGATCGGGTGCAACCTCTCGAATCCCCCCGTAGAGTCGTCGGAGTGCGTCTGGGTTCGGTGCTTCACCGTCACCGCCAAATGCGAGAATATCTGCTTGTCGACCAAGACGGTAGTGGCGAGCCCCACGAGAATAGAGCGCTTCGACCTCTCGCACAACCGAGTCTGCCGTTCGGAATGCCGGATTGCCGTATAATGGCTCCGTACAGAATGAACAGCGGTATGCACAGCCGCGAGAGGTCTCCATCTCACAGATCAGATGTTCCGGATGATTCGGATGCTGTTCGACGATGAACGCGCCGTATTCGGCCCATCGATCGAGCTCCGAATTGTCTCGCATTCGGTTATTAAACCCTTCGAGCCCGTTTTCAACGAGATCAAACGCTGCAGCCTCAATATCTCCTTTCGCAACGAACTGGTAGTCGAGATCTTTTCGTTCGGTTTCAACTCCTCCTGCGTTCTCCTCACCAACACCGAACCGCACAGGACCGCCTAACAGCGTGACTCCATCGGCAGTCCATGCTAGCTCTTTTACTTCATCAGGCTCTGCAGGTGTTCCGCCAACGTACTTTCCAGGGACAGTCATCCCGCCAACGTAGATGAAGAGGTCTGCTCGCGCAACGTCACCCCATTTTTGTCGGTCTTCACGGAGTTCGTCGATCGTATGATACGTGATCTGTTGCGCTGGAACACCTGCATCAACAAGCGCACCCGCAGTGAATCGCGGGTACGTTGAAATGTACGGCGGCACGCCGAAATGTGCCGGTTCGTCCACGTACCCGTCAACTATCGTCACGGTAAGCGAAGACGGGTCAGTCATAGCCGACCGTTAACCGTGAAGACGGTAAAGTCGTGCGAATCGGTGCGCCCGTCGCTTAGTCATCATCCATCATCACAGTGACAACTGGCTGTTCGGACTGGAGTATCACGCTCTGTGTGACACTGCCAAATACTGCTTTTCCAGTTCTACTTCTGCGTCGTGGTCCAACAACAATATATCGTGCGTCATTTGCGGTTGCGTATTTACTGATCTCATCGCCTGGCTTTCCGATCTTTCCAACTGCGGTCCCGGAGACTCCGGCCGCATCAAGTGCACGCTGGGCTCGTTTCTGTGCTCGGTCGCGCATTTCTTGCATTGACATCTCTTTTCGTTCGTGTGCGCGTTCGCGGCCGGTGTTAACAAACTCCGATCGCGTCAGTGCATGAATTGCATGTACGGGGAGATCGTATGCCGTTGCGAGCGCTGCAGCCTCCGCGACAACCTCCGCTCCATGCTCCGAGTTATCAACCGCTGCAAGGATGATCATACTGTAACTACAGCCGCATCATACATAATCATTCATTGATGAATCTGAAAATTGCCATGTGACTTAAGCCCGTTCCGCACAAATATAGATTCATGCCTGCGACGAAGGAGATCAAGTGTCTCAATGACGCCTGTGAGTTGGATATGTTCGAAAATCACTATACATATGATGTGCCCGAAGATCACAGCGTCTCCGACCTCTCATGCCCGTATTGCAATGAAACTGAATCCCTTGAGCTAATCGAACTATGACTGGTGTCACAGAATATGGCCGATCGGCCGTGAATGCAGTGCTCTCTCGTGTTGGTCGTGGTATGGGTCACGTCCAGGAGCGGAAACCACTTCCATACGACCTACTTGAGAGTGAGGAAGAGTATCTCATCGTATTTGATGCACCAGGTGTCAAAACGGAGGATATTCAGGTCAAATTTGTTGAGACGACACTAGAGGTGCGTATCGATCGCTTCCGAGACTTTTATGATGGCTTTGAGATGCGATTCCCAGGGCGAGGACTCAGTCTAACCGGCTCGGTCGAACTCCCAGAGGATGCAAGCGTCACAAAGACAGACGCGAATGCTGCAGCAACACTCACCCGATCGGGCACCTTACAGGTCAAAATTCCGAAGACGATGAACACAAAAACGGTTGCTGTCGAAGAAGAGCCGGACGAAGACGAAGAGCCGGACGAAGACGAAGAGTAAGCTTGACATCCTTCGCACGACTGAAGTCGTGGGATTCCTCACGCTTGGGGTCGGGCGTTCCGACGCCAACGAAGGCAACTTCCCGAGCGAGTTACGCTGATATTCGACCCCGTTCAAGCTAACCATTGCGGTTTCAACGGGATTCGTCGGATTCATCCCACGTTCACAAGAGCATTGCTCTTGTACAGCCCACCAGAACGCTCTGCGTTCTGGGGACGACTTTAGTCGTGGGCTTTCTCCTCGACTTCGTGTAATTCGCGTGGCGTAGATTCCCAACTGACTACTCTACTGCCATTCCTTCCGTTATTTCAAACGACTCTTCTCCGGTAAATCGAGTAGGGTCGAACGGCTCAATGGATGGTTCTCCCAGCACATCTTTTGCGATCGCTTCACCCATTCCAGCCGCTCGCATGAATCCATGCCCCTGCCAGCCCGTTGCAACATACAGCCCATCCCGAAGCTCACCACAGAGCGGGTTTTCGTCCGGCGTTGCGGTACAGAGGCCAGCCCACGCCCGATCGACTGTGATCTCATACGCTGCTCGCTGTTTTACTGCATCTGTTACCGAGTCAATAAACCAAGTATCTGCATCCCGGTCCCACTGGTCGGGATCTGCCTCAACCAGTTCGGTCCCATCGCCTGCGAGCATCCCAGTTGGGTGAGGCCGGAAGTAGACACCCGTTGTTGCATCGTAACACATCGGGCCGCTATATGGGACGGTGCTTGTCAGTGCTTGCACCCGATACGGTTTCATTGCAATCGTGATACCGACCGCTTCGAGCAGTTGCTTCGTGTGTGCTCCGGCCGCGACAATAATTCGGTCGTAGGTTGTCCGCTCTCCATTGGCGATGATTGTTGTCGTGTCTTCGGCGTCAGCGATCGATGCTGCAGTTTTCGTTTGCAGCTTCACACCGCGATCAACTGCACGTTTCGCAACGGCATCAACGTATGTCTGTGGTGTTGTCCAGCCAGCATTTCGTGACACTGCAGCAACTCCGATATCATCGGTGTTAATTGGAAACTCCGATCCAAGCGTTGCAGGCTCGATACATGATACATCTCGGTCATGGACACGCATCCGTTCGACGCCTTCAGCGAGTGCTTCACAGCGTGTTGTATCATTTTTGTGTGCAACCATGACGTACGGACAGTCCGTGAAGGTGAATGGATCAACGCCGGAGAGCGATCGAACACGCTCTTGGGTCCGAGCACCGATCTGTGCGTCTATATCTGTCGCAAAAGCATCGTAGAGAACCCCTGCAGCGCGCCCTGAGCTACCGGAGCCAACAGTACCCTTCTCATAAACGGTTACAGTCGCTCCGGTAGTTGCAAGGTCATGCGCTGCGGTAATCCCAACCGCACCAGCACCAATAACTGCGATAGAGAGTCCGTCTCCGTCTGCATCAATCTCCGGTTCCCATCCAGTTCGTGGTTGGCTCATACACTGGCGTCACGACCTGGTGACTTCAGTGTTGCAGTTCGAAGTATTGGTTTGCTCACTCGCAGAATTCGAAAATTCCGCGTGCTGGGTACCCCACAACGGTGTCAACACCAACGTCAGAGAGCATTTCAATCTGTTTGTGAATGTCGGTTGGTGTGCCGATTAGTGCATAATCACGCACTGCCTTCGAGAGCACTTCACGCGCACGACCCGTTGCATTCCGATCGGTTTCCGCACCCTCGGGGAGGGCACGTCGTACCGGCCCCCGACGCGCGGTATACGGACCAACTGCGTCAAGAATTTCAT
>SL_4KL_010_BRINEDRAFT_10000421_pt1 | contig 21503 bp, 21 predicted proteins | sample SodLak_010_BRINE_2_FD_10664 | JGI IMG/M metagenome (IMG submission 10664) | reverse complement strand
AGCAATGAAAAGAAAAGAGCTGCTGCAGATATTAAATCAAGTAGGCAAAGGTCAGCTGGAGCCGGAGCAGGCTCTGGAAATTTTGCAGGATCCCGGATATGAAGATCTGGGATTTGCCAGGATTGATCATGACAGGGCTAAAAGGCGGGGCTTTCCCGAAGTGGTTCTCTGTCAGGGCAAAACCACCGATCAGGTGGTTAAAATTATGGAATCTCTGGCCTGTGAGAATGATAATATTATTGCCACCAGAGCCGGCCCTGAAGTCTTTCAGGCGGTAAAGAAAGTTCTGCCGGAGGCCCGGTATAACAGCTCTGGAAGGGTTATTGTTCGGGAAAATAATCCCCGGAAGAGAGTAGGGCATATCAAAGTTATCAGTGCCGGAACCTCTGACCAGCCGGTGCTGGAGGAGGCCTGCGAGGTAGCCAAGGTTTTAGGAAACAGAGTGACGAGGATTACCGATGCTGGAGTGGCAGGGGTTCACCGTCTGCTTAATAATGTTGAAGAGATAAATCAGGCCCGGGTTGTGATTGTGGTGGCAGGCATGGACGGAGCTTTGCCCAGTGTTGTTGCCGGCCTGGTAAGAAAGCCGGTTATAGCTGTTCCTACCAGTGTGGGCTATGGTGCTAATTTTGCCGGCCTGGCTCCTCTCCTGACCATGCTAAACAGCTGTGCTTCAGGAGTAGGGGTGGTTAACATAGATAATGGATTTGGAGCGGCCTATCTGGCCAGCTCAATCAATCAGCTGGGCGGGGTGGATTAGAGAAAGAGGGTAAGGAAGAGCGAAGAGAAGCAGAAATTGAGAAGAGAAAAAGGAAGTGAGAAGAGAGAAAGGAAGTGCGAAAGGAAGTGAGATAATGGACGCCTATTTTGATATATTTTCCGGAATCAGCGGTAATATGATTCTGGGAGCCCTGTTTGATCTGGGACTGGAGCTTGAAGGATTTAAAGAACAGCTGGCTGGATTGGGCCTTGATGAAGAATTTGAGCTTAAAGTTGAAAAAACCCGCCGTCAGGGGATTGCCGGCACTCTGGTGGAGGTTGTTTTGCTGGAAAACAGCAAAACGGCTCCTGCCCGTAACCTTACTGCCATTAAAGAAATTATTGCCAGGAGCACTCTATCTGAGACTGTAAAGAAAAAGAGCCAGGATATTTTTACCTGCCTGGCTCAAGCAGAAGCTAAAATTCACGACAGTTCTCAGGAAGAAATCCATTTTCATGAAGTGGGAGCGGTGGATGCCATCGTTGATATTGTAGGCTCTGTACTGGGTCTGGAGATGCTGGGAATTGAAAATATCAGATCCTCCAGGGTTCATACCGGCACTGGATTTGTTGATTGTCAGCATGGGACCCTTCCGGTACCGGCTCCTGCTACCCTGGAAATACTCCAGGAGGTTCCTATTTACTCGCGGGGTCTGGAGACAGAGCTGGTTACTCCTACCGGAGCTGCGATAATCAAAACTCTGGCCCGGGACTTTTCTCCTCGCAAAAATATGACCATCAAAAAAACCGGTTATGGTGCTGGCAGCAAAGATCTCAGTATCCCAAATCTGCTCCGGGTAAATTTAGGCTATTTTTCGGAAGAGAAGCTTGAGAGAGGCGGAAGGGAAGCAACTGAAGTTGAGGTTCTGGAAGCTAATATCGATGACATGAACCCGGAATTTTACGATCATGTAATGGAGGAGCTTTTTCAGCAGGGAGCACTGGATGTTTATTTAACCCCCATCCAGATGAAAAAGGGACGTCCTGCCCTCAAGCTTTCAGTTCTTGCCCGGGAAAAGGATAGAAATAACCTGCTTGATGTTATTCTGAAAGAAACAACTTCTCTGGGAGTAAGGATTATCAGTGATATTTCCCGGGTCTGCCTGGAGAGAAAGCTGGATCTGGTCTCTACTCCCTGGGGCAAAGTAGCGGTTAAAATAGCCTTTCGAGGGGGAGAAATAATAAACGTGGCACCTGAGTATGAAGACTGCCTGGAAATAGCCAGGGAGAACAGCCTGCCTCTCAAGAAGATCTATCAGATTGCTGTCAGCTGCTTTTATGAGCAGCTGGGTGAAAGACCCTATAATTGACTGGTTGACTGCCCACATGATAGTTGGCTTCAGCAGTAATTTTGAGGAGGATTACTAAGAAATTCTGACATAAACAGCTGTAATGCTATCTCAGCCCTAACAAAAGTTAATTAGCTTATTTGATTTTGGGGAAGAGCTATTGTAATGAAGATCAGTTTGTGATATAATTTTCACAAGTGATTGCGGTTTTTCTTCAGCAATTAGCCTGATAATCGATCCCAGCAGGAGAAATTTTGAGTTTGCTTAATCTTTTTAAACTTGATTCTGGGAAAAAACAGGAAGAAAGAGCTATTTTCAGTTGGGTTTGTTAAGATATTCAAATGTCACATAAATCACAATCCAAACCTGCCTTTTCTGTTTTGGAATAAAACAAAAAAATGGAATAAAATTTAGGGGGGAGAAAATGAAAAGATTTAAAATTTGTTTTAAGAAAATGCTGCCCTTTGCTATAGCTCTAATGTTCTTATCATTGAATTTAGTAGGACCTCCCGGGATATTTGCTCAAAGCAATGATGAGGTTGTGACTTTTGCTGACAGCAACCTGGAAGAAGTAATCAGGGATAAACTTGACAGACCGGAAGAAGATATTTATCAATCACAGCTGGAAGATATATCAGAGCTAAGGGCTTCCTTTCGGGATATCAAATCCCTGGAGGGAATGCAGTACATGACAAATATAAGATGGGTAAGTCTTTGGGGAAATGATGTTGAAGATATCTCTCCTCTTGAGGGGCTTAAAAACATAGAATATTTAAATCTTTATGATAATGATATCAGTGATATCTCAGCCTTAAGTGATTTAACCAATCTGGGCTGGTTGGGTCTGATTAATAATAAGGTATCTGACCTCAGTTCTCTAGAAAAACTTACCAGAATGCAGGTTCTTGATCTGCGAAATAATAAGGTGGAAAGAATAGATGCACTATATGATTTAGAGAATTTGGAATGGCTTGATTTGCGGGGTAATAAAGTTGCTGATATTAGCCCTCTGGAAAATCTTGCCAAGCTGGAAAGGTTGGATCTAAGAAATAATTCTATTTCCAGCATTGCTGTTCTGGAGAAGCTTGATAATATAGAATGGCTGGATTTAAGGGACAATGAAATTGATAATATAAATTTTTTAGATAACATGAATCAGCTGTCCCACCTTAATTTACAGGGAAATGAAATAACTGACATAACAGTTTTGCAAAACATGCAGAACTTAAGTTCATTATTTTTTGGTGATAATTATGTATCTGATATAACTCCATTGACTGATTTAACCAATCTGACTGTTTTAAAATTCAGCTCTAATGAAGTGAGCAGTCTCTCACCTCTTCAGGAGCTTGAAAATCTCAGGGAGTTGTGGTTCAGTCACAATAAAATCACCGATCTTTCTCCTCTGGAAAATCTTAATAATTTAGAAATTCTGGTTTTTAGCAGGAATGAGGTTGAGGATATCTCCTATCTGGCTAATCTTGAAGAGCTGGAAGAATTAAGATTTGCAGCCAATCGGGTCGATGATATTTCAGCTCTGGCTGATCTGCCTTCTCTTCGAAATATTGATTTCAGCAATAACAGTGTGAGAGATATAGAGCCACTGCTAAATGAAAACCTTTCTGAAGGCAGTCAGATTAATTTCAAGGAGAATCTTGTAAAGGTCTATGAAAAGACAGCAAGTTTTATGGTAATAGAAGAGCTGGAAGAAAGAGGTGTGGAGTTAACCTATTCACCTCAGCTGGAGTAGCTCTAGTGATATATTTAATCTGAGATTGTAAAAAAAGCTAAGGTAATTTATATTGAGTGGCAGCTAATTCTTAAAGTGTCGATACTATTCCGTTCAGACTCTTTAAGTAATATTTTTTATATGTTTAGGTTAGAATTTATGATAAAATAGCAGGAGGTTTGTTAGTAGGATCTACAACAAACCTCCTGTTTTTTGCTTTTAATTTCAGGTTTTATTTTTTAAAAGAAAAACTCAAAAATTTAACTTAAGCAAGAAAAAAAGCTGCCAGGCGCTGGCAGCTTTTAAGTTTATCTTCATGCTGGTTTAATTAAATATCGAATTTGTCATCTAGAGCAAAAGATATAAGATAATTAAGATGAAACCGGTCACCATCCAGAACATATAGGTTGTCATTACACCACTGTGAAGGATCTGCAAACCACTGCCCAGTTTTTTAATTCCTGCTCCCAGAGAGTGATGATAAAATCTATCAACCACCTGGACCTCAAATTTTTCAAAAACCAGCCGGGCAAATTTTTCCGGCTTCCCCTGGTAAAGATAATAGGAAATAGCGTAAATCAAAAGAAAAGCCCCACCTTCCATAAATAGATGAGAGGTTGAAGGCATCTCCGCCGGCCCCAGGAGAGGTCCTGGCAGGAAAAAGAGCAGAAAACCTATGCCAGCCAGGAGGGCCATAGGAATGGTAGAGCTGTTCCAGCCAATAGGACCAAAGGGCTTCTGTCTGCCTGTTCTGGCATTGTCTGGAGTAAAAAGTATTCTTTTCAAAGTTATAAAAGCGTAGGCAGCAGTAATACTGCCGGCAAGCAGGAGAAGAGCCGCCATGAACAGGAAGGCAGGCATTCCGGTGACAAAATCCATTTTTGTAGCTCCGCTGAAAATCATGGCTTTAGACCAGAACCCCATGGTGAGAGGGAAGCCGAGTAAAATCAGAAAACCAGAAACCATGAGGAAGGAATTTACCGGAATTTTTTCTTTTAGGGCTTTCATATCAGGTATTTCCTTTAATCCGCCGCAGTCCGAGATTAATAATCCGGCACTCATAAATAGGATTGAGAGGCTTAAAGAGTGCTTAACAAACAGCAGCACACCTCCTACTATCCCTTCGATAGTCATGGTAGTAAAACCAAAAACCACCCATCCCATCTGAGAAACGCTGATATAGGCCATCAGACGTTTTAAGTTTGTCTGAGAAAGTGCCATTATTCCGCCATACATCATGGTGATATAGGAAACTACCAGGAAGAAGAGAGACATTGTTTGAAATTGAGCCGGGAATAGCTCATAGACAATTCTAACCATTGCCCAGCCTGAAATACCAATTAAGTTTGGAGATAGTAGAGCTGACACCGGGGTAGGAGCATCTGCATGGGCATAGGGGAGCCAGATGTGGACTCCAAATATAGCTTTTTTAATTAACATACCCAGGAAAAGGGCCAGAGGAATGAGAATGTGCAGACCTTCTCCCACTCCCATTCTTACTTCCAGAGACTGGATATCGATGGTATCAAAGGTGCCCAGGCTGGAAGCAAAGCCCAGGCTGCCCACCAGAAATACAAATCCAGCAATAGAGGACCAGACCAGATACATCAGTGCTGTTCTTTTCCGTTCGCCATAGCCATAGAGCAAAATCAAAAAGAAACTGGCAATAACTGTAAGCTTAAGAAAGATATAAAACTGGATTAAGTTGGTTGAGAGGACAACTCCACTCATGGAGATGGAGAAAATAACATAAAACATATAGTAGATTCCCAGCGAAGGGACTTGATCTTTTTCGCTTTTCAATACTTCAATACGATGCTCCATGTATCTTTTGGAGTAAATTGCAACCAGCGGGGTGACAACACCTATTCCCAGAACATATAAACCACTGAGCCAGTCCAGGTACATAGAAAAAGAGCCTACTGCCGGGAACTGAAAAAAAACTGCATCCAGCACTCCGGGGTCCAGTTTATAAGAGAGGGCTAGAACTGCCGCAGTTACAGGTGGAAAGAGCAGCAGTATAAAGCTCAAACCAACAAGAAAATGGTTTTTAATTTTTTTATTTAGATAGGGCAGGAATAAGGCTGCTATCAGGGGAACAATCACAGATAGCATCATAACTGGCAGGTCTAGTTTTATCATTGTTTATCTCCCCACTTTTGAATAGCTAGTTCTGAATAATATTTTATCAGTAAAGTTCTTTATTAAAGGTTTTAAAGGTTTTATTAGAAAAGATATCATTTAAGGAAACACCGCCTGGATATAAAGACTGGGATTTAATAAAATTTCTTCAGCACCTGCCACAGCATTAAAACCTAAATTGGGAAATATCCCAAAAGCAAGGCAGGCCAGCACCAGGATAAAGGCAGGTAAGAGCAGATGATAATCTCTTTTTCCCGAATAGTGCTTGACAGCCGTACCTTCTTCTCCCAGGAAGATCAAGATAAAGGCTCGAAGAATATAAATAACTGTTAATGTTGCTGAAAATGCTGCAATTATACTCAAAACATGATGGCCGGCCTGCATACCGCCATAGATAATACCTGCTTTGCTAACAAATCCATTTAGAGGTGGTATGCCAACCAGAGCTAGAGAGCCAACGGCAAAAAATACAGCAGTTACCGGCATCTTGCTGGCCAGCCCTCCCAGCTTTCTCATATCATCAGTCCGTAATTTTGTTATAATAATTCCTGCTAAAAGGAAGAGCAGAGACTTAAAAATAGCTTTATTCATCAAATGATAAAGGCCACTGGAAAGACCGAGAGAATTTCCGATACCCAGTCCAAACAGCACATAACCTATCTGAGAAATACTGGAATATGCCAGCAGTCTTTTTAAATTGTACTGTTTCAGAGCTAGAAGCGCTCCGATTATCATGGTCAGCAGTCCCAGTCCCAGCAAAAGATTGTTAACCAGCCCCTCACCATAGATTATAAAGACAACTCTTAAAAGCGAACTGATTCCAATTATTCCAGTTCCTCCAGCCATAATTGTAGTTACCGGAATAGGTGCTCCCTGATAAGCATCAGGCAGCCAGGCATGGAAAGGAATCATGCCCACTTTCATTCCAAAACCTACCAGCAAAAACCCCAGAGCAAGTAGAGAAAGCAGGGGAAAGCCCTCACCGCTTATGATTGACATTCTAACTGCCAGATCAGCTATATTCAAAGTACCAGTCATAGCATAGAGCAGCACTATTCCGGTCAGGATAAAACCTGTTCCCAGCGAACCAATTATTATGTATTTCAGAGATGCTTCGATAGAGTCAGAGGTTCGATAGAAAGCTATTAAAGCATAAGAAGCTATTGACATAATTTCAAAAAAAACATAGAGATTAAATATATCCCCGGTAAATGCTACCCCCACCATTCCAGCAATTAAAAATAGCATCAGGGTATAAAACTGAGAAAGTCTTTTAGCATCTTTCATGTAGCGGAGTGAGTAATACAGCACCAGCAGGCTGATGCTGGCAACTATCAGGCCGATTAAAACTCCCAGACCATCAATTACCACACTGATACCTAAGGGAGGAAGCCAGCCCCCCAGAGGATATACGTAAATGTCACCCCAGGTATAAATAGCGGTGTTAATGATAAAGAAGATGGTGGCTGCCATAAAACCAAAGACAAGATAATCTCTATATATTGTCTTTTTAAACCGGTCAGCAATTAAACTAATTCCTGGAGTAATGAAACCTCCTATCAAAGGGAGTATAATTACCAAAATTGGTGAATGAAAAAAATCAATAGGCAATTTAAATCCGTCCTTTCTCAGCCAGTTCAATGGTAAAAGTTTTTTAAAAAGATTTGTTATAAAAAGAAAAAATTATCAGGCATTTTATTCTTTAAGTTCATTTATTTTGTAAGGATTGATAGTTCCATAATTCCTGAAGGTGTGAATGGTTAGAGAAAGAGCCAGAGCCAGAATACAGACATTAATAACAATTGAAGTTAAGACCAGAGCCTGCGGTACGGGGTCCACAGCTCTTTCAGCAATCTCTGAAAAATTTTCCAGCATAGCACTGGGAACAATCGGGGCTATTCCATCAACCCGATAACCCAGAGAAATCAATAAAAGATGAACACCATCAGTCATAATGGAGAGCCCAATAACAATTTTAATTAAATTGCGTTTGCTTAAAATACAGTAGATCCCAAGAACAATCAGCAAGACAACCACGGGATAATTTAAACTCAATATTATTCACCACCAAAGGATGTAAGTAAAGTATAGATAATAAGCAGCATTCCACCTGCAACCTTCAGACCGACTGCAAAGTTTAAGATGATTATTTGGACATTGCTTATTAAATCACCAAGTTCTCCGAAGAATGCCCAGGTTTGCAAGAAATAGGTTCCGGTAAAGAATCCGGCTACGCCAATAACAACTATCATAATTGCCCCGAGCTCTTCTCCCATTTCACAGGGAATAAAACCAATTCTGCTGCAGGCAAAACGAGCCCCATAGGCCAGCAGAATAATTGTTATAGCTGCAGCAATAATCACCCCTCCAGGAAAACCTCCTCCAGGTGTAAGATGTCCATAGAGCACTATATATCCTCCAAAGAGAAAGAGAAAAGGAGTTAAAAGGCTGGCAACTGTTTTGATTATTGCTGTCATGCCAACAACCTTACAAAGTGATAACATACCGGTATGAGAACCCAGCATTATTACCCCGACAACCGAGGTAAATAACACTGTAGCCTCTCCCATGGTATCATAGGCCCTATATCCCCAGAGGACACCGGTTACAACATTGGGAACACCTAAACCATCGGGTGGTTTTTCAGGGGCACCCTCCAGAATTGGGAATCCAATGCTGGGGATGGTATTGTCCTCGGTATCCAGCAGCGGGCGGTCGGGAAATGAACCAAAGGATGGGGCCCCGGAATATAAAGCCAGTATGAGAAAAAGCCCCACAATCACAGCCAGAGATAAAGCAAATTTTTCCTGCATTATTCTTTCCTCCTGGTTTTGTTAACAGCATTGACAAGTAGAACTGTACTAACCCCTGCTCCTACAGCCGCCTGGGTTAAAGCTATATCAGGGGCCTGCAGGACATAAAAAATAACTGCTAGAGCAGTATTGCCGGCAGCCAGAATAATAATGGCATAGAGCAAATCCTTTACTTTAACAGCAATCAAATAAAAAAGGAATACCAGCACCAGCAATATATTTAAAAAGATTGATTCCATTATTTTATTACCCCCAAATTATCCAGCCTACCATTCACCTGCTGATCTCTCTCTTTCTTCCAGTTCGTCTATCACGCTGCTCTTATCAAGCTTAACACCCCGAAGATGGGCAGCCCGGGAAATGGCATGGGAGCCGGCGGGGACTGTGATGAAAATAAAAAATATAATTGCCAGAGATTTTAATAAATAACTGTCTGCTCCATTGAGTAAGCCTGCTCCCAGGATAAGGGAAACAGTGCCGCCTACAACAATAACTGTGCTGGCATGCAGCCGGTTATAGACATCAGGCAGTCTTAATAATCCTAGAGAACCGGTTAATATGCAGAAGGAACCGATAATAAACAGAAAATAGGATACCAGGTTTATCACATTCCCACATCCTTTCCTTCCAGGTACTTAGAAATAGAAAGAGTTCCAATGAAAGCCAGCAGAGCATAAATAAGAGCAACATCTAAATAAATAACGGCCTGATAATGTACTCCTAAAATTACCAGAGCTGCCACCATTAAGGAAGAAAGGCTGTCAATGGCAACTACCCGATCTGAACTGGTGGGGCCCAGAAGAGCCCTGATAATACATCCAGCAGTGGCCAAAAAAATAACCCCGATAACCAGCAAAAGTATCATTCGTGCATCCTCCTCAAGTATTTTTCAAAGGGAACGGCAAGTGCTTCTCTAATTTTATGAGGTTCTGTAGATTCAATCTCTATCCAGTGAACATAGAGCAGAGCTTCATCTTCATCAATATCCACAGTTAAAGTCCCGGGAGTCATGGTGATGGAGTTTGCCAGTCCTGTTATCCTGTAATTACTATCAAGTTCAGTGGGAACCCTGACAATTCCTGGTTTTATAGGGAGCCTGGGATGAAGGATGATGCTTATTACCTGAAAATGAGCTTTAATTTCATACCAGAGATAGATTGGGAAATAATACAGGGTAAATATAACTCCCCTGAAACTGGGTGGGAAACCTTCTCCCCAGCTCATGCCTCTGCCCAGAAGTACTTCAGTAGAAAAAAAGGCTGCAATTATAGAAATAATTGCTCCCACAATCAATTCCTGGGGTTGGAGAGAAGCAGTCAGTCCAAGCCAAAAAATGAACAGGATAAGAGATAAACTTAAGATCTCTTTTACTTTCATATACTACCTCCTATGTAAAATAATCAGGTGACTAAAAAGTATGCTGTCAGCTGCCAGGCTGCCAAAGGTTAGTTAATATTTTAACATACGTCTATAATTTTATCATAGTTATATTTCTTTTACAAGCATATTTTCCCGGAATAACAATATCGAGAGAACTTCTGGCTAAACTATTTAAATCTACTTAATTCAGGCAGCAATCCAGAAAATTAAAAGCAAAATAACCTTCAGCCTGCCAGAAGAAAGACCATAAGTAATATTAAAAGAGCCAGCAAGGACCAGGAGAGATACCTGATTAAGTCTCCTGAATGAATCCGAGAAATTTTTTTATCTAAATTGATAAAAGAATAACCAAGCTTCATGAAGAAATCTCTTTGAAAAACCTTTTCGGGATGAGGTGATATATATTTTTTAAGTAAGGGGAAAAGCAGTAAGGCAATGAGAAAAGGCATAATACCACTGAATATACTGGAACCAGAAAAATAATCGACAGCCGGGGTTATCTGGAATAATCTTTCTATTCCTGCTGGATTCCAGGCTGTTAACATCATAAAAGCAGATATTAAAAGCATACCCAGTCTCATTGAGAGAGGAGGTATCTTAATAATATCAGGATTATTATTTTTGCAGAGAAAGGCAAAATAAAGCACTTTTATAAAAATTAGAGAAGTTCCAACTCCGGCTAACTGTAATCCGTAGTAGAGCAGCTGGCTGTCAAGGCCTGCTTTAATCAGGGCTTTACTGAGATATCCATTGAAAAAAGGAAATCCAGCTATGGAAAGAGTGGCAATAATTCCAGCCAGAAAAGTAACAGGAGTTTTTTTCCAGAGGTTACCCAGGTCTGTAAGATTTTCAAATCCGGTGGAATAGAAAATTGTGCCGGCCATCATAAAGAGAAGCCCCTTGTATAAAATATGATTTATTAGATGGAATATGCCTCCTGTTACAGCGATATTATTGGTCAGGCCGATACCAACAAGCATGTAGCCAATTTGACTTATTATGGAGTAGGAAATAATGATTCTTAAATGGGAGTGAAAAATTGCCAGCAAAATTCCTCCCAGGGCATTCAGCAGGCCAAGATAGGCAATTAAATTAGTTTCCAGTTCAACTATTCTATAAAGAGCATAAACCCCAACTTTTGAGGTATAGGCAGCCATTAAAACTGCCAGCTGAAAAGGAATTGCCGCATAAGTCTTTGGAATCCAGGCATGAAAGCCGAGAAAACCTATTTTGATGGCTATTCCAAAAATAAAGAAGACCAAACCGGCTTCCGGCGGAGTGAGAATAATATTGCCGGTATAATTATAATTCAGGATTATACCAAAAAGCAGACTCAATCCCCCGAGCACATGGATTATAATATAATATTCTGCGATATAACGAAGCTTTTCTTTCATTTTGTCATAGACCAAAAAGAAAGCAGCAACAGTTATAAGTTCCCAGAAAAAGAAAAATGAAATGAAATCTCCCACAAAAAGAATGGCAATTGAGGAACCAACAAATATGTTTAGCAAATTAAGTGAAGCCAAAGATAGTAATCTATAACCATATATTAGAACAAGGAGGGCAAACAGGCTAAATATTATCCCTATATTTCTGGAAGATAGAGAAATATAATTAAGAATAAGCTCCATGTCTAAAAAGCTGGCAGCTGCCAGAATTTTATTTCTCGGTAAGGTTAACATTAACACCAGAGAAATAATTAAGGCTCCAAAAGTAAATAAATACCTTATTTTCCTGGATTTAAAGAAGAAACACAGCAGGGCAGCAAATATCAAAGGAAAGCCTGGGTTCAGCATGAAACTGTCCTCCTTACTTTTATACACTAACCACCGATTATTATATTTATGAAGTTGAGCTGTTGCAGAAGAAATTCGGGAGCCCGGGCGATTAAACCAGTTAATACTGCTGGGTAAAAACCGAGAACAATACAAACAGCTGTCAGAACAGCTGCCGGTATAATTTCATTTATTTTTAAGCCGGCAACTCCTACAGGTAAATTATCTGAAAAATTCTTTTCTCCGGTATAGATGTTGATTATTATGCTGAGGTAGTAACCCAGAGATAAAAAACTGCCCAGTATTATCATAAAAGCGGGGAGCAGATATCCAGCTTCCAGAGAAGCCTCCAGAATCAGCCATTTACTGGCAAAACCGCTCAGGGGAGGGATCCCAACCATTGATAAGAGAATTAAGACAAATATTAAAGAGGTTTTTGGCATAATATCGGCCATCCCCTGCATTTTATCTAATTGATAACTCCCAGCTGCTTTATGGAGATTACCGGCAGCAAAGAAAATAGCTCCCTTCATTATTCCATGATTTATCATATGAAAACTTCCGGCCAGAATTCCAGCCGGAGTTCCCAGACTGAAAGCAATAATAACGTAGCCCATCTGGGCTATAGTTGAATAACCCAGTAATCTTTTGAGATTATTCTGCTGAAAGGCAGCAGCGTGACCGAAGAGCATAGAAAAGATTCCCCAGACCAGCAGAATAGTTGATATCATGTTATTCTGGAGAAAATTGAGCCCGAAGAAAATATAGAGAATTCTCATCAGAACAAAGAACTGGGTTTTAATAATCAGAGCTGAAGACAGGACATTATAGGTAATGGGGACACCAACATAGGCATCTGGCAGCCAGGTGTGCAGAGGAACAATGGCAAATTTGACTCCCAGTCCGATTAAATAAAAAGCGATTAATATCTGTCGGGTCAGAACAGGCAGATTACCCAGTCTTTCAGGTATAAGAACCATGTTTAAGGTTCCTGTGGCCATATAGGTTAAAATTATTGCCAGCAGCAAAAATACTGCACTGACTGTGCCAAGCATCAGGTATTTAAAAGCTGCTTCCAGGCTGATATCCTTATCATTATAGGCAACCAGGGCATAGGAGCTGATTGAGGTTATTTCAAAAAATACATAAAGATTAAAAAGATCAGCGGTCATAACCATGCCAGCTGTGCCAACAAAGAGTACATTTAACAGCAGATAAAATTTTGCTTTATTTCGGGTGATTTCTGTCAGGGAATAAATAACACTCAGCAGGGTTATCAGGCCCATAGCAGCAAAGATTACCAGGGTATAATGGTCAACAATAATATTAATGGCTAAATCAGGCTGCCAGGAACCAAGGTTATAACTAAAGGGCAGTTTGGTTTCCCTGTTAAATATAAAAAAGAAGATTATTACTGTGCTCAAAAGGCTGGAGGTGAGCACTAGGGGAATAATATATTTTTTACTGAAAAAGGCGAAGAGCCCCAGAGAAAAAACTGTAAAAAGTGGGATTATTATCAGCAATATTGGCAGATGCATAATTATCCTCCTGACAGGTTGAAAAATTTCCCTGCTTAAAAGCGTAAATTAACAACTTGATATTAACCTCGCAGCTTTCTAATTTCATGGATATCAAGAGTTTGATATCTGTTATAAAGCTTGATTACCAGAGCAAGCATAATGGCTGTTGTGCTGGCATTGATAACAACAGCTGTTAAACCCAGGGCCTGCGGCAAAGGATCAACCACAGTATCATAGGGCTGATCTAAAATAGGAGCCACCCCTTCTGGGATATAGGCAATGGCTCCCAGCAGGAGAATTATCGCAGATTCGACAATGCTGATCCCGATTATAATTCTTATCATATTTTTTTGGGTCAGAACAGCATAAATTCCCATAGAAATTAAAACAGCAATTGCTGGAAATACTAGAACCATTTTTTAATCCTCCCTTGCCAGTGATAGGAAAATAACGCTCAAACCCGTTCCCACTTTGGCAGCCACCGCAAAATTGCTGAGGGGCATCAGCCCGCCGCTTAGTAATTCTCCTGGGGTGCCGGGATAGATTCCCACCTGACTATTGGCTAAAAAGGTGCCACCAGCAATTATTCCAGCCAGGCCGATTGTTAAAAAAGCCAGAGCTCCAATATCTTCAATCAATGATAATTTTTTTACATTAAAGCGGCGTGTCATATATCTATAGCCATAGGTAAAAATTATCAGAATTGAAATAGCGCTGATAATAACTCCTCCAGAAAAGCCTCCTCCAGGTGAAAGATGGCCATAGGCAATTAAAAAAATGCTGATTATCCAGAGGAAGGGCAGGACAAAGGCGATAGACTGCTGCACAACAGGGGTGAATTCAGTTTTTAACATACTGGCCTCATGACGGGGGAGCAGCAATGCAACTACAGAGGCAGCCGTAAAGATTACTGTCGCTTCACCCAGAGTGTCAAAGGCGCGATAATCGAAGAGAATTGCTGTAACTATGTTAATTGCTGATGTTTCTTCCACTCCAAAATTGATATAATGGTCAGCAGTAAATCTGGCAGCTTCTTCTCCAGCAACTGAATACAGCACCCTCAAGATAAATAGACCCAGCAGGCTGACAAGAATAAAACTGAAAACTTTATCAAAGTTTATTTTTTTCATCTTATTTAACACCTTCAGTTTTATTTATCGTGATAATAAAGAAGCTGGTGGTTATGCCAGCAGCAATTACGGCTTCTGCCAGGGCCAAATCGGGGGCCTGGAAGATAATTAAAATTATTACCAGCAGGGCGCTGAAAATTGAAAGAGTAATTATTGAGTTTAACAGCTTTTTAGAAAAAAGTGCGATGGCTGCTGAAGCAACCAGCAGAAGAATCAGCAGCATTAAAATTATCTCAATCATTGCTATCATTCCCGGCTTTCAGATCTTTCATATCATCCTGGACCATTTCACTCAGATAACCATATTGATAGGCAGATCTGGTCAGGGCATGACCGACAACCGGAGTGGTGATTAAAAGAAAAATGATCAGCAAAAGCAGTCTGAGGGAGAGGGGAGAGATTCCTTCCTGGATGATCAGCCCGAATATAATAGAAATACCTCCTCCAACCAGACACTTGGAAGCAGCATGCATTCTTGAAAAGAAGTCGGGAAATCTCAGCAGGGCAATTGCTGTGGTTAGAAAAAATATTACGCCACTTATCATGAGAAAACCGGCCAGAATATCCTGAATAATCATTGATTCTCCTCCTCAGTTTTATCTGGGGAACCGAAATATTTGGCCATAACAAGGACATCAACAAATAAGAGAACTCCATATACCAGGGCCACATCAATAAAAAGAGCTCTTTCATAAAAGGACCCCAGGATAACGAGAACAGTCAGCAGCATTATACCGATTGCATTTATAGCTGCAATTCTATCCAAGACATGAGGTCCGGATAATAAGCGATAAAAGGAGATAGCGGCACAGAACAGCACAATCAAAATTAGAAAAGTTAGCTGCATTAATCTTCCCCCTCTCAACAAGTTAGAACATTTTTAGGGCCGGTCAAAAATTTTTATTATCCAGGGTTCAAAGGCTCCGGCTACTTCCTGCTTAATTTCCCTCCGCCTTTCTATGTCGATATCAAGCAGATGGACATAAAGAAATCTTTCTTTGTCCTTTTCTTCAATATCCACAGTAATAGTGCCTGGAGTTAAAGTGATCAGATTAGCCAGCATGGTGATACCATTAATATTGTTTATTCTGGTTGACATTCTGACAATTCCCTGGTGCAGATTTATTCTGGGGCTTAAAACCAGCCGTAAAACCTGAAGTGAAGATTTATAGGCCTGATAGAAAAAGATTGGCAGTAAAATTAGAAAGATTAAAGTTCTTTTTAAGTAAGCCAGGAAAGATATTTTTTTGCCGGTTCTGCTGAATAAAAATCCGCGAAAGAGAAGCAGGGTTGCCAGGCAGACCAGCAATCCCAGCAGAATATTTGCCAGAGTAAGATTTCCCGAGAGAAGCAGCCAAAAAACAAAAGCAGCAGTATAAACAAAAACAATTCTGGCCCTGTACATTATTTCAGTCCCCCTTTCTGCTTGATTAAATATACCAATGATATAAAAATTAATAAATTTAATTTTATTTTCTAATTAAAAATTATATCATATTATTGATATTTTAAAAAGTTGAGCGGGTTTCAGTTGAATTATCAATTGAAATAGGATTTATTTCAGTTCTAAACTATATTATGAAATCAAACTCCAGTAAAATGCCTGATATTTTAAAAAAACTGATACAAATAGATTGTTGAGCCACAGGTTCAGTTGATTTTGCAGGAAATAAACAATTTATGCAGTATTATATACCTAAGAGAAATACAGGAATTTATCTAATTTTGCTGGACAGGAATCTGTTCAGCCGGGAGGGGATTTTTTGGAAAATCAAGTAACGGATCTTATCCAGTATTTACAGGATAAAGGTGTGGATTATGCTGATGTCAGATACGTCAGAACGGAGACTGAAGCAATTTGCACCGAAGACAGAATGGTGCAGGAACTGGAGAGTGAAGTTGATGCGGGAATTGGCATCAGGGTGCTGATTGATGGTGCCCCGGGGTTTGCTGCTGTTTCCGATCTGGATCGGTTGAAGGCTACTGCTCTTAAGGCCATAAAGATTGCCCGGGCAACTGCCAGACTTCAAAAGAACAGAGTAAGTTTTACCGAGAGAGAGGCAGTGCAGGACAGTTATCTAACCCCCTATGAAATTGACCCCTTTGAAATTACGGTCAATGAAAAAATTGAACTTCTGAAAACAGCCGAAGAAAAGATGTTATCCGAAGCAGAGCTTTTTAAAACTTCAGGATCCCTGACCTTTACTAAAATCACTAAAATTTATGCCGATACTGAGGGCAGCGTTATTCACCAGGAACTGCTGGAATCTGGAGGAGGTATCCAGGCCACCACCCTGGCAGAGGATGATATGCTGGTCCGCAGCTATCCCTGCGGCTTTGGCGGCAATTATGCCACCGCCGGTTATGAGTTTATTGAAGAGCTGGATCTGGTTGATAATGCCGGTGAGACTGCCCGGGAGGCAGCTCAACTGGCTGAGGCCGAGGAATGCCCCACGGGACAGTATGATCTGGTGATTGACAGTGATCAGATGACCCTGCAGATTCACGAAAGTGTGGGCCATCCCATAGAACTGGACAGAATTTTTGGCTCAGAAGCTGCCTATGCCGGAACCAGCTTTCTGGAACCGGAGATGCTGGATGAATTTCAATATGGATCCAGCCGGGTAAATATTGCTGCTGATGCTACCACACCCCGGGGGCTGGGCACCTTTGGTTATGATGATGAGGGAGTTCCAGCCCAGCGGATTGATATTATTCGCAATGGAATTCTGACAGGTTTTCTGACCTCCCGGGATACTGCCGGTCAAATTGGGCGGACTTCAGGAGGAGCTGCCCGGGCAGATGGCTGGCAGAATATTCCTCTGATCAGAATGACAAATATTAATCTTGAGCCCGGGGATCTGAGCAGAGAAGAATTACTGGCCGGTATAGATGATGGTCTTTACCTCAAAACCAACCGCAGCTGGAGCATTGATGATAAAAGGCTTAATTTTCAATTTGGCTGTGAGATAGCCTATGAGATTAAAAACGGTCGGCTGACAGGCAAAATATATAAAAACCCTGTTTATGCCGGGATTACTCCGAAGTTCTGGAAAAGATGCGATGGCATTGGCAGTGAGAAGCACTGGCAGCTTTTCGGGGTGCCAAACTGCGGGAAGGGACAGCCCGGTCAATCAGCACATGTGGGGCATGGTTCTGCTCCCACCCGTTTCCGTCAGGTAAAGGTAGGTGTTAAAGATGTTAACTAAAGCTGAAGCATATCTGGTAATAGACCGAATTCTGGGCTGGGCAGGCTCTCTGGATGTTCAGATAAGGCTCAGCGGTCAGGACAGAGGATTGACCCGTTTTGCCGGCTCTGAAATCCATCAGAATGTCAGCCAGGAGGATTTGACTGTTGAGCTGATAGCGGTGGATGGCAAAAGAAGGGCCAGGGTAACCACCAACCGTCTGGGAGAGGAGGATCTTAAAGAAGCCCTCCGCGAGTTGCAGAGGAATCTGGAAGTTGCTCCAGAAGCTGAACTGGAGATCCCCTTCATCACCGAACCGGAGGACATTTATGACGAAGAATATGATCCCGGACTGCTGGAAGAATTTGATATTGAAGGTCGGGCCGGTCAGCTGGAGTCAGGACTAAAGAAGCTACAAAATGATAGGGAAGCAGCAGGTTCTTTATCTCTGGATAATGGCTTTCTAGCACTGGGCAACAGCAGCGGTATCACCCGTTATGCCCGCCGGACTCAGGTGGACTTCAGCACCGTGGTTAACAGCGGAGACAGCACCGGTTTTGCGGCTTTAATTTCAGATAAATCCGAGGATCTTGATATCAGTCGGGCCTTTTCCCAGGCAGCTGATAAAGCTCATCAGGGAAGGGATCCTGTTCAGCTGGAGCCCGGGAGCTATCCGGTAATCCTTGAGCCCCTGGCTGTGGGAGGTATTCTCTCCTATCTTTCCTATGTGGGTTTTAGTGCCAGGAGTGTGCAGAAGGGCATGAGTTTTCTGGCTGACAGACTGGGAGAACAGGTCTTTGGAAAAAATATAACAATCACTGACAACTGCGAGCATCCCGAAACTGCAAATTTACCCTTTGATCTGGAAGGAGCCCGGCGGCAGAAACTCACCATCATCGAAGAGGGTGTAGCCCGGGAGCTGGCCTATGATCTGAAAAGTGCCATCCTGGATGAAAAAGAAACCACCGGGCACTCCATTGGCCGTCCGGATATCGGAGGTTTTCCCCTTCATCTGGTCATGGAGCCAGGAGAAAGCAGCCAGGAAGAGATGATTTCTTCCCTGGATCGCGGTCTGTTAATAACACGGTTTCACTATATGAATATAGTCAATCCCCGGCAGGCTGTTTTTACCGGCTTAACCCGGGATGGAACCTTCTTAATAGAGAAGGGAGAAATTACGGCACCGGTTCAGGATCTGCGCTTTACTGATAGTATGCTGGATGCCTTCAACAAAGTTGCTGCTATTTCTCCCCGGAGGGAAAAAGTAGAGGGCTTCAGTGCCTTTAACTACGTACCGGCACTGCAGATTGAAGAGCTCAAATTTACCGGAAGAAAGGAAAGCTGACAGAACAGAAAAATCAGGACAAAGTGTTTAGCTAACGGGACTGTTTTGAGAGGATAAAGGCTCAGGTTATGTTACCTCAAGCCAGGTATTTGGGAGCATAAAACTGTTTGGGCAGAGGAATAACCGGGATATCTCTTGTGTGAAGGATTATAAAACTTAGTGAGTCCCGCAAAAACTAAGAGAGTTATTTTCCGGCAAACAGGATATTAAGGATGATTAGTATGAGTGACAGAGAAGAATATCAGCAGGTAAAAAAAATAACAGCTGAAGCCCGGAAGCTCAAGCAGGAGAAGAAGTACAGCCAGGCCCGTCAGCTCCTTCAGGAGGGCCTGGAGAATTATCCGGAAAATATTTACCTGAAGACCAGCCTGGGAGATCTGCTGGTGAGGATGAATCAGATTGCCAGGGCCCGAGAACTCTCCCGGGAGGTTCTTCAGGAGAAACCTGAAGATGACAGGGCTCTGACTGTCCTGGGCAATGCTGCCTATCGCAGCCGGGAGTTTGAAGAAGCCCGGGAATATTTTCAGGCTGCCTACCAACAAAAGGAGTCAGGTTATCTGGCCTTTCGTCTAATTAATGTTCTGAATAAAATGGGAAAATATCAGGAAGCTGAAGAATTAGCCCGGGAATGGTATAATAAAACCGGAAAAGCAAAATTCAAAAAACTACTGGGCAATGCTCTGGAGAAACAGGGTAAATATGGGGAAGCGGAAAAATATATAGCTGATTACCTTAAAGAAAAACCGGAAGATGATTTTGCCTACCGGCAGAAAATTAAACTTAAACTTGAAAAACTGGAGCCGGAAAAAGCCGTGCAGGAATTAAGAAAACTGTTAAATATTGGCGGAGGACAGGATAAACAGGAGTTAAAACTTCTGCTGGGACAGAAGCTGAAAGAAGCCGGCAGGATGGAGGAAGCGGTAGATGTTTTTCAAAGCTTCCTGGCTGACAATCCGGAAAATTTATTTGCCAGAAAGCTGCTGGGTTTTGCCCTTTACAAACAGAGGGAATATGATAAATCTCTTCCTCATCTCAAGGAAGTTCTAAAAGAGGATCCCAATGACTATTATACCCGCAATACACTGGAGGCTGCTTTCAGGAAAGCAGAAAAACAGCGGGAAGGAATGAACTTTTTTCAGGAACTGATCCAGGAAACAGGTCTGAAAAAATACTGGAGTGCGGTCAATAAACTGGCCAGGGAGGTTGAAGCAGAAAATAATGAGCAAACTTAAGATAGCAGATCTGGTGGAAGTACCGGAAGTAAAAACAGTAATTCAGCTGGCTGACTGTCAAAAGCCAGAACTCCGTTCCCATATAACTTCAAGTTTTGTAGTGACTTCTGAAATTGAGAGAGTTTTTCGGGCCCTGCTCTCTGATCTCAGCAGCAGAGAGGGACGGGGATATTTTATTGAGGGGAATTTTGGCTCAGGGAAATCCCATCTTTTGAGCATTATAAATCTGCTCTTTTCCCGACAGGCTGACTGGCAGCCGGTTGCAGAGCAGCTGGAGGATGAGAAAATCAGCCAGCAGATAAATGAGCTGAAAGAGCAGAATTTTTTAACTTTGACAATTTCCCTGGTAGAACACAGCAGCAGGGAATATCTGGAACAGATAGTGCTGGATAAACTACGGGAAAGGCTGGCTGAGGAAGGCCGGGAGTTTTTCTGGACCGGTGGTGAGGAGCAGGAGTTTGTCAGCCACATGGAGGAAATGATAAATGAGAAATATGGCGACCAGCTGGAGCAGTATCTCAAAAGCAAGGGTCTTTCCCGGGAGGAAATATTTAACCGGGAGGATCTTTCTGAGCTGGAGGCTCTGCTTGATCACCTCAGCCTGCCCTACCGGTTTAAATATGACAGGTCCAGGGCCTTTGAGCTGCTAAACCGCTATCTTGAAGAAAGCAGGTTTCAGGGCCTGGTGCTGTTAATTGATGAGCTGTCAGAATTTCTTCGTTCCAAAAGCAGCGGCCGCCGTTTTAATGAAGATATCAGATTTCTCCAGTTTATTGGAGAACATGCCACCCATGAACCCTACTGGATTCTGGCCACCCTTCAGGAGGAGATTGAAAAAACAGGTGAAACCACCCCGGAGGCTTTTAACAAGATTAAAGACCGTTATCCGGTTAGATTTTATCTGGGAGAACACCATATCAAAGAGTTGATTTCCGGGCGTTTAATCCGGAAAAAGCCGGGGAGTGAAGAGAAGATTTCTGAGATCTATGATAAGTACTGTGAGCTTTTTCCCAGAACCAGACTTTCCCGGACAGCTTTTCTGGAACTGTATCCGGTTCATCCCCCGGCGGTGGATCTGCTGGATAATTTGAAACCCCTATTTTCCCAGCACCGGGGCGTTATTGATTTCATTCATTATCAGCTCAAGGGAGATGAATCCCGGGATATACCAGGTATGCTGGAGGAATCGTCTGACAGC
>SL_4KL_010_BRINEDRAFT_10000420_pt1 | contig 21531 bp, 21 predicted proteins | sample SodLak_010_BRINE_2_FD_10664 | JGI IMG/M metagenome (IMG submission 10664) | reverse complement strand
GACGATGTCGTCGGGACCGCCGATCGACAGCTCCATCGCCAGCACCTTGTCGGTCGTGATTGTGGCTGGATACCCTGATGGAACGGTGTCGGCTGGCACCTTCCGCATCGAGCGCACCTCTCCGTGGATCTGCAGCCCTTCGCTTGGGTGGGGCTCGTCCGCGGGCTGGTCGTCCGGCGTCGGGGGTGCAGCGACTGGCTCGGGCTCGCCATCCCCGTTCTGCGTTTCTTCGTCGGGTTCTGACACTGTCTCTGTGTGTGTTCCCTGGTCACTAAACGTATACTGTTTTCGCCGAATCGCCGCTTTGTGACTGGCCAGCGAGCAGGATGCGGTAGGGGAGAGACGAGCACGGCGCGACAACCACGCCGAAATACGGAGCTACCGCCCGTCACTCAGAGTCGTCGACGCAGCAAGTTCTTGGGAATCCAGCACCTACAGCAGTTGATGGCAAATGCTACGTTCGGCGGCGGCTGTTTCTGGTGTATCGAAGCGGCGTTCAAAGAACTCGACGGTGTCTCCAGCGCAGTGTCCGGCTACGCCGGTGGGCACAAAGAAGATCCAACCTACCGGGAGGTGTGTGCGGAGACGACTGGTCACGCGGAGGTCGTGCAGGTCGAGTACGACCCCGATGTGATTGGTTACGACGAACTGCTGGAGGTGTTCTTTAGCGTTCACGACCCGACACAGCTCAACCGGCAGGGCCCCGACAGAGGCACCCAGTATCGCTCGATCATCCTCACTCACGACGAGGAGCAACACCGACAGGCGAAAGCCTACACCGAAGCGCTCGACGAGGAGTACGAAGACGATGTTGTCACGGAACTCCAGGAACTGGAGACGTTCTACCGAGCCGAGGAGAAACACCAGGACTACTTCGAAAAGAACCCTACGGACGCGTACTGCCGGATGCACGCGAAACCGAAAGTCGAGAAAGTTCGCGAAAAGTTCCAGAGTAAGCTGGAAAGGGCCTGATCAGAACGGGAACAGATCGTCGTCGTCAGTGTCTCGCTCTAGGAGTTCGATCTCGTGGCCGTCCTGATCTTTGGTGAACGCATAGAGGTTGTCACAGGACTCTGGGTCGCGGTACTCCGGTGCTTCCCGGAGCATGAGCTGTTCCCAGTCTTCTTCGACATCGTCGATGCGGACACAGAGATGGCCCCAGGCGTCGCCCATCGTGTACGTTCGGCCGTCGTAGTTGTAGGTCAGTTCCAGCTTCATCGCCTCTTTCGGGGCATCTTCTGGCTGCATGAAGAAGTTCGCGAAGGAACTTGCCTCCCAGCGGCGGTCGTGGACGTACTCGAATTTGCGTGTCCAGTAGCCGAGTGCCTCGTCGGCGTCCTCGACACGGATCATCGTGTGGTCGAGACTCCAGCGTGCACCGAAGTCCCGTTCGACGATCTCGACCTCGCGGCCGTCGGGATCTTTGACGAACGCGTAGCCGGGGTTCTCTTCCGGCGGGCGGTAATCCTCGACGCCCTTGTCCATCAGTTCGTAGTAGGCCTCATTGACATCCTCGACGCGGACGGCGATGTGCCCCCATGCATCACCGACTTCGACCTCTGATTCGCCCTCGTTGTGGGTTAGTTCGAGCATCGCGCCGTCCTCGTGCATATCCTCCGGCCCCATGTAGACGATTGTGAAGCCGTCACCGTCGTAGCGGTCTTTTTCCTCGTACTCCAGGTTCGTGCTGTACCAGTCGATCGATTCTTCCAGGTCTGTGACCCGGACCATCGTGTGGTCGAGTATCCCGTTCATACAGATGGGACAACGGTCGCCAATTAAATAGAAGTATGCACTTTCAGCTTCGGTGGTATTTATTTAAGAACTGTATTTTCGGTGGTCAGTACGAGCAGGGAGAGCGTCTCTAGGAGAGGATGTCTGAACAACTGGGACTGTGATTGCTGTTTGCGGTCCAGTCAAACGATTCACCTGTTACAGCGGTTGGATGGTTCTCTTGTCGTTTGCAGTTGAGTCGTGTTCAGGTACCCGGTCCGTGATCCTCCCCTCTCTCCAGTCCCGCATTTCCCTCCAGATCAGTATCAAGAGGTGGCAAAGCTTGATTGGTGGCCCCAGCGAAAAACGAACGCTGCATGAGCCGGTACGAGACGTTCATCGAGGATGGGACAATCTACGTCGGGAGCGCAGACGGCCCACTAGAGGTGGGTGCCCTGGAGGCGGCGGTCGCGGCCGTCGGTGGCCCCTCTTGGACGATCAGCTACTCTGACGATCTCAAACAACGCCACCCCGAGATGGACACTTCCGACGAAGGACTCACTGTCGACGTGGTGGATATGATCAACGCGATGACTCACTCCGAGCAGTTCGTCGAGGCCCTGCAAGCCCAGCCCGCCGAAACGACTGCCGACGACATCTCTCCCCGGCTCGGACTGTTTGTCGGCAAACTGCTCGAAAATCTTGATAGCGGCGTCGCGTGAGGGCGTCATACAATTGTATAGCTGTCGTATAGTGTTTGTATAGCCGTCGTATAGTGTTCGTATAGTTGTCGTATAGCTGTCGTATAGCGTTCGTAGATTTCAGTTACTGGTTCGACTGGACGGCACCATCCGCAATGGAGAGGAGGACAACCCCGAGCACGAGCAACCCGAGGCTGACCGCGACCCAGTGGGGGTTCCAGGCTTCGGTGTTATGGACGACGTTGTGCGCATCGAGCACGTAGTGGTTGACGACGCCGTCGAAAACGTTGAACACGCCAGCGCCGACGAGGATCGAGCCAGCGAGATACAGCCCGGAGAGCCGTCTGTCCGCGCCGTTTACCAGTCGCCAGACGAACAGCAAGCCGAGCACCGTGGCACCGAGCATTCCCGAGAGAAACAGCCCGTCGTAGCGGACGTTCTCCCGGAGCCCGTCGTAGCTCGTCGGGTCGATATAGCCCGAGAGGAGATGGTGGTGCTGGAAGACGAGATGAAAGATGACGACATCGACGACCGCACCGAGGCCGAAGCCGATCACCCCGCCCCAGAGCAACAGCCCACGGCCATACTTTCTCGACGCTGAATCGGACACGCAGGCTCTTGTCGACGGCTGTCAAAAAGGCACTTCCTGGCAGGAGCAGGCGCGTTAAGCGGCAAAAAAATATATTGGTCGATACCCAACAGAGAATCATGAGTGGAGGCAGGGAATCAGTACCAGTCTCGCTTCCCGAAACGCTCGTCGACCGACTCGACGAACTGGTCGAAGCCGGTGTGTTCGGCTCCCGCTCGGAGGCGTTACGGTACGGTGCGCGCCTGGTCGTCCGCGAAGAACAGAAATATCGCGAACTTGAGCCAGAGAAACCTGTCGACGATGTTCCACCGGGGCGGAGCCGTGGTGTCGCCCGGAGCGCACAGGAGTAATCGACCGGGGAAACAGCCCCCGTCAACTGGTAGAGCCTTCTTGTGTGTCCAGCCCAACCAGTGGTATGGACACTGCTGTCGTCTGGTTCCGTGACGACCTCCGACTGACGGATAACCCGGCCCTCGCCGCTGCGCTCGACCACGCGGAGGCCGTCGTTGCGCTGTACGTCTTCGATCCTCGACGGCGTGGGGAAACCCAGTACGGTACCGCGAAACTCGGCGGTCACCGCGCCAGATTCCGCCGGGAAGCCGTCGCAACGCTGCGTGAATCAGTACGCGAGCGAGGTGGTGAGTTGCTCGTCCGAGATGGGAGCGTCGAGGAGGTGCTCCCGGCAATCGCAACGACAGCCGACGCCGACGCGGTCTTCGCCCAGACGAAACCGGCGACCGAAGAGCTGGCAGACGAGCGAGCGGTCGCGGAGGCGCTCCCCAACGGGGTCGACTTCGAGCGCCGGTGGACCCACACACTGTATCATCCCGACGACCTCCCAACACCGCCCGAAGCGATCGGTGAGACGTTCACGCCGTGGCGCAAGACAGTCGAGGACGGGACCACCGTTCGCGAACCGCTCGCTGCACCGGAAACGGTCCCGACACCAGACAGTGTCGCAGAGATGAAACCAGGCGAGTTGCCGACGCTCGACTCGCTGGGTATCGACGACCCGCCAAGCGACGAGCGAGCTGTGCTTTCCTTCGAGGGCGGGGAGCGTGCCGGAAAACAGCGGGTCGAGTCCTACATCTGGGAACAGGATCGGCTCCGGGAGTACAAACAGACCAGAAACGGGCTGCTGGGGGCCGCGTACTCCTCGAAGTTCTCGCCGTGGCTGGCAGCGGGCTGTCTCTCGCCGCGCTGGCTCCACCGCGAGATCAAGCGGTACGAACAGGAGCGCATCGCCAACGAGGATACCTACTGGCTGGTCTTCGAGCTGCTGTGGCGGGATTTTTTCCAGTTCCAGTTTCGAAAGCACGGCTCGGCATTTTTCCACCCCAACGGGATCAGGGATGTCGAGACGGAGTGGCGTCGTGATCGCGAGCAGTTCCAGCAGTGGGCAGCCGGCGAAACTGGCGTGCCGTTCGTCGATGCGAACATGCGCGAGTTGAACCGGACAGGATACATGTCAAATCGCGGCCGTCAGAACGTTGCTTCCTTCCTCGCCGACTGGCTGGGGATCGACTGGCGGTGGGGCGCAGCCTCCTTCGAGCAACAGCTGGTCGATTACGAAGTTGCCTCGAACTGGGGGAACTGGGCCTACCAGGCCGGCGTCGGCAACGACTCACGGGATAACCATTTTGACGTGCTCTCACAGGGTGAGTACTACGACGACGAGGCCGAGTTCATTACCCACTGGCTGCCCGAACTTGACGGACTCCCGACCGAGTACGCTCACCGGCCGTGGCAGATGGACGAGGACGAACAGGAGCGCTACGGTGTCGAACTGGGGGCGGCGTATCCGGAACCGATGATCGATATCGAACGGCGATCTGACGAACTGAACAGCTGATCGGTGGAAAACTTACAGCTCTTCGACGGTCGAAAGCACGTCCGCGAGGGGTGGCGCGTCGAAGATATCACGACCGATGTACTCGTTCGTGCCGGCACAGTAGAGATTCCGGGCGGTCTGGATGACCGACTCATCGAGTGGTTCTGGCTCCACGTCACAGCGTGCTTTCCAGTCGGCGACGCCCGCTGCGGTCGCTTCCTCTTTGGCCTCCCCGACGGCCGTAACCCAGTCGGGCTGGGTTCGTTTGTGGTACTGGCGGATCACTTCCTTCGAGATCTGTTGGCCATCTCTCGAAAAACGGTTCTCGTCGAACGTACCGACAACGTCAGCGACGTGGATCTCGCCGTCGTGGTAGAGACACTCGATTTTCCCGTCTTCGTGAGTCAGGTCCGCATGGGCTGCCTGCTCGGTCACCAGCGCGTTGACCTCGCGGGCAACAGTTTCGAGATTGTCGATCGATGCAGGTCCTGCAATCGATTCGGCTTCTTCATGGGGGAGATATCGGTCCTGTTTCTCGTATTTCGTGGAGAACTCGATGATCGCGTCGGGAAGATCAACCGGTTCGTCCGGCCAGCTGTCCATATCGAGTCCGTGATCTGCGGGATCGGAGCGTTTGCGCAGTGAAGAGCCGACGGGGACGCGGTTGCGGAAGACGATTTCCAGCGGGATGAGGTAGTGTGTGTCAACATCCTCGTAATATGCGTCGTAGTCGTAGCTTCCATCCTCGAAGGGGAGTTCTGGGACGGTGGTCAGTGAGATGGCCATCTCTTCGGGTGCATGGCCTGCCTCGATTGCCTCCGAGAGTGGCTGGACCTCGCCGTCGACGACGACGCCGCGGTAGTGCGTCGGAATTCCATTCTCTTCGAGCAGTTCGAAATTGAACGCGCCCATCGTACAGAGCGAGGCCCCCTTGTCGGGAATCTGGTCTGGCATCTTCCCCCAGTCGAACACGGAGTAATCGTCCGTGAACTCGAAGACGCCACGGCCGAGCGAATCCGCGCTGGCTGGCTCCTCGATACGGAAATTTTTGACACTCGTCATTACCTCCCCGTTGACCGGCCGCCGTTACAAGCATTGTCGTTCGGAGTGGAGTGGTGTTTGGTTGGATGAGAAGTAGATGGCTGGAACGCTCCTCGGACACAGACTAACTTGAGTGAGTTGACTGCCAGAAAGCCCCGCCCCTTTCTTGCTGTTTGCGGCTAAGTCACTCGAATCAACCAGTACAACGGCAAAGGGGCTTTTTTGTCGTTTGTATAAGCATAGTTACAATGCACCTGCACAAACACAACAACCCAGATCACACCGTGCGAACAGCGAGCACAGTGAGATCCGAGAACGGCGACTCGTCATCAGCACTGTCTCTTTCCGCGAGTTCAGCGAGCGTCGTGATCGTAATCGCCTCCTCAGGATGGGTCAACTTCCCCAGCACGACCGCCTCCGTTTCGGATCGAACTCTCTCGTCGAGTAACATCGCGGCGCTATCCTCGGGCATCCAGTCGAACGGTCGTGGCACAACGAGCAGATGACGCTGCCCGACATCCTCGCGAAGCCGGTCGAGATCCTCGCTGATATTGCCGCTTTTGTGCAGCGTGACGAAAGTTGTCTCCTCCATCGGCGACCGTGCCCTGCTTACCGCGATCTGCAGCGAAGAGATGCCCGGAATCACCCGGACCTGTCTGCCAACAGTAGCCTCGACTTTTCCGACGAACTGATAGCCCGAGTGGTTTGGATCACCCATCAGCACCGCCGTCCCGGACGCACCCGCTGCGACACACTCGCCGAAGCGTTCCATTGCCTGCTTTTCGTCGCGGTAGCCACAGGTGAGCAGGTCGGCGCTGGTCTGCTTGCTCACAAAACCGACGACCGTCTCGAAGCCAACAACATCGGCATCCGCGATCGCTCGCTTCCCTCGCGGTGTGAGATAGGCCAGATTACCGGGACCAATCCCGACGACGTACACTGGATTACCGACTTCATCAACCGGGACTATCCTATCAGTGCACCGCCGATGCCCCCGAAGACGGCGGGATAGATTACGCCGACAAAAATGCCCATTGTAATCGGAGCCGCATCACCACCGAGCGAGGCGAGGAGATACAGAAGCGAGAGCGAAACCATCAACCCAAAGCCGACGGTGATCGATGCACCTGCTTTCGCCCCACCACCGCTGATTGCTGCGGTAAGCGCTCCGCCGACGAAGAGGAGCAAAACCATAACAAGTGTAAACGGAACGAGACGGGCTGCAAACTCGCCGTCAGTCATTCCGAGGTCGTGGATCAACAGATGAGAGATGACGTACCCATCCAGCGCAGAGCCGCCGAATAGTCCAAAAAGAGCTGTCATAAGGCTCAGCGTCTCGCTTATACCGCTTTCTACGAAAATGACTGTGAGAATAAACCCGACAATATAAATCACCGCACCAACGATCCCGCCCAGTGCAAGGCTCAACCCGTCAGAGTTACGTGCCATACAGTTGTGTGATTGTATTGTTTTTTATAATTTTTGAAAATATTACCTACTGATGACGATGAAGTCGGTACACTCCTTTTATTGCCGTCGTGGTAACATACTGTCTTTCGATAGCCACGACACCACCACTGTCGAGTGCGACTGCTGTTGCAACACCTTCGGTCTCCCAGCCCTCACCCTGTCCAGTCGCTATATCAAGGATCGAGAGTCCATGCAGCGCCGGGTCACGTGATCGGAAATGCTGTGCAAACGGGATCGCAATCTCTCCCTCACTGTTCTCAATGCCACCGGCGAACCCACCCGTTTCTCGCCGCTAGCGCTCTGTTCCATCGAGACTGTACCCAAATGCCGTATGCTCGTCGGAGTCGTTCGTGACGATCGTCTCTCCCTCCTCGCTGGCAGAGCCGACGAGCATGTACACCGGATTCTCCGAGTTGAAACTCGTCGCACCGGCGAGTTCGTAGCCGTGGCTCACCTGAAACTGGACAACCTCATCCAGCAGGTCTCGCTCACGGAACGCCATCGTTGCCTCCCCTGTGACTTCGAGCCCGGAGACGTTCATCACGACACGGTCAATGCTGGTCTCGACTGCGTGATCGAGCACAGCCTCGTAGTTCCGGCTGCCGCCGAGAAACAGTGCATCTGCGTCGTCCGGCAGTGCTTCCGGCGCTTCGGCCTCACAGAGATCGACATCGCTCTCGATATCGTTCGCTGCGAGATTCTTCCGTGTCGTTTCGAGTTGCTCGGGCTTTCGTTCCAGTGCGGTAACTCCACCGGCTCGGCGCGCTGCCTCGATTGTCACCGCGCCAGTGTATGAGCCGACTTCCACGAAGTGGTGGGCCGGCCCCAGGTCGAGCTTCGACAGCAGGACAGCCCTGACTTCCGCTTTCGTCGGGCCGGCCTTCGCATCGTAGCGGAGTGATAGCTGGGCCATCGAGGAAGACAACTTGCGTGTGATGTGAGACAATTTCAATTGTTTTACAGCAAGTTGGATTGATGTATTGCGGGTAGAAGCGCCGTATAGCTACACAGCAAGCGAGCTAGGAAAAACTTACTTTAGTTTCCGGGACCGAGAGAGAGCAATGGGAGAGGACAAGTTTGGCGTGCTCCGGAGCAAGCGGACAGCGACGAGATACCAGATTCTCGTCGAGATTGCGCGGCGACAGCCGGCGGTCAACCAGCAGGAGATCGCCGACGCAATCGGGATCACGGCCCAGGCTGTCAGCGACTACCTGCAGGATCTGGTCGAGCAGGGCTACGTCAACAAACACGGCCGCGGTCGGTACGAGGTCACGAAAGAGGGCGTCGACTGGCTGATCTCACAGACTGACGAGCTCCGCAACTTCGTCGATCACGTCTCCGAAGATGTCATCGGCGAGGTTGAGACGGAGACGGTGCTCGCGACGACAGAAATCTCGGAGGGACAGACCGTCTCGTTGACGATGCAAGAGGGTGTCCTGCGGGCGATGGCCGGTGACACCGGAAGCGCAACTGCAGTTGCCGTCACGGACGCCGAGCCGGGGCAGGATGTAGGAATTACGAACGTTCAGGGTGTCGTCGAGTACGAACTCGGAACTGTTGCGGTCGTCTCGATCCCGCAGGTCCAGAAGGGCGGAAGCGCGGCGGTCGATCCTGCCCGGATCGAGGCGCTTGCTGCCGAGCACGATCTGGTCGCCGTCGCCGGCACGGAGGCGCTTGCGGTCGCGGACAGAGCGGGACTGGAGCCGGATATTCGATTCGGCAGCGCCGCCGCCGTGCAGGAGGCAGCGACGAAGGGACTCGACGTGCTGTTGCTCGCAGCGACCGACGTGCTCTCAAGACACACCGACAAGCTCCGGGAGCAGAACGTGAGCTACGAGGTTGTCGATCTCTCCGAGTAGTAGCAAAGATATTCTTAAACTACGTGCGGGCCAGAGTCCAACTAATGATATCCACAGGCGGCGTGCTCGACGGCATTCGCCAGCCCGAGTACACCGGCGAGAACCGCTGTTTGCCCTGTACGGTCGTCAACACGCTCATCGCAGCCCTGCTGGCGGTCGGGATTGGTGTTGCTGGGACTGTAATTGGAACAGCTACCGTCGGTTTCGCGGCCGCGTTGGTATTCTTTGTTGTCGCGGTTTGTCTCATCTACCTCCGTGGCTATCTCGTGCCGAAAACGCCGGAGCTGACGAAACGGTACTTCCCGCCTTGGTTGCTTTCGCTGTTTGACAAAGAGCCCGGCGTCAGCATCGAGACTGATGTCGATCCCGAGAGGGCGTTGCAGGCTGCTGACGCGTTAGAGGAGTGTGAAAGAGAGGATGATCTCTGTCTCACCCCGGAGTTCCGGGAGGCATGGTACGACGAGATCGAGCGTATCGATGCCGACGAGACAGGACGGGAGCAACTGCTCAACCTGCTTGGCGTCGGGGGTGAAGTCACATTCGAGGAGTACGGTGGGGCGTTTCAGGCCCGCGTCGACGGAGAGGTTGTCGGCCGGTGGGAGTCGACTGCCGCCTTCCGTGCTGATCTGGCCGCGGCGCGGTCGCTGGAATCGCGTGTCGAGAACTGGCCTGAACTGTCGATCGAGAGCCGGAGTCAACTGCTTTCGGGACTGCGGATCTTTCTCGATCGCTGCCCGAACTGCGGTGGTGTGCCAGCGCTCGGGACGGAAACTGTCGAATCCTGTTGTTCGACCCACGAAGTGGCGGCTGTTACCTGTGAGGACTGTGATGCCCGGTTGTTTGAGTCTCGCCTCTGAGTTTGTTGCTGGGGTGGTATTTGCAGGGACGTACAGTGAGAAAGCTCCGCTGAGGATCAAAAAAACGACTTGGGTCAATCAACTTGGTTGACCCAAGTTAGTTCGGATCAAATTGGAATTGCAGAGTTGTCAACAGCAAGGGATCACTCCCGCAGGAGTTAATACGACTACAAACAGCAAGAAAGCACCTCCACAAGATCTGACACAACCACAAACAGCAAGAAAGCCCCCACGTTCTCGGGTCGGGGGACTCGCTGCGCTCCTCGCTCGCGTTGCTCGCTGTGGTGCTTTCGTCGTCCGCCTTCCCCGAGAACGTGGCCCCTTTCAGTCCCGCCCGATTTCACTTTCCAGGCTGGGTGCCTGGCGGCGTCCGCCGCCAGGCTATAAGCCGGCGGTGAAACCGCCGGCCAAGGGACTGAAAGGGGCCGGTCGCTCGATCCATCCCGGGTGACGCAAGCACCTACTGGAGCGTGGTTCGAGAGAGCGGAGCTCTCTCGTCATCCCGAAAATCTCCGATTTTCGGAGACAGCGAACCCCGGATGGTCGAGCGAGCGGGGGCTTTCTTGCTGTTCACAGCGGTGCCTGTTCTGGTCGTACGGTGACCTTCTCCACCTAGGGCTTTCTTGCTGCCCTCTGCGGTTCCGGTTCTGGCCGTCCCGTCATTCTCTCCACCTCTGGTTTTCACACTCCAAGCACTCCCAATCACCATTGACCCACCCAAAACACCCCTTACTCTGATCCGGAACGCACCATTTTAACGTTCTCGCAGGTAACGCCGTGTATGGACTACGATGATATGCTCGATCGCGGGATCGAACAGACGCCCGAGATCAACGCCGACTCCGAGCGATTCGAAGTTGCCGATCCCGACGTGCGACAGGAGGGTCACGCGACCGTCTTCGAGAACTTCCAGACGGTCTGCGGTGATCTGAGCCGCGAGCCCGACCACGTCCTGAAATTCCTCCAGGACGAACTCGGGACGAGCGCGCATATCGACGAGAGCAAGCGCGCACGTCTCACCGGCGAGTTCGACCAGCGCCGGATGAACGAAGCCGTCGATACCTACACCGAGCAGTTCGTCATCTGCTCTGAGTGTGGCCTCCCCGATACGGAAATCGAGCGAGAACAGGGCGCGGAGATTCTCCACTGTACTGCCTGCGGCGCGCGCTCACCGACCTCGACCTAGCTCAGCTGTTTGAGCGTCCGCAGATCGTGTTCTGTCCGCATGAACACTGATGTCCGACGAGTGGCATGACAGTTCGGACAGTGGTAGTTCTGCTGACTCCCGGGCAACTCTTCGGGATTTGTCTGCCAGTTTTTGCCACACTCCGGACACAGTAACCGCACATGTGCTTGATCCATGCGTATTCCTCACACGCACGGAACTATCAAAAAGGTTTGGCCACACAGTGCCGTATAATACCTACAAAGGAAAATAAACAACACAAGCGAATCATAATGTCTTCTTACTTCGAAATTTGCCAGATTTGACCGAGCTTTCTTGCCAGATCGGCGCAGAAACGGTCTCCCCCGTTCTTGTCGGTTCACTCGTAACGGAGGTATGGAACTGACCTGGAGGTGGAACTGATGGGCAGGGATATTGGCGAGATTCAGTTACTGCAGGAACAGCTCCCAGAGTGGATCGCCGCCATCGCTGGCGTGCTCACGACGCTCGGTGATTTCTGGTTCATCGTGTTGTTGATGTTTGCGGTGTTTCTGGTTGCTGACTCACATCGGAGCGATATGATCGCACTGCTTGGAACGACCATTGGTGCGGTCGGCCTGTACCGTGGGTTCAAACACACGTTTACCTCTCCCCGACCGGAACAGTCACCGCTCGACGCCGAGGGACTACACGCACTCAACGAGGGGATTCTGGAGCTGACGGCAACCAGCGGCGGGTATGGTTTTCCAAGCGGTCACGCCACAGTGACGACGGTTGTCTATCTCGGGCTGGCGAGTACGCTCACTGTCGGGACAGTACGAAAGCGACTGGCCGCTGGCGCCGCCATCATCGCAACTGTCTCCACAACGCGACTCCTGCTCGGTGTTCATTATCTCGCCGACGTGGTTGCTGGTGTTGCACTCGGTTCGCTGCTCGTGTTCGGGTTGTTCGTCCTCCCGCGGAAACTGCTGCCGGCCTACCGGGTGACCGTTCCCCTGCTGGCGGCGATTCCGATGTCACTGTTTTATGTCGCGATGCGAGGCGGATCGACGGAGTCACTCGTCCTGTTCGGCGCGACGCTGCTCCTGTTTGCGGGCTGGCAGCTGCTGGCAGTCCGCCCGTCCACCACCCACTTCGACCGACTGGCCAGACGACCGGTGTTACGGGCCAGTACGGCACTGCTGGCTGTTGGTGTGTTCGGCTCGCTGGTCTGGGAGTTCTCGGCAGTCTCGACCGATCCGTCTTCGACGGCAGTGCAGGCTACGGTCGGGGCGCTGGCGATCCTTTCGGTACTCGCCGTCAGCTCGTTTCGATCCCGCCAGTCTCAGGAGTGACTGGCTGTCGCTGTTGGCACAGAAGCGATGGGAGAACAGAGCGGTAGGAAAGACCGAGAGCGCTACTCTAGAAAGTCCGGCTCGACGCGTTTCTCTGCGGTTTCGCTTTCGAGATGGGCACGGAACTGCTCAATCGGGATATCCTTCTGTTGGTTCTCGAAGCGGTCACGCACCGAGAGCGTCTCCGACTCCTCTTCTTCGTCGCCGATGATCAGCATATAGGGAACTCGATCGTCGTGGGCCTGCTGGATCTTCTTGCCGACGGTCCAGGAGCGATCCTCGATTTCGACACGGAACTCACCGAGATACCGGTTTTTGAGCTGCTTTGCGTACGGGATATTGTCGTCCGACACCGGGAGAATCCGGACCTGCTCGGGGGCGAGCCAGGTCGGGAAGTTGCCGTTGAAATGCTCGGTGATCACGCCCATGAACCGCTCGAAACTGCCAAGCAGTGCACGGTGGACCATCACCGGCCGGTGGTCCTCGTTGTCCTCGCCGACGTAGCTCAGATCCAGCCGCTCGGGGATGTTGAAATCCAGCTGCACTGTCCCGATCGTCCACTCACGACCCAGCGCATCCCGGGCGTCGAGACCGATCTTCGGGCCGTAGAAGGCTGCTTCGCCGGCCTCGACGTCGTACTCCAGGCCGAGTGAGTCCATCGAGTCCCGAAGGGCTCCGGTCGCTTCCTCCCAGATCTCGTCCGATCCCATCGCGTCGTCGCCTTTCGTCTCCAGTTTGTACAGCACCTCCAGATCGAACAGATCGTAGATCTTCTCGATCACCTCCAGGGTACTCGTGATTTCCGTCTCGATCTGGTCGCGGCGGATGAAGGCGTGACCGTCATCCTGCGTGAGCCCGCGCACACGAAGGAGTCCCGAAAGCTCTCCAGACTGTTCGTTGCGGTAGATCGTCCCGAACTCAGAAAAGCGAACCGGCAGATCACGGTAGGAGTACTGGCCCTGATCGTAGATGTAGGCGTGGTTCGCGCAGTTCATCGGCTTCAGGCCGTACTCGGTGCCGTCTTGCTCCCAGGCGAACATCTCGCCTTCCTCCTTGAAGGCGTCGTAGTGACCGGTCGGTTTCCACAGCTCTGCCTTGTTAAGCTCCGGCGTGAACACTTCGTCGTAGCCGAGTTCGTCGTCTTTGTTGCGGATGAAATCTTCGAGCTGGCGGCGGACAGTCATCCCCGGTGGGTGGAAGTGTGCACAGCCCGGTGAGTGCTCGGGTACCGAGAACAGATCCATCTCCCGGCCGATCTTGCGGTGGTCGCGTTCTTTCGCCTTCCGGCGGCGTTCGAGAAAGTCTTCGAGGTCTTGCTCGCTCTCGAAGGCCGTCCCGTGGACACGCGTGAGCGTCTCGTTGTCCTCGTCACCGCGCCAGTACGATGCCGAGATCTCCAGCAGATCGACCGCGCCGATCTTCCCTGTCGATTCAACGTGTGGCCCCTCACAGAGATCCTGCCAGTCGTCCTGCACGTAGAAAGAGACTTCTTCCTCGTCAGCAGCCTCGGTATCCAGAATATCCTGCTTGTATGGGTTGTCCTCGTAGATCTCGAACGCTTCTTCCCGCGAGCGCAGGACGCGTTCGAGCTCGTAGTCGGCCTCGATAATCTCGGCCATCTCTGCTTCGATATCCGTCAGATCGTCCTCGTCGAGATCCGGGCCGGAGATATCATAATAAAAGCCATCGTCGGTCGGCGGGCCGATGGCGAGTTTCGCCTCGGGGTAGAGCCGCTGGAGTGCCTGCGCGAAGACGTGGGCTGCGGTGTGGCGCAACACCTGCAGATACTCGTCGCTGCCCTCGGTGACGATCTCGATTTCGCAATCGTCTGTTAGCGCTGTTTCCTTGTCGACGAGTTCGCCGTCGACAACGCCGGCGATAGTGTCACTCCCGAGACCGGGGCCGATCTCGTAGGCAGCGTCTTCGACGGTCGATCGATACTCCAGTTCAAGCTCTGAGCCGTCCGGCAGAACGGCCGTGATCTGTTGTGCCATGGGTAGATAAAAGTCGGCTGCCCGCGACAGCCGCGTTCATTGCCGGTAGGTGTCTGTCATGGGAACCGGCCTGTAACGTGGACACCTACCATCGTACTCGGTCGTACCAAAGCAGCAAGCAAAAAGATTGCGCTCCGCCGGCCGCCGTTTGTTTTGCCGCTGTGTTGCAATCAACAGCCGATCCTGATAGCCCCTCACAGCTCGAATGCGACGTTGGTCACTGTCTCGACGACTCCCGAGGCGGAGTGGATTTCTTTGGTGACTACCTCCGCGATCTCGTCTTTGGTCTCGAGTTCGAGCTGGGCAACGATATCGTGCTCACCAGTCACCAGATGGACATCCTTGACGTGTTCTCTGTCTGCGATGGCGCTCGCTGTCTCGGTGATTGCGGACGGTTCTGCGATCACGTGAACGAACGCGTCAGTCATTGTTCCAGCGTTGCGTTTGGTATGTTATCAATTGACGCTGTGGATGTGCACAATATTTGTCGGGTTCGGCTACGAGTGGTATGGATAGCGGGAGAGTCCGAAACAGAATCTGAGACAGCGGTGAACAGCAAGAACGCCTCGGCCCGTTCGGCCACCGAAAGACTCGCTGTCGCAGAAAACCGTTTCGCAATTTTCGGGATGACGAGGGAGCTTTGCTCTCTCGGACCACGCCGTAAAAGGGGCTTCGGGGCTTTCTTGCTGTTCGTAGCTGTCTCAGCTTCAACCGTTCAGTACTTTTCCCCTACTGGGTATTTTTTGTTGCCAGCAGTCCGAACCGCTTCTCCTGTACATCAATTGAGCTACCCACGACTAAAGATCGTGGGATTCAGCGTGGACTCCCGTTCTGGCCTCGGAGGTGGCAGGAGGGTCATACGCTCCATTCACGTTCAACATCCCGCTGTTTAAGCGCACGCCCAAGGGTGCGCCTCCGTCGTCCCCAGTTTGGTTCCGGCGGAGATACCGTAAGCCAATGTTTTTCGCAGCGTTGTAGTCGGCGTGGTTTTCGTAACCGCATTTCAGACACTCAAAGTCCTCACTCTCACGGTTGTCTGGATGGGTGAATCCACAGTGTGAACATCGCCGTGACGTATTCTCCGGATCAATTTGCGCTACGTCAATACCGTGTTCTTCAGCTTTGTACTCGACGTATTCGTACAGTCGGTTGAATGCCCATTTGTGGCCCCACGACGCACCAGTGCGCTCACGAATGTCGGTCAACTCTTCGAACGCGATCACTGAACAGCCGTAGTCGCGGGCTTCAGCCACCAGCTCGTTCGAGATGCGGTGCAGCGTCTGCTTGAATCGCCCCGTTTCTTTGCGACCGACAGACTGGATGTTCTCGTGTGCCCAGCGTGTCCCGTGTTCTTGCAGGTCGCCACGGCGTTTCTCGTATTCCCGTCGCCAGTGATCGAACTCGTCACCCGTCCAGAACGTGCCCGTCGAGGCAACTGCAAGGTTTTTCACGCCGAGGTCAACCCCGAGAACCGTTCCGTTCTCGGGTGTTGCCTGTGGCGACGTGTCAGACGCCACCTCCTTCTTGCAGTGGATATGAAGCATCCAATTCTCATTCGTGGAGTGCAGTTCTGCCCCCGTTGTCTCGTACTCGTCTGAGAAAAAGTACTCCGCGTGGGGCGTGTCACTGTCCTCGTCTGGCAGGACGTAGTCGGCTTCGATGCGACCGTCTGTGGTGGCGAGACTGACGTAGTCGTCGTGAAACGTCGCCGTGCGATGGTCGTAGACGACGTGTGGACTGCTAAACCGTGGCTTTGACGCCTTCTTGCCCTGTTTCCATCTGGCGACGACGCTCTTGCAGGCTTCAGCAGCCTTGTTTCGGGCGGCTTGGATCAGTCCACCGTTGAATCCGTCTGTGGCTTCTCGCACGTCGTCGTAGGTTTCGTCATCGAGCGTGGTTTTGCTGGTGGTGACGTATTCACCCTCGAACGCGTGGTCTGTGACGTACTGCGCGCACCACAGGAATGTGTCGACGGTGTCTTCGAGGAGTACGGCGTCGTCACTGTCGACGTCGAGTGTCACCGGGACAGTACGCCGCACGTCCATGTGTTATATGTAACGATATTGGTTCAAAAACATTGAGGAGTAGGCTGCGTGTTTACCGGTAGATTGACTCACTAGCTGACGAATTCATCCCACGGCTGAAGCCGTGGGTTTTCTCCTGCATTTCTATAAACACTCCCAACTCCGATGCACATTTTTGGGCGACACGCAAAAAGCGGGTATGACACGCCGTGAGTTCAGATCACTCTCGTCGCCGGCAGCCGTCTGCGAGGCCATCGAGTCGCTTCCACTCGACGCCGGCACGGAGCAGGTCCCAGTTCGGAAAGCAGTCGGGCGAGTGCTTGCCGACCGTATCGACGCACCGGTCGATGTCCCTGGCTTCGACCGGGCAGCGATGGATGGCTACGCCGTCCGCGCCGAATCGACGTTCGGTGCTGCTGAACACAACCCCACGACCCTCACTGTCGTCGGCGAGATCCACGCCGGGAGCGAACCGACAGTCGAGGTCGGCGAGGGCGACGCAGCGTCGGTCGCCACCGGCGCGGTGATGCCAGACGGTGCCGACGCCGTGATCCCCGTCGAGCAGACACGTGAAAACGGGGAGACAGTAGACCTGCTCGACTCTGTCGCGCCCAGCGAGAACGTGATGGCCCGCGGTGCGGATATCGCAGCTGGTGATCGCACGCTCGGACCGGGCACACGACTCGGCGCTCGCCATCTGGGCTTGCTCGCGGCGACCGGAACCGAGACCGTTCCGGTCAGAAAGCAACCCACAGTCGGCGTCGTCTCCACTGGCGACGAACTCGTCCAACCAGGGAAAACACTCGATTCGTCGGCCGGCCAGATCTACGACGTCAACAGCTACTCCCTTTCCGGTGCGATCGAAGCAGCGGGCGGGCAAGCGACTGTCTACGCGACTGCTGGTGACGAGCTGGCGACGCTTCGCGAGACACTCCAGACCGCAGCGGCAGAGTGTGATCTTTTGCTCACATCGGGTTCGACGAGCGCTGGCGAAACCGATCTGCTCTACCAGCTGATCGAGGACGAAGGGGAGAAACTCGTCCATGGCGTCTCGCTCAAACCCGGTCGACCGATGCTTGTCGGCCGGATCTTCGAGACGGCTTACATCGGCCTTCCCGGCTATCCCGTCTCGGCACAGATGGTGTTTCGAACCTTCGTCGCACCGGCGATCCGGGACGCTGCTGGCCAGCCGGAACCAGCGGAGGGGGCCGTCGACGCGACGCTCGCAACCCGCGTTCGCTACGATGGCGGTCGGCTCCGACTCCTCCCTGTCGGACTCGTCGAGGACGGCGGTGGTAATCTCGTAGCGTACGCACCCGCGAAGGGTAGTGGCGCAACGACGACGCTCGGCGAGACCGACGGCGTCGTCCGGATGGCTCCCGAACGGTCGCTGCTGGCTGCTGGCAGCACTGTGACTGTCGAGCGGTTCGACGCCGATGATCCGATCCCATCGATTCTGGCTGTCGGCGAACCCGATCCAACGGTTTTCGGCGCACTTGACGAGATCGACGATCCACGGTATCTTGCGCTCGGTCCACAGGACGCAATCCGCTGGCTCGACGACGGGATTCCCGATCTGCTCGTGACTGTCGGGGCCGAGACAGCCGGCGAGGACACACCTGGCGAGGAACTCGCCCGCTGGACTCGCGAGTGGGGATTCGTTGTCCCCGAGGGCAACCCCGACGGCGTCGAGACGGTCGCCGATATCGCCGATCTGCAGTTCGTCAACCTCTCCGAGGCGCTTGCTGTTGGCCGGGCGTTCGATCAGGTGCTGGACGAAACGGGCGTTTCGCCGGAGGAGATTGACGGCTACCACCGCCGACTGCCCGGCATCGAGTCGGCCGCCAGAAGCGTCGCAGCCGGGCGAGCAGCTGTCGGAATTGGATTGCGAGAGACAGCCGACCGACTGGGGCTCGGCTTTGTCGGACTCGACGAACAGACGGTACGCGTCGCTGTCGCTCCGGACCGGCGAGAAAAATCGAGTGTCGAACTGCTCGAATCGCTGCTTGGATAGCGGCTACAACCGCTCGCGTCCAGCCGCCTGGAGATCAGCCTTCGTTATCTCGCCCTCAAGCAGCTGCCGGATCTGCTTGATGATCTGCTCACTCGCGAGTAGATCAGGCACGGTCACGTAGGTCGCCCCGTCGTCGAGGAGTCGCTGTGCGAGCTGCTCGTCCTCCGCACGGAGAATGAGCGGAGCGTCGAAATCGAAGGAGAGAACGCGCCGAGAGATCGTCTCCATTCTGGCCGTCGAGACAATTAGCTTTGCATCTTCGACCTTTGCTTTCTCCCAGGCATAGGGCTCCATCCCGTCACCGAAGACGTACGCCTCACACTCACGCCGAATCCTGTCGTGGCGGGCCGGATCGTTCTCGATGACGATGTAGGGCTGGTCGTGTTCTTCACAGACCTCGACAAGTCGGCGTCCCTTCTGGCCGTAGCCGAGGATGATGATGTGATCGTTGATATTCATCGGAACGAAACTCATTTTGTTGATCTTGTCGTGTCGACCGACGATGAGACCAGTCTCGGTCAGTCGACGGTAGATCTGCTCGTCGTATTTCCCCGTGAGACTGGAGGTGATCATTGTGATCGCAGCGGCAAGAATGACTGCGTCGAACACCGATTGCGTGAGCAACTCCAGAACGAATGCCTCGATAGCAATGATGATTGCAAACTCACTGACCTGATCGAGGTTCAGTCCAGTGATGGTTGCCGTCCGCGCCTCGTAACCACGATAGATCAGAATCGCGATCGTAATTATCGGCTTGACGATTACCGTCAGGAAGACGATGCCGGCGACGAGGACGAGCTTTTCGACCGATTCTGCTGTCCCGATCTCGACGAACGGGATGACGACCAGTGCGCCGACGGTGACGAAAAAGACCGCAATGAAGAAGTCCTTGATCGATTCGAGGCCGTTGAACAGGCCAATATGCTCAAAGGGATCGTGCTGAACAGCTAGCCCGGCAGCAAAGGCTCCGACGACGATCGGAATCTCTGCAGCAGCCCCAGCGCCGATAAACACCACCAGCATGGAGATAACGCCGATTATCAACAGCTCCTCGGAGTCGCCAGCGAGTCGTTCGAGGATGCCGAACACGTACCGGTTGAAGACGTAAGCTGCGACGAGAAAGACAACACCGTATCCCAGCTGTTGGGCAATGGGGTCTGGTGCGAGTTCTGCGGCACCGATGACGAGGACGATCCCGACAGCGACCACGTCCTGAACGAACTGGATCGACTGTGAGAGGCGACCCTGAACGAGGTTTTGTCGGATCTCGGTCTGGAGGAGTGCTGTCCCGACGATCGTCGAGGAGAGTGCGGCGGCGATCCCGAGATAGATGGCTTCACCGGCCGGGAGGCCGACGAGGACGCCAAACCCGGTTCCAAGGAAGCCAACAGCGATAATCTGTCCGAATGCGACCTGCTCACCGTCCTCGATGACCGATTCCAGCGCCGAGAACTGAATGCTGACACCGAAGGTAAAGACGAGCAGGGCGATACCGAACTGTGCCAGTTCGAGCGTCAGCTGCTCCTCGATGACTGCCCCGGCAATCAGCCCGGCGACGATGAGCAACGGCGCAGCCGGGAGGTTGAACCGATTGGCAACGAGCAGAAACGGCCCGGAAACGATGAAGATGATCGCGACTGCCGTGAGCAGATCAGACATGGCGCTCACCTCGTCTCGTCTCGCGCATCGTGCCCACTTCCCGACGCATCATCTCCCTCACTCGCCAGCTGGTCTCACTAATCATCGAGCTCACTCTCCATCTGTTCGTGAACATCCCGGAATGGGTCGGGATCTTGCATCAGTTCGGTGTTGCGTTCGATTGCCTCCTCGAAGATCTCCGTCTCCGTGATGTACGCTTCGACGTACCTTGCGAGCCGGTCCGACGCCAGCTCCACGCTCTGGATGACGTAATCTGCACCTCGGTCGTAGAACTCTTTTGCATCCTCGGGATCTGTCGCCTCGACGATGACCGTCGCGTCGTCCGGCGTCTCCGAGAGAATGAGTTTGCTGATCTCTGGCTGATCGGAGGAAGAAAGCACGAAATCAGCCTTTTTTAACGCGATATCCTTCCGGATCGTGGAACTTGCCAGCTCGCCGAAGACGGCGTCGTACCCTGCTTCTTCGAGCGTCCGGATGCGATCTGTTCGGCGGTCGACGACGACGAGGTCGTCGTAGTGATCGTCGAGCAGCCCAAGGAGATTCCGAGTCACATCGTCGTAGCCGACGATGACTGCGTGGTTCTTGTACGCGCGAGCCTCCTCGGTGAAGGTCTCCTCGGACTCGAACCGGGACAGTGTTGGTTCGAGTCGTTCGAGCAGCTGCTGTCCGTAGGTGAAAAAGTACACCGAGACACTCATTGTAAGCAACGCAAGCAGTGTCAGAAAGCCAAGCACCTGATCGCCGATGAATGCGGGCTGGGTCGAGGCCGCAGCGACACCGACGACAATCCCGAACTCACTGACCTGTGTCATGTAGATACTACCCAGAAAGGTCGTCTCGCTGTCGAACCGCTGCCAGTTCAGCAAACTAAAGAAGATCACGAACTTGGCGGGGATCAACACCAGCGCGGCGATGACTGCTTCCTGCCAGTAGAAGAGCAGATCGCTTGCGTCGAGACTCAACGCGACGGAGACGAAGAAGATCATCACGAACAGATCAGTCAGTGGATTCACACGATCCTGAAGCTCCTTGGCGTAGGGCAGCTGTGCAATCGCCAGCCCGGCAAGAAACGCCCCCATCTCGATCGAGAGATACGCCTCGAAGCCAAGCGGTTCGAGAAAGAGATTGATCTCGCTGGAGACGAACACGAACAGAAACGCCCAGGAGATCGCGAGCAGGAAGAAAATCTGCTTGTTGTCGGCGACCCTGCCGAAAAGCGACGGGAGCGCGTACTTCGAGGCGGCGAGTGCGGCAGCCGTAATGAGTGCAACGAGAACGAG
>SL_4KL_010_BRINEDRAFT_10000419_pt1 | contig 21570 bp, 23 predicted proteins | sample SodLak_010_BRINE_2_FD_10664 | JGI IMG/M metagenome (IMG submission 10664) | reverse complement strand
AGTCCGCTTGTTCCAATCTTATTGATGACGCTCCCATCTGCTGCGATGCTATCTGCACCAACAAGGACGTGATCAACCGTATTCAGATAGCGTCGAGCAGCGCTATCAACGATCAATGTTACATCTACGCCCATCTCAGTCAGTTCCCGTGCAGTGATATGTCCTTGATTTCGTGGCCGAGTCTCTTTGACGATCGCAGTGATCTCTTTTCCCTGTAAAACCGCCGTTTCGACACAGGCGATCGCATCCGTCGAATGACAATGTGTCATTACCGTGTCCCCATTTTTGAGCCGATTTGCACCGACACGACCGAGATCTTCCTGTGCGTGCTCAAGATGCATAATAAACTCATCAACACTTGCGGCAACAGCCGATCGCTGCTCAGGTATCGTCTCACCATCGATTCGTCGAAGCACATACCGGAGTGCGTTTGGGAGACTAACAGCAGTTGGCCGCGTCTCGTGTAATGTCCGTCCAGCCGCACGCATTGTCGCTCGAAACGATTGCGGTGTCGCATATTCGGGCTCGACGGCCTGTGTCTTCAGGGCTGTCGCTGCAGCTTTTGCGATCGGGGCTGCGCCGCGGGTCTCCATAGTCTCAATCTCATGAGCGGTTTGTGTGACCGCGGTGTGGAGGGAGACGGATGTCATACCGTTCTTCTACTCAGTCAAAGTACAAGCACCTTGGGGTCAGATAGGTCAAAAAAGAAACCTGACACCTATTTTGGGCTTAGTCTGCGAGCGGCACTGGTGTTTCGAGATCAATCTCGCCAGCATCAAGCTCTTTTTCAACTTCTCGTGCTGCTTTTACCATGTTCTCCATCTTGCCGTATGCGATCTCTCGTGGGAGGAGTTTCAATCCACAGTCGGGTGAGATCGTTAGTTTCTCCGGTGGCACAACTTTCAGCCCTTGGAGGATGTTCTTTTTGATCTCTTCGACTGGCTCAACTTCCGCGGTGTGTGCGTCTACAACACCGAGTGCAAGATCCGGTCCAAACTCAGGTTCGGTGAATACATCAATCTGTTCGTAGTTGCCGTTACAGAGCTCAACATCGAACTCATCAATTGGGAAGTCGTTGATTTCTGGGTAGATACGTGAGTAATCCCCGTAACAGACGTGTAGTCCAATTCGAATATCCTCATCAATACCTGCAACAATCCGATCGAGACACTCTCCAACAATCGCATGATCATCCGGCGTCGTTGCAAGTGCCGGCTCGTCGATCTGGATGTACTTTGCGCCCGCCTCAACGAGCTTTTCGATCTCGATATTAACGAGATCTGCGAGCTCGTATGCAAGCTCTTCTTCGGTTTCGTAGGCTTCGTTGAATGACCAGTTTGCAAGCGTGTATGGGCCTGTGATCGGGACCTTCACTGGTTTCGAGGCAACGTCACGAGTGAACTCGAACTCATCGACAAGCCATGGCTCATCGTATTCAACTGTATCGGAGACCGATGGTTTGTCAAAGTAGTTGTGTCCCCACACCTTCACTGGGCCGTTGAATTCATATCCATCAATTCGGTGTGCAAAGAACTCGACCATCTCGTTTCGACGCATCTCTCCGTCAACAACGGTGTCAAGCCCAGCGCGCTCGTGTTCTGCAGTGATTACACGGCAAGCATCGTCATGGGCTTCGTGGAGATGCTCATGGGTGAACTTTGACTCTGCATCTTCTGCAAGATCGTCTGCACGGTTGAGCCACTTTGGTTTGGGGTAGCTTCCGACAACCGTGGTCAGAAGGAAGTGTTCGTTTTCGTGATTTTCCGGGCGGAACTGCGCTCTGTTTTCGGCTGGTCGGCTCATGCGGTTACCTCCTCTAGTTCGATTTCTGCGGCCGCAGCAACGGCAGCGAGCTTTTCAAGATGTTTGTTCACTGGTAGATAGAACGGCTCAGTGTTTGTCGACAGATAGAGCCGATCGAACTCCTGAGCAGGTATCTTGTTTTGGACCCATGAGACTCGCTCTGCGAGCGTTTCTGGGGATTCAACCAGGGTATTCAATCCATTTGAGATACCAAGTCCAGCAGCACTCTTGGTCCCGTATTCGTTGATGTTGTACAGCGTCTGCTCGCGATCGCCAGCGACGATATCGAACCCGATTGCCTCAACATCCGCATCCATCAGGTGTGCGTACACCTTCTCCGAAAGTGCGCCGAAGTACGTCTGAACAACAACGTCAGCATCGGTTGCGGCGGCAACGGTATCGATCGCCTCGCTTGCTCGGGCATCAAGCCCATCGCCAGGAGCGTTCTCAACAAGCGACGGCTCAAGCAGATAGAGCGTTTCATGCGCTGGGAATGCCTCCACTTCGGCAGCGAGGAACTCCGAAACAGCGTCGAGGAACGATTCCTCATCACCGTAGTACTCGTCGGTTGCAAGGTCAAACAAGGAGTACGGACCAGGGAGGGTTGCCTGTAGCGATGCATCAGAATCGGTCTCTGCAAGCGCTGCTGCTGCAGCATCGAGTTCGGATGCGACGTCACCGGAGAACGTCAGTTCGCCCGTGACTTGTGGGTCGCGATAGAAGTTGTTGTTATCGTAGTATCGAACGATCCCACCGGTTTTAACGTTCTCATGGACTGTTAGCGGGTGTGCAAGCATGTCATCCCATCGGAGCTGTCCTTCCGAAATCCGATCGAGACCTGCCTCAACCTGCTCAGTAATTACTTGGGTTCGATACTCATCATAGACGGCAACAATCTCGTCGGACTCGTTCCCAGATATCAGATCGCCTTTCTGATGTCCTTTGAGGTCCGAGAGACGCTGCTTCGCCGGATCCGGGAGCGGAAACAGTCCCGGTGTAGTGGCGACTCGTTCTGTCATCAGTACGGGGTTAGTGATGATGGTGCTTAATATTTGCTAATGTAGAATATTACCTTCAAGAATATCTTGTGAGCTTTAAAACGAATAGCGTTTCAAACGGGAATGACTGTTCGTGGATCGATTCAACAGTGAGTCCGTTTTCTGCGGCGATCGATTCCACCGCTTCGTAGCCTGTGAGGCTACTAATCAAGAGATATCCGGAACCGGATGCTGAAAGCACCCGTGACAGACCAGTGAGAAATGGAACGACAAGACGACGACCATCCGGTCCACCGGAGAGTGCATGTTCCATCCAGTCATCCCACTCCTCGTCAGGGTCTGTCGGGAGATATGGCGGATTAAACAACACCGCATCGAACGCATTGTCCACAAAGGGGCCGAACATATCTGCACGAATCGATTGTACTCCACGATCGGCCGCAGCACGACAGGCGTGTGGATTAATATCGCTTGCAGTTACCGATGCACCGGTTTCTGCTGCTATTTGTGCTGCAACCCACCCCGATCCGGTTCCAATCTCATGGACACGATCGGACTGGCGCACCGCTTTGCAGACCGCTTTCGCAAGTAGTGCTGAATCTTCCGCTGGCTGATACACTTGTGTCTCTTGGCCTCTGCGCTCTGCGAGTCGTTCTTTTGAGTTCTCTGTCATTGTTCGCCACCGTGTGGTGATGTTTCGATTGGCCCCTGTCTCTTCTCATCTGGCTCTGTCTCACGGTCTGCTTCGGCATTTGATGTCTGTTCGGTGAGTCTGAACCCGCCTGCTTCGTTGCGAGCCATCAACTCCCGCTGTGGGAACGGAATCTTGATTCCGTTCGTTTCGAATGCCGATCGAATCGCGCTAATGACTGCTGTTTGGGTCTTCACTCGTCGTCGGGACGTTGGGTTAGTGATCCAGAATCGAACGCCCAACACGATCGCAGAGTCGTCAAACCGTTTGTGGATCACCTGTGGCTCGGGTCGATCGAGAACCCGATCGACAGTTTCGGCTGCGTCTTTTGCAACCTGTGCTGCACGGTCTGGATCCACATCATAATCAATACCAACTTCGACCTCAGTTCGGAGTCGCCCCCTTCTGGTTCGGTTAACAATTGGTGTTCCACTGACGACATCGTTCGGAATCATCACGTACTCGCCGTCGAAAGATTGGATTCGCGTATTAACAATCGTGATGTCAGTCACCGTTCCCTCATTCTCTCCAATTACAACCCAGTCACCAACCTCAAATGGACGAGAGAACATGAGCACAAACCCAGCAAGTACTGCACCTAACGTCTGTCGTGCGGCCATTCCGACGACAATCCCTAAGAACCCAGCACCAACGAATAGTCCACCTAAATTGTCAGTAAAAAGGCCCAAAACAATCAACCCTGAGACGGTATAGATGCCAACCTGCACCGATCGGTGCAGCATCTCTCGCTCATGCTGGCCGATTGCGTCCTGCTCTTTTGCCACCTCTTTAATGATTTGTCCAAGGAAATCGGTCAGTGCGTAGGCACCACCGAGAACGATGATTGAGAGGATGATGTTTGCAACCTGCGCACCAAGGTCAAGGCCCTCAGACGCCTGTTGCAGCGCTGGACTCAACCCCCACGTTGCAATAAGAACGAATACACCGCTTGCCGTCACTCCAGCAATCAGCGTCGACACGAGGAGGTTTGTCATTGAACTTAAATCGCCCTCCTTGCTTCGGCGAAGCCGTTTGACCCCTCGCTTGATTAGAAAGACACCCACAACAACAGCAATCGTAATCAGTATTCGATCGATGGTGATTGTGACGTCTCCAACTGATTGGAGTGCAACAAGCATTGTCTCTTACTCCTCGGGTTGTGCGTCAAACCCGTGTTCAATTGCAACGTTTGCAAGCGCTGCAAAGCCGGCAGGATCGAGCGATCCTGCCCGGAGCCGAAGCACATCCTCATCTGCCGCCGCAACAACTGCATCCGGATCAGAAAGCCCGGAGATGTGTGGTGTATTTCGGATCCCGTTTCGAATCGTCTTCCGTCGTTGGGTGAAGATTGCTTTGACAAAATCAAAAAAGAACTGCTCATCTGTCACATCATACTCTGGCGTCCGGGGCGTTGCCCGAACGATCGCACTCTGTACTGCTGGCTGCGGGTCGAATGCGGTCCGAGGGACATGCTCGGTGATTTCTACCTCCGCGTAGTGTTGTGTACTCACAGAAAGCCGCCCATAGTCGCTGGTTCCAGATACTGCAACCATCCGCTCTGCGAACTCCTGTTGGAACATGAGCACAAGCGGAATCGAAAGCGGGAGCAGACGGAACGTGATCGCGCTTGAGACGCTATATGGGAGATTTGCAACACACGCAGTCAGATCCTCTGGGTATTCCACTTCGAGTGCATCTCCTTCGATAACAGAGAGTCGGCCAGCGTATCGCCTCTGAAAACTCACGCCGAAGATGCGCTGCGAATATCTCATCCTGTTCGATGACCGTTACGCGATCGGCAACTGCAAGCAATCGATCTGTAAGCACGCCTGGTCCGCCACCAATTTCAAGAATATGAGATACGTCAGTATCGTCTGGGAGATAGCCGGGAATGCGATCGACAACCCGATCATCGATCAAAAAGTGCTGATCAAAATCCGGGTTTCCGTACGCGCCTGCACGGCGAATCAATTGATCTGGGTCGCGCGTGCCGTACGTCTGTTCAACTGGCGCGTCTGGCTCGTTCATTGCCCGCGATTATCGGGGAACGCGGGTAAACGTCTCGTTTTTGTATGTGTTATGCTAGCAGCTACCGTTTTTCTTGTGGGCGGACAAACGCTCGATATTTGAGGTCGTCATCACGAAGCTCTTCGAGGATTCGCTCCGCAAGAATCTCTTTCGGTCGGTGGAGCCCGGAGACACGCTCTGAAAGCTGTTCAAAACTCTCGAATGGCCCGCGTTTTCGCTGATCAAGGATGTTGTTTCTGAGTTTTTTTCCAATCCCTGGGAGGAGATTTAGCTGATGAAGCCGAAGCGTGATTGGCTGTGCGTTGTTGTAGAAATCAACAAACCGCTGCTCATCGGTTTCGATGATATCTGTAATTGCATACTCAAGCTCCGACCGAGCACCACCGGAGATGTTGTCGTACGTGATGGTTTTATATCGGGATACAACATCAGGATCGGGCTCAGGAGAGACTTGCACGTAATCACCGATCGAGACATCTGCATCGCTGGTCAATGAAAGCTCATACAGGGTGAACGAATCCACACCGAGGGCATACGCAAGTGAGGACTTCTGGTACTGTGGACGGTCGTCATCTGCACGACCGTGTGGGAAATAATCCAGAACGAGGGCGTCGCTCGTCACTGTCGAGTCATCGTCGCCAGCGTCCGTGGGGGGAGACATACCCACTCATACGTGTAGGGGATACTTAAAAACAAGCCTGACACGACAACAGTTACGCCGAACTGATGGCCGCTCCGTCAGGCGTATTTGGCGACAATATCCAAAATCTCATCCAGTTCGTCACCATCAAGCGCGTATCGCTCTTTAGCAAATACCGAACGGAGCTCTGTTCGATCGTTTGGGAGGAGGTCCGCAATTTTGTGTGCGGTTGCGTCATTCACTTTCTCAAGTTCTGACAGCTCAGACACAAGCTCACGGGACTCTTCTGGCTCGAGGTTCGCAAATCGGTTGACGTGTTCGATCGCACGGGCAAGCTCGTAGCGAAGCTCACGCTCCTCATCAGCCGCTCGTTCCATCTCGACTTCCGAAAGGAGCTCTTTCGCTTCCGAGATGGTCAAGTACTCTTCGCTGATCTTCTCTTTGAAGATCGTCATATTACTGTTGTGCGCGAAGGTGTGCTGGGCGTGCGATGACTGTCTTCTGTTTGCCACCGTCGTTGATTGAGACGAGGAACGCACGGCCTTGTTTGCCAACAACCTCACCAGTGTGGCCGTTAAATCGTGGGTGGAAACGGCCTTCTGGGACGCTTGGGTCGAGTTTGAGGTGAACTTTCTGTCCCTCGTCGTACTCCTGAATTGCACGCTGTGGTGGGGACATCCCTCGTTCTCGTGGATGGTTACTGAGCTTTCCTCGGGTTCCTTTCATTGGGCCATTTGAACTCGGCATAGTCGTGAAGATGAATACTTGCGGTCAGACTATAAATGGTACGTTCCAGAGCCGCCACGGTACTTTGTCACACGGACTGTTGTGTGGCTGCCTCATTATCGGTTGGGAATGCTGTTACGCCAGGGAGTCTAAGTGTTACCGTCGTCCCTGTTTGGGTCGAATCAAACGAGATATCGCCACCAAGCATGGTTACGCCCCATTTTATCGCCCACAGGCCGAGCCGACTCCCGTGTTCTAACGCGGTTTCTGTCTCATTTTCGATTGCTTGTATCTCATGTGCTGGGATTCCCGGGCCTGTATCTGCAATTGAGAGCGTAACAGTCCCATCTGTCCGATCGAGCCCCGCAACGGTGACTATCACGGTTGGATTTGTGCCAGGATCATGGACCAGCCCGTTTTCGACGAGGTTCTCAAATACAAGTGAGAGAAGCTGTTCGTTCGCTTCAATACAAAGCTCGTTTGGAACGCGTATATCAACAGTCCATGTTGGCTCCGACCGAGTTACATTCGCTGCGGTTTCTGCAAGCAGGTTTTCTATGTATATTTCGGTGGGGGCGCTTGTACTACCGAGTGCATCAGCAGCAGCCTGTGCCTTTTCACCAAGCTCGATGAGCTCTTTTGCTTTTCGATCGATTGTTTCGGAATAGCGGGTCTTGCTTTGTCCATCAGTAAGCAGGTCTGCCATCCCCACAATGACATTGAGATCATTTCTGAGATTGTGTCGAAGGATACGATTTAATACTTCTAACCGCTGTTTTCGTTGTCGTTCTTCAGTTACATCTTGTAACACAAGTGTATAGCCGACGATCGATTCGCCAGAAGCATACAGCGGTTTTGAGGTAACCGCAAACTCGTGTCTACGGCCAGCAATTCGAACGGCAACTGTCTGCTCTGGCTGTGTCTGGTCGATCGTCTCGCCGGTATAATACTCCCCAATGTGGTGTGAGAGTATGTGGCCTTTTTCTGTTTGCAGGAGATCTTCCGCGGCTTCATTGAGCGTCACGACACGACCATCTTGATCAACGATCACAACGGGGTTCCCTAAATCATCGATCGCTGCCCGCTCCCCGGCACGTCGTGTTGCGGGATGAAAATCAAACATGTCCGATTGGACGAACGCATATGTATCAAATATCACGTGGGGCAAAAACAGTGCAGGCGTGAGGTTGAGCGCTGGTGTGGGTCCAAAATCAAATGTCCAGAGTAGATAGCCGATCGAGGGTGGGACTGCGCTTAATCCCACTGCGATCGCCTCTCTCCGATACAACGGCCCGTAGCTGATAATCGTGTCCAACAGAAACAGCGTTCCAATGGTAATGAGCGATGCAGCATAAAAGAAAATACCATACAAGAGTGGCCCACGCTCAAACAGTACGCCACTCAGTCCAGTTGTGGAGACAACAGTAAACTCAGAGAGTAACAAATTGTGCACCGGGTCCGTGGCTACAAGGACTGTCATCCCAACTGCAATCACCACTACCGGCCAAGACCATCGAAGTGATAAATACTGTACTCGGCCAGTATATCCGAGGGCAAACGCCAAATAGAGTGTTGCAATCCAGACCGCAGAGACCCATGCAATCACTTCCACAATATATCGAATTGTCGGATCAAAGATGAGATAGCCAATAGCGTAGCTGATTAACAGAATAAATTGGACAACAAACACACCAATAAACCAGTTGGCACCGGGTCGATCGCGGACGGTCCAGATCCACCGGAACAACAATACTGTCCCCACGACTGCTCCCGCAATCGTCCCCAAATGAATCCAGCCGACAAACGAGACCATACTGCAACTATCTCATAATGAGATCAGTAATGTTTCGGTCTCGTACACAACACCGGAAGGAAAACAGTCATCTTGGCTCCACAACGTTGCTGTAGTATGCAGAACGATTCTCGGATCGAAACACGCGCGATTCACGCCGGCCAAGATCCTGAGGCCGAAAGCGGAGCGCTCATGACACCGATCTATGCAAACTCAACGTACAAACAGGATCAGCCAGGCGAACACCGTGGATATGAGTACTCACGAACGGGCAATCCAACACGAACCGACCTCGAAACAAATCTTGCATCGCTCGAAGGCGGAGCGTACGGTCGCTGTTTTTCTTCAGGGATGGGTGCAATTAACACCGTACTCAATCTGCTCTCTGCAGGTGATCATGTCGTTGCTGGAAACGATGTCTACGGTGGAACGCACCGAATCTTGACCCAGGTGTACGAACAGTACGATCTCGAGTGTGATTTTGTCGATACCACAGATCATGCGGCAGTCGAAGCAGCAATGCAGCCAAACACCGAGCTTGTCTGGGTTGAGACGCCAACAAACCCGCTTATGAACGTCAACGACATTAGTGCGCTAGCGTCGATCGCACACGAACACGATGCGCTGTGTGCCGTTGACAATACCTTTGCCACACCATACCTTCAACGACCGCTTGAACACGGTGCAGACATCGTGAGCCACTCGCTGACAAAGTACCTTGGTGGTCACTCCGATGTAATCGGTGGCGCGCTTATTGTGGATGATGAAGAGCTTGATGCAGAGATCGGGTTCTATCAAAACAGCGTTGGCGCAACACCAGGGCCATTCGACTGTTTCCTCGTCCTTCGCGGCACAAAGACGCTCCCAGTTCGTATGGATCGTCACTGTGAGAACACTGCTGAGCTTGCGGCATGGCTTGCTGCTCACGATTCAGTGTCGAAAGTGTACTATCCCGGACTCGAGTCACATCCACAGCATGAACTTGCAGCCGAACAGATGGATGGCTTTGGTGGGATGTTGTCCTTTGAGTTCGATGGCACACTTGAACAGGCAAGTACGGTCGTCTCTGAGACGGACGTGTTTACGCTTGCAGAAAGTCTGGGCGGTGTTGAGAGCCTCATCGAACAGCCTGCAGCAATGACACACGCTGCAATTCCAAAGGATGAGCGCCTTGCAGCCGGGCTCACTGATGGACTCATCCGTGTCAGCGTTGGACTTGAACACATTGATGATATGAAAGCTGATCTGCAAGCAGCATTTGACGCGGCGACCGAATAATACGACAACGGAACCACTTTTGAACAACGACTAGCTATCGTCGAATAAGCTCTGATAGCTTCTGTCGAATACTATCGTCGTTTCCAAGCTTGAGGTAGTACGCATTCCCGCCGTCCTCGTAGTAGTTGTCAATTCGACGGCGGATTTTGAATCCCAGATGTTCGTAGAACCCGAGCGCATTCTCGTTCGTCGACCGGGCATGGCAGGTGACCGATCGGTACTCATCGGCGATCGCTGCAATAAGTTGTTCACCATAGCCACGCCCACGCGTACTTGGAGACACTGCCAAAAAGAGAATATACCCGTCGCGTCGAACTGATGCAAACGCGACCAACGTCGTGTTTTCAAAAATAAGATGTGCTGTTGAACGTCGATATGCGTCCGTAAAAAACCCGCGCTGTTGTCGAAGAACCCCCTCTGTTTGACGGATGTCCTCTTTGAGAGCCCACGCCTCTGCAACGTATTTGGCCTCCCCGGGTGGATCAATCCGTGTTTCGACGTTGATACTCACTATTACGCAACTATGTCGCCATGAGGTAATAACTCCACCGTCGCGTCGGCTGAAATATCGCTTAAGACGTCTCAGGTAGACTCTATTTTTGTGAGCTATACGCTTCGATCGCATACCGCAGATGTTGCTGTTGAAGCAACGGCTGACTCGATTGGTGAGCTCTTTGCAGCAATTGCAGATGGACTCACCGAAGCGATGTGTGAGTGGTATCCAGAAAATGGTGAACGATTTACAATCACATGTACCGCAGAACGTCTTGAAGGGCTCCTCTATGATTATTTGGACCAACTGATCTACGAACGGGATGTGCGAGAGGTGCTCCCTGTTGAACATCACGCAGTCGTTACTGAGCACCCAGAAGCGGGAACAGACGAGCAATGGACAATTACCGCAACCGCCAGAGGAGTCCCGTTTGCGGACGTGGTCGCACGCGACATAAAAGCAGTAACATATTCTGAGATGACGTTGAAGAGCGAGCAGCTGGCTGGTATGGGTACGTTGTGTTTGATGTATAATCAGGAGTATACCGACATAATACTCATTCAGTAGGCGACCGGACTTCATGAGTATGACTGACACAGTTGAATATAACGGCATTACACTCCACAAGCAATCAGAGTACGTGTGGGAGATCACACAGACTGGAGAGATGCGATCGCCAGCCCGTGTGTTTGCGAGTGAGAAACTCCTCTCAGAGATTGGTGATGACGATACACTCCAACAACTCGTGAACGCAACACACCTCCCCGGGATTACGAAATATGCGATCTGTATGCCTGATGGACATCAAGGATACGGGTTCCCTGTTGGTGGTGTTGGTGCAATGGATACAACAGATGGCTGTATCTCACCTGGTGCCGTTGGGTTTGATATTAACTGTGGCGTCCGAATGATGCGAACAAATCTCTCGTATTCGGACGTGGAGGGTCGTGAAAAAGCGCTCGTCAATCGGCTTTTTGAGACAATCCCCTCTGGGCTTGGGGGTGGAGGTGTTATTAGCGGCGATCGAAAAACCGTTGAAGCGATCCTCACGGATGGTATGAAGTGGGCGCTTGCAAACGGATATGCAACGCCGGACGATCTCTCTCACTGTGAGGATGGGGGATGGCGACCTGATGCTGCACCAGAACACGTTTCCGAGAAGGCAAAAAACCGAGGCGAAAAACAGATTGGCAGTCTCGGCTCAGGAAACCACTTTTTAGAGGTTCAACGGGTGACAGATATCTACCGGGATGATGTCGCAGCCGCTTTTGGGCTCCAGCCCGAGCAAATCGTTGTTTTAATTCACTGTGGAAGCCGGGGGCTTGGTCATCAGATCTGTTCGGATTACGTTCGGAAGATTGAGAAAGGCCATCCCGAACTGCTTGCCGCGTTGCCCGATAAAGAGCTCGCTGCAGCACCCGCTGGAAGCGAACTCGCAACGGCATACTACGGTGCGATGTGTGCGGCGATCAACTTTGCGTGGGTGAACAGACAAGTAATCATGCACCAGACACGGCAGGTATTTGCCGAGATATTCGATCAGTCACCGCAAGCCCTTGAGATGGAATTACTGTACGACGTCGCACACAATATCGCAAAAAAGGAGGTTCATACCGTCAATGGTCGCGATCGAGAGCTCTATGTCCACAGAAAAGGGGCAACGCGTGCATTTCCTGCCGGTCGAAAAGAGGTACCAGAGGCATACCGTACAGTTGGTCAACCCATCATTATCCCCGGAAGCATGGGTACGGGAAGCTACATCCTCCGTGGTGGAGAGAATTCGCTTGCACTGAGTTTTGGCTCAACTGCACATGGCGCAGGCCGTGTCATGAGCCGAACACAAGCGAAAAAACAGTTCTGGGGCGAAACAGTGAGAGACGAACTCGAAGAGACACAGCACGTCTACGTCAAGGCACAAAGCGGTGCAACCGTTGCAGAAGAGGCTCCGGGTGTCTACAAAGACGTTGATGAGGTTGTCCGTGTCTCTGATGCACTCGGTATCGGAGATACGGTTGCACGAACGTTTCCGGTCTGTAATATCAAAGGGTAAACGTTCGCTTTGATTACCAGAATCCACCGCCACTGAACCCGTCTGGCCCACGCGGTGATGGTGGGGTAGTGTCATTTCCAATCTGCACGTGCTCAGATGGCTTTCGTGGATCGATCTCGACCCCATTCTCAAACCGGACAAAGCTCAGATAGAACCGTTCGCCACAGCCGTCTCCATCGACCGCCGTCCCATCTTCGCCGCAATGAAACACAACACCGTCTCCGTCTTCAATCGACTCCGAAGGTGTTGCATACTCCCAGCCCGCAAACGGATATGGTGTCACCGCCTTATCTGCGAGGTAGCCATCCCGTTCGAGTTCGACGATCGTCTCACAGTGTGGACAGTAGTACCGAACCGGAAATCCCATACACTGAGTTGGGTGTCTGGCTGTTTAGAGATGTTGCCCATTACAGCTGTGCAAGCGCCCATCCGGCTCGTTTTCGGACAACCGATCGAGGGTCGTTCTGTTGCACCGCTTGTAATGCGTCTCGTGACTCTATTGCTTGACAGTAGCCAAGTGCCCAACACGCATGCACTCGGCATGGTGTCCACTCATCGTCAAGTAGCGTGGTAAATCGCGGCACGTATGGGGTAATTCGAGTTGGTTTGATCTCTGCAACCCGTGCAAGCGTCCCTGCGGCATTCGACCGAACACCTGAATCAGTGTCTGTCAACAATGGGGCAACCTCTGCGGTGTACGGTGCAACATCGGTTGGATACTCCTGTGCAATATCTCCCAAGATACCGACTGCATTGCCACGTAACTCTGCCTCCTCAACGTCGAGTAAGTCCAACACGAGCGGGACGATCGGTGTTGCCGCTGCAGGATACACCGATGTTACTCGACCAAGGGCGGTGGTGCCGCTAATTCGGTAACGCGTATCTTCCGTTGTCAGACTGTCACAAAGCGTGGGGACGATCGGTCGAACTGCATCTGGATAGCTTCGTGCAATCCGGCCAATTGTCGCAAGCGCTTGTCGCCCGACTCTGGTTGGGGTATCAGAAATAACCGATTCAAGTTTGGGGAGTGCCGAAAGCGCCGCATGAGGGTTTGTATCTGCGATAAACATGAGATATCGAGTCCCAGCAGCATCCAATAGTTCGCTCCCGGAGCCAAGCTGTTCTTGGACCTCATCTGCAAGGTGTGCAACCGCGTCTGGGTAGCACTCAGCGATGTGAGCAATCGATTTGACTGCAAAGATCCGCGTTGGCTGTTCATCTGTAAAGAGCGATCGGACCTCAGAGAGAACACTGAGACCGATCATCGGCTCTTCGCTGACAATTGACTCAAGCGCCCGGACGGCTCCGTATCGAACCGCTGAATCTGTAGATGATAAGAGCGCGTGGAGTTCATTTCTGTCAACAACTCGCGGGGCGGCGCGTGCGAGCGATCGGACTCGGGCAACGCGATCGTGCTCTGTCCCTGTCGTTGGAACGGCAGGCGCACGATCTTGATCGAGCACACAGATGGATTCAGTAGTTGCAACTGTGAAGTGGATCTGTGTTGGATCCGTGGTCACGGTCGTTGCGCCGAACGTTGGTGGTGCTGTGAGTCCGACCTGTTCTGGGTGTAATCGCGTTGGTCCAACAACCGGCGGGAGTGTCTTCCCGTCGTGTTGTTCTATTTGATAATAAACGCCAGAGTGGAACTGATCAAAAAACCGAGCCAACACATCAGCATCCGCTGGTTCGATTCTAATTCGCTGCGGCGCACTTCTGGGACCCGGTGCAAACCATTGAATTGGCTCTCCGTGATCGGTGTAGTGTCTCTTAATAAATTCCGTGAATGTCTCCGTACCAACTGCGTCACGAGCGACCACATTTCGGCCCTGATCAATGAACTCCCAACCGCTGACGCCAGCAATAGTAATAGCCCTTGGGAGCGATGCTGAGGGATCATCCGGGGTAGCCTGTCGCTGGCAGGATTCACAGAGCAGGTTTGGATGCGGGCGCACCGCTTTTCGAGCGGACAGCGTTGCTGTACAGATGCTGCAGTGAGAAGAGCCAACCGTAGCTGTCCCGCCCATCGTATCTGTCGATATACAGGGCCTACCATCGCATAAGCATTTGTACCAAACATCCCGGAACGTCTTTGCTTTGGGCACCACGATATGAGGTATGATCGACGAGACGGTTGCACAAATTAGTGAGATGCAAACGCACAGTTCCTCTGCTGTTGCAGTAAATGCCGCTCGTGCACTCTCTGAGCTGCTTGAGCGAGAATATATGTCCGTCGAAGAGTTTGAGCGTGATCTGGAACAGAATGCAGGGATCCTCCGACGGGCAAACACCTCTCATGCATCACTCCACAATGTCATGCGTGAGATTGAGCGGTCGGTCGTCGACAAAGCAAACAGCGTTGATGCGGCAAAAACACTCACAAAAGAGACAATCGAGCAAGTAGTTGAAGATATTGAAACAGGAAAACGAGAAGCCGCGTCACGTGCTGCAGAGCTATTTGGCCCCGATGAGACGTTTCTCACACACGATTTTTCCTCAACGGTGCTTGAAGCGGTCGAAACCGCTGCACAGGGCGGTTCGCACATTACTGCGTACGTCACTGAAGCACGCCCACGGTTCATTGGTCGACGAACTGCACGAATGCTTGCCGCGATGGATCGGGTTGAAACGCACCTGTGTGTCGATAGTGCAGCGGGCCACTATCTCTCCAAATGTGATCGCGTGCTTGTTGGGATGGACTGTATCGTTAATGAGACACTTCACAATCGCGTTGGGACGTTCCAGATTACGACCGCGGCAAACGAACTTGGTGTACCTGTTGTCGTTGTTGGTTCTGGTGTGAAGATCATCGACGATGGGTTTGTGTTTGAGAACCAGTATCGGTCAGGGTCAGAAGTAATGTTAGAACCGATCGAAGAGATCATTCTTGAGAACCCTGCGTATGATGCAACGCCGCTTGAGCTCGTCGACTACGTCGTTACTGACAACGGTATCAGAGAGTACTGAGTCATTACTCGCCACCCATCCGTCGTTGACGATAGAGGTCTGCAATCACGAACGACCCAAGTGCAAAGATGAGAAACACCATTACCTCTGGGCCCGGTTCAAGCAACCCAAACGAGACAAAAATACTGATTAAAATGAGAGCCAACACTGCAACACCAGCCATCCGGAGCATATTCACGGGCATAGTTCATCGATACTCCCGGAGAAAAAAACGCTTTCGACGCCTACGGTAGCGAAATCCACTCACCAGCCGAATCTGATTGTTCGATCGCATCTAACACGACCTGTACATCGTATGCGGTTGCAAATGACGGCTCGAATGGGCCGCCGCCTGCGACCGCAGAGAGGAACTCGTAGTTCTCGTGAACAAACGTGTGTTCCCAGCCGAGAACATGGCCTGGTGGCCACCATGCATCGACATATGGATCGTCTTCATCCGTCACAAGAACAGTCTCGTACCCGCGATTAGTACCTGTTAGTACCGAAAGTTCATTGAGTCGCTCAAGTGAGAACTTGAGGCTCCCCTCTGAGCCGTGAATCTCAATCGTATGGTCATTTTTGTGTCCAGTTGCAAAGCGCGAGGCTTCAAGCGAGCCGACTGCCCCGTTCTCGAATTCTATCTGCGCAGTGTAGGCGTCGTCGACGGTCACTGGCCGATGTTCCTTGATGGTTCCGTCGGTACCATACACCGGTCGCTTATCGACGAATGTCTGGAGCTGTCCAGAGAGCCGATCGATCTCTCCGGTGTGCTCACAAACGAGGAATCTGATTAGATCGACCGTGTGTGCACCGAGGTCGCCAAGTGCGCCGGAGCCAGCACGTTCGTTGTCCATTCGCCATGCCCACGGTGCCTCCGGATCAACCAGCCAGTCTTGAAGATATCGGCCGCGAACATGGTGAATGTCACCGAGTTCACCAGCATCAATCAGCTGCTTTGCATACCTGATCGCTGGAACGAATCGATAGTTGAACGCGCAGCCAGCTGGGACCTCTGCGTTGGCAGCGGCATCCCGCATCCGTGCAGCATCCGCAAGTGTCGGTGCAAGCGGTTTTTCACAGAAGACAGGCACGCCTGCGTCAAGTGCTGCGATCGAGGGCTCCGCATGAACGTGGTTTGGTCCCAGATTGTAGAAGACGTCCACGTCATCTATCACCGTTTCCCAATCAGTTGCGGTCTGTTCAAACCCAAACTGATCGGCTGCGTCCGCAAGTGCATCCTCATCTCGGCCGATCAAGGTATGACGGCGAACATTCGGTGCGTCAGGGAAGAACATCGGCAAGCGCGCAAGCGCGTTCGCGTGTGCTTTTCCCATAAACCGATACCCCAAAACGCCAATGTCAAGTGTTTCAGTGTCACTCATTCCTTTTCTCCGTTATTCAGCCCAATATGCATCGCCCGGTTCGGTCGTAAACACGGCGCGTTCTAACACAGCAACTGCTTTTTCAAGCCCCTCGCGTGAGGAAGTAAGCGAGTCCTCGTGCTCGATCGAGAGAGCCCCTTCATACCCAACCATCCGAAGCGTCGATACCACATCTTTCCAGTGCGCTTCGTCGTGTCCATAGCCGATCGATCGGAAGAGCCACGATCGATTCGGTTCGTCAGTGTAGTCCGTTGTATCGAGTACGCCCTTCTCACGGCTGTTTGCGTCGTACACTTTCGTATCCTTCGCGTGGACGTGATGAATCGCATCCTCCGCTCCAAGGAACCGAATGGCATCGATCACATCGATGCCTTGCCAATATAGATGTGATGGATCGAAGTTTGCACCGATTCGATTGTTTGTTTCCGTGCGGAGTTTCATCATCCCATGTGGCTCATACACGAGCATATTCGGATGCATTTCGATCGCAACGTCGACATCGTGCTCATCAGCGTACGCTGCAAGGTCGCTCCAATACTCGATGGCGATCTCCCACTGGTACTCATGCGCATCTTTGTGCTCGGTTGGCCACGGGGCTGTGATCCAGTTTGGAACCGAATCATCGGGTCCCCCAGCCGGGAGTCCAGAAAAGCATGTAACCGTGTTTACATCAAGCTGTGCCGCGAGGTCGATCGCTTCGCGGAGTTCCGTATCTGCAGTAGTAGCACGCTCTTCGTCCGGGTGCAGTGGATTGTTGTGTGTTGCAAGCGCACTAATCGTCAGCCCATGTGACTCGCATAATTCGTGTAGCGTTGCCTGTAGTTCCTCATTGTCAAGGTACGCGGCTCGGTCGAGATGCTCTTCACCCGGCCAACCACCAACACCAAGCTCAACAGCACCAACACCGATCGAAGACAGGTAGTCGAATGCATCCTCGATCGATTGATTCCCCAACGGGACGGTGAGTACACCAATCTGCATACGTTGATATATTACTACGGTGTGAATAAAAGTTCAGGAAAGACCCTGATTATGTCTTACTCAAGTTGGACCGCACGGCCAGTTTCAGACGATCGATAGATGCCGTCCATGACCCGTTGCACACTCAGTGCCTGTTCGACCGTATTCCGTGCTGGTGTTTCACCTGTCGAGACGTGTTCTAGGAAGTACGTCTGCTCAGCTTTGTGTGTGTCATTGCTCCGCGTTTCGATCGAAGAATCGCTGAGGTGGTCGCCCCCATGTTTGGCTGCCTCATAGATGGTAAGCTCATGGCTGGCTCGATCGTAGTGTGCACCAGCCTCAGTTCCTCGCAGCACGAATTCGTTGTTTGATGGTCGGTTTGTTGCCCACGCAACTTCCAGTGAGATTGTCTTGTCATCTGCAGTTCGAATGAATGCGCTTGCGGAGTCATCAACATCAAACCCTTCTGCACCGGCATCTTCGCCCCACATTTCGACAAACGTGTAGTCTTCGCGGTTTCCAAACTCCGATCGGGTAACGCCTGATACCTCAACAACGTCAGGGAAATCAAGGAAGTACAGCGCGAGGTCGATCGCGTGAACACCAATATCGATCACTGAACCGCCACCAGCGACCGCTTTTGANGTAAACCAGGATCCACGCCCCGGAACACCCCGGCGACGGATGTAGTTCGCCTCAATGTGGGTNAGTTCGCCAAATCGGCCATCCTGTTGGTACTGCTTAATTACCTCAACTGGGTTTCCGAATCGGTTGTTGAAGCCAACCATACAGAACCCCTCTGCCTCATGGGCGACGTCTGCGATCCGCTCTGCACTCTCGAGCGTATGTGCAAGCGGCTTTTCGAGCATCACATCAAGCCCTGCTTCAAGTGCCGAAACCGCATACTCTTCGTGGAACCTGTTTGGTGTCGTAATGAGTACCGCATCACACACTGTGTACAGCTCTTCAGCATCCGCATACGCTGGTACATCAAACCGCTCGGTAAATCGTTCTCGTGCCCCATCACTAATATCGACGCCACCTGCGAGCGTTACAGCCTGTTCTTTGAGTCGCTCTGCGTGGTGGTGCCCGATCCCACCGAGACCAACAATCCCAACCCGTACCGATGAATCGATCGACATTAGTTGAGGATTCACTACTACTGTTGTTAAATCTCACGTTCTATTATGTTCAGGAAAAACAACCGGTTATAACGAGATAAGGAGATGACGTTAGTCGTCAGTTCCGACTTCTGCGTCTGCACCCGCTGTGCTTGTCGCGCCTGTATCGGTGATTTCGTGGGTGAGTGCTTTGCCACCTGCAGTGTCGAATAAGTGAATTTTGCTTCGATCGAGGACAACCTCAATCTCTTGATCTTCTTCAATCTCGGTGTCTGGATCAACACTGATCAACAGCTGTCCAGGAAGCTGTGCATCAGTCATTGATGAGGTTGCATCCTCGTCGAATGTGAGATATGCGAAGATTTCGTTCCCCATCGGCTCAAGGACATCTGTGGTTGCGGTAAGCGGAACCGTTGGATCGGCTGCCTCTCGGCTATTGTTGGCAAGATAGACATCTTCCGGCCGAACGCCGAGCGTCACATCTTTGCCTCGACTCAAGTTGTAGTCAGATGGATTGAAAGAGACCTTTACATCATCGGATGTAAATCCGGAGCCTGCAACCTCACCCTCGACAAAGTTCATCGATGGAGAGCCAATGAATCCTGCGACAAACAGGTTTGCTGGTTCGTTGTAACAGACCAGGGGTGGATCTATCTGCTGGAGCTGTCCAGCATTGATGACTGCAATCCGATCGCTCATCGTCATCGCTTCTGCTTGGTCGTGTGTAACGTAGATGATAGTCGTATCCAGCTCTTTGTGGAGCCGCTGTAGCTCAGTGCGCATGTGGACGCGGAGCTTTGCATCAAGATTTGCAAGCGGCTCATCCATCAAGAACACATCCGGATTTCGGACGATCGCACGTGCAATCGCAACACGCTGTCGCTGTCCACCGGACATCTCATCCGGCATCCGCTCCATCATCCCATTAAGTTGGACAACTTCTGCTGCCTTTTCGACGCGGCGATCGATCTCTGATTTATCATATTTTCGGAGTCGGAGACCGAAGCTGATGTTGTCGTAGACATCCATGTGTGGGAACAGTGCGATGTTCTGAAACACCATGGAAATTCCACGATCCTTCGGTGGGAGATCGGTGACATCTCGCTCACCGATCATAACCGTTCCTGAGGTTGGCTTTGTCAGCCCCGCGATCGTTTCCATAGTGGTCGATTTTCCACACCCCGACGGTCCAACAAAGGTGACAAACTCACCATGTTTGATGTCGAGATTCATGTCATCGACTGCCGTTACGTCTTCGTACTGTTTTACGATATTTTCGAGTTTAACGTCTGCCATGATTATTCCTTAAGTGCTCCTGCGGTAAGACCGCTTACAATCTTTTCCTGTGCGACAACCACAAGGATCGCTACGGGAAGTACCCCGACAATACTTGCAGCTGCCATGAGGTTGTTGTACAGCTCTTGATACTGCCCCTGGTAGCCGAGAATACCCTCGACGATCGGTGCCCAGTTCTCTGCACCGGGGTCGGTCATCAACGAGGAGAAGAAGTACTCGTTGTACACCGCAATAAAGGTCAACACACCCGCAGTTGCCACACCGGGCGCAGATAGCGGGATAATCACACGGAAGAGCGCGCCAAGCCGCGTTGTCCCTTCAATTCGTGCTGCATCTTCCAAACCGTCTGGAATCTGTGCATAGAATGTTGTCAGAATAAAGATTGACAACGGCAAGAACAATGCACTGAACGGGATAATCATCGCATATGGCGTGTTGTAGAGGCTCCCATCGCTCATCACCGGCTGTAACACCGCAAAGTTACGGTTGAAAAGCTGGTTGAGCGGGAGGAAGAATGCTGCAGGTGGGAAGAACGAGACAAGAAGCACGAGCAGCATTAGTGGGCTTTTGCCTTTGAATCGTAGTCGGCCAAACACATAGCCAGCAAGGCTTGACACAACCAACACAATAACCGTCGTGACTGTTGCAATCACGAAGCTATTGAACATATATCGGTGGAACGGTAGCCGTTCGAAAATCTCAACGAAAGCCCCCGGATTTGTTCCCATCGTCAGATCACCGGCAAGCAACAGCGCCGGGTCAAATGTTGCTGGTGCGAGGACAATATTTTGCAAACTGCCGTCGGGTGTTAGTGCCACCATAAGCAGCCAGTAGAACGGGAAGAGCGTTGTGACGAGGAAGAAGATCATGGCGGTGTAGAACATCGCCCTGTACGCTCGTTTTGGATTTTTGATTGATCGTGCTGCCCACGCTTCAAACGGGCCACGATCTAATTCCGGCTCGTCCTCTTTGTTGGTCCCAATCTGCTGGGTATCTGTTTCTGTTGCCATTAGAAGTACCCTCCATCGGAGTCAGCAAAGAACAGCAGATAGACCGAAATGAACGCACCAATCACGACTGCAGTAAAGAACGCGGCTGCTGCTGCAATACCGAACTGTCTCGTTGCGAAGACTGCATCAACAACAACACACGTCAGCGATGGCACTGTCGAACAGCCTGCTGTTGCGTCAATGATACCGTACACACGCATCGCGTCCATTGTACGGAACAACATCGCGACAATAAGTGCTGGCAGCACCAGCGGCAGTGTGATCATTTTGAATCGCTGCCATGGTGATGCTCCAGACACTTTTGCGACGTCGTAGAGGCTTCGATCGACACTCTGCAATCCAGCAAGGATTAAAAG
>SL_4KL_010_BRINEDRAFT_10000418_pt1 | contig 21580 bp, 16 predicted proteins | sample SodLak_010_BRINE_2_FD_10664 | JGI IMG/M metagenome (IMG submission 10664) | reverse complement strand
CATCGTCCGGTTCCAGACATCCAGCCATTTTTCGTCAGAATCCTCCATGCCGGCATCGGTAAAAATTCCCGCATTATTAATCAGAACTTCCGGGGTTTCCTCTTCCAGCAACGGCTTGATGAACTCCCGCATATCATCCACGCTTCCCAAATCCACGTGCACGCCACGGAAATCTTCTGATGATGAAATCTCTTCCGGAAATTCTGATTTACGAGCCGTTCCTACAACTCTCCACCCTTTTTTGAGCGATGCCTTGGCAATTTCCAATCCAATTCCACGGGAACAACCTGTAATCAATACTGTTTTTTTCTCACTCATTCGCACTATCTTATTTTGTTCACAAATTTGTCTCGTTGAGCTCCATCAAACCGAACGGAATTGGAACTCCAACAGGGTAAGAAAATGTACGTTATAAATTTTACGTTTCAATATTTTCTCCGCCTCCTACTCCATATCTTTACAAAATCACACATTCAACGATATTGATTTAATAACGCACCAATTTATGTCCCTCAAAAAACAAGCAGTTTCCATATACGAACAAACGCTGGATGTTGTAAAACCAGCATCGGCACTTGCCGGGCACCTGCATTGGAATCCGGATACCGAAACGTTAACTATTGGTGAACAGAAATTTCAAATCAACAGCACGTACCCACTATATGTAATTGGGTTTGGGAAGGCCGCCGCTGAGATGGCTAAAGCTGTTGAGCAGATTTTTGGAAATGTTATTGTTGATGGAATGGTCATCACCACTCCTGAAAATGTACAGAAGCTGCAAAAAATTCAGGTTTTCAAGGGATCGCACCAGCTGCCTGATCGCGAAAGCCTCTCCTCTTCGTACGAACTGAGAGATTTTGCCAAATCCATACCACAAGAAGCTGTAGTGCTGAACCTGGTATCCGGGGGGACATCTTCGCTCTTCTGCCTACCGGCCGATCCGCTCGAAATTGAGGATATCCACTACCTGTATAAGCTTCTGATTCAATCGGGCGCAACCATTCATGAAATTAACACGGTTCGAAAGCTATTTTCTCAGGTTAAAGGCGGACAGCTCCTGGAGTCTTTAAGCCATACTACACTCATCGACCTGATCATTTCTGACGTACCGGACGATGATTTAAAAGTGGTTGGAAGCGGACCAACGATACCACAGAAAATTTCGGCGAAAGATTCGTTTGGAGTATTAAAAAAGTACCGGCTTTATGATGTCATCCCCCACGATTTGCGCCGGTTTTTAGCCGCTCAAATGGACAAAGAGCTTGTTCAAAAAAATATTCGTCAAACGGAAGATTTCGTCAACCATCGATCATTCATCATAGCGTCTGCTACCCGCATGGCCCGGCACTGCGCCGATATTTTGGAATCCGAGGGGTTCGAAACTACCATCACCGATGAGGTCTGGACCGGCAGTGTCGATGATTTTGAGAAAAAGATTATGGATGACATCAACAAAGTTCTGGACCAGGAAAAAGACGCCCGAACTGCGCTGATCTACTACGGAGAGTGCACCATAAAAGTTGACGGCGATGGCCTTGGTGGACGAAACCAGGAGCTTGCTCTGCGCATGGCAAAAAATCTTGCCGGTTTTGATCGCCAAATTGTTTTTCTAAGTGCCGGCACCGATGGTATTGACGGCCCTACCGATGCAGCCGGGGCTGTTGTGGATCAAACCACTATCGAACACGCCACCGTTAAAAAAATGGATGCCAATAAATACCTGGCCAACAACGACAGCTATCACTTTTTTGATGCGTTTGGAGGCCACATCAAACCGGGGAGCACCGGCAACAACTTGATGGATCTGCAAATTGTGCTGATTCCCTAACCGTGGCTTGTAAGAATCGATACAAACCAAGCTCATAAATGTTTTGGATGAAAAGCTCATAATCACACCGGAATATTTTGTGATATAAATCCCTCATATGCTTCGGTTTTTTTGTAATTTTGAGAGCTGTAAATGATTTTAGCAACCTCCAACAGATTTCATGCAAAAATTTACCCTTAGTTCAGACGGTGACTCCACCCCAAAAAAGGCGAATTTTCTAAAGGGGTTAAACGAACAGCAGAGAAAAGCTGTAACCCACACGGGGAGTCCCCTGCTGATAATTGCCGGGGCCGGAAGCGGGAAAACACGTGTGCTCACTTACCGCATTGCCTACCTGCTTCAGCAGCATAAAGCCGCCCCGCAAGAGATCCTTGCGCTAACCTTTACCAATAAGGCGGCCCGCGAGATGAAAGATCGAATTCGGGAGTTGATTGGAAGCGAAAAATCCTCCGGCATCTGGATGGGGACGTTCCACTCTATTTTTTCGAAGATCCTGCGGTTTGAAGCCGAAAAAATCGGGTTCGATTCCAACTTTTCGATCTACGATACCTCCGACTCCGAAAATGCCATTAAATTGATTTTAGGGGAGCTGGGCTACGATCATAAAGAGATCAAGCCGAGAACTATACAGAGAAAAATAAGTGACGCCAAAAACGAGCTGATTCATCCTAGCCACTATAAAAATCGGTTTATACAGAGCACACTTGATGATATTACCGCTCGGGTGTACGAAGTGTACGATGTACGGCTCCGCCAAGGCAATGCCATGGATTTCGACGACCTTCTCATCAAACCGATAGAGCTTTTTGAAAAACACCCCGACATTCTTGAAAAGTATCAGGACCGATTTAAAAACATTCTGATTGATGAGTACCAGGATACCAACCACGCCCAGTATAAAGTGACAAAAATGCTGGCCAGTAAGTACGAAAAAATATGCGTTGTGGGAGATGATGCACAGAGCATTTATTCTTTTAGAGGCGCCGATATTTCGAACATTCTGAATTTTAAGAATGATTACGAAGAAGCCGTTGAAATTCCGCTTGAACAGAATTATCGCTCTACAAAGCACATTTTGCAGTGTGCCGACTCCATCATAAAAAACAACACGAAACAGCTCGATAAAACCCTCTGGACCGATAATGCGGATGGAGACCCGATTGTTGTGCTCGAAAATTTTGATGAGCGCGACGAAGCAAACCGAGTTGTTCAGCATATTCAAAACCTGAAAATGCGGGAAGGCTATTCCAATAACGATTTTGCCATTCTCTACCGAACAAATTATCAGAGTAGGGTATTTGAAGAGGCGTTCAGGCGAAAAGGGATTACCTACCAGCTGGTTGGCGGGCTCTCTTTCTATCAGCGGAAAGAGATTAAAGATGTACTGGCATACTTAACACTGCTGGTAAATCCGGAAGACGAGCAGGCGCTGCTGCGAATTATCAATGAGCCGAGCCGTGGAATTGGAAAAAAGACACTGAATGATCTAATTCGAAAATCTCGAGAGCAGGGGCGAGCGATTTGGGAGATCATCCAGGATGTGGAGGGATCGGACCTTTATAAGCCGGCCATTGCAAAAATTGGCCAGTTTGTGGATATGATTCATACGCTCCGCCGAGAGCTCGAGTCAGGCGCCACACTCCTTGACACGACTAAAAAGATGCTTGAGATGAGCGGGTATGTAAAAGCACTGATCGAAGAGAACAGCGCGAAAGCCCTGAGCCGGCGGGATAATATTATTGAACTTCAAAACGCCCTCTCTTATTACGAGAAGCAGACTAAAAAACCGTCGTTGGGATCTTTTTTACAAGAAATTAGTCTAATTACCGATACCGACAAGTATGATGAGGAGAAACCGGCCGTTACATTGATGACAGTTCACGCCTCAAAAGGCCTGGAGTTTCCCGTTATTTTTATTGTTGGTTTGGAAGAAAACCTCTTCCCCATGGGCGGTAGAAATGGCGAAGAGGCCGATTACGAAGAGGAAAGGCGGCTTTTTTATGTAGCTATTACCCGTGCACAAAAACAGCTCTTTTTCAGCTACGCTAAAATGAGGTATAAATTTGGCGAAGAAAACCGGCAGATGCGCTCTCGATTTTTGGAAGAGGTTGATCCCGGAGTTGTACGTACAGAAACCGGAGCAACCATACGCCAAAAGCCGGAACGGTTCCAATCCGAACCGTCGTCCGGTTCAGGCGATACCGAAATTGAGTACGACTGGAAACAGCCGGTGCAAACAAAAAAACCATCATCTACCTCATTTGAATATGAATATGACGATGATCCCTTTACCGTGGGTACAACTGTTATGCACCCCGTTTTCGGGCCCGGCAAAATATTGCAGCGCAACGGGTCGGGGAAAGACACAAAAGTTGTTGTATTTTTTAAAAACAGGGGGCAAAAAACCCTCATGCTTCGTGCAGCAAAATTACAAGCATTGTAGTAGTACCATTAAAAACTGTGTGTTCTCACTTTGACATATAAACTTGTTCTCTTTTTACTCTTTTTGGGGTTGCCCGCGTTAAGCTATTCCCAAACGAACCTCTCCCCCGAAAATATGGGGCTTGGCGGAGGTGGTACATCTTACAGCACCGGCTACGAAGCTCTTTTCATTAATCCGGCCAATCTCCATTTCCGGGAAAAAGAATACAGAGTACAAATTGGGTTGATGCAGTCGGGAGCTTACCACGACACACCGTTGCGAATTTCCCACGAACGGGATCGGTTTGAGAACTTTTTGGATGGACTTGACGCCTTTACACCCGGCTCCAATGCCATAACAGCAGCTGAACGAAACTCAATTTTGGATCGGCATTATGGGGATGACGATAGCCAAGCCGGATTTTTATCGTACGGTGAACTGAATTGGTTTGGGGTAAAATGGTATCGCGAAGAACGAAGTTTTGCCCTCGCACTTCGAACACGATATGCAAACCAATACACAGTGGGCCGTGGCTTTTATGATGAAAACCCTGTTAATGCTGATGGAATGGAGATCGCTGACTTTTCTCTCTCCCACAACCACGAATCACTTCATGAGTTCTCGTTTGGGTATTCTGATTCATTTACTATGCTTAGTGGACTTTTTCCACGAATGTCGGAATTCGTTATCGGTATTGCCCCAAAAATTGTGCTGGCCGGATCATCCGTTCAGATGCAAAAAACAGATAGATATGAACGGCAAACCGGCCGGGAATTATGGACGCAAAACCAATCATACCGCCATCAAAGCAGTGGCGAATTCAGCCGCGCGGCTCAATCTTTTATGAATACGGGTGATGCCGGAAATGCCGTTGCGCAAAATTTTAGTGGAAACGATATTTTTTCTCCGGCCGGAATTGGGTTCGGTTTCGACCTCGGCTTAACTTATTTGATAACCTTTGGGGATGATTTTTCACAACTTAGGCGGGGTAATGAAATCACTGAGAAATCACTCCGTCTTAGCATTGCATTAACTGATCTTGGAGCCATACACTATTTTGATGATCCACTTCTTGTAGAAACTGAATCTGACCAGCAGACTAATATTCTGGAAAAACAACCGCGTAACTCCTATTTCTCGGGATTTCCGGGGGAAGATTTGTTGTTTTTGAGTGAAGATAACAGTCATCCGCTTTCAAATTCTGGGCCATCAGATCAGAGTCGGGGGCAGTATCAACGTATGATGCCCACTGCAGTCAATGCCGGCGCACTTTTCCAGTTAAATCGCGTACGGGTAATGGGCGATTTTCAACTTGGTTTAATAGATAGTGCATTTATGCCAACGCAGCTGGCCAGCTTTGTTGGAATTGAAATTCGTCCTATCCCCGCCTTTCCTTTACGCGCCGGAACGCGCTTTTCAACCAATCAATCCGACTATTTTAGCTTTGGCACAGGAATTGAAACCCGATATTTCGACCTGAATGCCGGACTGAAATTTCGAACAGAGGTTGGTGAAACTCCTCTCGAAGCAACTGCGGCATCATTTACGTCCATAAAATTTTATATTCCTTAATAGTCTGCCCAACTGTCATAACCCCTGTACGATACTGCAATTTGGCAGAACAGATTTGCAAGTTATGACGTTATGGAAGCAGAGAGTTTTTTGGCGTCCTCTTTGCAGTTACCTATACCAAATAGAAAAAATTTAATAATTGATAATACATGTTTGATCAACGATTTAAAATTCAGACCTCATTTGACGATCAAAACGACGGCTTTGATGATTTTGAACAAGCCATTCCTTTGATGAGTGAAGAGGAAGAGAAGCAGCTAACCGAATCAGAAATTCCTGATAATCTCCCTGTTCTCCCATTAAAAAATACCGTTCTATTTCCGGGCGTAGTTGTTCCCATTACTGTTGGGCGCGACAGATCTTTAAACCTGGTAAAAGAGGCTTACGAAAATGATAAAATCATTGGGGTTGTTGCGCAGAAAGATGAATCTGTGGAAAATCCAACCAAAGATGATCTCTTTAAATTTGGTACAGTAGCCCAAATACTAAAATTGATAAAAATGCCGGATGGCAGTAAAAGTATTGTCATTCAGGGCAAAAGCATTTTTGAAGTACAGGAATTTACTGATGATGACCCCTATTTCCGGGCAACAGTAGAGTCGTTTAAGCAGGATATGGATATCAGCGGTGTAGAGCTGGACGCCTCCATTCGATCCATCAAAGAGACGGCGAGCAAAATTGTAAATTTGTCGCCGAATATTCCTTCAGAGGCTTCCATTGCTATCAATAACATTTCCAGTCCATCATTCCTTCTGAATTTCATCTCATCAAACCTACAGGTTTCTACAAATAATAAGCAGGAATTGCTTGAGATCCGGAAGTTTTCCGATAGGCTTGAAAAGGTGATGGGGCACCTGAACAAGGAGCTGCAAGTACTGAATCTCAGTGAAGAGATTCGTACGAAGGTAAAATCGGATATTGATGATCAACAGAGAGACTTCTACCTGCGTCAGCAGATGAAAGCAATTCAGGAAGCGCTGGGCGAAGACAGTGAACAGCAGGATATTGCCAAGTTGAAAAAACGGCTAAACGAGAAGGAAGGACTCCCCGATGAAGCACGGGAAACGGCCGAAAAAGAGCTTCAACGACTGGAGATGACGCCAAACTCCTCACCAAATTACGGCATTATCCACGGCTACATCGAGTGGATTCTCGACCTGCCGTGGGGAGAAACATCTGATGATAAATTGGATCTGAAACGCGCCCGAAAAATTCTTGATGAGGATCACTACGGCCTGGAAAAAGTTAAAAAGCGAATTGTTGAGTACCTGGCTGTACTGAAGCTCAAAAAAGATATGAAGGCGCCAATTCTCTGTTTTTACGGCCCTCCGGGTGTGGGTAAAACATCACTCGGTAAATCTATTGCCCGAGCACTAAATCGTCAGTTTGAAAGGTTTAGCCTTGGTGGAATTCATGATGAAGCTGAAATTCGCGGGCACCGCCGAACTTACATCGGTGCACTGCCGGGACGAATTCTCCGTTCCATGAAAAAAGCGGAGAAAGCCAATCCTGTTATGATGCTGGATGAAATTGACAAAGTTGGTTCTGATTTCCGTGGTGATCCCACATCAGCCCTGCTTGAAGTACTTGACCCTGAGCAAAATAACAGCTTTATCGATAACTACCTGGAGCTGGAATATGACCTCTCCAAAGTGATGTTTATCGCTACGGCAAACTCTCTCGACACCATTCCGGCACCACTGCGCGATCGTATGGAGATCATCAACATCAGTGGTTATACGTTGGAAGAGAAGGTGGAGATTGCACGAAAGTACCTTGTCCCTAAACAGATTGAGGAGAATGGACTGACCAAAAAACAGTTCAAAATTTCCCGCGCAGCAATTAAACGAATTATCGATCAATATACGCGAGAATCGGGCGTTCGAAACCTCGAGCGTCAAATTGGTGCTGTTTGCCGTAACGTAGCGGCCAAAATTGCCAGTGAAGATATAGATGAAATGAGCGTAGGCGTAAATGATATTGAAGATATTCTCGGCAAGAGAAAATTCTTTTCCGATGCAGCTGAACGAACAACCGTTCCCGGTGTGGCAACAGGCCTTGCCTGGACACAATACGGCGGTGACATTCTATTCATAGAGGCAAGCGTATCAAAAGGGTCCGGTAAACTGCATATTACCGGTCAGCTTGGCGACGTGATGAAAGAATCGGCCATGCTGGCAATTAGTTACTTGCGTGCGCGATACGAAGAGCTTGGAATTCCTGAGGATGCCTTTAAATATTGGGATCTCCATATTCACGTACCGCAGGGAGCCGTTCCAAAAGACGGGCCCTCTGCAGGAATCTCACTACTTTCCGCTATCGCCTCCATCTTTACACAGCGTAAAGTAAAAGGTACACTGGCCATGACGGGAGAAATCACACTTCGGGGCCTTGTTCTACCGGTGGGTGGAATTAAAGAGAAAGTATTGGCAGCAAAACGTGCCGGAATTGAGAAAGTAATTCTTCCGAAAAAGAATGAAAAAGATGTCTCCGAAATTGAGGACGATGTAATTGGTGATCTGAAGGTGGAATATCTCGAACGGATGGATCCCTTGCTGGATATCGTGCTGGAGGATAAACCTGTTCAGGACCCAGACTCATTCTTCCATATTCCGGAAAGCCAAAAAAATAGCAAAGATGGCAAACAGTCCGGCGAAGATGCCCGGAAAGAGATTGCTGTAATGGATTAATCTCTTTTAAAACAGAAAGTTAAGCCGAAACTGATCAATTTCAGTTTCGGCTTTTTTATTTCAGGTTATATGCAGAAAATCTGTACATTTTGGCATGGATAAATCTGGTAAGGTTATACAATCAACGGGAAAATGGTATAAGGTCTCAATAGACAATGAGATTGTAGATTGCCGTATCCCCGGGAAATTCCGGCTCAAAAAAGAGCTGGTTACCAATCCTGTAGCTGTTGGAGATAATGTTACGGTAGACGTTGCTGACGATGGAAAAGGGATGATCCAAGAGGTACTCGATCGCAGAAATTATATACCCAGGAAAGCGACCCACAGCAAACGGGGAGAACAGATTTTGGCAGCCAATATCGATCGTGCCTGGGTTGTGCAATCTATACGAGACCCAAAGATTAAAACCGGGTTCATCGACCGATTCCTTGTTACCTGCGAAGCTTATCAAATTCCGGTAGGAATCATCATTAACAAAGTTGATTTAGCGAGTGATAGTGACCGTAATATGATTCAAAGTATAGAATCAACCTACTTTGAAATCGGATACCCTTTGATTAAGACCTCCATCAACGATAAAAACTCCATCCAAAAGTTAAAACGAGAACTTTCCGGTAAAACATCGGTTTTTATTGGCCACTCGGGTGTAGGTAAATCCAGCCTCATCAACGCAATAGATCCCAATCTCGACTTAACAGTAGGAGAAATTTCAGACTCTTCACACAAGGGGAAGCACACCACCACTTATGCGCGTCTTGTACCCATTGCCGATAAAGGCTTTATTGTTGATACCCCCGGCATAAGGGAATTTGGTCTTGTTAATATTGAGCCTGCTGAGTTATCTATTTTCTTTCCTGAGATGGAGCCATACCGAGATAACTGCAAATTCAATAACTGTACGCACTACCATGAGCCGCACTGCGCAGTTGTTGAAGCGTACGAAGAGGGTGAAATTCACCCCGAAAGGTATGCCTCTTATCTGAATATCCTCGAGTCCATACAGTAGAAAACAGTGGTTTGATATCTCCTTGAAATTTTAGAATTTAGTTGCACTCTCTTTTTAACAACAATTAATAATATCAAGATTATGAAACGACTGTTACTACTTCTTCCCTTGTGCTTCTTGTTCATGATTCCCACGGAGAAAGCAAACGCTCAATTTGATGGTGTTGGTGAGATTTTACGATCCGGTGCCAATGACTCGAACCTACTGCTCGAAAGCTATTTACGGCCTTACGCATCCGGTTTTGCAGCTGACCTAAACACAGGCTGGAATAATAATGCACGCCCATACCGAACACTTGGATTTGACCTGCGTGTTAACGTGCCATTAGCATTTATACCCAGTACAGATGAGCTTTTTGATGTCTCTCAATTGAACTTTAATGAGTTGGAACTTCTAGATGGCCCGAGTATTACGCCAACAGCTGCCGGACCTGATGATGTAGCTCGATCAACATTGGGAGCTACCTTTCAAAATCCACAGACAGGAAATCAAGAGGAACTATTTTCCTTTGATATGCCCCAAGGTTCCGGGCTTCCTTATGTGCCTGCAGCAATGATTCAAGCATCGGTTGGTGTTCCTTACGATTCTGAAGTTTCGCTTCGGGCACTGCCTACAATCAGTATTCCTGAGACAGATGGAGAATTCAATCTCTTTGGGTTTGGTGTTAAGCATGGGTTAAACCAATGGATTCCCGGTGGGGCGGTTCTCCCTGTGGATATTTCTGCTCAGTTCGGTTACACACGAATGAGTGTTGATATTCCTGTTGAAGTAGATCCGGAGTCAGGTGGAGATATTCGCGATGACAATCCACCATCCACATGGGACGGACAAGCTATTGAATTGAACTCATCAGGATATACATTCAATCTTTTGGTAGGAAAAACACTTCCTATTATCTCCGTGTTTGGAGGCGTTGGATTCCAGGATTCTAACCTTTCCATTACCACTGAGGGATCATATCCAATTACCAAGCCAAATACAGAGTATGATGGGCAAAATGATACAAGAACTCGCGCCATTGATGCACTTGATGCTCCCATCGATCTGAACTTCGACTCGGCTAACAGTGTACACGCACTTGCAGGGTTTCGGGTACGACTTGCTATACTAACAATTTCCGGATCATATACCATCTCCAACTATCCGGTAGCAAACCTTGGTGTAGGATTAAGTTTCCGATAAGCTTATTTGGGGGTGTAAATTGATGCTGATATAATGCTCAATATTTATAACTCGGGTTGAACCGGCACCTCCTTAATCATCCTCCATCCCCCTTCAAAGGGGACTTTTACAGAGCTGATTAAAGAATAAAAGAAAAGCGACTCATTATTGATGAGTCGCTTTTTTTATTTTTTATTAATTGTGAATATTAGTGCGCATCCAGCCAATTATCTGCCAGTCCCATCTCTACATCCAGCGGCACATCCAGTTCGTAGGCACTCTCCATCATCTCTTTAATTCGCTGAGGTACCTCCTCTTTTTCATCCTCATGAATTTCAAAAATCAATTCATCATGAACCTGGAGAAGCATTTTTGATTTCAGATTTTCATCATTCAAGTAGTGATGAATTTGAATCATCGCCAATTTAATAATATCGGCTGCTGTGCCCTGAATCGGCATATTGATGGCCGTCCGTTCTGCAAAACCGCGTACATTAAAATTTCTCGAGTTGATATCCGGAATGTAGCGCCGCCGACCCATTAATGTAGAGACATACTCCTTCTCTTTGGTTTCGGTAATTGTATCGTCAATATATTTTTTGATTCCCGGAAATCGCTCAAAGTACTGCTCAATCATCTCTTTGCCTTCGCTGTTACTTATACCGAGACGACTTGCCAATCCGTATGCACTTACTCCGTACGGAATCCCAAAATTGACCTCTTTCGCCTTTCTGCGCTGATTTCCATCCACATCATCCAGCGACTCCAGATCAAAAATCTCCTTGGCTGTACGGGCGTGAATATCCTCACCGTTTTTAAATGCCCGAATCATATTTTCATCACCCGAAATGGAGGCGATCACACGAAGTTCAACTTGGGAATAATCAGCTGCCAGCATTTTATACCCCTCTTCCGGTACAAATGCCTTACGTATCTCCCGTCCCCGTTTTGTACGGATGGGAATATTCTGCAGATTCGGGTTTGATGATGACAGTCGCCCCGTTGCCGCAACGGTTTGATTAAAATCGGTATGGATTCGACCTGTCTCTTTATTGACAAGTTTCGGCAGGGCATCCACATAGGTAGATTGCAGCTTTTTTAATCCACGATAATCCAGAACCAGGGATGGCACCTCATAATCATTTGCCAGTTTCGACAACACACTTTCAGCCGTGCTGTAGCGTCCCGTTTTCGTTTTTTTACCGGCCGGCAGCTCCATCTTCTCAAACAGAACTTCGCCGAGCTGCTGCGTAGAGTTGATGTTGAATTCTTCACCGGTTTTCTCGTAAATCTTTTCCGTTAATTCACGCAGATCGCCAGTCAGCTCTTTTGAGAATAATTTCAGCATATCCACATCAATCTTCACCCCCTTCTCCTCCATTGCGGCGAGAACACGAATCAGTGGAAATTCAATTTCCTTAGAGATCTCCAACAGCTCATCTTCTTCCAGTTTTTCCTTTAGCACATTGTAGAGCTGCAGAGTTATATCCGCATCTTCACAGGCGTAATCGGTAATCTCTTCGTAGGGAATCTGGTCCATCGTTTTCTGCTTCTTCCCTTTCCCGATTAACGTTGTAATCGGTACAGGTTCATAATCGAGGTAGGTTTTTGCCAGTGCATCCATGCTTAATTTCTGCGATGCATCCACAAGGTAAGCCGCGACCATAGTATCAAATACATCCCCTTTCACCTCAAAGCCGGCGCGATTCATCACCAGCTCATCAAACTTATAATTTTGGGCAATTTTCAGGCTGTCCGGATTTTCAAACAGCGGCCCCAATATCTCGTGCAATTCCGACAGATCGAGACTTCCCTTCACATTGGCGGGTATATACCACGCCACACCGGCTTTGGCACAAAGGGAAATTCCCACAAGATTTGCCGTAATTGGATCAGGCCCGTTTGTCTCTGTATCAAAACAGAGCACCTTAGCATCTTTAAGTTCGTTTACAACGGCTTGAATCTCTTTTTCAGTTACAGCTAATTGATAATCCACGGCATCTGCATCAAACGATCCATGACTCTCCTCTTGAACGGCCGGTTTCAGATCACCACCAAATAGCGTGCCTTGTCCACCCGGCTCCTCGCCTAAATATTTTTTTGTAAGCGTACGGAACTCCATCCGTTTAAAAAACAGGCCGAGCTCCTTTTTCTGTGGACCGTTCCACTCCAACTTTCTCCAATCCTGCACATCGGGAACATCCGTTTTGATGGTTACCATCTCCTTGGCGTGCAGCGCCTGATCTTTGTAATTGGTCAACCCTTCGCGGGCCCGTTTTGCCGTCATATCCGGAGCTGCTTCAATCGCTTTTTCCAGCGAACCGTATTTATTAATCAGCTTGGGAGCTCCCTTTTTCCCAATTCCCGGTACCCCCGGAATATTGTCGGATGTATCGCCAATCATCGCTAACACATCAATCACTTTATCGGGCTTCACACCGAAATAATCCACAACACCATCGGGATCAATTTCGATAAATCCACCGTTTTTGTTATCTGGTTTGATCATCGTCACATGATCCTTCACCAGCTGCATAAAATCTTTGTCCGGCGTTACCAAAAAGGCATTTACATGATCCGCATGGGCGTTATACGCTATCGTGCCGATGATATCATCCGCCTCATACCCGTCCTGCTCGATATTTGCTATTCCGAAATTATCAATCATCTCTTTAATCAGCGGAATTCCCACGGTAAGCTCTTCCGGCTGCGGCGGGCGGTTCGCTTTATACTCCTCATCCATCTCGTGCCGAAATGTGGGGGCATGTGTATCCCAGGCCACGGCAATGTGTGTCGGTTCTTCCTCTTCAAGAAGTTTAGCAAGGGTGTTTGCAAATCCAAGAATCGGCCCTGTGGCAATACCCTCCGAATTTTTCAGGCGGCTGTTGATAAATGCAAAATGAGCGCGGTAGGCAAGTGCCATACCATCAAGCAGGTATAATTTCTGTTTAGACATCGGTAATTTTTTTACGGTTTAAGGTCGCTTTGAAAAACAAAGGGATACTTCGACTTCATTCGTCGCTGCGCTCCTCATTGCGCTCAGTATGACGTTAGCCGTCGCATTGAGCGCAGACCGAGCGCAGCGAATGCGAAGTCGAGGTGGAAGTCGAAATGCTGCCTTTTAAGTTTTTCAAAGCATCCTTTAATTGGATAACAATTATTTAATGTTAAAGCCTCTACGATTCTCCGGCAAGTTTTTTCAATTTTGCAATCTCTTCCGGCCAACGTTCGGTGTTTGGCGTTTCAAGAATCAGCGGAATGTCATCAAACCGCTCATCTTTCATAATCATTTCAAAGGGTGTCCACCCGATAAATCCATCTCCGAGGCTATCGTGACGATCAACCCGAGTACCCACCTCTTTTTTGGAATCATTCAGGTGCATTCCCAAAAGTTTATCAAAACCAACAATTTCATCAAACTGTTGAAAGGTCTCCGTAAATCCCTCTTCCGTGGAGATGTCGTAGCCACCGGCAAATGCGTGCGCCGTATCGATACAAACGCCAACCCGATCTTTCTGATCCACCTGCTCAATCATCTCCGCAAGGTGCTCAAAACGGAATCCCAGGTTGGTACCCTGTCCGGCTGTATTTTCGATCACCGCTTTCACAAATTCGGTTTGATCGAGCGCGATATTAATCGATTCGGCATTTCGTGCCAGGCACTCTTTCTCGGAAATTTTGTTGAGATGACTTCCCGGATGAAAGTTGATCAATTTAATGCCAAGCTGTTCGCACCGCTGCAGTTCAATCAGAAAAGCATCACGAGACTTTTGGAGCTTCTCCTTTTCGGGATGCCCCAAATTAATCAGGTAGCTGTCGTGCGGCATGATGGCATCCATGGAGAATCCACGTTCATCAACCCGCTGCTTAAATTTTGTGATATTCTCCTCTGTAAGTGGTTTTGCCTTCCACTGACGCTGATTTTTCGTGAATAGTGCAAATGCCGTTGCTCCAATTTCTTCAGCCCGAACCGGTGCGTTTTCCACTCCACCGGCAGCGCTGACGTGTGCTCCAATATATTTCATGTCACAAAAATTTTACTGATTTAGAATTGCGTTGTAATCGCCTTTTCGGTTCGAATATGTAACCGTTTCAATCTACAAAAAGGATCAAACCGAGACATTATTCGCCCTGAATCCCTCCTGAAAGGAGAGAATTGAATTCAGCGATGTTGAATTGCTAAAGAGATCTTAAAACGTATCGTCGTAATCATCCATAGCCGCGCGGATCACTTTGTACGCCTCTTTTTTAGGATACACTTTCTCAACGGAGACGTTTACCTCTTGGCCGGGTATCATTTTGTAGGTACCAAAATAGTGACGAAGTCGCTCGATCATAACTTCCGGCAGATCCCCGATATCTTCGGCATCTTTGAAATAGCGATCGTTATCGAGCACGGAGATAATTTTGTCATCCGCCTCACCCTCATCAATCATATGGAGGCCGCCAATAACTCGTGCGCTCAGCATAACTTCGGCACGGTCGATCGGACGCTCACTGAGTACGCAAATATCCAGCGGGTCGGAGTCTCCAATATCCACATGCTCGGAAAGTGCGCCCACGCGAGGTCCGCAATACGTTCTGGGGATAAATCCATAGAGGGATGGTGGCAGCGATGAGCTGCGCTGCGGGCGATCCACACGCATGTAGCCGGTCTTTTTGTCCACTTCGTACTTAATCGCATCGAACGATGTGATTTCGATAAATGCATTTACAACTTCGGGGGCACCATCACCTACTTCAAGTCCATGCCAAGGGTGTGGTCTCCATCGATAAAACGGGTTCGGAAAATCCATATAGTAATTTTTTTAGTTGAGTTAATAGTAATTTTTCAGGAGAATTTTCGTCACTTATTCCATGACGGCGTTCAATTTGTCCAGGTTATCCTGAACCCGAAGTGATTCGATCACTTCACCAATATCTCCTTTCATAATATCATCCAGGTTGTAGAGAGTTAGGTTGATTCGGTGATCCGTCAACCGTCCCTGTGGGAAGTTATAGGTGCGAATTTTTGCACTACGGTCACCGGTTGAAACCTGGTCTTTTCTCTCGGCAGCTCGCTCGGCGCGAAGCTTCTCTTTTTCCTTCTCATATATTTTTGTCCGCAACATAACCATCGCTTTCGCTTTATTTTTATGTTGCGATCGCTCCTGCTGGCATTCCACAACCATACCTGTCGGTTCGTGGGTAAGCCGAATAGCAGAATCTGTTTTGTTTACGTGCTGTCCACCCGCACCGCTCGACCGAAATGTGTCCACGCGGATATCCGCCATATTGAGGTCCACCTCATCCACCTCTTCGGCTTCGGGAAGAACCGCTACGGTAGCGGCTGATGTATGAACACGACCCTGGGTTTCGGTTTCCGGTACACGCTGTACGCGGTGAACACCACTTTCGTACTTCATTTTCCCAAACACTTCGTGGCCGGAAAGTTCAAATACAATCTCTTTAAATCCGCCCATATCACCATCTTGTACGGATAGAACATCCATTTTCCACTTTTCGTTATCGGCGTATCTGCGGTACATATCGAAAAGGTCGCCTGCAAAAATTGCGGCCTCATCACCGCCGGTGCCTGACCGAATTTCAATAATACAGTTCTTGGAATCGTCTGGATCTTTCGGAATCAGCTTGAATTTTATCTGCTCCTCAAGCTTCTCCAGCTCCTCTTTCAGTTCGGCACTCTCCTCTTTTGCCATCGAGGTAATTTCGGCGTCATCGTTCGCCTCAATTAATTCGGCATTCCCTTCGAGCTGGCCCTGAATCTCCTGCCAGCGGTCGAAATCTTCTACAAGATCTTTAAGCTGAGTGTGCTCTTTGGTGAGCTCGGTGTACTCTTTCGGCCGATCATAAATTGCCGGATCAGCCATCGCCTGGTTAATCTCGTCGTATCGCTCTTTTATCTGCTGAAGTTTTGCTTCTAAATCCATACATCCATTCGGTTCATATTCATGCCAAAGATATTGAATTTGAGACTTAAATGAATTCTCGTCATCTGATTGTTTTTTCTGATCCGGTTATTTGATTTCACCATCATTTCTTACCTTCAACTCAGAACAAATTTTAACCTCATAGCACCCTCTGTTTTGTCTGATTCCCTTCGATCTGATTTTACTATCGGCTTTTTAGGAGCGGGCCAACTTGCCCGGATGACCGCCCTCCAAGCGTTTCGATACGGCATACAGGTTGCCATATTTTCCGACCGTGATGAACTTGAACCTGCCCAGATGCTGACACCTACCTCCTTTACCGGTTCATTTGATGATGTTTCATCGATGATGGAGTTTGCCAAATCCTGCGATGTTATTACGCTGGAGAATGAATTTATTGATTCCGAAGTGCTCCTGGAGTTGCAGGAAAGATCAGGTACGCCGATCTACCCGTCACCGGAAACGTTCTCGCTGATTGAGAATAAATGGATTGAAAAAAAGACCTTTGAGGATGCGGGAATTCCCGTTACGCCATATAAGTTGGTTCAATCCAAAGAGGATATGGAAGCGTTTGGAGAGCAGCATGGCTGGCCGTTTATGATGAAATCGTCCAAAGGCGGGTATGATGGATATGGCAACGAAACGGTTAAAAACGTTCATCAAGCCGAGGAAGCTTTTAAAAAATTGGGTGGAGATGCCGGACGAGAAATTTTGGCGGAAGCATTTGTCGATTTCACCCACGAGCTGGCCGTGCAGGTAGCCCGGAATGAGACGGGAACAGTGGTCTATCCGTGCGTGGAAACCGTTCATCAAAATCATATCTGCGTAGCCGTAAAATCTCCGGCACAGATTGAGAAGGTATTTCATGATGAGGTAAAAAAACAGGCTCAAAAAGCGATGAAAGCGATTGATGCCAAAGGAATTTTCGCGTTTGAATTTTTCCTTACTACAGACGGACAAATTTTACTGAACGAATCGGCACCCCGCCCACATAATTCGGGGCATTATACCATTGAAGGATGTGTAACCTCGCAGTTTGAAAACCATTTCCGTGCCGTTTCGGGTCTGCCGCTTGGAGCTGCGGATCTTATCAAACCGGCAACTGTAATGATTAACCTGCTGGGCTCGCATAAGCGGGATGCCCGGGTAGATTTTGCAGAAGATGCATTAAACGAACCCAACGGCCATCTGCACAGTTACGGAAAACTGCAGAGTAAACCGGGACGGAAAATGGCGCACTACACGCTGTTGGGCGAAGATATGGATGAGGTTTACGACAAAGCCGTTGAAGCAACACTAAATATTCAGATTTAACCCAAAAAAACGACCGTTATGAGCAAACCAAAAGTTGGAGTTGTAATGGGCAGTGACAGCGACTGGCCCACCATGAAAGAGGCTACTGAAATTCTGGATGAGTTTGAGGTACCGTACGAAAAAAAGGTGGTATCCGCCCATCGCACCCCCGATGTAATGGCCGAGTATGGCTATCAAGCCCGGGAACGCGGTATTCAGGTGGTGATTGCCGGAGCCGGTGGAGCGGCCCATCTGCCCGGAATGCTGGCGGCCTACACAACCTTGCCGGTCATCGGCGTGCCGATTAAAACATCTGCTCTCGGCGGACTCGACAGCCTATATTCCATCGTGCAGATGCCGAACGGCGTTCCGGTTGCAACCGTGGCGATCGGCAAAGCAAAAAATGCCGGGCTGCTGGCCATTCGCATGTTGGGTATGACAGACGTGGACCTGGAAGATAAGTTGAAGTCGTATCATCATAAGATGGCGAATGAGTCTATGGAAAAGACCAAAAACTTAACCTAATACGAGGCCTGTTTCGTGGATAAAAAGACGGCTATCATTATCGTCATCGCCCTTTTTGGGTTTGTCATTTTTCGGGTGTACGTAGCTTTTCAGCACCTGGACAGCAGCAGCGATGCGAAATCAACAGAACAATTTCCTGAGGAACTACCCATCACCTACAGTGGTGTAATTCCGTGTGCAGACTGCCCGGGCATTGATTACAACCTGATGTTGTATGAAGATCGATTTATGGAGATCAGCTGGTATCAAGATCGCGACCCGGAGCCCGTTGTGCATGAAGGAGATTGGCGCATGGCCGGGGATACTCTTTTTACAGATGAACGGGATGATGAATTGCGCAAGTCATTTTTAGTTGAAAACCGGTCACTGCGGATGTTGAGTCGTGATGGTGAGCAGATTCAAGGTGACCTCGAAGAGAATTACACGCTTACCATCAATCCGGAGGAGAGATCGATCCGCGCCAACCACAAGGAGCGAAAAGAAGAAGGAGTTGACATTATTTCATCCGGGAATGAACCGTTTTGGAATGTGCAAATTGATCTTGAGAGTACCACTTGGTTTCGGAGTCCCGGTGAGGAGTTTCGTGGCGATGCCCCGAAAGTTGTAGAAGAAAATGATCGCACCAGATACCAAGCAACAGTTGATGGTCAAACCTTAACGTTAACACTGCACCCCACGCCGTGCCGAGATACGATGAGTGGATTTTTGTATACTCACACGGCTGATCTCGTTTTTGGTGAAGAGACTTTTTCAGGTTGTGGGATCTATTTATAGAGGGAATACCGAGTATATTTCGACTTCGCTCCGCTGCGCTCAATATGACGTCAGTTTGAGCCTGCCCGGGAAACTTCACCCGGGCGCAAGCGCAGGGGAGACTATCTGCCGAACCGGTTGTTGATTTCATCCATCGGCATATAAATCAGCGTCGGTTTTTCGAGGGGATCGTGGTAGGGAACCTCGCACGCGAAAAGTTGATCAATCAACATCTCCATCTCCGGTTCAGTTAATTTTCGTCCGCGCGGTATTGCCGTTCGTGAAGCAAACGCAATTGCAATTTTCTTGCGGGCATCGAGCGTCAGTTTTTGATCGATCTCCCGATACTGCTGCAGCATCGATTTCAGCACCATCTGCTCATCCCCGATATCAATATCGGCCGGTACTCCGTTAATGATCGCCGTATTTCCACTCAAAAGCTCAATACTGAAGCCCATTCGCTGAATAATTTCGTGCAGCTCTTTGAGCAGCGAAAAATCCGTGGCAGAAAACTCTACCGTTTGGGCAAAGAGCAGCTGCTGCGTTCCGGGAAGTGATTCTTCCGTTGCCCCCAACGTTTTTTCGTAAATAATTCGTTTGTGGGCCGCATGCTGATCGATCACACAAAGTCCTGTACGGGTTTGCGTTAAAATATACCGGTTGTGCAGCTGCCAAAACCCGCGATCCTTCGTCTCCGGTGCGCTCTGTTTTTTCTCACTCTGCTGTGGTGCATTTTGGTTATTCGCATCGCCGTAAAGTTGATCGGCAACATCATTTCCATCGCCGCCCCGATTTTGAAAATTGATTCGTGATGGGAAGTGGAAATTTTCGTTGGAATCTCCCCGTCGATCAGGTTGCTGCTGCGGACGAAAAGACTCAAAGGAGTCATCAAAATCATCAGTGGATCGGTCGCCCCCTTCCACATCGGGCACCACAAAATATTCGTTAATTGCTTTTTTCACCACCGACCGCGTCAGCTGAATCACACTCCGGTCATCCTCAAACTTCACTTCCAGTTTGGAGGGATGAACATTTACATCCACCATATCGGGCTCAATTTCGAGGAAAATACAGTAGAATGGGTATTCATTCTGCTTCGTCCAGGCATCAAAGAGGCTCAATACCACATAGGTGAGATACCGGTGCTGAAATGGCCGGCCATTTACGAAAAGAAACTGCTCACCACGGCTCTTTTTTGCGAGTTTTGGATCAGCCAATACACCGTGAATTTTAATGTAGCTCGTCTCCTCTTCAAATGGGATCAGACTGGCTCGATACTGCTTGCCGAAAATTTCCGTAATTCTCTGCTCTAAGGTCTGTTTTGGCAGAAGATACACCTCATCGCCATCGGCATGCATTTCAAAAGCGATATCGGTGTTTGCCAGTGCCGCATGCTGAAACGTTCTCATGATGTGGCGCAGCTCCGTGGCATCGGTCTTTAAAAATTGTCGACGTGCCGGCACGTTATAAAACAGGTTTCGTACCGCAATCGAGGTGCCATCATCCGTAGCCGTCGGTTCAAACGTACGCTCTTCGCCGCCCCAAATTTCATATCGGTAACCGGCATCATCCTCTACCCTTTTGGTTTTCATCTCAATCTGCGAGATCGACGCAATGGAAGCCATCGCCTCGCCGCGAAATCCCATCGTGCGGATTTTGTAGAGATCGTCTATGGATTGGATTTTTGATGTAGCGTGGCGCTCAAAACAGAGCCGGATATCATCGGCAGACATTCCACAGCCGTTATCAATCACCTGAATGAGTGTTCGTCCGGCCTGTTGAATGATCAGCTTGATACGATCTGCACCGGCATCAATAGCATTATCCAGCAGCTCTTTGGCTACGGAAGCCGGGCGTTGAATAACCTCACCGGCTGCAATTTTGTTGGAGAGTTCAGGCGGCATCGGCCTGATAATGGAGCTGTCCGTTTCCTTTGTTGTACTCAAGTAAACGTTGGGTAGTTAAAAGATTGGTATTTACAGTATGGATATGATCCAGACTACGAATGCAAGACCGACTGCGTAAACAAATACTCGCATACCCTGTTTGGATTTTCGGCGCTTTGGCTTAATTCGAATTCGTCGGCGTCGCCGTTCATCCTCTTTGGGATCGTAGTAGCGCAGCGGCATGTTAAATTTCTTTGGCTTTTTACGTGGGCCAAACATCGGTCTAATCATAATGACTCCGTTTTTTGATACGTAACGTCATATTTGCATCATCATTGCAAATATACAATTTGAACCCGTGAAGTTGCAGTGAAAATTCCGGTAATTTCACCACGGCGGGAGAATCACACCGCATGTTCAGCAAACCTTACTTTTTTTCGCTATTTTATAATGATGAAAAATAACCGCAATGAAATCATGGATTAAATGAGCTTTGATAAATTAAAAAGACCTG